>Ga0134098_1000230_pt1 | contig 61626 bp, 74 predicted proteins | sample 9_3taG_FD_94456 | JGI IMG/M metagenome (GOLD analysis project Ga0134098, IMG submission 94456) | Switchgrass degrading microbial communities from high solid loading bioreactors in New Hampshire, USA - 9_31_10_142_A3 metaG | ecosystem: Engineered > Bioreactor > Semi-continuous > Anaerobic >... | reverse complement strand
AGCTATCCTGTCGATCTCTTCAAGAAGCTGTTCCACTTCCTTCTGAAGTTCGGCTCTGTCGTCGTCGGTGTTCGTATCGGTCGCGGACTGAACTGCGAGCTCCCTCATCCTCTGCAGGATTGCGTGGGTTTCATTCAATGCGCCTTCTGCGGTCTGGATTAATGAAATTCCGTCCTGTGCGTTCTTTGAAGCCATTTCCAGACCTCTGATCTGACCTCTCATCTTTTCGGAAATAGCCAGACCTGCCGCGTCGTCACCCGCACGGTTAATCCTGTAGCCTGAGGACAGCTTTTCAAGAGACTTGCTGCTTGCAGTTACATTAACTGTAAGCTGGCGATACGTGTTTAATGCCGAAATGTTGTGATTGATTCTCATAATAAAACCTCCTTGTTTTTTGTTCGGCCTCCTTGCCGAAGCAATTTGATTTGATATTTTGATATTAAGAGATAAAAAACCGGTTCTTTACCATCTCAATAAATATATCGAACCATTTTTACAAAACTTTAATATTATTTTAATTTTTTTTATCTTCATTTGTTTTTTCGCAATTTTGTGAAGATTCTGTGTTTCCGCTGCCTGCATCTTTACGTATTTTTATTTGTTTTATCATGTCCGGCGAGACATGCGCAGCGGCAGCCTTCCTGTTTTCTGCGATTATTTCTTCGTACACTTCCTTCCTGTGCACCGAAACTTCACGGGGCGCGCTGATGCCCAGGCGTACCTGTTCCCCCTGAATCTCAACGATTGAGATCTCTATATCATTGCCTATCATTATCGACTGGCCTTTTTTTCTTGACAGAACGAGCATCGTTTAACCTCCTGCATAATCGTTACGGGTTGCCTTTTTCCATTATATAATACTTTACCGGAAATGTTTCATTTTTCATTATTACCTGCATTCCTTTGTTATTATCCATATTAATTAAAATCGGGGCTTTCAGGTTAACGCTCATTTTCGTGATATCATTGGGTACAGTAACAATCGCAAGGGTAAGAATCCTTTCCGGATCCTTCGCTTCAATTATCTTTATCTCATCATCATCGGCATCTACATAATAGTTATCGTTAATAGCAAAAGGGTCTGTTACGACAAAAGCAAGATCCGGATCGTCCACTCCCTGGAGCCAGAAAAACGGGACATCATTTTCCTGTCTCCCCAGCAAAGTGAATTTTTTTACGTTCTCAAATCCGGGAATTCCCGCCGGGAAATAAAGGATTTCCTTTTCATCAATTTCTATAACCCCGAAATGTTTTGTGTTAAGCTGCATCGCAAAACCTCCAGTTTATCAGGTTATTATTGCGGGTAACGGGCAATGAATTATTGGTGATTGGTATGGTATATTTATATAAATATGAATTTCAGCCCGTTACCCTACAGCGTAATATCTATTTTTACTTCCGGATACTGGCGCATATATATGTTTACCTGCCCTCTCCGGTAGTTTATGTTAATCCTTCCGGGAATAAATTCCGCTTCATAACCAATATGGGCGGGGTTTTTTATTTCCGGCGGAGTAATTATTATCTTTGCAGGCTTGGCATTGAAACTCGGGCGAGCATAAGGAGTAAACCCGCCATTACTCTCCTTTTTCCGCCACGCCTTTTCAACCGCGATCTCGCGAATCGGATTGCCTCCTTTTTCAATAGCCTGAAGCCTCTTTCCTTCCTCCGCTTTAGCAGCGATATACTGAAGAGCCTTCTGTTTCCCGATTCGCGCAAGCTCAGCCGTCGCATCCGAAAGCTTCCTGTATCCCATTTGGGCCATACCCTCATACTGGCTTATTTCAAGCTTCGGCTTCTCGGTCTTTATCGAAATCCGCCCTATTTCCTGGCGGACCAAAAGCCTTGCCGGGGTTTGTTCAATATTCAGTTTCCCCGGTGTGGTCTTAATACCTATAAGGCCTTGCTTTGTCGAAATTTCAACGCGCATTTTTAACCCCGCTTTACTGCGGCAAATCCCCTGCTAAGCAACGGAACGCTTATTTCAGAAAATCGACGAGGCTTGGCTGGATTACCCTCGCACCGGCCGAAAGCGAAGCGCGGTAGACGTTTTCCTCGTTCATCAGGTTCATAATTGCCTCGGCAATATCGACATCCTCGTTTTTGCTCATCAGGGCCGTAAAATTAATAAAGTCATCCTCCAAACGGTTCGCGGTAAGCTCAAGGCGGTTCATCCTCGCACCAACTCCGGAGCGCACGCGAAGAATGTTATTTATATCATCGTCAATCCGGCTGAGCATATTGCCTACGGCTTTGCTGTCACCCGCTTCAAGCGCCGCAATAATGTCATTGAAAGTGGACAACAGCCAGCTCACATCTCCAGCCGCGGCGTCGGTTCCGTTATTTAACAGATCGCTTCCCGTGACATTTATATTTATGTCATCCCCTATGCCGATTTCAAAAAGTATCTGCTCGCTGTTCGAAATATCGATAAGGAACGCGCCGTTTTCGTCCAGCAGCGGTTTATCGGTTTTATAGCCTGAAAAGATATAGCGTCCGGCATAAGTTGTATTAGCCAAATGAATCATTTGAATTCTAAGCTGTTCCATTTCCTGTTTTATCTTATCCAAATCCTCGGGCGTATTGGTCTCATTGCCCGCTTGTACCGCAAGCTCCCTTACCCTGTGCATGACTTCACCCATTTGTCCGAGCGTTTTTTCGGTGATCTCCATCCACGAGGTCGCATCATCAACATTTCTTTTATACTGCTGTATTTCGGCTACATCGGTCCGAAGCTTCAAAGCGCGCGATGCTACAATCGGATCATCCGATGGAAGACTTATCTTCTTTCCGGTCGCAAGCTGGTTTTGGTACTTGTTCATCCGGTTAAGGTTGTTGCTCAGATTATTCAGCATATTGTTTATAAGCATGTTGTTTGTAATTCTCATATTCTCACTCCGTTCGATAATACATAAATAGCAACGGTTTTATTGTTAAAGACCCAGTCCATTCACTAAGATATCCAGGATTTCGGCGTAGGTTTGGATCATTTTCGCTGCAGCGTTATAGGCATGCTGATAACGTACAAGGTTGCCCATTTCTTCGTCTAGTGACACACCCGATACCGACTGCCGGCGGGCATCGATCTGGTTGGTAATGATTACCTGGTTTTTAAGATTCACTATAGCCTGCTGTCCGTCGACCCCCATTGTCGAGATTAACGTTTTTATAAAATCTTCAGGTCCGCCTTCCATGAACATATACGTATTATGCCTCATATTCAATATCGAGCGCAGATTTTCTATATTTCCGACTTGTCCCGGCGTATCCGTCGTGCAAATGTTATTGCTCGGATCTTCATTGATTTCACTGCTTATAGAAAAGTTTTTTGCGGTAATCTGGCTGTACATTATATAGTAATAATCCGGATCCGCAGGATCGACACCCGCACCCGCCGCGAATGCCGCACTGTCCATAGGATTCCCATATTCGTCAAGCATTGTGAAAAACCTTATACCGGCCGGCTCGGTTTCATCACCTGTCGAGTTGAGCCGGTAGCCGTCCACATGGCCGTTTACCTTGTCAAGAATCCCGTCGCCGTCTATGTCTATTATTCCTTCATTGAACGTCATAGCGAACATACGCACAAATTCGTTCATCCTGCGCTGATAGTAAGGAATTCCCCTGAAATTCGGGCTTCCGTTCAATTCGTCGTTCCCGTCCCGAATATCGAGGTATCCTCTCAGTTCGCCCGATTTTATCGTTAATGTGTTTCCGTCGGCCCATTTTACATCATATAAATAGTTAATATCCTCAAAATTGAGCTTTTCCTCACGCTGCACGCAAGTAAGATACGATACCTGCGTATGATCGACAAGGGCCTTTCCGCTTATAGTTATGCAGAACCTTACATCGTCCCTGCCATCCGGAAGTTTACCCGCAACAAATTCATAAGCCTGGATATTTATTAGCCGGGACAATTGGTCTACGAGATAATCACGCTGGTCCCTCAAATCATTTGCGATATTTCCCGTTATTTCATAGGTGTATATCTGCTTGTTAAGCTTCGCTATCCGATCGGCTAATGAATTTATGTCCTGAACTTTCGCGTATATGATATTGTTCACATCATTCTGCAGGTATTCAAAGTGCGCCGCAACACTGTTAAAATACTTCGCTACCATTATCGCCTTTTCTTTAACGGCGGCGCGGCTTGACAGGCTTGAAGGATCCGTCGCGAGCTGCTGCAGCGTATCGTAAAAATCATTCAGCACCGCATTGAACCCGCTGTTCGACGGTTCATTATACATAACCTGCATCTGCTCAAGGAGTTTGTCTTTTACATCCCATTCCCCGAGGTACTGCGCCTCGCTGCGGTATTTTGTGTCAAGGTACATGTCACGCACGCGGTAGACACCGGTAACATCCGATCCGGTTCCGAGCATTCCCGTGCCATCCGCCATAAGAAGAGGCCTGGAGGCTGTCTGTGTAATCTTCTGGCGGGAATACCCCGGGGTATTTATATTGTCGACATTGTGGTTGACATTTGTCAGCCCTCTCTGGGCCGTATACAGGCCCCTCGTCGCGATATCGAAACCAAAAAACGTTGAACGGCTCATTATAAAACTCCTTTTATTCCGATTAACGGCTATAGGCTATTGCAAAGCCTTGTTATCTTCCCGTTATGCCGGTACGGTTGATAAGCGTGTCAAGCATTTCGTTTATTACGCTTATCGTCTTTGTCGCCGCGTTATAGGCGTATTTGAACTTTATCATATTGCTCATTTCTTCGTCGAGCGATACTCCCATTATCGACTGTCTGTCGTTGTCGGCGGCATATACAAGAGTTTGCTGATTCATTGCGATTTGTTCGGCGTCGCGTCCCATATTGCCGACTCTTAGTATGATATACTGGTAGTAGTCATCTATGCTCAGCACCTGGGTATAGCTTGTCATAAGATTTTCGTTGCGCAGATTCGCTATCTCAAGCGCAATCCGGTTATCCCCGTTTGCATCGGTCGCAGAGGCTACAATATTGTTCAAATCCTTCATCGCAAGCGCAACGCGGATGTTTCCCATTTCCATCGGAAGGTTTGGCTCTATCGGCTCAAAAAACACACCTCCGTCTTCGCCTCTTAAGTTTTTGCCCGACAGCTGCAGGCGGTTGACTTCTCTTGCAACAATATTAATAACAGCATTGAGCATTTTTTTGACCGAAGATATGATATCAAGCGTTTCGTCAACCGTTGCAATCACTTTGTTTACATCTTTTTCGGTATCCGCGCCGATCCGCGATAAGAGTTCCGCATACCCGGCAGCATCGGTTGTAATGTCATACAAAGCGCCGCCTGTGCCCTGTGTAATCGCATTCCAGCCGCGCTCCGCCGGATCTCCCGTTTCATATACCGAAGGATCCGTAATAACGGATACCTTTATATTGTTTGCTTTAAGCCGGTTTATGTACTCCCTTACCTGATCGTCGGTTGCGGCAACACCGTCGCCGTTTATGCTCTGATCGGTGTACACGAAAACATACCTGTTCGCGTTTTCACGAAACGGCGTGGTTCCCGTAAGGCTGGTCACAAGCGCTCCAAAGTCCGGCCCTGACACTCCCGTGCCGGAAAGCCCGTTCAGACCGGCAATAAAGGCTGTTTCATCCTTTCCATAGTTCTGATTGAATACAACGCCCGAACCGTCATACGCGACAATCCTCAGGTTGTAATCGAGTCCCCTTGTCTTTATTTCATATAAATAACTTTCAATATTGTTCTGAAGGTTTTCAAGGTAGCCGGGCGTAAGATTCGACACATCGACCGCTATCGTAATGTCGGCTGTTGTATTCGGAGTACCGTTGTCGTAGCTTCCTTTCGCTCCGCTGACCATTCCCCTGGCTTCCATAAGACCCTTTATCGCGCCTTCCCCGACATTAATCTGCACATCAAGACCTTCAACCTTCGGAATGACATAATGGGACAGTGCGGCATTCTGTGAAGGCACCAGATTTGTTTGCTGCGCCTTGCTTACAAGGTAATATCCGCCTACAAGAATGTCCATCTGCCCATCGGGATGTTCCCTCACTTCGGCGCTTACAAGTCTTGACAGTTGATCCACGAGAACATTTCTCTGGTCGTAATAATCATTTGCCTTATTACCCGCTATTTCGGCGGAAGCTATCAAAACATTCAATTTGGCGATTTTAGCGGTAATCTCGTTTACTTCCTCTATTCTCTTAATAATTTCGTTGTTTATATCATCCTGGAGCTTGTTAATCTGCGACCCCATATGGTTTATATGGTAAACGAGCGCTTCACCCCTCTGGCGTACCAAAGCACGCACCGTGAGGCTGTCAGGCTGTTTCGCGAGCTCCTGCCATGCATTCCAGAATTCGTTCAGCGCATTTTGCAAACCGTCCAGAATAGGTTCGCCGAGGATAGCCTCGAGATCCTTTACTCCGGTCATCCGGGCTTCCCAGTAACCAAGCGCGTTTACTTCCCTCCGGTATATGTTGTCAAGAAAAGTATGGCGTATCTGCCGTATTTCCTGCACCGACGCGCCCATTTCAACCCACGAGTTTGCAATGTATCTTATTTGGGCAGTCTGCAGAACGGCTTGCTGCCTTGTAAAACCAAGAGTGCTTAAATTTGCGATATTATGACCCGTTACTTCCAGGGACTTCTGGTTGCTGTTCATGCCCGATACGGCAGTATTTAAACCTATAAAATTAATTGACATCCGTTATACTTCCTTTTTAACCAAAATTTCGGAAGAAATTACTTATCAACTGCGTCCGGTTTGTCGTATCTGCTAGTATTTTATGTCAAGAACTCCGCGGATTTTTGACCCTTCTTCGTTCCCTTTCCGGCCATACTGCACCGCCTGGGGAACAGGCTGCATTAAAAGATTAAGTGAGAATTCAACATAATCCAGAGCATTTTTAATCAAATGCGAGTTCAAATCGTTTTTATTCTTAAGTTTGCTGACTGTTTCCTTAAGACTTTTGCTTAACTTTGAAAGCCGGCCGGAATATTCGTCAGGAACAAGGCCTATCAGATCGTTAACGGTAATTTTGTCCGGATATTTTCCTATGCTTTTTCCTATCTGTCCGATAATTTTTCACGGATATCCGCAAGCTTTTTCAATTCATCCGAAAGTTCCTGTTCTTTTGCCGTAATTGTCTGCAAGTTCTCCAATTCGCCTTTAATCACGGCGGATGTCTTCTCTTCCGATAAATCAAGAAGCCGGCCATACAGTCTTTTTTCATATTCCAAAACCTTTATCAGGTTGTCAATCCATACGGTTTTAATCATTTAGGGTTCCTCCCGGCGAACATATAATCCTTTCCTGTCGATATATATATCGGAACCGTATAAAAACGGGATAACATTAAAGTTGATGCCATCCCGTTTATTTCCTCTTTCGTTGGAATTCCGTACTATTCTTTTTCATTTATCAACATACGGATTATTTTATCGGATATATCTTCTGCTTCAACCCTGTACTCGCCCGACTCGATTTTAGCGGATATTTCTTTTACTTTATCCTCCCGGATGTCCGGTATTTTAGCCAATGCTTTCATGACAATCTGATATTCTTTGGCTTGCTCGGAAATTTTATACTCATCTTTCCCGGACGATACAATGTTGTTTTTCTGTATTTTATCAATCGGGTTTTGTTTGTTATAAACACCGAATACCTTGGGATTGTTCCCCCAGATTTTCATTTTAATCCCTCTCTCCTGTGGCACTTTATATTCTCACATAGCAACGTTACCCCTTACCATATGGTTTTTTCTTTTGTTCTTTCACAATTAGTATCGTCATAACATTATAATTTTTTAATGCTAAATGTAAATTTCCCGGTCCTATTTTTTATTTATTTATATAAACACCGGAAAGGAGCTCCGCTTTTTTTACTTCTCATGATCCTTGTGCTTGTAATAAAGTCCGAACTCATTCTTGTCAAACCCTCTGTCGAGTTTCCGCTCACTCATTTTGGAAAGGCTTTGTTTAAGCTCCATGCCCGCGCTCATCATTTCTCTTGCCAGACCTTTTGAACATTCCACGCAAAACCGCCCGCTTCTGATCCTTACTCCACATTTTTCACAGTTCAATGCAACAGGGCTGTCTTCACTGACCTCGAGCCTCTCTTCCTTCAGCCAGCGGCTTATTTTTACCGGGCTTACCCCCGTATTATCCGACACTTCCTGCATATTCGCGCCCGGAAATTCCCTGAGGAATTTCCTGACTTTTTCAAACTCTTCTTCGTCTATCTTTCTGCAAACAGGGCAGAGAACCGGCCCCGAAACATACTGAAATATTTTTCTGCACTCCCTGCAATATTTAATTTCCGGCATATTTATAACCCCCCTGTATATAAAAGGTAGTTTAATTCATCAGATATATATTATTTCGGCATAATACGCTTATATATTAAATTATACCAAATACCCGCATCAGGACCCGCGGAAACAATACAATAACCCAGCGGGTGGTTAACGGGTCGAGGCATTGCTGCCGCGTTCCGGTTGGTACGCGGCTCTGGCTCGGGTACTTTCGGTGACGATGGGAGACATGCTTCAAATTTCTCCGTCAGCAGGCCACAGCTTTCTGCGTACAGCTATGACAAACGCATCCACGCAAACCGCACCGGAATCAAGCAGTACTTTTCCGCACTGTTCAAGCGTGCTGCCCGTTGTAATAACATCATCGATCAAAAGAACACGCTTTCCTTCAATTAAATACGGTTTTTTTACATAAAACGCGCCTTCAAGGTTTTTGAATCGTTCATCTTTTGCAAGCGAACTCTGCGGAGGGGTATTTTTTATTTTTACAAGCGCTCCGGCGATCACGGGGATATTCAATTTCTTTGCTATGCTGCGCGCAATAAGTTCCGACTGGTTATAGCCCCTTTCCCGCTTCCTTTTGCTGTGTATCGGAACAGGTACCGCGATGTCGTGGCTGTTCGCCGAACATAACTGCGCAGGGACTCCGGCAAAGTATTCCTCAATTAACGGATAAGACATATCGACGAGTATTTTTGCGTTTCCTGGCCTGTCGTTGAATTTTAAATGATGGATCGCTTTCCTGACACCTTTTTCGTAATCAAACGCGCAGTATATATTGCTTATGCTGTCACCGGCCGGATTAACGAACAGGTGCCGGCTGATGTGCGGAATATCTTTCCGACAGCCATCACATACGAACTCCGTCGTATCGACACAAAGCACGCAGTCACAGCAGATGCAGCGGGGCGGAAAAAATATGCGCAGGAAATATTCAATTAACGAAGTCTTGCCGTATTCCATATTCATACCTCCGCCCGGCAGCCGTGGTTTGGCCGAAGTAAATCAGAATTCCGGCAGGGATCGGTTTTCAAATATATCGCAAAGCTTTTCTTTCAGCCCCGTGAAGCGTTCATTTTCGGTATTGTTATCCACCATATTCCTCAGAATGTTAATATCCCCGACAAGAACCACCAACTGGCGCGCACGCGTTATAGCGGTATATAACAGATTTCTGCAGGCCAGCATCGGAGGCACGCCCGACAGCGCAATAACCACCGCCGGAAATTCGCTTCCCTGGCTTTTGTGTACTGTAATCGCATACGCCAGTTCCAATTGATCGAGCATGTCGAAATCGTACTCGACAACTTTGCCGTCGTCATATGAAACCGTTAAATAACCGTTTTCCGTATCAATTTTTTGGATTATTCCCATATCACCGTTAAAAACGCCTTCGCCCGCTGTTATCGATTCTCCGTTATTCCTCCATGAAAGGCTGTAGTTGTTTTTTATATGCATTACCCGGTCATTCTCCCTGAAAACAGTATCGCCGTAACGCTTTTCCATTAAGTCCGGACGAGGAGGATTGAGCCTTTTCTGAAGTACGGCATTAAGGTAAAAAATCCCGGCCGGTCCTTTTTTCATCGGTGACAAAACCTGGATATCCCTCATCGGATCCAAACCGAATTTTTCGGGAATCCTTGACGTGCACAATTCGAGTATCGCTTCCGCGGTGTCCTGCGGGTGGATTTTATTGATAAAAAAGAAATCTTCGTTCTGCGTATTGACTACCGGGTACTTTCCTTTGTTAATCAAATGGGCGTTGGTTATAATCGAACTCTCTTCAGCCTGACGGAATATCTGGTCAAGGCGGACCACATTCAAAACCCCGCTGTCGATCATATCAGAAAGAACCCTGCCCGGCCCTACCGAAGGGAGCTGATCCACGTCCCCGACAAATACCAGCCTGGTTCCGGGCACAATCGCTTTTAAAAGGGCGTGCATAAGCAAAACATCTACCATGGACGCTTCATCTATTATAACAACATCCGCCTCGATCGGATCCTGTTCATTTTTTCTGAAGTTCCTGCTGCCTTCATCGTCGCCGATATACCCGGTTTCCAAAAGGCGGTGGATCGTTTTTGCTTCCGTTCCCGATGCCTCGGTCATCCTTTTCGCGGCTCTTCCCGTGGGAGCCGCAAGAACCACTTTCATCCCCTGTTTCCGGAAAAAAGATATGATTCCTTTAATAAGGGTTGTTTTCCCGGTTCCGGGACCTCCCGTAACAACGAGAATGCTTCCCGATGCCGAACACCGTATTGCCTCGAGCTGTTTATCTGTATATGTCAGGTGCTGCTCATTTTCAACTTCTTTAAGGGTTTTTTCCAGATTGTATATTTTCTTTTCCGGCTCGGCTGCGCAGATTTGATATATTTTCCTGCATACATACCGCTCCGCAGTGTATAGTGCCGACAGGTAAACCCTGTCGGGATTTGATTTTTCAATATATATGCTCTGTTCAAAAATCATTCCGCCTAACGCTTCTTCAACTATTTCGTCGTTTACCCCCAAAAGACGGGCGGTATACGGAACAAGCACGTTTACGGGAAGATATACGTGCCCTTTTTGGACTGCGGCGGACAAAGCATATTGAACCCCGCTTTGAATACGGAATTTGGAACATGTGTCTATCCCGATTGAAATCGCAACCCTGTCCGCGATCCTGAATCCTATATTGATATCTTCGTCGGTGAGCCGGTATGGATTTCGTTTTATCTCCTCAATGGATTTTTCTCCGAATTTCTTCCATACCTTTACGGCGTAATTTGCCGATATTCCATAACTCTGCAGGAACATCACAACCTGGCGTATCTGCTCCTGCTCCATGAACGCTTGTCCTATGCGCAAAGCCTTTTCCGCGCTTATCCCCTTAATCTCGGAGAGCCTTATGGGTTCAAACTGCAGGACACGTATCGTATCATCACCGAACGTGTCGACTATTTTTTTCGCCGTTGCCTCACCTATTCCCTTAATCACTCCGGAAGCAAGGTACTTAAAGATTGCATCCGTTGTTTTAGGCAGCCGCCTTTCATACGATTCCACTTTTAGTTGCTTGCCGTAATCCTGGTGGACTACCCATGTTCCGCTTACAAAAATGGTCTCGCCTATGCCCAGCCCGGGAATATATCCGACCAAAGTAATTAACCGGCGGCCCACCCTGATATCGCAAACCGTATATCCGTTATTTTCGTTGCAGTATATTATTTGTTCAACTATTCCCTCAAATTGCTCCAAAAAGAATCCCCGTCCGGAAAATATTAGGTAATTAAGCTGTGCAGAATTAATTCATGGCCGGGATACAAAAGAGACCGGCGGTACAGTCATCCGACGAGTAAGAAAGAGTTACGGCCCGGCTAATGCTGCTGCCTGTTACCCGCTTCAATTTTACTCCAATTTATATCGTCCAGCAATACCAAACGCGGATACTCGGCAGAGAGTTTTTCGACAACCGGCCTGTTCGGATCCTTTTCGGAAATCGCGACATACAGGCATCCATCGGTTCCAATCTTTTCCGAAATTCCATCCATAAATACGCATCTTATTTTTCCTTCCAGTCCTTCGTCGCCGGGCTTAGGAACCAGGCACAATTTTCCGCTGCAGGAATTTTTCGCGGTTTTAATTCTTGTGATTATTGTCTGGATAAAATGATATATACCGTAAAAAGCGAACAAGGTAATAATAATATAAATTACCATACTTCCCACACCCTGACTGTTTCCAGTATCATTATATGCAAATCAAAAAATGATTCCACTGCCGGCGGAACGGGCGGGATCCGTTCCCGCGGAAACAATAACCTAAGTTTAAAATCAGATTTTATGGGTATATAGTAAATGAATACACAATTTTCGACACCCTGGGAATAATCAAATATAATATATTTGAATGGTTCTGGGGTTGTCATGAAAAAAGTAACACTTGATGAACTTGCTCCCGGCATGAAATTGGCCAGGGACGTTATATTGGACGACGGAAGGTTCCTTCTGCTTAAAGGGTTTACAATTAAGAACAGGTACCTGGATAAAATCCGGATGTACAATATTCCATATGTTTATGTTGAAGATGAAATAGGAAAAGTGGAATATTTCAGCGAAGAAGCGGTATATACCGAAACCTTCCAGACGATAAAGTCGGTTATGGATACCGTCCGCACCGGCGGGGATGTCAATCTTCCGGCAATAAAGAAAACGGTTGATACGATCGTCCAGAAAATACTGAATGATGATAATATCTTTATGAAGCTGACCGGGATACGCGATATTGATAACTATACATATCTCCATTCTGTTGACGTATGCATATATTCGGTAATCGCAGGAAAAAGTCTTAACATGTCCATAGATGAAATAAACGAATTGGCTCTCGGAGCGATACTTCACGATATCGGAAAATGCAAAATCCCTCTTAACATCCTCAATAAACCGGGAAGACTCACGGCCGATGAGTTTAATATAATTAAAAACCATACGCGTTACGGTTATGATATTGCTGTAAAAACACCAGGTGTTACCGAAAAAGTTGCGCGGATTGCGCTCCTGCGCCATGAACACTGGGACGGAAGCGGATATCCGATGGGAATATCGGGAGAGGATATAGATTATATGGCGCGCATTGTGGCGGTTGCCGATGTATATGACGCCCTCACGGCAAACAGGGTTTACCGCAAAAGATATATGCCGCATGAAGCCGCAGAGTATATCATGGCAAATTCGGCAAGCTATTTCGATTATGAAATACTTAAAGTATTCCTGGATAATATCGCTATATATCCTGCGGACATAATTGTAATGCTGAACACAGGCGAAATTGCCAGGGTTGTGGAAGCAAGAGGAAAAGCGTCGCTTCGTCCGAAGGTTGTGGTTATAACGCGCAAAGAGGGCCCGCCGGTTCTTGAACCATATGAAATTGACCTGATGGAAAACCCCACCGTATTTATTGTCGATATTTTAAGCTGACGTTCCGCGCTGTGCCGGAAAACCGGCGGGGCGCCCGGCAGACATACGGTTTAAATCCCCGCCTCATTTCTTAATATTTTAACCTTATCTGTTTTTTCCCACGTAAAATCATCGTCATCCCTGCCGAAGTGCCCGTATGCGGCGGTTTTGCTGTAAATAGGCCTGCGAAGTTTCAAATCGCGTATAATGGCCGCGGGACGCAGATCAAAAACTTTCCGGACAATCTGCGCTATTTTTTCATCACTTATCTTACCGGTTCCAAAGGTATCAACCATAACCGATACGGGCTTTGCAACACCGATCGCGTATGCCAGTTGAATTTCGCAGCGGTTTGCAAGACCCGACGCGACTATATTTTTTGCAACGTAACGGGCGGCGTATGAAGCCGAGCGATCGACCTTTGTCGGATCCTTCCCGGAAAACGCTCCTCCTCCATGCCTCCCCATTCCGCCGTAAGTATCGACTATTATCTTCCTTCCCGTAAGCCCTGAATCACCCTGCGGGCCCCCAATAACAAACCTGCCCGTAGGGTTTATGAAATACCGGGTTTTTTCGTCCAGCAGGTTCCCGGGTATTACTGCCCTGATTACCTTTTGGATTATGTCGTTTTCTATTGTCGCCTGATCCACATCCGGCATATGCTGGGCGGAAACAACAACTGTGTCCACACGCACGGGCCTTTTGTTCACATATTCCACCGTAACCTGTGATTTACCGTCAGGAAGAAGATATTCAAGTATGCCCTTTTTACGTACTTCCGCGAGCCTTGCCGTAAGTTTATGCGCAAGGGAAATAGGCATCGGCATTAGCTCCGGTGTTTCATCGCAGGCATAACCGAACATAATGCCCTGATCTCCAGCTCCTATTGCTTCCAGTTCGCTGTCATCCATTTCATTCCTTCTGGCTTCATAAGCCCTGTCAACACCCATCGCAATATCCGGGGACTGCTCATCAATTGATGTCAGGACCGCGCACGTATCGCAATCAAATCCGTATTTTGCCCTGACATATCCGATGTCGCGGATAGTTTCCCTTACAACCTTCGGGATATCAACGTAACAGTCCGTTGTAATCTCTCCCATAACAAGAACCATTCCCGTCGTAACGGCTGTTTCACAGGCAACACGCGCCATCGGATCCTCCGTAAGTATCGCATCAAGAACTGCATCGGATATTTTGTCGCAGATCTTGTCGGGATGACCCTCCGTAACCGATTCGGATGTGAATAACACTTTAGACATATTTTTCGACTCCTTCCTTAGCTTCATGATAAAAGCCGTATTTCTCCCTGATAATGCTTTGAGGGTTGACTTTTAATATGCTCGGACAGCCGCTCTTAACATTTCCGATATGCCTGCCAGGTTTAACGAATGCCCGGATTTAAAATAAAAAATCTCTTCAATGAAGAGATTCCATAACCCTCCTCATCTCTCAGGATTTCTCCTGCAGGAATTGGCACCGTGGCATTACGCCGGTTGCCGGGTTTCATAGGGCACAGTCCCTCCACCTCTCTTGATAAGGAAAAAAACAGTATTTATATTTCCTTGTAAAGCATATCATGGGCTGCTATAAAAATCAAGGACCAGGATACATTTTTCTATGTATATTTACAAATGTTGTAATAATTTTCGCAGCATCAATTCAGAACTATTGTACAATAATGGAAACCAGAGCCTCCTTTGCAGGAACATTCCGTTATGGTTTCCTTTTATTGTACAATAGTTCCTATAAATTTTTGAGTCTGAACATAAAATTGTTTTACCATTTACTCCTGCTCAAACATGTCTTTGCCGACACCGCAATCGGGACATACCCAATCGTCGGGAATATCTTCAAAAGCTGTTCCGGGCTCGATCCCATTATCCGGATCGCCCACCTCCGGATCATAAATATAACCACATACCGTACATACCCACTTTTCCAATTCAAACACCCCTTTCAATTATTTCTAATATACCACATACATGCCTGCATAAACAATATTTGAATAAATCTAATATTTTTATTATGCTTTTATCGGATACTGCGGCTCATATATTCCATCCTGCTGCGGTTATACTTCCACAGCGCGTGATGCAGCCCGTCCGCAATTGTTTCGGCCATTTTCATGACAAGGCTCAGCCGTGTATTCTGCAGGACCATAAATTCCATCCATCCGCCGTGGTTGACAATACCGGTAACATGCATATCACCGGTTTCAGGCAAATCCTTTTTAAGCCCGGCTCCCGGTCTTATCGGCCCGTTTCCTACCGTGATCCGCCCTACATGGCCCGGCATGCCTAAGCAGGCATCAATTGCAATAATAAAATGATGGGGTGTTTCGCTTTTTATCCTTTTCAGTGTCTGATCCAGATTCGCAGCGTGAACCGGCCATTCAAGGTTTCCGATAACCTTGATGTAAGGAAGCCTGTATTTGCCCAGGCGGTATCCGACCAAAGGTCCCAGCGAGTCACCGGTAGAACGGTCCGTACCAATGCACAGGACAATTATTGTTTTATCAAACGGAATCGATGATATACGTTTGTTGACAGCCCGTGACAGATCATAGGCGGCGCCTCTTTTGTGGACATCAATATAATCTTTCAATATATATTTTCCTTTCATCAGCAAAAATACGCTTTTTACGCCTGATAAAATTTCTTATCAAGCTAATTAATGATTATTCCCATTGCCTGTCTGCTTATGCATTGCAAAAACGGAATCTCTGGCAGAAATTCAAAAAAATAACCTTTATACGGTACCCTTTATTCACGATATTTATAACAGGAGTTTATTCTGTTGCGGTCAAAACGACTTTATGTTAATATGAGAAAAAAAGGTTAATTTTGCTATTAGTCGTTCGAAAGCAACCGGATGGACGAAACTTGTATCGCGTTTTTCCGGTTTTATTATAAAAAATTGTAACCAGGCAGGATTAAAAACAATGTTTTCTCCTTATTTTTCTTCAGAAAATTCGAGTTTTAAGTTTATTTTGGACATACTGGACGGAATGCATGACTGGGTACGGGTTGTTGACAGGGATAATTCCGTTATATTTATAAACCGCTCAATGGAAGAAGGGCTCTCCGTTGAGGACTTGTCCGGGAAAAAATGCTATGAACTCCTGGGCAAGAATTTCCCATGCGAAAACTGCATAACCCGCAAAGCGGTATTTGAAGGGAAAACCCAGAAGAAAGAAGAGATTTATAACAACAGAATTTTTTCGGTTATGAGCTCCCCGATAGTTGCAGATGACGGCAATATCTACTATGCTGTTGAGGTTTTAAGGGATATCACAAAGGAGAAGGAGCTGGAAAACCGCCTTTTAAACCAGAACATAAAGCTGCAGCATGATTTGAATATGGCCCGGCAGCTTCAGATGCAGCTTCTTCCCCGGAACATTCAATTCCCGCAGCTTGATTTTGCGTACCTTTACCACCCGTGCGCCGAATTAAGCGGCGATATGTTTAACATTTTTCAAATTGGCAGCGAGCATATCGGGATATATATAGCAGATGTATCGGGACACGGTGTTTCGGCTTCAATGCTGACTGTTTTCCTGATATCGGTATTGAACAAAAAAATTCTTTCACCTTCGCGCGCACTGCACCGGCTGTTCAAGCAATTCAACACCAGCGGCTTCGACAAAAATTCATATATCACGGTGTTCTACGCCATATACAATACGAAAACGCATATGCTCAGGTATTCAAATGCGGGGCACAACTGCATACCTATTATCTGCAGCAAGAACGGTATAAAAAAGCTTTTCCTGCCGGGCACTCCCGTAAGCAACTGGATGGATAACCCGCGCTACTATGACGAATCCGTGCGGCTGCTTCCGGGTGAGAGGTTTTTCCTGTACACCGACGGTCTGGCCGATCAATGGATGGAAGAACCAGGGGATATTATCGAAGATACAAATATTATCAATATTATTAAGGATAACAGCATTGATCTGAACATTGCACTGAACCTGATTGCCAGGTATGTCTATAAACAACTCGACACAATCGGCGCAAAACAAAGGGATGACGTCACTATGGCTTTGATACAGCCGCTTCAAAACGAAGAATCCACATCGAAAAAATAATATCTGCGCTTTGTCGCCTGTTGAAACGAAATACCCGAACCAATTCCCGCGGGAGTACCTTTTGAACTATTGTACAATAACGTCAACAAGGAGCTTCATTTGCTGGAACTATACAGTTCAGCCCGGCAAGTCGAAACTCGCAAAAATGCTTTGAAAGATTTTTTGCAGGAAGCATTTTTGCTCAGACAGTCGACTTGCTTATCCTCGCTGACTGTATATTTCTACGCTTCATTTCGCTATAGTTTCCGTTATTGTGCAGCAGTTCATTTACCTACTGAATCGCGCAATTTATTCCGTAAAACAGGTGGTTAATACAAATTTTTCCTCTTTACAAACGAACATATGTTCGTTTATAATATGGTTAGAACATTTGCTCTGCTGCGGAGGAATTATGGAACGAATAATTCTTCATGTGGATGTCAATTCCGCATATTTAAGCTGGGAAGCGGTTTACCGCCTGCAGCACGGCGCCAGGATAGACCTGAGAACAATCCCAAGCGTGATAGGAGGGGATGAGAAAAGCCGCCGCGGTATCGTGCTGGCCAAATCAATCCCTGCAAAAAAATATGATATACAAACCGGGGAAACTTTGTGGTCCGCAAGAAGCAAGTGCCCGAACCTGGTAGTGCTTCCGCCTTCTTACCCGCTTTATCTGAGCTGTTCCGACGCCCTGGTCAGGCTCTTGAAGAAATACAGCCCGAAAGTCGAAAGGTATTCGGTCGACGAGTGCTTTGTTGATTTAACCGGATGCACGCAAAAAAAAACCGCAGAAGAAACAGCCTGGGAAATAAAAGAGCGGTGCCGCACCGAACTGGGCTTTACCGTGAATGTCGGGCTTTCAACCAACAAGCTCCTGGCAAAAATGGCCTCGGAGCTTGAAAAGCCGGATAAAATGCACACGATGTACCCTCATGAAATTCCCGAAAAACTTTGGCCCATGCCGGTAAGAAAATTATTTCTCTCCGGCCCCAAAACACTTCCGAAGCTTTACAAGCTTAATATTTTTACAATCGGCCAGTTAGCTCATGCTTCCCCCGACCTTTTGCAGCATCATTTAAAAAGCCACGGGCTGACTATTTGGAAATATGCCAATGGTATTGACGACTCGCCGGTCGTTCCGGACGGGCGCGCAGTAAAAGGGATAGGCAACTCGACCACGACCCCTTTTGACGTTGACAGTGAAAAGGAAGCCCTTTTATATTTACTCTCCCTGACGGAAACCGCGGCAATGCGCCTGAGAAGCAATAAAATGCTGGCCCGGGTTGTAACGGTGTCTTTAAGGGATACGAATCTGTCCTTTTATTCACACCAGCGCCGCCTTGTATCTCCCACGGACAGTACGCTGCTGTTGTACCGGCAGGCCAAAAGCCTTTTTAAGGAAATGTGGCGCAGAGAACCTCTCCGTCACCTCGGGGTCCATCTGTCCGATCTGGTCGAAAATAAATTTTATCAGACATCGTTTTTTGACGATACCGCTGTCTCCAGGCAGCAGGCTATTGACAAAACCATCGACGAAATCCGGGCTTCATACGGCGCCGATGCGGTGGTAAGGGGTTTATTTCCTCATTCGGGAATCCCTCCTCTCTGCGGGGGAGTATATGAAGCGTTTCCAACGATGAGAAGCTTACTGTAGGAGGGAAAGACATGAAAGTTTTAATGCAATCGGTGGATATGATCTGCTGTACCAACAGGGACGGGGTAATTACCCCTATAAAATTCAGGATTTCGGATGAAAAAGAGGAAAACAGGATTGTAAAAATAGACAGGATATTGGACAGAAAAGAAGAAAAGCTGGCCGGAAACCGTATGCTGGTTTTTACCGTGCAAAGCATTATCCGCGGGCGTGAGTGCAGGTTTGAAATGAAATACGAATTCAGCACGTGCAAATGGTTCCTTTACAAAATCTGAAAAACGAGCCGGCGGAAAACCGGCTCGTTTGTTTTCGGTTCACGCATATCTTTTTTTCTTTACGATCACTAACGCCGCTGTAAAGAACGCCAATCCGAAACCCATTACGATCAGCAGATCCGAAAGCACCGGCTTGACATTTTGAAAACCGAATTCCGTAAGCTTCGCTATTGTATTGTTTGCCCTGACATACCAATAGGTGGGCGTAAATGCGGCAATTTTCAGGACCGTGCTTCCCAAAAACTCCTGCGGCACAAAAACCCCGCCTATAAAACAGAAGCCGAGAGTTACAATATTGCAGGCGGCACTAATCGCCCCTTTGCTTTTAATAAGGTTACCGATAAAATAACTTAATCCGCAGCAGCAGAAAACAAACACAAAAGAGCTCAACAAAAAATAAACGGTGTTCATACTGAGGCTGTTTTTGAAATTAATCAAAAAACACAATAAAACCATTACGAACCAGGCACTGACCGTAAACAACAGGTTCGCAAGAATGAACTGCATATTGATGCTGCCCGATTTAACCGGTGAACATTCATTTCTCATTTTAAGATCCCGGTCGTTAAATACGAAAATTATCGAACTCATTCCCAAAATAATAACCGAAAGCAGTGAATACGCCAAAAAGTTGTAAAAGTAGGTTGCATACGTGTGATCATTGTTTTCCTTGCCGTTTGTTATCATTTCAACAGACGCGGCCGGCGCAAGATCCGATTCCAGGTGCCGGACCAGGGCTTCCTGGCTTATATCCTTAAGATTCCGTACATACAGTCTTGCAGTGTTAAAATATTTGTCAATGAACAAATCAATATAAATATTATCTACCGAGTTTGGTACGGCCGTTTTTTCGAGCCGGACATTCTCCCCTCTCATAAACCCTTCGCTGAAACCTTCCGGGACACGGACAATATATGATACCGTTCTGAAGTAAAGCGCATCCTGCAGCGCCTCGGTCTCGTCGGGAATATCGACAAAATCGGCGATTTTTGCAAGCTCCTTCTTAAATCCGTCAACAAGAGCACTTTCTTCTTCACTTATAAAAGCTACATCAACTTTTTTTCCGGTAAACGAAATATCCCCCGCTTTACCCATTCCGGTCATCGAAGAAGACATTATTAAAGAAACCGCCAGAAAAACAATGACATAGACCAGCATTATATGGAGGTTCTTTTTTATTAAATTAAGACAAAGCTTAAATACTTGCATATTTCCGCCTCCTTATGATCAGATACGTGCCCGAGCAGAATACGGCTATAAATACCGTAAGGAGAATAATATTCTTAAAATACCTTGAAAACGTGTCATAATAATGTGGCAGTAATGTTAATCAGCCTGATCTTCAGCGGGTTTTTAAGCTATTTCGACAATGCGGTATTAAGACTTGCGTTAACTGCGGGATTTTCCGTTTTGTCGTTTCTTGTTCCCGGGCTCGTTATCTTCCTTCCGTTAATCGCATACGACATGTTTTTTATCAGATACCAGTACATAAACCTTATCGCGGCGGTTCCGCTTATACATTCCTACGAATATTTCCCGGTACAAATATTTTCGGTCATAATCATAGTGACGTTTTTATCAATAATGTTGAAATATTGGGCGGAAGAACAGCATAAACTTATCACAAAACATAATCAGTTGATAGATTCGGCAAGAGAAATGTCGTTTCAATTAAAAAATCAAAACCGGGAACTAATCGAAAAGCAGGATTACGAGCTTAATCTCGCTACTGTAAATGAACGCAATCGTATAGCCCGGGAAATTCATGACAATGTCGGGCATTTATTATCAAGCGCAATTCTGCAGTCCGGTGCGCTTCTTACTGTTGCCGGGGATGAAAAGGTCAGGGAAGGCCTTAAACAGCTTAACAATACGTTGAACGAGGCAATGAACAGTATACACAGCAGCGTTCACATGCTGTATGACGATTCCGCGGATCTTAACATGCAAATATGGAATATAATAAAAAATATATCATTCTGCAAGGTAATTTATAATTACAATATAACCGGTAATCCCGACAAAAAAATAAAGTATGCGTTCATATCGATAGTAAAGGAAGCCTTTTCAAATATTATGAAGCATTCGGACGCCACGCACGCTTTCGTTACATTAAACGAACATCCCGGGTTCTATCAGTTGATAATACGGGATAACGGCACTGTAAAAAGCGGCAGGAAAAATGAGGGCCTTGGATTAAGAAACATGGAAGAACGAGTAGCCTCTTTAAACGGAATTATAACATAAAAGAGAAAAACGGGTTTGAAATATTTATTTCCATACCAAAAGACGGGCAGAACGTGTAACCTGTTTTGCTGACCTGGCATATCGAAATGAAACGAGAATGAAAAAAACTGCCGCAGGGAGGTACGGCATGAGAATATTAATCGTTGATGATGACAAACTTGTCACGGAGTCCCTGAAAACAATCCTTGAGAGCGACGCGGATATTGATGTCGCCGGAACATGCAACAGCGGCTGTGATGCTGTCGAACTATATTTTAAGCTGAAACCGGATGTTCTTCTGTTGGATATAAGAATGAACGGAATGACAGGGATAGATGCGGCGGAAAAAATACTGGAAAAGGACAGGGATGCTAAAATCCTTTTTCTTACTACGTTTTCCGATGATGAATACATAGTCAGGGCATTTCAAATCGGCGCAAAAGGGTATATTCTGAAACAGGATTTTGAGAGCATAATCCCGTCGGTAAAAGCCGTCTTTATGGGACAGAGGGTTTTCGGCGACGAAATAATTTCAAAATTGCCGGTGCTTTCAGGTGAAAAAAACAAAAAATCAATAAATGATTATAATTTAAGCAAAAGAGAAATTGAAATAATAGAACACGTAGCAAACGGACTGTCTAACAGGGAAATTTCAAACAGACTGTTTTTAAGCGAAGGGACGGTGCGAAACTACATAAGCATCATACTTGAAAAGTTGAAACTGCGTGACAGGACTCAACTGGCCGTTTTTTATTATAAAACTAAAGACGACCTGTTCTCATAACACCGGGAAGCGGTGCTGTTTTGGATTTGGATTTACCGTATGGAATATCACATCAGCACGGACCTGTATAATCTTATACCGCCCTTTTTTACTACATCCTGAACATTATTGAAAACTTCCTCCATGATTTTTTTATACGACGAGCCGCCTTTATTGTGATACGCCGCAAACCAAAGCGAGCCTCCCGGGCTTAAATGCTGTTTCGATTCGCGGATCAGGCGCTCGACAACCTTTTTACCGGCGGCTATCGGCGGGTTTGTCACAATATCTGAAAATTTTCGCGATTCTATACCTGAATAGAGATCGCTTTTTATAACTTCAACATCAAGAAAGTTACGTTCCGCGTTAAGCTTTGAATACTTTACCGCTCGTTCGTTTATATCAATCATCGTAACCGAAAGTTCCGGATAAATGGATTTGATAAACAGGCCTATTGCCCCGTAGCCGCAGCCGACATCAAGAACAGTATTTCCTGTAGGCTTAAAGTTTTCAATTAACAGGCGCGAAACTTTATCGATACGGTTTTCAAACGAAAACACCCCGCTTACCGAAATTAACCTGAGCGATTTGCCGGCGCATGTTTCGGTAAACTCTTTTTCCCTTATTTCGGAAGAGGGCTTTTCGCTGTAATAAAAATCATTCATTATTATCCATCTCGCTTGATATAAGCTTTTTCAGCGCCTTAAACCCGGGATGCGCCCTGACATCGGCGAGCTCATCATCTTTTTCGGCATAACTGTAGTAAGAGGGATTAAGCTTCGCCGCTCTTGCGACATCCAGAAACGCTTCGTCGATGTATCCCGAAATAGCCAGCAAACAGGCCCTGTTGTAGTAAAGAAATGAAGCATGCGGGTTGTATCTGATTCCTTCGCTTATTACAACAATGGCCCTGTCCAGTTTATCTTCTTTCTTGTATGAAAGCGACAGGTTCAGAAAGCTGTACGGGTATTTATTGCAGCCGCGTATCGATTCCCAATAGTACTCCTGGGCCTTTTTTTCATAACCCATCTTTGAATACACCACACCCATATTAAACAGCGCTTTATGATGGCCGGGTATTATCTCAAGCGCTTTTCTGAAACATTCCAGAGCTTCGGTATTCATATCAAGCTCTTCATAAACCGATCCCATGTTGTTATATGCCCAGAAATTATCGGGATCCAACCGTATCGCATTTTTATAGCACTCAATGGAAAGATTTTTTTCGCCCGTTTCATACAGCGCATTTGCGAGGAAAAACCATGCAGGTACAAAACGCGGATCGGCTTTTATAGATTTGTTATACCAGTAAATAGCTTTATCGTACCTGTCTTTATTGTCGTACAGCATCGCGATACCGTAGTAACCTCTCGGATCTTCGGGAAATATTCTGATAACTTTGGAAAATATCCTGCCCGCCCGGAAGAAATTACCGAGCCTTTCATAGATCAACGCATGCTCAAGAGAGCGTTTTATCCGCATTTTCGGCAAAACGCCGTTAAGTATCGATATTATGCCGAGCTTCGCGTACAAAAGCAGTTTTTTCATATTAAACCATCCCAAAAACACGCTTACATCCGGCAGCCTATATTTTATATATATTATGTTTACCACTTATGCTGCCGAATAACACATTCGCTATATAAGCACAAATGCCGAAACGATAAAAACGGCGGTAAACAAAACGATGAAAAGGCCTATATACATATCCACAGCGGTATATGCCAGTTTTTTCATCCTTGTGCGCCCAACATCTCCTCTGTAACATCTTGATTCCATAGCCGTCGCGAGTTCCTCCGCCCTTTTAAACGCGCTCACGAACAACGGGATAAGCACCGGGATGAAACTTTTTGCCTTTTGCAGTATGTTTCCGGTATCAAAGTCGGCACCGCGCGAAGCCTGGGCTTTCATAATCTTATCGGTTTCTTCCATCAGCGTCGGGATAAAACGCAGGGCAATGGACATCATCATAGCCATTTCATGAACCGGAACCTTTATTTTTTTCAATGGCGATAAAAGACTCTCAATACCGTCCGTCAGCGCAATGGGTGTTGTTGTAAGAGTCAGTATCGAACCCATAATGACTATTATTGAAAGCCTTATCATTATCATAACAGCCTGCAGAATCCCTTCAAGCGTAATTTTAACCGCTCCTGCCGACCATAAAACCGTTTGTCCGGAATATGTGAATATATTGATCGCTGCAGTTATTATAAGGATAATCAAAAGCGGTTTTAAACCCCTGAGCGTATACTTAACCGGCACTTCCCCTATTAACAGGGCAATTGCCGTAAGCGCAATAAGCATTGCAAAGCTATAGGCATTGTTCGCTATGAAAACCAAAACCATTATTATGATTGTCGATATCATTTTTGTTCTCGGGTCAGCCCGGTGGAGGATTGATTTCCCGGGAATATACTGCCCAAGGGTTATATTCTTCAGCATAGAAAAACCCTCTTTTTGCTCTCCTGCTTCTTTGTTTGATTCCGCCGCAGCTAAATGATCGGGACGGGTTTAAATTCCCATTATCCTCTTCATTTCATCGAGACCTTCCTGTACCGTAAGGATGTCTTTCCTTATGTTCCGGTTTTTACGGCTAAGACGGTAAAACAGTTCGGTAATCTGCGGTACATCAAGGCTTTTTTCTTCAAGATATTCTTTGTTTGAAAAAACGCTGCGCGTTTCATCAACCATAACAATTCTGCCTTCTTCCATAACCGCGATGCGATCGCAGAAACGCGCGACATCTTCCATCGTGTGCGACACTATAATTATTGTTGTGTTCCTGCTTTCATTGAGCCTGGAAAGGAATTCATATATTCCGGCGCTGCCTTGAGGATCTAGGCCGGCGGTAGGCTCATCAAGTACGAGAATATCAGGCTCCATGACGATTACTCCCGCAATCGCGACCCTTCTTTTCTGCCCTCCTGACAGCTCAAACGGTGATTTTTTCAATATATCGGCAGGCAAGCCGGTAATAAGGAGCGCTTCATCAATACGCCTTTTCATCTCGCTGTCCGAAAGCCCAATTTTTTTAAGGCCGAAAGCGATATCCTTTTCAACTGTCTCTTCAAACAACTGATCTTCGGGGTTTTGAAATATTAGACCGACTTTTCTTCTAAGTTCTTTCAGCGACTTGCCTTTAGGTATAATTCCTGAAACCTCGACTGTTCCCGCCGTAGGGGACAAAAGCCCGTTCAGGTGCTGTATAAGCGTTGATTTTCCCGAACCCGTATGGCCTATTATGCCAAGTTTCTCACCTTTATAAACGGTAAGCGAAACATCCTTAAGGGCATGGCGTTCATACGGAGTGCCGGCCATATATGTGTATGACAGGTTCTTTATTTCAATTATCTTTTCACCTGTCTTCCGTTCAGGACCGGCGCTGCTATAAGCATTCGCTTTCCGGCCTGATAGAACATTCATGAACACTTGCTCCGCTTCGTCAATAAGAACCGGTATCCTGCCGTTTTTTATAAGACCTTCGTCTTTCATGCGCACGTATAGATCGGAAACCTGCGGAATATCAAGGCCTATTTGCCTTAAAAGCTCGTATTCGCCGAATATTTCATCGGGTTTGCCCGACAATACCGCTTTCCCTTCATCCATGACTATTATCCTGTCGGCCTGCGCAGCTTCGTTCATATGATGCGTTATAAGGACAATTGTTATGTTATCTTCACTGTTCAGCTTTTTTAGTACCGACATTACATCCTTCCGGCCTTCCGGATCAAGCATTGATGTCGCTTCATCAAGCACTATGCATTTCGGATGCATTGCGAGCACGCCCGCGATTGCGATCCTCTGCTTCTGCCCGCCCGAAAGCATATGCGGAGAATATTCGTCAAATCCTTCCATGCCGACTTTTTTCAAGGACTCTTTAACCCTGTTCCGGATTTCATCCGGTTCGATTCCAAGGTTTTCAGGACCAAACGCGACATCTTCCTCGACGGTTGTAGCAACAAGCTGGTTATCCGGATTCTGAAAAACCATTCCGAGAACACGCCTGATGTCCCAGATCAATTCCTGTGCATCCGTGTACCGTCCGAAAACGCAAACAGAGCCTCCGCCTGGCAGTAGAAGGCCATTCAGATGTTTAGCAAGCGTGGATTTGCCGGAACCGTTCTTCCCTACTACCGCAACAAATTCACCTTCACCTACGGTAAAAGAAATCCCGTCAAGCGCAATTACAGGCTGCATGTTTCCACGCGCATAATATTCATATTTCAAGTCTTTTACGACAATAGCTTCCATATTACACTCCCAAAAAAATCATGGGTTAAGCACGTTGTTAGTCACAAGCAATACCCAAAGAGAGCCCTTAAAACAAAGGAGAACGAATTTCTCCGCTCTCCTTTCCGGGGTTTTTTACTTTTATTAATCCTTAATTAATTCAAGGACAACCATTTCTGCTGCGTCTCCCCTTCTGGGGCCGATCCTGTACATCCTCGTGAAGCCGCTTGTCCTGTTTTTCTCTTTATACCGCGGCCCTATTTCGTCCATTAACTTGTTTACCAGGTTAATATTTTTTCCGTTTTTGTCTTTCACCTTATACAGCCAGGCAATCATCTGCCTTCTCGCATGAAGCCTGGACGGGCTGTCCACCGGTTTCATTTCGGTTTTTTCTTCACGCTCGACAACCTCATAACTATTATCGTTTTTCGATTTCTTTGATTTCGTTATCTTTTTGCCCTTGCTGTCGAGTACGGCCGAACTGACCTTAGTCTGTTTCGTTGTGAAATTGTCACACTCTTTCACCGCAAGGGATATAAGGCTGTCCGCTATGGCCTTTACTTCCTTTGCCCGGGTTTCGGTTGTTTCAATTCTTTCATGTTGTATAAGTGAAGTTACCAAACTTCTCAGTATAGCTTTCCTCTGATCCGTTGGCCTTCCTAATTTTCTTTGCCATGCCATGCCTGTTCGCCTCCTTTTGCAATACTTGTGGCCGCTTACTTAATTTTTTGCGTGAAATTATAATCTTACAAAAAGTAACCTTATAACTATTCGGAATAAACGGCTGCTGCCCAATCACACATCTTCCGACGGGGCAAGAGACAGCCCGAGAGCTTCCAGTTTCTGTACGACTTCCTCAAGCGACTTTCGCCCTAAGTTCCGGACCTTCATCATGTCTTCTTCCGTTCTGCTGATTAAGTCCTCTACCGTGTTTATCCCCGCGCGTTTTAAGCAGTTATACGAACGAACCGATAAATCCAGTTCTTCAATTGTCATTTCGAGAACCTTTTCTTTTTTCGTTTCTTCCTTCTCAACCATTATCTCGGTGTCTTTCGCGTGATCGGTAAGGTTGATGAAGAGGTTCAGATGCTCGCTTAATATTTTCGCGCCGAGACTGATGGCTTCATCGGGTTTTATGCTTCCGTTAGTCCATACCTCTATTGTCAGTTTGTCATAGTCCGTTACCTGTCCCACACGCGTATTTTCCACGGTATAATTTACTTTTTTGACAGGTGTGTAAATTGAATCAATAGGAATAATACCAATCGGCTGGTTGGGCTGTTTATTCTTTTCAGCGGGTACGTATCCTCTACCCCTGTCCACCATTAGCTCCATATATAAACGGTTGTTGCCGCTTACCGTCGCTATATGCAAATCGGGATTGAGAATTTCGACATCCGCATCGGTTTTTATGTCTCCCGCTTTTATTTCGCCTTCGCCCTCGTAGTCAATATAGATAACCTTCGGACCTTCCGAATGAATCTTAAGCGCCAGCTCCTTGATATTAAGGATTATTTCGGTTACGTCCTCGACAACCCCCGGAATGGTAGAAAATTCATGCAATACCCCGTCAATTTTTATCGAAGTAACGGAAGCACCGGGAAGCGATGACAAGAGTACTCTCCTTAATGAATTTCCCAGGGTAATGCCATAACCCCTCTCAAGCGGTTCAATTACGAACTTGCCGTAGGTGTTGTCTTCTGCCATTTCAACACATTCAATTTTCGGTTTTTCAATTTCTATCATTCAAAGACCCTCCCCGCATTTTCCTTTATGAAGGTATGATATCGGATTTGCCGGTTAAAGCATATCCGTCATATCAGGGCAACTGACCTTTCTAACTACCCTGTGGAATTCCATGCCTGCAAACGTTATAAATCAGCCGCAAATGTCTATAAAAACCGGTTACTTGGAGTACAACTCTACAATCAGATGTTCCTGTATCGGCAAATCGATATCTTCTCTGTCAGGCAAGGTAAGAACTTTCCCCTTCAGATTCTCATGATCCGCTTCCAGCCATTTCGGTATAACCTTTCCCCCGGTAACTTCAAGAATTTCCTTGAAACGGGGAGACTTTTTGCTTTTTTCCGCAACTTCAATCACATCACCGGGTTTTACAAGGTATGACGGAATATTAACTCTCTTTCCGTTAACCAGGAAATGCCCGTGAGTAACTAATTGCCGGGATTCATCCCTTGATACGCCAAAACCTAATCTGTGAACTACATTATCAAGGCGGCTTTCCAGTATCTGAAGCAGGTTTTCACCTGTTATTCCTTTCCTTCTAATCGCCATTTCATAATATTTTCTGAACTGGCTTTCGAGCACTCCGTAGAAACGTTTCGCCTTCTGCTTTTCACGAAGCTGGATTCCGTATTCGGAAAGCTTTTTCCGCTGCTGGCCGTGCATTCCCGGAGCATATGATCTTCTGTCAACAGAACATTTATTCGTATAACACCTTTCGCCCTTAAGGAAAAGTTTCTGGCCTTCCCTTCGGCAGAGTTTACAAGATGCTCCTGTATATCTTGCCATTTTGTATCTACACCTCCGATTAATTAGCTTAACAAAATCTCTTTTTCCGGTTGGAACCTTGTCCGTCCGGCTGAACCGGCACAGTCCCGTGCCCGACGGTTAAAACAGGCCGGTATTCTCTAACGAGGCGTGATTCCGGATAAGTTCCTGCCGCCCGTGGATGAAGAGGACAGCATCTTCCTCGTTATATAAATAATTGACAATATTTGTGTTTCCCATTCCGGCTATACTCTTCTTCTTTTCGGCGGCCTGCATCCGTTATGAGGAATGGGCGTAACGTCTTTAATCAGGTTTACTTCGAGCCCGGCTGCCTGCAGTGCACGAATCGCCGCTTCACGTCCGGAACCCGGTCCTTTCACAAATACCGAGACCGTCTTCATGCCATGCTCCATAGCGGCTTTTGCCGCCGCTTCCGCGGCTTGCTGGGCAGCGTAAGGAGTGCTTTTTCTTGAGCCCCTGAAACCGAGACCACCGGCGCTTGCCCATGAAATAGCATTCCCCTGGACATCCGTAATCGTAACTATTGTATTATTAAAAGACGAACGAATATGTGCGCAGCCACGCTCAATATTCTTCTTTTCTCTTTTTTTCCTGGTCCTTCTTGCTGTTTTTGCTGCCATTTAATCAACAACCTCCCGTTTACTTTCTCTTGTTAGCCACTGTCTTCTTCGGGCCTTTTCTTGTTCTCGCGTTCGTTTTGGTTCTTTGACCGCGCACAGGTAATCCGGCCCTATGGCGTCTTCCGCGATAGCAGCCGATCTCAATAAGCCGTTTGATGTTTAACGCAATATCCCTTCTGAGATCTCCTTCTACGACATATTCCTTTTCAATCGTTTCCCTCAGTTTGCTGATCTCATCATCGGTAAGATCGCGGATCCGCGTATCCGGATTAATCCCTGTCTTCTTAAGGATTTGCTCGGAACGGCTTCTTCCTATGCCGAATATATAGGTAAGTCCTATTTCAACTCTTTTATCTCTTGGCAGATCTACTCCTGCAATACGAGCCAATGTCTAACACCTCCGAATGTGTTCGCATTATTTTTCACTGGCCTGAACGGCCGGTAAACTATCTAATTTAAAAATTTACACCGCATATTTTCAATATGCAGTTATTCAGGCTTGAGCCAATACAGTAGATATATGTTAAAGATTAACCGGCAACAAATTTATACAAATTTGTTCAGCCGCGCCGTATTAATCTTAATTTTCAGATAGCCCGGATAATTCCCGAGCTGTTATTATCATTACAGGGAACGTAAACAGCACAAAAACGCTAGCCCTGACGCTGCTTATGCTTCGGGTTTTGGCAAATAACCATTATCCTGCCGTTTCTGCGTATAATCTTGCATTTCTCGCATATTCTCTTCACTGAAGGCTTAACTTTCATTTTTCCGCCCCTCCTATTCTGCAGTAATTATTTTCCTCTCCAGGTAATCCGTCCGCGGGTAAGATCGTAGGGCGACATTTCAACCGTAACCTTATCACCCGGCAATATGCGGATATAATGCATTCTCAGTTTACCGGAAATGTGTGCAAGAATCCTGTGGCCGTTCTCAAGTTCTACCCTGAACATTGCGTTCGGCATTGCTTCTACCACTTTTCCTTCAACTTCAATGACATCCTCTTTTGACAAACTGTAACCCTCCTTAATAATTCAAGTAATCTGTTCGATGAGTTCCGCAATGGTGTTTTTTAGTTCAGTATTAGTCGGTTTATCGCCTTTCTTAATCACTTCCGCTATATAATCCACGGTAATATCCGTAAACTTCAAATGTTTCATTCTTTTCTTTTTCGGCCTTTCAATCGGCCGCATACCACCGTCCGCTACCAACACAAAATTTTCATCAATAACTCCGACCACTATAAGCATTTTCCCCTTGTCTCTGCCTGCTTTAGAATATACAACTCTGCCTATAACAGGCTCCGAGCAATCCATCGCTACCATCCTTTTAACGCCATAATTCTGTTATTTAAACTCAAATTCCTCAAACATCAGCGAAAAAAGCCAATTTACTCGCGTTGTTTTTTAAAACGCCTCGTTTTATTTTATAGGAAGTTACCCGATTTTTCAAGATTCCGTTTCAAAATGGCCAATTATGTTGTTAGTATTTCCGGCTCATTTCCTGTTATTGCGATGGTATTTTCATAATGAGCGGATAATTTGCCGTCGATCGTGACAACCGTCCATTTATTCGCTAATACCTTCACATCCGGGCTTCCTTCGTTAACCATAGGCTCAATAGCGAGTGTCATGCCTTTTCTGAGCATTGGCCCTCTTCTTGATGTAACAAAATTCGGTATCTGCGGGGGTTCATGCATTTGCGTGCCTATCCCGTGACCTACAAAATCCCTTACGACCGAATACCCGTTGGCTTCGACATGCCGCTGGATTGCCAGTGAGATATCACGTATATGCATGCCTTCCCTTGCCATTTCGATACCCTTGTAAAAACTCTCCCTTGTAACGTCAATGAGCCTTAGGGCTTCCGGAGAAATGCGCCCAACCCCGAAAGTTCTTGCGGCATCTCCGTGAAAACCCTCAAAGATTGCTCCGACATCAATGCTTACAATATCTCCTTCTTTCAACGGCACATCGTTAGGAATCCCATGTATAACCTCATGATTAACCGATGCGCATATCGCAGCCGGAAAATCAATGCCTCCGTATGGATTCGGCACACCTTTAAAAGAAGGAATCGCGTTCGCTTTTATTATAATTCTTTCGGCTTCCTTACTAAGTTCGTTTGTTGTTATACCGGGAGCAATCAATTGTTCTATTCTGTCAAGAGCCATCTTTACTATATGTCCGGCTCTCCTCATAATATCAAGCTCGCGCTCTGATTTTACCGTAATCATTTAAATCCTCTATCCTGTCTTTCCGGTTATTTGTTCGAGTTTGCTCATGATCTCACCGGTAGTAACTTCCACATCCTTAGTGCCGTCAAAATTATAAAGAATCCCTTTGCTTTCGTAATAACCTATCAGCGGTTCGGTGTTTTTATAATATACCCTCAGGCGTTCCCTGACTGTTTCTTCCTTGTCATCGTCACGGATAATCAGAGGACCGCCGCAGACATCACAAATCCCTTCCTGCTTCGGTTTCAGCGTAATAACATGATACGGCTTTCCGCATCTTGCGCATACCCTGCGTCCTTTCATCCTGTTGACAATCACTTCGTCAGGGATCTCAAGGTTTATCACCGCGTCGAGTCTTAACCCAAGGCTGTTTAATTCACTGTCAAGGCTTTCGGCCTGGGGAATTGTCCTTGGAAACCCGTCCAGTATAAAACCTCTTTGGCAATCGTTTTCTAAAAGCCTGTCTTTTACAATGCTGACGGTCAAATCATCGGGTACAAGTTTTCCGCTGTCAATAAACTCTTTTGCTTTTAACCCCAATTCAGTGCCCTTCTGAATATTGGCACGGAATATATCCCCTGTGGAAATGTGCGGTATATCAAGTCTCTCGGACAAAATTCCTGCCTGTGTTCCTTTCCCGGCACCCGGAGCGCCAAGTAAAACAATTCTCATTAAAAAACCCCTTGTTATCCGATTGCATATAATAACGTTTTTTCATCCGGCGTAAAAACGCAATACCATCAATCAATCCAAAAATCCCTTGTAATGCCTCATAAGCATCTGTGATTCTATTTGCTTAACGGTCTCAAGAGCAACATTGACCATAATCAGCAGCGATGTAGAACCGAACCACACGTTTGCTATCTTGGTAAACATCTGAAGCAGGGACGGGAAAATCGTTATAAACGCGAGGAACAAAGCACCAAACCATGTTACGCGGTTCAATACCTTCGCTATATAATCCGATGTCGGTTTTCCCGGGCGGATCCCCGGAACAAAGCCGCCGTTCTTCTTAATGTTATTGGCCAGTTCTACCGGGTTGAACGCAACCATTGTGTAGAAGAATGTAAAGAACATTATCAATAACGCATAAACCACGGTGAACCACGGCTTTTCGTTCATAGTCTTAAGGTATGTCAGGAACGGCCCTGTTTCGCTGTTTCCCCAAATCAGGTTTATGATTGTTGGCGGGAAAGTAGCAAAGGACATCGCGAATATTATCGGCATAACCCCTGCCGAATTAACCTTTATCGGTATATGAGTGCTCTGTCCGCCGTACATTTTACGGCCTACTACCCTTTTCGCGTACTGCACGGGTACCCTTCGCTCGGCTTCCTGGACATAAACAACGAGTGCAACTGATGCGATAAACACAAGCACTATTATTACGATTACAATATATCCAAGGGCGCCTTCCCCGAGCATACCTGCTTCCAAATATCCGAGAAGCGTAACAAGTGTGTTCGGGCCGCGGCTTATTATTCCCGCGAATATCAGCAGCGATATCCCGTTTCCTATCCCGTATTCGTTAATCTGTTCACCAAGCCACATAAGGAATGCCGTACCCGCAGTAAATGTCAGCGTTATCGTGAAATACGACCATACACTCGGGTTTACTACGGCAGAGCGGATACCGCCGTAAAGCGCCGATGCCTGGATAAATCCCAATATGACCGTTCCATAACGCGTCCATTCCGCCAGTACTTTCCTGCCGTGTTCGCCTTCCTTCGAAAGCTGCTCAAGCTTAGGTATCGCAATTGTCAGAAGCTGGATGATAATCGAGGCGGTAATGTATGGGGAGATTGACATAGCAAAAATACTTGCGTTCTGAAACGCGCCTCCGGAAATTATATTGAAAAACCCGAAAAGCGATCCCCCTCCGGAAGCCAGATCCTTAAGCGCGGCGGCACTTAAACCCGGAACAGGTATATGCGTGCCAAGCCGGAATATCAACAGCATTATAATTGTCATAAAAATTTTTTTTCTAAGATCCGGAATCTTCCATGCGTTTCTTATGGACGAAAACACGCTGTTTTCCATAGCTTATACCACCTCTACCTTTCCTCCCGCAGCTTCAATTTTCTCGCGCGCCGATTTTGTAAATCTGGCGGCCTGAACGGTAAGACTCTTTGTAATTTCTCCCGTTCCAAGTACTACAATACCGTCATTTATCTTTTTAATTATGCCTTTCTCTTTAAGCAGTTCGGCATTTACAACGGTTCCTTTATCGAATTTATCCAAATCGGATAATTTCACTTCAGTATATGTTTTGCCAAAAATATTAGTAAAACCTCTTTTGGGCACTCTCCTGTAAAAAGGCATCTGACCGCCTTCAAAGCCGATCCTTACACCGCCGCCCGAACGCGCTTTCTGGCCTTTATGCCCTCTGCCTGCGGTTTTACCTTTTCCGGAACTTTCTCCCCTGCCTTTTCTTGTCGGCAGTTTTTTCGGAACTTTAGGTCTCAACTCAGATAAATTCATGGGTTTTTCACCTCCCCTAAACTTCTTCCACTTCTACGAGATGCTCTATTTTTTTAATCATTCCGCGAATTTGTGGATTGTCCTTCTGGGTTACGGAACTGCCGATTTTTTTCAAACCAAGCGCTTCCACCGTAGCTTTCTGATCTTTTTTTGATTTTATCGTACTTCTCACAAGCGTTATTTTTAAATTGCCCATCGAAAAAGCCTCCTATCCCAAAATCTCTTCCACTGACTTTCCTCTCAGTTTGGCATATTCCTCAACAGTATGCAGTTGTGCAAGGCCTTCAATGGTGGCACGAACCATGTTTATCGGATTATTCGAACCGAGTGATTTTGTCCGGATATCTCGAACACCGGCAAGCTCCAATACGGCACGCACAGGCCCTCCCGCAATAACGCCGGTTCCTTCGGGAGCCGGTTTTAACAGAACCTTACCCGCTCCATAAACGCCCAGGGCTTCATGAGGGATTGTAGTTCCAACAAGCGGAACGCGCATCAGATTCTTCTTCGCGTCTTCTATCCCTTTGCGTATTGAATCGGGTATTTCGGCCGCTTTTCCCAAACCTACGCCGACATGGCCATTCTCGTCGCCAATAACAACAAGAGCACTGAAACGGAAATTGCGTCCACCTTTTACAACCTTTGCAACACGCGTAATATTCACAACTTTTTCTTTAAGGTCCAATGTGCTGGCATCAATTTTCTGCAAGTGATTCCCCTCCTTTATTCCATCGGTTAGAATTCCAGGCCGGCTTCTCTTGCTCCGTCCGCCAGCTCTTTCACTCTTCCGTGATAGAGATATCCGCCTCTGTCAAATACAACTTTCTTTATTCCTTTTTCAATGGCTTTTGCGCCTACTAATTTACCAACTTCACGCGCCGCGCTCTTGTTTCCGGTGTAGCCTATTTTCCCTTTCAGCGCTTCATCCAATGTAGACGCAGAAACAAGCGTTTTACCGGAAGTGTCGTCGATAATCTGCGCATAAATGTGTTTAAGGCTTCTGAAAACGCACAGTCTTGGACGTTCGGGCGTCCCTGTTATCTTTTTGCGTACGCGCACATGCTTCCTTAAACGTATTTTGTTTCTGTCCTGCATCTTTATCATAAAACACTCACTCCTTCCTATTTCTTAACTCCCGCTTTCCCTTCTTTTCTGAGGATTACTTCATCAGCATACTTGATTCCCTTGCCTTTATATGGTTCAGGCGGTCTCGTCCGGCGGATTTTTGCCGCAACCTCGCCGACTAACTGCTTATCTATTCCTCTTACAATAATCTGGTTCGGGTTCGGGACATCAATAGTGATTCCGTCAGGCTCCTCTATCTCAACAGGATGAGAATATCCTACGGTCAATATTAGCTTTTTTCCCTGCTTTTGAGCCCTGTACCCGACTCCGTTCACTTCGAGTGTTTTTGAGAAACCTTCGGTTACGCCTGTTACCATATTGCTGATTATTGAGCGGGTAAGTCCATGAAGCGCTTTGTGCTTCTTCAGATCACTCGGCCTTTTGACCAGTACCAGGTTTCCATCCTTTTCAACGGTCATATCCGGGTGAAAAACCTGAGTGAGTGTACCTTTCGGACCCTTTACGGTTATTTCTTTACCGCTAATCTTGATATCTACTCCGGATGGTATTACCACCGGCTTTTTTCCAACACGTGACATTATAAAAGCACCTCCGTTCTTATATTGAAGACGGACTTTATATATCCATCCTTTTCAGAACCGTTTCCACAAAACTGTTCCGCGGCTACCAGACGAATGCGAGGACTTCCCCGCCTACACCTGCTTTTCTTGCCGCCTTATCCGTCATAACGCCTTTCGACGTCGAAATAATAGCAATTCCCAATCCGCCTAAAACCTTAGGAAGCTCGTCCTTCCCGGCATATACTCTCAGACCGGGCTTTGAAATCCTCTTTATTCCTGAAATAACGTTTCGCTTATTATCGGTGTATTTCAGCGTAATACGAATAACTCCCTGCTTATTGTCGTTAATTTCAGTAAAGCCTTTAATATATCCTTCTTCCTCAAGAATCTGCGCAATCCTTCTCTTCAGGTTCGACGCCGGAATATCAACCGTTTCGTGCCTTGAATTCGCAGCGTTCCTAATTCTTGTTAGCATATCCGCTATTACGTCAGTTGCGTGCATCGTTACAACCTCCTTTCAGGACTGTTACCAACTGGCTTTTTTTACACCGGGTATCTGGCCTTTATAAGCCAAATCTCTGAAACACAAACGGCATATGCCGAATTTCCGCATATAAGCGTGGGGCCTTCCGCATATTTTACACCGGTTGTAGTAACGGGTTGAATATTTAGGCTGTAATTTTTGTTTGTGGATCAATGATTTCTTGGCCAAACTAAATACCTCCCTTAATGGCTGAACGGCATCCCGAGAAGCTCAAGAAGTTCTTTCGCTTCCTCGTCGGTTTTTGCTGTGGTAACAAATGTTATATCCATACCACGAACTTTTTCAACCTTATCAATATTTATTTCAGGGAAAATCAACTGTTCTTTAATACCCATCGTAAAGTTCCCGCGGCCGTCAAAAGAATTCGGGTTAATTCCCCTGAAATCCCTTACCCTCGGAAGCGCCACATTGAACAGCTTATCAACAAACTCATACATCCTGTCGCCCCTCAGTGTAACCTTGCAGCCAATACTCATCCCCTGACGGACTTTAAAAGCCGCAACTGATTTTTTAGCCTTTGTCACTACAGGACTTTGTCCTGATATAGCCGCCAACTCACTTCTAGCCGCCTCCAGCGCTTTGGGATTGTCCTTTACATCGCCCACGCCCATATTAAGCACGACCTTTTCAAGCTTCGGCGTCTGCATCGGGCTTTTATATTTGAACTTATCCATTAATGCCGGAACAACTTCGTTTTTATACTTATCCACCAATCTTGGCATTTCCGGTCATCCTCCCTCCAACTAATCCGTGGTGTCTTTCACTATGTCGATAATTTCTCCGCATTTCTTGCATACTCTCGCCTTAGAGCCGTTTTCCAGATATTTTTTGCCAACCTTTGTCGGTGCTCCGCATTTGTCGCAGACCAGCATGACTTTATCGACATAAATAGGTGCTTCCTGGTTTACGAGACCACCCTGCTGATATTGGTTTCTCGGTTTTACATGCCTTGTTACCATATTTATTCCTTCAACGATAACCATACGCTTTGACGGTATTACATCAAGAACCTTGCCTTTCTTTCCTCTGTCCTTACCGCTCAATACGTACACGTTATCGCCTTTTTTTACATGCAACTTGTTCTTCATTAAGGCGCCTCCTCTCCTGACGGTTTAGCTTTTTTCACAGCCTTTTATCCCTCCGGCGCGAAAGCCGTATCCCGTACTTTAGTATCATATCGGGCTTAAAGCACTTCCGGCGCAAGGGATATGATTTTCATATAGTTTTTTTCCCTCAGTTCTCTTGCGACAGGCCCAAAGATACGTGTACCCCTCGGAGTTCCGTCATCCCTGATTATGACGGCAGCATTTTCATCAAAGCGTATATATGAGCCGTCTGCTCGCCGCAAACCTTTTACCGAACGGACTATAACCGCTCTTACAACTTCACCTTTCTTAACAACACCGCCGGGTGTCGCATTTTTTACCGAACATACAATAACATCGCCAATATTTGCATATTTCCGTTTTGAGCCGCCAAGTACCTTTATACACATCAGTTCTTTGGCGCCAGTATTATCCGCGGATTTAAGCATTGTCTGCATCTGAATCATTTCCGGCACCTCCTCCAATAATAATTAGTGCTGCTTGAAAATATTGTCGGGATTAAATTCCGCCGGTTCGAACAGGCATTCAAAACATTTGCTTCTTGCTCCGATTAACCGGCCGTTAAGCCTGTTATTTCGCTTTCTCGATTATTTCTACCAAACGCCATCTTTTTTCTTTCGAAAGAGGCCTTGTTTCCATTACCCTAACCTTGTCTCCGACTTTGCATATATTTTCTTCGTCATGGGCTTTAAGCTTGTATGTTCTTTTTATAATCTTTTTATACAGCGGATGTTTCACGTTATCAACAACCGCCACAACGATCGTTTTATCCATTTTATCGCTTACAACCTTGCCCACACGAGTTTTTCTTAAATTCCTTTCCGACATGTCAAACAACCTCCTTCCGGCGTCTACCGTTTAATCCCCAGTTCCATTTCCCTGATTACTGTTTTTACACGGGCGATATCCTTTTTAACGCTTTTCAGCTTCATAGGATTATCCAATTGATTAGTCGCATGCTGAAAGCGCAGTTTAAAAAGCTCATTTTTCAGTTCCTGCAATTCCTGGGTAAGCTCAGCTATGCTTTTTTCTCTCAGTTCATTCGCTTTCATTTGCTCCACCTACCTCTTCCCGTGATATTATTTTGCACTTAATCGGCAATTTGTGAGAAGCCAGACGCAGTGCCTCCCTGGCCATATCTTCATCTATGCCGGCTATTTCGAACATTACACGGCCTGGTTTCACTACGGCTACCCAGTACTCCGGAGCACCTTTACCGCTTCCCATACGGGTTTCTGCAGGTTTTTTCGAAACCGGTTTATCCGGGAAAATCTTTATCCAGACCTTTCCGCCTCTTTTGATATATCTCGTCATCGCAATACGGGCTGCTTCTATCTGATTACTCGTAACCCAACCCGGCTCAACGGCCTGAAGACCAAAATCGCCGTCAGCTACAACGTTGCCGCGCGTCGCTTTGCCTTTCATTCTACCTCTCTGCACGCGTCTATATTTAACCTTCTTGGGCATTAACATTATTTGTCTCCCCCTTCCTTTTTGTCTTTCTTGACGGGAAGTACTTCACCCTTGTATATCCAAACCTTGACACCGATTTTTCCGTATGTCGTATCGGCTTCTGCAAAACCATAGTCTATATCGGCCCGCAGGGTCTGAAGAGGTATCGTTCCTTCGTGGTAATGCTCAGTTCTGGCAATTTCAGCACCGCCAAGACGCCCTGAAACCGAAGTCTTTATCCCCTTCGCACCGAATTTCATAGCCCTTGACATCGCCTGCTTCATAGCGCGCCTGAAAGATATTCTTCTCTCCAACTGCCCGGCTATGTTCTCGGCCACCAACTGCGCGTTTATCTCCGGCGTCTTGATTTCGGTAATGTTCACAAGAACATTTTTTCCTGTAAGCTTTTCCACTTCATGACGGAGCTGCTCAATTCCAGTACCGCCTTTTCCTATTACAAGACCGGGTTTTGCAGTATGGATGTTCAACTTGATTTTATTTGCCGCACGCTCAATTTCTATCCTGGCAACGCCGGCAATAAACAGTTTCTGCTTGATATACTTCCTTATTTTGTAGTCTTCTACCAAAAGGTTTGCGAAGTCTTTGTTTCCGGCATACCATTTTGTATCCCAGTCTTTAATAATTCCAATTCTCAGCCCGTGCGGATTTACTTTCTGGCCCATAAAAAACCTCCTTAACTTACGCCTTTTCCTTTAAAACCAGAGTTATGTGGCTGCTTCTTTTCCTGATGCGGAACGCACGCCCTCTCGCTCTCGGTCGGATTCGCTTAAGCGTAGGACCTTGTGTTGCATAACACTCGGCTACATACAGATTATCCCTGTTCAATCCGTTATTGTTAACGGCATTCGCTTCTGCGGATTTAAGCAGCTTTTCAAGAATAGCCGCTACATTTCTCGGCGTATGTCTCAATATCGCATAAGCCTCGTCAATACCTTTATTGCGTATTAGATCTATAACCAGCTTAGCTTTCCTGGATGACACCCCAACATGTCTTAATACAGCTCTGCCCTCATCTTTGCCGATACCAAGTATCTTTTTTTCCTTCTTTGTGAGAATCGGCAGCTTTTTCGATTTTACGCGCATTTCCTGGTATTGGGCTAATATTTCGTCTTTCTTCTCCAGAAGTTCATCCCTGGACATAACTTTTCTGCCCACGTCCGTTTCCTCCTTCCAGGCTTGATATGCAATAAGCCTTAAGCTTACCTAGCTATTTTTTAACTTTACTGCTTCTCTCGTCCTTACCATGACCTCTGTAAGTCCGGGTAGGTGCGAACTCGCCAAGCTTGTGACCGACCATATCTTCGGAGATATACACGGGCACATGCTTCCTGCCGTCATGAATGGCAATGGTGTGTCCGACCATTTGCGGAAATATCGTAGAAGCTCTTGACCAAGTCTTTATGACTTTCTTTTCTCCCTTTTCATTCATCTCATTTATTTTCTTTAAAAGGCTTTCACTGGCATATGGTCCTTTTTTTAATGATCTGCCCATTGATAAACCTCCTCCTGGCAATTTTACTAAGCGTTACGTTTCTTAACGATGAATTTGTTGCTCTGTTTGTTCTTCTTTCTTGTCTTATATCCTAACGTTGGTTTGCCCCATGGAGTAACAGGACTGGGCATACCAATCGGAGATTTACCTTCCCCGCCGCCGTGAGGATGATCGCTCGGATTCATTACCACGCCGCGGACATGAGGCCTGCGGCCCATCCAGCGTTTCCTTCCGGCTTTTCCTATTGATACATTCTCGTTATCAATATTTCCAACCTGGCCGATTGTAGCTCTGCAATTAACGCTTACCATCCGTACTTCCCCTGAAGGAAGCCTTATCTGGGCATATTTACCCTCGCGTGCCATTAACTGGGCCATATTTCCGGCAGATCGGACCAATTGTCCTCCCTTTCCGGGTTTCAGTTCAATATTATGAATTATCGAACCGACCGGAATCTTTGCAAGGGGGAGAGCATTGCCGGTACGAATATCGGCATTTTCCCCGGACATAACGGTATCACCGACGTTTAACCCAAGCGGCGCAAGAATATATCTCTTTTCGCCGTCCTTGTAATGAAGCAGCGCAATATTTGCCGACCGGTTAGGATCATATTCTATTGCCGCCACTGTTGCCGGTATATTGTCTTTATCACGCTTAAAATCAATAATTCTATATTTCTGCTTTGCACCGCCCCCGCGGAAACGTACGGTTATTCTTCCATACGAATTTCTTCCGCCGGTCTTTCTGATCGGCGCCAGTAAAGATTTTTCCGGCTCTTTCTTTGTTATTTCTTCAAAAGTTAATACAGTCATATGTCTTCTTGCAGGAGAAGTCGGTTTGTATTTTTTTATTGGCATGACGTTCACTCCTTTACATAAATTGCGTCTATCCGTTAGCAGGCCGACTGTATAGCCTATTCAACCGGATATCGTACATTTCGCAGCCCTTTGCAATACAACGGAAGAAACCGTTAAACTTCAAATTCCGCTCCGGCGGCATCGCAGGAGAGTGTGACGGCCGGTTCCGTTTCAGCAAGGTCAGGCGGTCAATTTTACTGCATACCACCAAACTCAGGAATTTCGGTTTTGAATTTCTTACTGGTGGTTACCTGTTTTCCGTTCTTGTCAAGATAGACAACCGGCTGCGGATCGGTATCAATTTTGACGACTGCCTTCTTCCATTTGGATGTCTTTCCGAGATGTACTCCCATCCTTTTTTTCTTGCCGTCATAATTAACCGTGTTTACTTCCAACACTTTTACACCGAACAATTTTTCAACCGCATTTTTAACCGCGGTTTTAGTCGCCCGGCGATCAACAATAAACGTGTATTTCCCATTGGCCATGTCTTCGTTGCTTTTTTCAGTAATATACGGGCGTAAGATAATATCTTCTGCGAAATTCATTACGCGTACACCTCCTCGACCTTGGCCACGGCGTCCCTGGTAATAATAAACTTCTTATATTTAAGGATATCAAGCGTGTTAATTGTATTCACGCAGGATGTTTTTACCTTCGGTATGTTTCTCGCCGATTTAACCACTTTTTCATCAACGGAACTAAGCACAACCAGTGCCGAATTGTCCACATTCAGGTTTTTTAAAATCCTTTTAAATTCCTTTGTTTTAATTTCGGGCATTACGAGTTCATCCAGGACAATGATATCGCTGTCAATAACCTTGCTGGACAGAGCGCTCTTTAATGCCAGTCGTTTCACTTTCTTGGGAACACTGTATCTGTAGCTCCTTGGCTTTGGCGCAAAAGCGACGCCGCCCCCGATCCACTGAACGGAACGGATGCTCCCATGACGGGCACGGCCGGTTCCTTTCTGTCTCCAGGGCTTTTTGCCGCCGCCGCTGACTTCGCCGCGGGTCTTGGCGGATTGTGTACCCTGGCGCATATTGGCCAACTGATTGACAACTACCGTATGAATAGCCGACTCATTAACCTTTACGCCGAATATATCATCGCTGAGGTTAATCTCCCCAACGACTTTACCTTCAATATTATATACATCAACTTTTGGCATGTCAGGTCCTCCTTCCATAAGCAAGCGCTTAAGCCTTAACGGAATCTTTAATCGCGACAACGCCGCCCCTTGGCCCGGGTACGGCACCCTTAACCAGCATCAGGCCCCTGTCGGCGTCAACACGTACCACTGTCAGGTTCTGTACCGTCACTTTATCAACGCCCATATGCCCGGGCATTTTTTTGCCCTTAAAGACACGGCTCGGATCCGAGTTTGCGCCCATCGATCCAACGCCCCTGTGATACTGTGAACCATGCGATTCACGTCCCCGCGAAGTCCCAAAGCGTTTAACCGTACCTTGGTAGCCCTTGCCTTTTGATATTCCCGATACATCAATCTTGTCGCCTTCACGGAACATATCTTCAACTTTTATCTCCTGGCCTACCTCATAAGCATCAATATTTTCAAGCCTGAATTCCCTGATAAATCTTTTCGGTTTGATTCCCGCTTTTTCGAACTGGCCCTTCATGGGTTTGTTCACTTTTTTTTCGCTGATATCTTCAAATCCAACCTTTAAAGCACAGTATCCGTCGGTTTCCACCGTTTTCTTCTGAATAACCGATACCGGCCCGGCCTGGATTACAGTAACCGGAATCAATTCTCCGTCATCCGTAAAAATCTGTGTCATACCTATTTTTTTGCCAAGCATGCATTTTTGCATATATATTCCCTCCTGTCATTGGTTCGGTCATTAAACCGAACTTAACATTTTGCCTGTTTACAGTTTGATTTCGATGTCAACACCCGCAGGCAAATCCAGCCTCATAAGGGCATCTACCGTCTTCGGGGTAGGAACCAGGATATCTATAAGCCTCTTATGGGTTCTCATTTCAAATTGCTCACGCGAATCCTTATATTTGTGCGGTGCACGCAAGATTGTTATTACTTCTCTCTTTGTCGGCAGAGGTACTGGCCCTGAAACCTTTGCGCCTGTCCTTTTCGCGGTATCGACAATTCTCTCCGCGGATTGGTCCAAAATCTGATGATCAAAGGCTTTCAACCGAATACGAATTTTTTGTTTGTTCGCCATACATATGCCTCCTAACATGTGCCTTAATCACAGCAATACGCCGGTCAAAACACTATACTGTTTTCTCCGGAACGTTTATCCGGTTGTGTAATGACGCAACAAGTTTGTTTCTGTACACCCAGCCGGGTGTTTCATGCCGGTTCATATTAAAAACCCAGGACAGACAAGCTAAAAGGCTCGCTAAACCTGGGCTCTGCAACAAACATACTCTACGTGCAAAAAACGCATTCAAGCAGAATGTACAGTGACTTGTCGCCCGGTTTCTCTGAATCGGACATTCTCCGTTGAAGTTCCCCGTTCTAAGCCGGCCATCTTCAACTTCATCGTTAGCAATGTCACAACGGGCATAATTATACTATAAATATTTTCACGTGGCAAGTGGTTTTACAAAAATTTTTCCGAATTTTCGCTGGTATTATTATTGTTTCCGTTATTGTACAATATGTTCCAAATACAATTGTTTTTTATAATCTATTTATTGTGCCTACGTATACGCGTTTCCGTTCAGCAGTCCGGACAGGCAGCGGAAGAAATGATTTAATTTTGCATATTTGGTTCTATAACGGTGACATAGTACTCTTCGTATGTTAAACCGCTTTCATAGACCCCTTTCGCAATCTCGGGACCTACATACCTTAAATGCCACGGTTCATATTTGTAACCGGTAATATTCTCTTTCCCTTCGGGATAACGGATAATAAACCCATATTCATGTGCCCTGTCCTTGTACCATTGATATTCTTCAGTATCGAGCACACTGTAGTCATTAATGACCACATCGACGGCAAGCCCTGTATGATGCTCGCTGTGTCCTCCCCTCGAATTAAGGCTGTCGACATCTTCCTGTATCCGGCCGCTGTTTATGGCATTTTCCCAAATTTTCTGCTGGGTCGGTATGCTCCTGTAAGTACCGAACGCAGTAATATTCAGGCCTTCTTTTTTCGCGTCTTCATGCATTCTTCTGAACGCGTCAGCAGCTTCTTTTCTGAGGTACTGGGCTCCGCGTCCGGGAGCGCAGTAGCGTTCTTCAAGCTTTTCGAGTTCTGGTTCGTAATTATCGGGCAGTTTATTGTATTTGTTTACCAATACGGTTATATCATTATAGTTCCGGATTTCCTTAATCAGGCCGTAAAACGGGTAATCAAGGCCTATATTGACGTCTGCCACAACGCGTTTTTCATCAAAATCAGGATTCTCCAGTCCATATTTTTCATATCTCGAAGCATTTTCAGGCTTATAATACGGAAGAAGAGAATATTTAGAACCTGCATCTTCCCCGGAAGAGCCCTGAACCTGTTCCTTTTCCGTACCGGTTTGTTGGGGATTATCCTGCTTGTCCGTTTCAGGTTTTTCAGGAGCATTGTCGTGCGTTGTGCTGTTTTGCTTGTTTTCCGCCTGAACATCATTTTCTATTTGATCCCGGGCAGCATTATCATTACCGCGGAACCGATCAATCACGGCAGTCATATCACATCGGTTTATCAGACCTGTGCAAGCAATTAAAATCGCTAAGAGAAATATGTTGAAAAACGTTAAGAATAAGAGCCTTCGTCTTTTGTTGTAGTTCACGGATACTCCTCCGGGAAATATAGTTATGGTACTATCATAACCTCATCAGTGAATTTGTCAAGTTGATTTCGGATATGAAGAACAGATCGGGAATTTATCAAAAGGACATGTCTTGCTTCGCTAACAGCTATTTTATTACGCGGCGCGCACCAAGGAATTTGGCTCTATACTCCGACAACCGCATAATCACAACTTTTTTCTTGCTTGAAGATGCATGTATAAACTGATCATTTCCGAGATAGATGCCAACGTGACCAAGACGCCCGTTATCGTAACGATCGAATAAAAGTATGTCACCGGGCTTCAGATCCGATCTTGATACTTTTACTCCGACGCTTGCATAATCATCTGCCGAACGGGGCAGGGAAATTTTGAACTTACCGAATACATATTTTGTAAAGCCTGAACAATCAAAGCCTTTGGGCGAAGAACCACCGTAAACATAAGGAACACCGACAAATTGTTTCGCATATTCTATTATCTGGGAGGCAAGACTCTGATTATACGGCTGGGCAGATTCGGCGCGCGCAACAAGATTCTGGCTCGCGACCAGATACGGGGCATATACGAAGGCTTCCATGTTGTCTTTAACTATAACCTTCATCCATTCTCCGTACTGTTCGAGCACCTGAACGCGTGTGCCCCGGGGAATAGTCGTAACGATGTCGTGTTCGGAACCCGGGCCGCTTCTGACATTAAGCAGATTTACGTTTACATAATTATACACAGGGGGTTTTGTGTCGGCAACATATTCCGCGAACACATACACTTCCTTTTTTTCAGGCGTTAATACTTTCAGCCACTCCCCGTGCGATTCAAGCACCTGCACCTGGGTTCCTTGCGGCAGCGTTCCAAGCAGTTCGGTATCGGAACTGGGACCCCTTCTTAAATTCAATAAATTAACCTGGACGTATTTGTAAACAGGTTCCGTTATTTCGGCAGGCTCAACAGCAGATTCGACGCTTAATTCGGCTGCAGCTTCCGATGTATCGGAACCGGTATAGGTTTCGGTTACAGTGTTTTCAGTTATTTCAGGAGAAGATTTGCCCGAAATCGATTCATCAGTTTCCGGAGCAATTGACTCGGACACCAAGCCGGAAGAACTGCTTTCCGCTCTGTCTTCAATACCGCCGCTCATCTTTGCCTTTGACGCCGATAAAACATCATAAGCGGAAATTAAGTGTCTTGTATTTGTATATATGAAAACAATGGTTGAAAAAACAACAATCAGTGCCGCCAATATTTCCGAACAGCGCCTTATTATGTTTGTATTTTCCATTGTTCCTCCTACAGCAGCCTGCGAAGCATACCGTCATAATAACCGCATACTTCTGCAATACCGCGCCAAAGCTTAATGTTTTTATCCGCTGCTGCCGCGAATATTCAGCCTTGTCCAATATTATAATATGTTACAAGTAATTTAAATGATTTTATCTTTATGTATATTTTTTTATCTTCATAAATTACATTTTGTTGAGTTCTATTCTATCATTATATTTTTTTTCCTTCAAGATGGAAAATATTTTTCAATTATTTCCTATAAATTGAAAACGAAACACCCGACAGTCGACTTGCTTATCCTTGCTCTGATTGTATATCTCTAATGCTTCATTCCGCTATAGTTTCCGTTATTGTACAATCGTTTCTTAATAATGCTGCACAATAACCACGAATTTATGCTGTAACCCAGCGGGTGGTTAACGGGTCGGGGCATTGCTGTCGCGTTCCAGTAGGTACGCGACTCTGGCTCGGGTGTTTTCGGTGGCGACGGGCGACATGCTGCAGAGCCCTGCTGCCTGTAAACAACTGTGGAGCGGGCAAATGAGCGACCCGGGATATGGAGACCGCTGTGTGAAAACAGTACCGAAACAGAAACGTGTTATTCGTATGTGCTTTGTCGCCCGAGGAAACGAAACACCCGAGCCAGGACCCGCGGAAATAATACCAAACCTTTTATTACCGGATTATAGCGTCAGCCACATGATAAGAGCATCTTCGCCGTCCTCGCGGTAATAACCTTTCCTGCACCCTTCCGTCTTGAAACCGAACCGTTTATACAACTCAATTGCCTGAAAGTTACCGGTCCGGACTTCAAGCGTCATTGCCCTGAGATTCATTTCACGGGCTTTTTCAATTAAAAGCCGTATCATTGTCGTGGCAATATTCCTTCTGCGGTACCTCGGATCAACCGCTATGTTTGTGATATGCGCTTCGTCGATAATGAGCCACATACCGGCATATCCGACTACTTCCTCTCCATCTGCGGCAACAATATAATATGCGATAGGATTGTTAAGCTCTTCATTAAACATCGCTGCCGTCCACGGCGCCGAGAAAGAGAGCGATTCGATTTGAACAACGCCGTCAACATCTTTAAAATCCATTTTTCTGAAAGTAATACCGTCTTTTTCGTACATACAATAACTATATCACCAGCCAGCTTTTACCCTTTACTGTATAATCATGTCTTTCCCTTAAGCCTCTCCGCCTGGGACTTCCTTAAATAATTCGGAGCCGCGCTGAAAGCATCCGATACCTGACCTTTACCGTACATATGCCATGCCAGCCTTGCCGTGGCCGCAGCTCTTGCGGTAAACAGTTCATCCGGAGCAAAATAAGCCTTAAAGCCCTGGGTCGCAAAAAAATCCCTGTAGACCGGGACCGCATCGCCTACAAAATGCACGTCGGAACCAAGCTTTTTGAGATTTTCCGCGAGAACTTCAATTGTAACACCTGCATCGGGATATAATGTTTCTATTGAATCCGCGCTTATTTTATATATTCCGGCATAAACCTGGCGGTTCCTTGCATCCATGATCGGGCACACAACACCGGGCTGTTCGCTTATTGTGTATGCCAAAGACATAAGGCTTGAAACCTCTGCAACCGGTACATTTAAGGCATAAGCCATCGCTTTTGCCGTAACCACTCCTATACGGAGACCGGTAAAAGAACCGGGGCCGTTAGCCACAGCGAGCATATGAATGTCGCTCTTTTCCATATCAAGCATATTAAGAAGCGCCTCTATCATCGGGATAATTTTTTGGGAATGTGTCTTTCCATGCCTGAGTGAGATTTCCCCTATCAGGCAGCCATCCTTCGCCATGGCCGCTGAAGCAGTCGCTCCGGATGTATCCAATGCTAATATATTCATACGGGTTCCAGCCCCCTTATCGTTATTATCCGCCGGTCGGGATTTTCATCGGTTCTTTCAAGCTTAATCCAAATAGTGTTCTCAGGCAGCATATTTTTAATCAGATCAGCCCACTCTATTATACAAATGTCTCCTTTATACAGGTATTCTTCAAATCCTATTTCAAAAAGCTCATCCTCATCGCTTACCCTGTACACGTCGAAGTGGTGAAGCGTAATACTGCCGCCCTCGTAGCTGTGGACGATATTGAAAGTGGGACTCGTAACATGTTCACGTATATTAAGCCCTTTAGCCACGCCTTTTACAAAAACAGTTTTACCCGTTCCGAGCTCTCCTTCAAGCGCAACGATATCACCGGCTTTCAGAAGTCCTGCTGTTTTTTGGCCGAGTTCTATTGTATCATTCTCATTATGTGCAACGTATTTTTGCATAACTATGTCTCCGCAGTATCGTTCCGTTATATATCCCAGAACACGAATGCAATAAAAAACGAAATCTGTTCCCTATACCCTAAAAGCCCAACACAAAGGCTTATTTTTTCAATTGTTATCCATTATAATACAGAAAAATAAAAAAAACAGCAAGCCGCAGATATAATACCGCGATAAAACCATAGTTTATTTCAATTGCACAGATATATACCAATGAAATGAGTTATGGGGAATAGATTTGGACTCTCAAAAATTACCGGATCAAACCGGGTTTATTTTTTAATTAAATTGCCGGAATCATCACGGATAAGACCGAATATCTTTATCATATACTCCGGCACCGGAATTCCGAGTATTATTAAGTTTTGAATTATGCTTAATCCTTCGGTGCCTATCAGGTAGACATACATCGCCGTTGTAAGCGTTCCTCCCACACGTATGTTTAAACTGTTTTCCGATGTAAACATGCCGATTAAATACTCGAGAAGGATCGTAACCATAATAAGAACCAGATACATAAGCTTTTTCACAATTCCCTTTATTGCTATCCTGTAATTATAACCCCCTTCGCGCAGCATTCCGCATAAAACGCCGGTTATATAATCCAGTATGATAAAAACCGCTAAAATAAAAAAAACTTCATCTATTGACTTCGAGATGTATGAAAGCAGTAGCACTATCCCCCCTAAAAAGGTTTTCGTTTCAAACGCCTGGGTCAATCCATGCACAATTGCCGCCTCCTTCACTAATACAGCATATTTATAACCGTCATTTTATTTTTCTGCTTTATTATATGCATTGAACAGGAATGCGGATAATTAGTAAAAAAGGCCGGATAACTCCGGCCTAACGAGGATATGATAAAAACCCGTTTATTGATCTTATTGATCCGGTTATTTTGTTTTCAGCCATTCATCGTACTGCCTCTGCATTTCGGCGATAAGTTCGTCAACGCCTGCGGCTTTCAGTTCTGCTTCAAACTGTTTTACCGTCGGCTCAACTTCAACGGAACCTGTGAACAACTGCTTGTAATACGCCTGAACTACGTTTTTGCACGCAGAAATCTGGGTCTCAACATTGGTTTTGTCAAATACAAAACCAAGGCTGTTAAGTACAAGACCCTGATCGTTGAAAGCAAGGAATTTTTCCCACTTCTGCGGGTCTTCGTTGCTCATCAGGTAATTCTTGAACTGATCTCCGTACTTCCATCCATGGCCGGGGTTGTATCCCGAATTGGCCGGATCGATTAATTCGATAACATTGTCGGAAATCTTCTTGTAATGTACATTTTCAATACCATAGTCCAGAAGGTTCTTCACATATTTATCGGTGTAAAGAAGTTCAATAAAACGGAAAGCCTTTTCAGGATTCTTTGATGCCGCGGGAATTGCAAGCAGGGCACCTGTTGTTTCCCTGTTCGACATTACGGGCTTTGTCACGTCAATCTGTACCCACTCAATGCCTGTGCTGGCGTTGATTTCGGCATCTTTACCGGGCTTCAGCGACTGTGACGCCGCAAAGTATTTTCCAGATTTCATAAGTTCAATCTGGTTTTGCATTGTGGCGGCATCCTGGTGGATATAACCCTTGTTGAACCAATCCCTCATGGTATTGTAATATTTAATGCTTTCAGGCGCGAGGAAATTGTTTATTATCGTATTGTTCCTGTTGTCCGGGTAAAGAGCCCCGGGAACGTCGTCATCGCTTATGCGGTCCCAGTCAAGCAGCTGGAACGGAGCATCCATGGTAGCAATGCACAGAGGGGTGATTCCGGGTTCATTGTCCTTGACAATCTTCAAAAGCGGTTCAATTTTTTCATAGGAATCAATACCGCTTAAATCCATATTGTACTTTTCGACAAGGTCCTTTCTGACGAGATATCCCCAATTATGCACTTTTTCCTTGTTTGTAGGAACGGCATAATTCTTGCCATTAAGCGCCGAACCGTTAAGGAAATCTTCACCGAGTATCTGCTTTATTGCAGGGTACTTTTCAAGGTACGGATTCAGCTCGGTGAAATATCCCGACGCGGCATTGACATAGTAGTTTGCAGCCCAGTTCGCCGTAAACACAATATCAATAGCTTCACCGGAAGCCAGTGCGGTGTTTACCTTCTGGTCATAATCGTCGCCCCATGCGAATACATTCAAATCAAGAGCGACATTCAGCTTGTCTTTCAAATATTTGTTTAATTCTTCCAAAACCTTTGGTGTATCAGGTTCCTGCCTGTTTCCAACCAGGTACATCTTAAGAGTAACAGTAGGTTCCGATGGTGTTGACGCCGCGGGTGTGCTTTCGGATGGCTTTGGGGTTCCGCTGCCTGTCTGCGAAGGAGCCACACAGCTTGTAAGAGCGAGACTGACTAATACCATTGCCAGAATCAGTCCCAATAATTTTCTTGTTTTAGGCATAATAATCCCTCCTTGAATATATTTATTAAAACCGGCAAGCCGGTCTCATCCTTTTACCGCTCCAATTGTCAACCCTTTTACGAAATATTTCTGGAAAAAAGGATATGCAAAAATAATCGGGCCGATAGATATAACCGCTATCGCCATTCTTGCACCTTCGCTCGGCAGTTCCGCTAGAACCTTGCTGGATTCTGCAAATTGCGCGCTTCCGCTGGCAAGGTACTGTATCATGTTTAATGTCTGGTACATCAGGTACTGCACATTATACAGTTTACTGTCCGTTACGAACACAAGCGGCAGCCACCAGTCGTTCCAGTAGCCGAGCGTACAGAAAAGACCTATTGTGGCAAGACCCGCGCGGCATAACGGCAGGACAATCACAAAAAACGTTCTGAATTCGCCCGCTCCGTCAATTTTTGCCGATTCAATGATTGACTCGTGTATGGTCGTTTTGAAGAATGTCCGCATTATCATCATATACCAGGCATTCATCAGGTACGGCACTATTAATATCCAGATGGTGTTTTTAATATTAATAAGCTGCGTATACACCATGTACCACGGAACAAGCCCGCCGCCGAAGATCATCGTGAAGTATGCGAAGAATGAGAAAAAGTTTTTATATTTGAAGCTCTGCCTTGACAGCGGGTATGCGTAAAGGCAGATAACCATGAGGCTTAAAACAGTTCCTACAACGGTGACGAAGATGGAAACCCCATATGCCCTCCAGATGACATCCCCTGCGGTAATTACATAATCATATGCTTTCAGTGAAAGTTTCTGCGGGAAGAATGTATAGCCGTTTTCAAGAATATATTTTTCCTCGGTCAGTGAAACCATAATAATAAGCAGAATCGGCGCAATGCAAACAAGCGCGCATATCGCAAACAGTATATTGATTAAAATATTGCTCAGCGGCGATATGCGGTTGCCTATATTTGATCTTTTACGGCGTTCATAATTCACCGCAATATCAGGGTTTCGTTGAACACTTAAATCTTCCGCCATTTTACTGCCCCCTAAAACAGTGCCTTGTCTTTATCAATTTTCCGTACTATATAATTTGCGGTAAAAACCGTAATGCATCCGACCACAGCCTGGTATGTACCTGCCGCGGTAGCCATCGAAATATTGTTCGTGTTTCTTAACGCCCGGTATACATAAGTGTCAATAACGTCGGTCACAGGATACAACTGCCCGCTGTTTCTCGGAACATTGTAAAACAGCCCGAAATCGGCGTTGAAAATCCTTCCGACGGCGAGCAGCGTCATAATAATCATAAGAGAACGCAGAAGCGGAATAGTTATATACCACACCTGCTGAATTTTCGAGGCCCCGTCAATTTCCGCCGCTTCGTAGTATTCGCTGTCAATGCCGGTTATGGCCGCAAGATATACAACAACGTTATATCCCGTATACTTCCACAACTGAAAGAATATAAGTATAAACGGCCAATACTTCGGTTCAAAATACCACTTAACGGGCTCCATGCCGAGACCGGCTATTATTGTTTTGTTTATAAAACCGTTTTCGATGCTGAATAACGAATACGCAAGATAGCTAACTATAATCCATGAAAGGAAATACGGCAGAAACATCACGCTTTGGTACAGCTTTGCGGTTCTTTTATTCGTCATTTCATTAAGAAGAATTGCAAACGTGACCGGAATTATGATCCCGAGTATTATAAAAGCGAAATTATACAATAAAGTGTTTCTGGTTATCTGATATGCGTAAGGTGTTTTAAAGAAAAATTCAAAATTCTGAAAACTTACCCATTCACTTTTTATAATTGAAGAGAAAAAGCTTCCGTGAAACCTGTACCTTTTAAACGCTATAATAATTCCGGCCATAGGAATATAATTGTTTATTATCAATAAAACAACTCCGGGAAGCAGCATGATAAAAAGAGGAAGATTCTTTCTGAACTCATACAAAAAACCCTTGTTTGTTGACGCGCTGATAACGGTCGTTCCGTTCCGGTTCATTTTTATCACACCTTCGATTTGTTTATTTCGGAATACCCTTATGCTGCTTGCTAAAAAGGTTAATATCAGGCAAGGTTTATCAGTATTTATTCTAACGGAACGCATTTTTTCATAGAATAGAACATATTGGATTTAATTGTATTATATTGACTTAATACAGATTCAAAATTGTGCAACAAAATAATCCACATCACACGGGAAAATTACAGATTGGTTTCAGACTGCGGCTTTGAGGTGCTGAAAATAAAACGACTCATTGCATGATTCGGGGTTATGCAATTTTATAGTCCTTCTTAACATTATCCGGATATCACTTATTGGTTACACCGGTCCTGAAAACATCAAATCAGCACATATCCCTGTATTCGGTTGGCGTTACGCCTTCATGTTTTTTAAATAGGCGCGAAAAATAATGCGCATCCGGAATTCCCACCAGCTCGGCGATTTCGTATGTTTTATATTTCGGATCCTTTAAGAGTTCTTTCGCCTTTTCCATCCTTAATCCATTAAGGTAGTCTACAAAATTTTTCCCTAGTTCCTTTTTAAACATCCTGCTTATGTAATATGAACTGACATAAACATTTTCAGCGACATCATTCAGCGTTATCTGCTCGGTATAATGCTCGTTGATATAATCGATTGCCTTTCTGAGAACAAGTTTAATATTCCTGTTGTTATAATTGTTTATTTTTGCCGTTATACTTAATGATACTTCTTTCAGGAGATAGTTAAGCTCGTCCATCGTTTCGGATCTCGCAACCATCTCGTGAAGGCCCGGTATATTCATGCTCTCCGGTTTTTTCTCATTATCTGCCTGCGCGACGGACAGGTGAATATTGTTTATGTATGTGATTATGCTCAGGTAAAAAGTTTTCAGGTACTGCGCGTCAATATTGTCAAGACTTCCAACAAAATCGAATATATCTTCAAGCCTTTTTTTAACTATGCCTTCATTGCCCGTTTTTATTCCTTCAATTAACATCTTACGATACTTTTCAAGCAGCGAATAGTCCTTATACTTGAAAAAACCGTTAAGGTCACTGTGGAAAATGATCGCGTTGCTGCCAAGATAGAATTTGTATTCAAGCGCCTCCCTGCATTCCTTAAGTTTCTCGGGAAGCTGCATAATGTCTCCTCCTTCGGAACTGACCGCAACTGATATTGTAAACCCGAAGCAATTTGCCGCCATATCCTGTATATAAGCGCATTTGTTATTGATTATTTCATTATGGTTCGATTCTTTGTCCGAAAGCTGAAGAATAAAAGCCGCGCTGTTATCGCTCAGGGATACGCTTATCAGTTTGCAGTAATCACTGAAAACTTCTTCGAACAAATTGATGATTCCGAACTGGTACAGGTGCATGTTGCTTCTGTTTTGTATTTTATCGTCATCATTGTCGATTTCCGCCGCAAGCAGGATAAAGCGCCCTATTTCAATGCCGAGAAGTTCTGCTTTTGCAGTAATATCTTCATTGTTTGAATTGATTTCGTACAATACGTCGTATAAAAATTTTTCTCTTAATACAGGGATGTTTTGTTCAAAAATCCGCCTCAGCTTATCCATTTCCTCAACCCTGTTCCTCTGGCACTTCAATTCATCGACCGCTCTTTTTACTACTGCGGCGAGTTCTTCGATTTTAGACGGTTTTAGAACAAAATCGAACGCTCCAAGCTTTATTGCTTCCTGTACATAGTCAAAATCCCTGTATCCGGTCAGGATAATTATTTTGCAGTCAGGAATGTATTCTTTCACTTCACGTATCATATTCAGCCCGTCCATCTCAGGCATTCGGATATCGGTAATCAGGATATCGGGGCGGTGAGCCTCGATAAGCTGTTTGCCCTCCTCTCCGTCCGAAGCTTCCGCGCATACGGTGCAATCGTACTGCTTCCAGTTTATTATGTTTTTCAGACCTTTGCGTATTATCGGCTCATCATCAATTATTATAACCTTGAACATAATACCCCTCCGCAGGCTGTTCCCAGTTTAGCGGTATGTTTACTATAACTTTCGTAAAACTTCCCTGTTCGCTTTCGATCTTCAGCCCGTATTTATCCCCGTAAAACAATTTTATTCTCCTGTTCACATTTTCTATCCCTATGCTTTTGCGGCTCTTGCTGCCGAGCATCTTAAAATACGAATCGTTATCCATCGACAGCATCCTGTTAAGCGCGGACAATTCCGCCCCATCAATACCAGGGCCCGAATCCATGACAATAATGACAAGCATTTCGCCTTCAATAAACGCTTTGAGCGATATCTTCCCCTTTCCGCGAAGTTTTTCAATCCCGTGATAAACCGCATTCTCAACGAGAGGCTGTATTAACAGCCGCGGTATTTTCACTTCCCCCGCGCCGTCCGAAATCTCCTTTTCAAATTCTATTTTATCCTCGAACCGTGCCTTGAGCAGGGAAATATACTTATCCGAATACCTGAATTCTTCCTCGACGGTAATCAGCCTGTCGTCCCTGCCGATACTCGCTTCCATCAGATCGGACAAATCGGTAACGATTTTGCTGATCTCAGGCACATTATTGAGCTGCGCCATCCAATTTATCGATTCAAGCGTATTAAAAAGAAAGTGCGGGTTTATCTGCGACTGCAGGGCTTTCAGTTCAGCTTCCTTCCTTGTTATCTGTTCGCGGTAAACCCATGTGACGAGATGGTTTATTTCCCGTGACATTTCATTAAACGTCTGGTTTAAAAAACCGATTTCATCATTGCGTTCGTCATCAATATAAACAACCCTGTTATCCTTCTGGACCATCTTCATTCCCTTTACGAGCCTGTTGATTGGGTTAATGAAACCCATTGCGATGGCAAGATTAAACATTGACAAAATCAGCACCGTGATGATGGAAAAAGCGATAATATTCCTGCCGAGAGCGCTCGCGTCGCGGAAAAGTTCACTCAAAGGTATATATGTTATCACTTTCCAGCCCGTATCGCTTATAGTTGTGTGTGAAACGAGAGCCTTCAAATCATTGTCAATCCGGCTGTCCCGTTCATTCTGCAGATTTTTTAGCGAAATTGAATTAACAAGCCAGTCCTCGCTGTTCCTGCTTGCGATAAGCTCATTTTTTTCCGAAACAATTATAATATTGCGCATGCTCTTTGTAAGACCTTTATAAATCGTTTCCAGGAATTCCTTTTTCACGAGAATAACCTGAAGGCCTATCTCGCTGAAATCATCCTGGTTATATATTGTGCGGATAAGGTATATGTAATTAACGCTCCCGTTCTCGCTGTCGGTATACCATGCCGCCTTTCCTTCATGCTGTCTTGCCTTTTCGAGTATATCCTCATACGGGAGTATTGTTCTGATGCTTGAGCTCCTTGAATTATCATCTGCAAAGTAAAACTTCCCTTTATTGCTTATTATCGCGATGGCTTGGACTTCCGGCCTTGACAGGACAATCTTTTTAATCGTGTTGCTTATTTCATTTTCCGCTTCATAGTCTATAAGCGGATCTATTCCTCTTTCCTGGTTTAATATATTATATATCTTTTTATCATACAAAAGGTCCTGGGAGATAACATTCAGATTATTTATAAAGTCCCGGAACCTGAGTTCAATCATTTGAAGCATATCCTGCGCATAATTCATCGAGATCCGTTTTACCGTTTCTTCCGAGCTGCGATAACTTAAAAAACCCATAAAGATCATCGGGATGATAATCTGGATATAGAAAGCCAGCAACATCTTCTTCTTTATTGACAAATCTTTATAAAATCTCAATAATTTTTTCTTCATCGTATCTGACGGCCTTCCCGTGATTGATATTTCGACAAAACGCTATTTTGTCCTCTTTGACTTTACCACTGAAAATCAGATTTTTGCAGATACCGCTGAAGATGTGAGATTCCTGATTTCAATGAAACATATCCCTGTTTTATTTTGCAAGCAGGCCCGATCTGACGGCCTTATCCCACAATTTATCGATCTCCATTTCACCCTCGAGCATATACGGCATATCCGCCGCTATAACCTCTTCCCAGACGGTCCTGTCAACAAAACTGTCCGGAGGGCCGACAAACTGGCGGCCGTTGTTTATCAGAAGCTGTCCCTTTCTGGTAAGAATGCTGTAATTGATTCTGTAGTCCCTGATATCAACGGTGCTGATCATGCCTGTCTGCTCGGCAAAGGCGGCCGCTGTTTCCTTTGATGTAAGCATTTTCAGAAGATCAATGCACGCCTCTTTTTTATCCGAATTATAAGCTTCGCTGCTTATATGAAAACATCCGTTTCCAATACCGTAGATCATTGTGCGCGGAGGAGCTTTTCCTCCTTCAATATACGGGAAATGAATTATATCCACGGTATCCTCTATATCTTTGACATTTCCTATGAACCATGAGCCCTGGACAATCATCGCCGCTTTCTTCTGCAGGAACAGCAGGTTTCTTTCATGGTTCGTCATTGTGAAGCATTCCTCGGGAAAAGCTCCCATCTTATACAGTTCACGCATGTATTCCATTGCTTTTTTAAAGTATTCTCCCGCTTCGCCGGCCGAAGGGTTTTCAACAATTTCTTTTCCCGCCAGAATAGCGAGGATGTTCTGGTACAAATATGTTCCTTCGGCAAGTGAATTGTAAGCAATCGGAACAACCCCGTTTTCCCTGAAAATTCTTACGGCGCGTTTCAAGTCGTCAAAAGTTTCGGGCACAGGCGCGTTATACTGCTCAAAAAGATCTTTATTTATAAAAAGCGCTTCAAATATCGTTTCAAAAGGAAGACCGTAAATTCTGTCGTTATATGTCGTATACGCCCACATGCTGCTTTTGAAGTTGTTTTTCCATTCAGGGTTTTCATTCAATAAATCAGTTAAATCCGCTACCTTTCCCGCTTTTATAAGGGCGCGGATATCCGAGCCCGGCCATAACCCAAACACATCCGGACTGTTGCCCGACGCAAAATCGGTTTTTATCTTCGGAAGGAAATCTTCCCCGAACAGCGATTCATTTATTATCTCTATATTCTGATTTTCGTTTGTATACTTGATGAACAGGTTTTGCAGCGTTTCGGCTTTAGAGTCTACCCCGCCCCAACTGCTGATAAAACGCAGCGTGATTTTCTCCGCTTCGTTTCCCCATTCCCGGATCATGTAATATGCATCTTCTCCGGCGGTATATCTGCAGGACGCTGCCGACAAGAATATATAAATGAACAACAGCAAAAAAGCGCGCTTTTTTAACTTCATATTCTTTCCTTCGGCGCCGGTTCATTATTACCCGGCTATTTCCATTTTGTTATTTTATTATACAGTATCCGCAGCCGGCATTCAATTCCATGGAAAACACCCGAGCCGAGGCCCGCGAGAACGCTGTACAACATTAATACCCCTGATTTTCAAGTTCGATCAGCGCGCGTCCGGCTGCTATATAATCCGAAAACGGAATATTGTCGCCAAAAGCGTTGAAAAGCGGTTCATCCGATATCTTGTCGATAAAGAAGCAGAGAATCAGATCCCTGCTTATAAGATGCTTGATGCTCTCATATTCCTTTATAACAGCAGTAATACCCGAAACTTTTTTAATTTTGTTGTATCTTTCGGTCGCTTCATGATGCCTGTTTAAAAGCTCGCTGAAAAAATCATCGGAATCGTAAATTTTATATTGATCCATACCGTAGACTTTTGCTGCGAATTCCAGTCCCGCAATAGTCTGCAGGTTAAATTTCGTCAGAACTTCGTTGAAATCGTCAGTCTTAAAGTAATATATATGCCCTTGCAGCCTGGAAAAGGCTTTAAGCGTGTCGAGATAGCCGAGCAGTATATTTTTTTTGATTCTTTCCCTGTCAAACTCGAAAATTCCGCCGAGAGATTCCGAAGGACGTATAAACTTTATATAAACGTCCTTGCTGATTAATCCCCTCCTCATTCCGATTGCCGAACTGTCCAAAACAATAAACCGTTTATAGTTCGCTTTTATCATCATGTTAATCGGCAGATTATCGTATAAACCGCCGTCAAGAAATACATTTTCACCGATTTTCTGCGCCTTGTAAATAGGAAAGCACGCAGACGCCAGCAGGTACTGGATAAATTCCTCTTTTTTTATGTCTTTTTTTAATATTTCGAGCGGTTTATGATCTTTTATCGAGTATGTTACAAGGCCAAAATCGATATCCGAAGCGTATATCTTTTCGAGATCGAGATTGTTTTCAAGAAGCCTGCGCAGCGGTTCGTTACTGAAGCCCTTATGCCGTACATAGTCTTTTGCTACCTTAACAATGTTGGAAATGCTGAACAGGCTTTTGTTTTTCTTCATGTTTATGTCAGCGTCCATTACATCTTCAATATCAATATTATAATAGAGCTGTTCCATTTTTTCCGTATCGCCCTGGATAATGAACGCAGCGTTAATGGCGCCTATTGATGTTCCCGAAATCGCCTTTATCGGTATGCCCATTTCTTTCAATGCATTCCATGCTCCCAGCTGATATGCGCCTCTTGTTCCACCCCCGGCGAGAACGAGGCAATAACTTTCATTCATATTTCAGCACCACCCGTATTTGATTTTCGCCGCCGTCAGGTAAATAACGTAAAAACAGACCTGTGATTATACAGGGCAATCCTCACTGCAGTTTTCATAGACATACGGACGCAAAACCCCGGCAACAACACTATATCCCTGAATCGTAAGGTGAAGCCCTTCCACTGTGTATTCGGTTTTAATATTCCCGCTTTCATCGACAAGATGGCTGTAAACATCTATATACGTTATTTCCGCTTCGTCAGCGATAGTTTTGAGCATGTCATTCAGCCTTGATATATCGGTATTGTTTCTATTCCCGACTATGAATTTTTTAATTTTTTTATCCTTTGACAGTGAAACCGGATACACCGATTCAAGATATATTTTGGTTTGCGGGCAATTTTGCTTTATTTCCGATATGATTCTTTTAATATTCCCGGCAATATATTCCACGGGCTTTTTATCGCCAAGGTCATTTGTCCCTATCAATAAAAAGACTTTGGATGGCGACAGTTCATAAACGCTTTCGTGAAGACGGTTCAGCACCCCATCGGTCGTATCACCGCTTATGCCGCGGTTTATTACGTATGCTCCGGGGAAAAACTCGTTTACACGGAAAAAATCGGTTATCGAATCCCCGAGAAAGACAATGGAGCCCGGTTTTGCAACTTTATTAAGATGTGTAAACACGTTCTCTATTGTCTTTTTATAAAACCTGTAAATCGGATTCATTTGCTTCACTCCTAAGATTGTATACGACGGTATACAACTTTGCCGTTTATTATTGTCATATCCACTTTAGTTTTATAATCGAACGGATAACCGCTGAATATAACAATATCGGCATCCTTTCCTGGCTCAAGGCTTCCGACTCTGTCATCAATTCCCGCAGATTTGGCGGCATTTATCGTAATCGCCTTAAGCGCGTCTTCTTCCGCCATTCCTTCCCTGACCGCGACGGAAGCGGATAATAATAAATACTGTATCGGAACGGCCGGGTGATCCGTCATAATCGCAACCGGAATCCCTTCTTTCGAAAGAATTCCCGGCGCTTCGATGCTCTGATTCCTCAGTTCGATTTTCGATCTGTCGGTAAGCAGCGGGCCCAATATCACTTTAACATTCTTCTGTCTCAGTATATCGGAAATCATATAACCTTCTGTGCAGTGATCTATTGTAATATCGAGATTAAATTCCTCAGCGATCCGAAGAGCCGTAAGAATATCGTCAGCCCTGTGCGCATGAACCTTCATTATAAGTTCACGTTTCAGCACAGGGATAAGCGCTTCAAGCCTTATATCAAATTCCGGTTTATCCTTCTCGTCCGGGTTTTTCCTGTATTCTTCCCAGTTATCCATATACTCTTTTGCTTTGTAGAGCTGCTCGCGCAGTATTGCGGCAGTTGTCATGCGAGTGCTCGGCATACGGTTTTTTTCAATGTGAACCGACTTCGGGTTTTCCCCGAAGGCAACCTTAAGCGCGCAAGGCTGCTTGAAAACCATTTCATCCACCGATCTCCCGTAGGTCTTTAATGCCGCAAACTGACCGCATATAACATTTGAGCTTCCGGGTCCGCAGACAACGGTCGTCACTCCCCACTGCCTCGCTTCGTCGAAAGACCGGTCGGCATGATATATGCCATCTATAGCCCGTAACTGCGGGGTAACGGGATCTATCGCTTCATTTCCGTCATCACCTTCAAAACCGACCGAATCCTCAAAAAGCCCGATATGCGTATGCGCATCGACTAAACCCGGCAGCACATATCTGCCTTTCGCGTCTATAATATCAGTATCTTGCGGGCAATTTGCCATCGGTCCTATTTCTTTGATAATTCCGCCATCAATATGTATATACCCATTTTCAATCATGGAAGTATTTGTAAAGCCTTCCTGCTGTTTCAGATTGTCGGACATTGGCATGATTCTCGCGTTGATTATAAGCATAAAAACCTCCGATAATATTTATT
>Ga0134098_1000209_pt1 | contig 65820 bp, 60 predicted proteins | sample 9_3taG_FD_94456 | JGI IMG/M metagenome (GOLD analysis project Ga0134098, IMG submission 94456) | Switchgrass degrading microbial communities from high solid loading bioreactors in New Hampshire, USA - 9_31_10_142_A3 metaG | ecosystem: Engineered > Bioreactor > Semi-continuous > Anaerobic >... | reverse complement strand
GATATTTTCATGTTTTTCGTCTGGTGGGTTTCATACCCATGTGTGCTGAAAGCGTTGATATATAAGGGTTTTCAGCTCTCTCAATCTTTTACCCTCGACATCAATGTAACGCACTCAACGTGGTGTGTTTGCGGGAACATGTCCACAGGCTGTACTTGTTGCACGCTAAATCCCTTTTCCGCCAAATACTTTAAATCCCTGGCCAGTGTGGCCGGATTACAGGACACATATATCAGCCTTTCCGGCTTCATCTCCGCGCAGGTTTCCAATACCTTTTCGTCACAGCCTTTTCTCGGTGGGTCCACCACTACAACATCAGCTGTTAGTCCTTGCTTATAAAGTTCAGGAACCACTTCTTCCGCTCCACCCAGGTGAAAATGCACATTACCGATTCCATTTAGTACCGCGTTTTGCCTGGCATCTTCAACAGCATCTTCAACCACTTCGATACCATGCACTTCTTTTGCTGCTTCAGACAAGAATAACGATATTGTCCCAATGCCTGAATAAATATCAAAGACTGTCTCTTTACCACTCAGTCCAGCATATTCAAGCACTTTATCATAAAGCACTTTTGTCTGAACAGGGTTTACCTGGTAAAAAGAATGAGGTGAAATACGAAATTTGTACTTTCCTATATAATCAACAATATAATCCTGTCCGAAAAGAGTTATATTTTTATTGCCTAATACAGTGTTTGTTTTTTGAGTATTGACATTAAGCATGACACTTTTAAGGCCTGGTATGTTATCCAACAACATTTCCACAAGAGTGTTCGAACCTGGCAACTCATAACCGTTTATAACTACAACCACCATTACTTCACCTGTTGCAAAGGCTTTCTTTACCAATATATGCCTGATTAGCCCTTTTCCTGTTTTTTCATCATAAACGGAAACGTAAGGAATGCCGGGACGGTGTAAAGGGAATTTATCTTGTTCTGAATGATTTAAAAAATCGGAAATAACCTTTTTTACTTTATCGCTGATACTATCCTGAATAACACATATATCAGAAACAACAATATCATGGCTTCTCCTGGCATAGAAACCGATTACTGGTTTATTATCCTGTATTCCAACAGGATACTGAACCTTGTTACGGTAATTATACGGTTCCTTCATTCCTATCGTGTCAAGCACCTTCACATTTTCAAGGCCCGCAATCCGCTTAATGGCATCTTTAACCTGGTTTGTCTTAAACTCAAGTTGCGCAGTATACGACATATGCTGCAGGCTGCACCCGCCGCACCTTTTATACACGGGACAGACAGGTTCCGTTCTTTCATCTGATTTTTTTATAATTTCCATCATTTTTCCTACAGCATAGGTCTTTTTCAAAAGGATAACCTTAACCCTTACTGTTTCTCCAGGTAATGCATCTTTCACAAATACTGCCAGTTCCCCTATTCTGCCTACTCCAAGCCCTTCATGGGTCATGCCGGTAATATCAACCACATATTCATCATTTTTCTTTACTTCTTCCAATAAAATCACCCTGTTATAAAATTGCCGCTTCACTGCTTATATATAAAATATTATTTATCACATATTTTTTCAATGGGTATCCATATCTCCATTATTGAGTCTTCACTGTATACATGGTGTCATTTTCGCTGTCATACCCACGAACCACATAAACTTCAGATGAGTTTTTTGAAAAGCAACCATATCATTCCAATTCATACTTTTCTTTTGTATAATATAATTATCAAAGAACCGTGGGAGGAATTTTCATGATGGAAGATGTGAAAATATTAAGAAAACTGGCATATGAATATACGCAAATAGCTAACAGTGACAGAAATGCTGAAAATATAAAACTGCACAAGGCTGTGAATGATCTCAGGCAGATAAGGCCCGTAGTGTTACTCGATGAACTGCCCTGGAATGAAATGAATATAAACAATGAACTTACTCTGCAATGTACAGACGAGTATTTGCGCACTGTGGAATGGTTTTTACGCACCAGTATATTCAGGAACAAGTACTTTCCCGCGGATATGGTAGTGCCAGGCTATATCCCTGTGAGAAAAGTTATAAATTCCACAGGAATAGGCATTACTATCGATGAAGATATACTTCACACTGACAAGGACAATAACATTGTATCCCACATGTATAAAGATGTTCTTCAAACCGAGGAGGATTTCGAAAAGATCCATAACCCTGTTATAACCTATGATAAGGAAGAAACACTCAGGCGATACAATATGGTCGGTGAAATCCTTGGCGATATCCTGCCTGTGAGGCTGACAGGCATTAATGTGTTTTACATGAGCCCCTGGGATGATATTGCAAGGTATCGTGGTGTTACAAATATGTTGATAGATTTGATTGACCGTCCTGAATTTATGCACAAAATTGCAAAAAAACTTTTTGAAACAGAACTTTCCAGACTGGAGCAATACGAGGAACTGGGCCTGCTGGATGAAAATCCAATAAGCCTGCATGGTACTGCAGCACATACTGATGATTTGCCCAGTAAAGACTTCAACGGTGAAAAAGCGACAAGAAAAGATATCTGGGGAAGAGGTATGGCGCAAATATTTGCCCATGTTTCCAAAGAGATGCACTATGAATTTGACATATCCTATATGATACAAACATTGGGGCAATTCGGTCTGGTATATTACGGCTGTTGTGAGCCGTTGGATAAAAGGATAGATATAGTTTCGAAAATTCCTAACCTGCGGAAAATATCCATATCGACCTGGGCTGATGTAAATATAGCAGCCGAAGCCATAGGTACCAAATATGTAATGTCCGTTAAACCCAATCCCTCTGCAGTGGCAGTTTCTCAGTTGGATAAGGAAACATTGAAAAAAGAAATTGAAAACATACTTGACGCCTGCAGAAAAAATAATTGTTCATGCGATATAGTACTGAAAGATATAAGCACCTGCTGTAAACACCCGGAAAATATATTTGAGTGGGAAAAAGTTGTAATGGATATAGTGAGAAATTATTAATCAGGACAGGGTTGTTATATTGACAAGCCATCAACATTTTTCAGGGATGTTTGATATACGGGTAAAATAAAACAAGACAGGGGAACATTCCCCTGTCTTTGCAAGGCAGAAGAATCTTCCCACTGTCTTGAAACCTTGATTTGACTTATTACTCTTTGATTATTTCTTTACATCGTTGTCCTCTTCTTGTGCTGTTTCACTTTTGGCCATTAGCTTGTCTAACAAACGCTTACTCAATAGAATACCAGCAACTGTAATACCATTTATTATCAAAGTCAGCATTAACACATAGTACTCAGCAGTCCCTCTTTTTACCAAAGGGACAGTCAACAAAGACATTACAGTTAAAACGCATGCAAAGTGAAAAGCCACCCTAATAAATTCTCTTATTGTCCCCATTCCCATTTTGGGATCTTTTCTAGCAGGTGACATGCTATAGATCTATCCCCTTCCGTCTGCAATAATTCAGGTATTTCTTTACTGCATATTTCTTCTCCATACGGGCACCTTGGATGGAATCTGCACCCGGAGGGCGGATTGGAAGCATCTGGCATGTCCAGGCTCTTTAATGGCAGCGGCTTCATGGATCTGACAATTTTGGGATCCGGAATGGGAACAGCTGACAACAAAGCTTGCAGATAAGGATGTTTCGGATTGCCTATAACTTCATCCAATGCACCAAACTCAACAATTTTACCCAAGTACATAACAGCAACTCTTCCTTGTGATGCTATATACCTGGCAGTAGCTAAATCGTGAGTTATATAAACAAATGATATGTTAAATTTCGTATTCATTTCCAACATTAAATTTAACAAGGAAATACGCAAGGAAACGTCGACCATGGAAACAGGCTCGTCAGCTACTATGAGCTTAGGTTTTATTGACAAGGCTCTGGCCAATAAAATTCTCTGTCTCTGTCCACCACTTAGCTGATGGGGGAATTTATATAAAAACTGATCGGCCGGAGTCAGACCTACCATATCGAATAACTCTTCCAGGAATTTAAGGGCTTCATTTTTATTTTTTACTATTTTATACCTGAATAATGGTGCACTTAAAGACTGATATATTGTCCTTGCCGGATTCAATGCCGCATAAGAATCCTGATGCACCAACTGTACACTTCTTCTATAGTCATTAAATTCCTTACGTTTCAGGTTCCATATATCCTTTCCGTTAAATAAAACTTCCCCTTCTGTTGGTTTCTGCAAGCCGCATATGACCTTACCAAGGGTGGTTTTACCACAGCCACTTTCTCCAACCAAAGCATATATCTGGCCCTCTTTTATTTCCAAATTAACTTTTTCTATTGCCTGCACCCGGCGTATTGGAGATAATATACTGCTTCTGTTTTCAAAAATCATCCTAATATTTTTTAATTCCAGTAAAGGCGCCATTTACTCCATCATCCTTTCCCATTCCAAACATGTAGTGAAATGTCCTGGTTTCGCTTCGATAAGCTCGGCCTGCACAGTTCCATCGCAATATTCTATCATATGGTAACCACACCGTGGTGCAAAGCGGCATCCGCTCGGCAGATCCAACATATTAGGCGGTGAACCAGGAATAGGTCTCCTTGCTGTTATATCATCAACAAGAGAAGGTATAGCAAGTACTAACCCTTTGGTATATGGATGAAGTGGACCATAAAATATTTCTTCTACAGTTCCTATTTCCACAATCTTACCAGCATACATTACGGCTACCCTGTCAGCAATTTTTGCAATAAGAGACAAATCGTGCGTTAAAAATACCATGGTTATTCCTAGATCCACATGTATTTTAGCCAGCAAATCCATAATATATGCCTGGGTAATAACATCCAGTGCTGTAGTTGGCTCATCCAGAATGAGGATTTTGGGATCCAATATTAAGCTCAGTGCTATTATAACCCTTTGCCTCATTCCACCGCTCAATTGGTGTGGATAAGAATCCAGTACTTGCTTCGGTTGTAATCTGACATATTCCAGCAGCTTAGATGCTTTTTCAATGATATCATTCTCAGACATTCTTGTATGAGCTTTCGCAGTTTCAATAAAATGATCTTTAATCTTCAATACAGGGTTCAATGCATTTTGAGCTGCTTGAAAGACCATTGCTATATTGCTCCAACGAAATTGGTTAAATTCATCTTCCGGCATCTTCATGAGTTCTTTGCCTTCAAAATAGATTTCTCCTTCTTTTATTCTTCCAGGAGAAGACACCATTCTTAATATAGTTGACGCCAAAGTGGATTTTCCGCTGCCGCTCTCACCAACTACTCCCAATATTTCTCCCTTAAATATATCCAGAGATACATTTTCAACAGCTTTTATTGTTCCTTGCCGCAGCATAAACTCTACTGTTATGTTTCTCATGCTCAATATCTCTTTATTATTCATTTACTGTTCACCCCATTATTGCGTACGTAATCTAGGATTCAAAGCTTCATCTAAGCCACTGGCAAAGAAGAGGCATCCCATTTGAAACAACGTAATGGCAACTATAGGTACTAAAAGGTATACAATGGCACTTGAACCGTACATAGCTCCAGAAGCACCTACCGCCATCTGCAACATCATGCCCCAATGTGTAGAAGAAAAAGGCACTAATCCGAGTACCATCAAGCCTACACTGGCAGTTATTGCATTTCTCATTATCATTATAAAGTTGATGGCAATGTACGAGGTTATATTGGGTAATATCTCAGCAAATATAATATGGGTAACCTTCAGCCCCAATACCCTGCTAGCCTCAATAAAATCCCTTTTCCTTAATGAAAGGATCTGTGACCGTATTGCCCTGGCTAAACCTGCCCACGACCAAATGCTAAGAACCAATCCGAACGAGATGGGATCGGTTATCCTTACGGCCAAGGATAATATCATCATTACCGGGAAACTCGGAACGGTCAACATAATATCGGTAATAAAAGTGATTATTGCATCAACCTTTCCTCCCATAATCCCCGCTGTGGTACCTACTATGAAAGCGAATAGAATAGTAAAAATTGCTGTTACAAACGACACTGTAATAACTTCCCTTGAGCCGTGTATAAATTGCTGAAAAGTATCACGCCCAGCGTAATCAGTACCGAGGGGATGCTCCCATGAAGGCAATTTGTATCTGTTGGCATAACTCGTAGCTGTATCAAGGGGTACAACTAAAGGGCCTACTACAGCCATTAAAAGAAAAATGCCCAGTATAATCATCCCCCATAAAGCTCTTCTATTCCTACAAATTACTGCAAAGAAATCTCTCACATAATCCCCTCCTCTATCTAAGCCTCGGATCCAGTATTGAATTCAATATATCAGCTATAAAGTTGGAAATAACCACCGCTACAGTAATTGTTAAAAACATGCCTTGCATCAACATAAAATCTCTTCTGCCTACCGATTGGTTCAAAAAGTATCCCACACCAGGATAAGCAAATACATTTTCTACAAGAGGTGAACCTCCAAACATCATTCCAAACGTAATTGCTAAGTTTGTCACCAACGGCAATATTGCATTTCTTCCAACATAGCTTAAAATAATACGCCTCTGCTTTAGTCCTCTTACTTTTGCTGCATTAACATAGTCCTCTCCCAGCACGCTTATTGCGTTACCTTTCATGGCTAATGCCCAATTGCCTACAGTAGTTAAGAAAAATGCACCTATAGGCATTAACGAATGTTTAAAAACATTACCAAAGAATTTCCAGTTAAACCCTGGCTCGACGCTGGTATCATAAGCTCCACTACTAGGTAACTTTTTAAGCCATACTGAAAAGACAAGAATCAACAATAAACCCACTATATAGTTAGGTATAGAACTCATGACAGATGAATAAACAGACAAAATAGGATCCAATATGGTTTTTCTTTTCCAGGCTACATACATTCCTGCTATAATACCCACCAAAAATGCTAATAAGGTAGATATTGACAGCAAAAATATCGTCCAGGGTAATGATCCACCAATAATATCTACAACCGAAGTTTTGTAGATCATAGATTGGCCTAAACTGCCCCTTGCCAGCTGTTTTACATAACTAAAGTATTGTACTATTATGGGAACCTCTGGGTCATAATTAAGTATAGCCTTTGCTTGCCTATAAGCTTCTTCATAGTTCATACCCTGGGTTCTGACCATATCCATTGCCATTGAATCCACAGGATCACCGGGCATTATTCTTATTAAGATAAATGTCAATGTCATTGCAAAAAGAACAGTAACGAGCATCACTAATATTCGTTTATACCATATCAACTTTTGCTCACCCCACACGTTTCAAGACTCTATATAATTGTACGGATTTTTATACGAAATGCAGAATTTATATTTTGAGGAAGAGATTTACCCTTTGAGGGTAAATCTCTTCCTCAAATTCTTTAATGCTATGGAGGGCATTTCTCAGAATTAGTCTGCTAAATACATCTGCCCGTGATTAATCATCTTCGTCCATACGCGGGCATTAGCTCCACCATACCATTCTGGTGCGAGAGAATCTTCAGGATATACAAGTTTTTCGTTGTATACCTTGAACGGAGCTGTTTTCTCACCAATAGGCATTATGGGCGCCAGTATATTGGTAGCTTCTGCCAGCTTCTTAACGATTTCAACCTGTTCATTGTAATCCCTTGTATAGAACAAATCGTTAACCAATTGTATGCAGTCAACTTCTTCGCCGGATGACAATTTTACTTTTACTTCATATTTTACTAATTGTCCTGTCAACTTGGGATCCATAAAGCCTAACCTAATGTTACCACCAAGGTAAATTGCCTGGTAGAACTCCCACGGATGAACACCGTATGACAGTCCACCCGGACGGAAGTCGAAGCTTATCATGTGCTCGGCTTTGTCCAGATATTCCCAATATGCGCTTATTTCCATCGGTTTGAATTCTGTCTTCAGACCAAATGCATTAAGCTGATTGCTAATAGCTTCTCCACCAAGGAAGTAGATGAGCCAGGAGTTCATAGCGGAAACTTCCAGTTGTACTACCTGTCCGGATTGGTCTCTCCAGAAGCCGTCTGAACCTTTGGTCCAACCTATTCCTTTCAGAAGTTCTTCAGCCTTCTGAGGATTATAATCGTAATTTTCAAGTTTGGGCAGCAGATCCTTGATCCAACCATCCCTAACTGTAGGCGTCAAACCAGTAACATAAGTATCAGGCATCATTGTTCCCGGTTCCAATACCTCTAAGAGCTCTGCTCTGTCAATAGCATAAATTATAGCTTTTCTTACTTCAGGAATATTTACAGGATATTTACTTGTATTGAACTGCATTGAAGGCTGGCTGTACTCCGGTGACCAAACTATCCTCATGTTGGGATGTGTTTCCTGTAACTGTTTCAAAATATCATGAGTAACACCACCGGCGTCAAAATCAACTATACCTTGCATTCTGTTTGCAACATAAGACTCGGTTGAAGGTTCTCTTATAAACAGGATTTCATCAATCTTAACGTTATCGGCGCACCAGCTAGTCGGATTCTTCTTATAAATAGCCTCTGATGCCGTCTGCTTTTCAACAGTGAATGCACCTATGCAGACCATCTCTTCCAGAGGTGGCTTGAAGCTATAAAGGTCTTCTCTTATCTTTGACAATTCGGCATTTGAAGCTTCATCCAATGCGCCGCTGGCATCTCTCTTTTCAGTGAGAGGTTTTACTTGATCTGCCCATTTTCCATAGATGTGATAAGGACCCATAATAAGGTTTGCAAATGCGGTAGGAGCCATTAATACGCTATCTGCTCTCCACTTAATAACTACCGTATAATCATCTGGAGCCTCAAGTGTGTCTACATATTTCCACATAGCCCAGTTCTTAATGAAGCCCAGATAATAGGTACACAAAACGTCCTTGCTGGTGAATGGCGTACCATCACTCCATTTTACGCCTTTTCTCAGATGAATTGTTGTTTCCTTGGGTTTCTCATCAAATGACTCGGCTAACATAGGAATGTAGACAGTTTTTCCTTCCCTGACGTCAGGAACAGTCTCGAATAGCCTATCAAAATTATATTCGCCAGGCAAATATGCACCAGCCCATGTCCATGGATTTCCGCTCTGAGCCGGCGGAGGATCCCAGTTCTGGCCTAATACGAGTCTCTTGGGCTCTCCTGCTTTTGTATCCCCAGTGCTCTGTTTACTATCATCAGTTTTTGTTTGAGTATCTGTCTTAGTGGTTGTATCTGTCTTCGAATCGGTTTGTGTGCCTGTTGAAGATGACTGTTTACCACAAGCTGCTAATATCATGGTTACAGAGATAATCATCGCAAGCACTACAAGTAACTTTTTGTTAATTTTTAACACTGTACTATTCCCCCCTATTTAATAACTTCTACACATTTTTGATAGACAATGGCTGTAAATATGACTTATAACAATTTACAAGCTACGCTTCTGAGACATTTCACCTCCCTTTTATAATGATGTAGATATTGTGGAGAAGATTTTAGCGCCATATTAAGTTTTTAACTACGCTGCGGGGAATTTCTGCTGCCAATGCTGTCAACCAAGTTGTATTAGTGTATTGTGCTAAAAATTAGGTAATATACCTGTGGTAATAAATTTAAGAAATTCAACTACTGTTTTAGTACTTTCTATAGTAGTAACATAAAGTAAGAATTAACTATTTTAATAAATAATCTAAAATGATATACATATAATAAAAAAACTTTTTTATGGTTGGCCCTTATAACAACCTGTACTCTCAATACATTTTTATTCGCCAGTGTCAACGCTTATTACATAAACAATTCATTCTATAAATCAATAAAAATTTTCTCAGTTATTTCAGTTTACAAAAAACAAAACATCCACATTTTTGAGAGATAATGCGCTTTAAAGTTCACAAAACCTCTCACACAGACTTTACCAACCTCCTTTAGACAGATACGCTGCAACTGCTGCTTGCTTCTTTGACGAGACTCATTTACTTATTAGAAATGCTTCCGTTGGCATGTGCAAAAGCTTCTTTACTTTCTCACATGACTTAGTTTCAAATTAACCAATGCTTTAATTAACACTGGGCTCAACTTAAACCATTTAGTTTATCTAGTAATAGATTTAGCAGATACTAAAATCTTTGTCAATAGTTTTTCGTAAAATTGTCCATGAATGTTGCAAAATTAGACTCATTATTGTTGCAAAATTACCAAACGAATAATAATTTGGCAGAGTGGCATCCTAAAATTTCCTCTACACATTAAACGTAATTGCATGTCAAAGGGGCAAGGTATATCTTTTCCTTGCCCCTCTCTGTAAGTCTTTCACAATAGCTATGATGATATATTAAAACCTGTTCATGTCGTTTCAAAGAACCTCAGTATTGAGCCATCTATAGTCGTAATACGGCATTCCCGCGCACCCCAGGGCTGGAGTTCAATATCGGTAATTTGCGTCCAACCTTTGTATTTCACCATCTTATGCAATGTTTCCAGCCCCTGGACCATTATAAACCCAACTGCACCCTTAACAGGCTCTCCTTTGAACAGATGAATACCCCTGAAAGGTGTCAGTCCGGAGACGATAAGTTCACCAGGGTAATCTTTTTCATACTGGCATCCTCCTTTTCAAATGATGTGAAGGTAAGTCTTGGATATGGATTGAGCCGCATCCCTTCCTTGCGCTTTTGCAAAGTCTAATAAGGTGATTGTAAACAAAAAGATTCTGTATAATAAAGACTCATATTTCGACACCAATATCAAAGTTTTAGCGCAGTGGCAAAAGTCCCCGTGACATGCATTCATGTATAAATAATATGCAGTTGCTTAAAATAGATATTTGGTATAAAATATCAAACGTAAATTTATTAAAATGGTGATTAATGTGTTGAAAGGTAAGATGAAGAATGAAAAAAGGTACATATCAATAATGTTTGTACCTCTTTATTCTTCGAAAGTCCGCACTTTTAAAATATCATCCTTTTACCTGAAGCTTTCGGTTATTTTGATTGTGCTTACGCTTTCACTGTCAACCCTGGCGGTTTATGTAAAAAACACAGTTGAAGAAAACAAAAGATTAAAGGAAGATATTGCTTTTCTATACAGGTTGAACTTTGAACAAAACGACTTACTGGTCAGACAGAATGAAATACTTAGAATAAATAACGACACAATAGAGACCCTAAACCGCGAAATTGATGTACGGGATGCATACATTAACGACAGAATAAATGAAATGCTGAGAAAATATAAGGATCTCACCGACACATACATTCTGAACAGAATCAATGCTTCCACTGTTAGCCGTTCCGGTGACAGGATGCAGTTTTCATCAATATCCGATGAAATCAGGGAACTTAAATCAATTCTGGAAGATTTAAATGACCTTAACAGGTTCCGTTCCCTTCAGTCAATTGATGTTACTGAAAGCAAGAAAATGATTAATGATTATCTTGCAACTCTCCCCACATTCTGGCCTGCGGCCGGCAGCATAAGCTCAGAATTCGGTAACAGAAAGGATCCTTTTACCGGCATAAAAAAATTTCATGAAGGCCTTGATATAGCAGGAAATTACGGAGATGATATTTATGCGGCAGGAGACGGAACTGTGACTTTCAGCGGTTACTACGGAGGTTATGGGCGCACTGTTATAATAGACCACGGCCGTGGTATAACAACGCTATACGGCCATGCTTCTTCTCTGCTGGTAAAAGAAGGGGATGTGGTCAAGAAAGGCGACCTTATTGCCAAAATCGGCAGCAGTGGCCGAAGCACGGGAGCTCACCTACATTTTGAGGTAATGATTAACGGTAATAAAGTTGATCCACTTGAGTTTTTAAATTCAAACGACTGACAAAAATTCAACATCTGATAACACACTTAAGATAAACTGTTGGGAGGTTGTAGTGGTGAAGAAAAACAAAAAGATGTCACATTCTCAATTTGTAAGTATTGTAGGGAGCAATTCCACATTCAGTGGAGACATAGAATGTGAAGGATCAATAAGGATTGACGGCATGCAGGAAGGAAACATAAAGGCTACCGGCAATGTGTTAATAGGGCCCCAGGGAGTCGTAAAAGGCAATGTTGAAGGGTTAAACGTCCAGGTAGCGGGGACTATATATGGAAACGTAAGGGCACAGGAAATTCTAAGGATTTTGTCTACGGCGAAACTTTTCGGAGACATTGAAGTAAGAAGCTTCGTTGCTGATGAGGGAGCCATTTTCCAGGGTAAATGCAAAATGCTTGGTGAAAATGAAGCCCAGGCCAGCGATGAAGCAAATTTAAAGCCTGCCACGTCATTATAATCCGCCGAATATAACAACCTCCATAACAGGAACAAATATCTGAAAGTCAATGGTTCTTGAAAAAAGCCCGGCTGAGATCATAAGCCGGGTGTTTATTTTTACCGCTATTTTGTGCTTTGTCCTTTCTTCATCAATGACTTCAAAGTCTGAAACCACTACGGAATTTACCTGTTGGATTTCTATATGCCTGTTTAAACTAAACTGGGATAAAAGGCCACTCTTGTGCAATTCTAAAGATTTATTAAGTGTAGTTTTCTGTATCCTTTCACTGCCGGCTTGTATTTCCCGGGCAAATTGGCTTCTGATTAAATTGCTGCACCGGGACAGGCAGATGTCTATTTCATTTTTGTTAAGTTCAATCGATGATATGCCGCCGTCTGCGAAACTCTTTATTATTACAATGTCATCATAAGAAAGACCGCTGAATGCTTGTTTTACAGCATCGTTGGCAGCGGCGGTAAATATACGGTCTATTTCATCCCGGAGGGTTTCAAATCCGGGGTAAATGGCATATATGGTATAAACAAACAGCGGTAACAACAGAACTATTACCATGACCAGCCGCAGCATATTACGTATTGTTTTTATATTTCTTTTTTTAAAATACCATAATTTATAGTACATTAACCCTTTTTTTCTCACATCAATACCCCCGCCTTACCATTATACGGAGGACAGGTTCCGGCTGTGCATTATATTATGCCAATTGATATTTTTTGTGGTATAATTACTGCATGAAATTTAAACCGTGGCGCCTGTGCCAAGGAGGATAGAATGAAAAACAGAACAGTTATCGTCCCCAGGAGACAGACTCATGAAATACATCCACTGATAAAGATATTTTTATCTTCTCTCAAGGCTTTTATTATTGTCATCCTGGCAATTTCCCTTTGTCTGGGAGGCCTTCTGGCCGGTGCCGTTTATGCATACATACAGACGGCGGAGCCGGTTAATGAAGAACATCTTCTTAACGTGGAAACCAGTGGCCTGACCACTTACATATACGATGAAGCAGGAAACATCACCGCAATGCTTACCGGCAAGGACAATAAAAACCGTGAAGTGATTGATTACAAGCAAATCCCGAAACACCTTGAACACGCTCTCGTGGCAATCGAAGACGAGCGCTTTTACAAACATAACGGGATTGATATACCGCGTACTGTTTCAGCAGCTCTCACTTATGTTACAGGTATTGGCAGCAGGCATGGCGGAAGTACCATTACCCAGCAACTGGTAAAACATCTGACCGACAGGTGGGAAGGAACGCCTCAGCGGAAAATCCAGGAACAGTGGAACGCCCTTCAACTGGAAAAACGGTTGGAGAAATGGCAGATTATAACCATGTATTTAAATGTTATATATATGGGAAACGGATGTTACGGGGTTCAGTCAGCCGCAAAAACATACTTCGGCAAAGATGTATCTGAACTTAACCTGGCTGAATGCGCCCTTTTAGCAGGCATTACAAATGAACCCGGGACCTATAATCCTTTCACCAAAGAAGGACGTATAGCGGCAGAGAAAAGGAAAAATATAATCCTGGCCAAAATGCTTGAACTTGGCTATATAAGCGAATCAGAATACAAGACTGCCCTGTATCAAAGATTGCAGTACGCCGACCTCCAGGAACGCGTAACCTCAGTAGCTGTCAACTCATATTTTGTTGACCAGGTTATCAACGACGTTATAAACGACCTGGCTGAAAAATACAATATCCCCGCGGACCTTGCAGAAATGCGCTTATACAATAACGGTCTGCAAATATATACCACCCAGGATCCCGTCATCCAGGAAAAAATGGATGAAGTGTTCAATAACCCCGAATTTTTCTGGCAGGACAACGACATTGCCGCCAGGTACGGCGAAAAACCCCAGGCGGCCATGGTAATCATAGACCCATATACAGGCTATATAAAAGCCATGTATGGAGGATCTGGCAAAAAAGAAGCTGACAGGACATTCAACAGGGCAACCCAGCTTAAACGCCAGACTGGTTCCAGTTTCAAACCTATTGCCATTTATGGCCCTGCCATCGATTTAAAACTTATCACGCCGGCGACAATAGTGGATGACGTACCGGTCAGGATGCATACCCCTTATGACAATGCGGACATTAATGAACTGTATCCACTCAATTTTGACAGGAATTATACTGGCCTGATCAGTGTGCGTGACGCTCTGAAAAGGTCTATAAACGTTGTTGCCGCAAAACTTTGGCGCGATACCCTGGGCGCAGACAGTTCGGTGGAATACCTGGCGCGGGCAGGTATAAACAGGGAAAACGAAAAATATGTTTCAATGGCTCTGGGCGGACTTAATGAAGGAGTAAGCCCCATGGAAATGGCCGGTGCATATATTCCCTTTGTAAATAACGGGGTATACATTAAACCGGTTACATACACAAAAGTCCTTGACGCCAACGGGAACACCATATTAGAGAAAAAGCCTGAATACAGCGTGGTTTACAGTGAGGAAACCGCATTCCTCATGACAGACATGATGCAGGAGGTCACGCGCACCGGTGGAACGGCCGCAGGCATTGTCAGCCCGGAATATACCGGAGTAGACGGTAATAAGATACCTACAGCGGGAAAAACCGGAACAACCAGCAATAACATCGATAAATGGTTTGTAGGTTTCACACCGTATTATATCGGCGCAGTATGGTATGGATACGACAATAAGATAGAGCCCATACCCCTGCAATATGGCGAAGAGAGAAACAAAGCACTGAGGATTTGGCAGGCAGTTATGCAGTCCGTTCATGAAGACCTGGACGGAAGGAACTTTCCTGACCCGCCAAAGAGCATAGTGCAGAGAGATATCTGTATATACTCAGGTAAGATAGCAACCGAACTATGTCGGCAGGATCCAAGAGGTTCAGCAGTCAGAACGGAGTATTTCATCAAGGGAACGGAACCCTTTTACCTGGATACCTGTGATGTACATGTAAAGGTAAAGGTTTGCAAGCAATCCCAGGATATCTGGGGAAGGGACCTCCTGGCAGGTCCCAACTGTCCGGAAAGAACCATCGAGGAAAAAGTCCTGATCATGCGGCCGGAGCCATATGTTCCAGAGATGCCTAATGATCCGTATCCCCTTGACTGGAAATATGAAATCCCTATAGCTGAATACTGTACAGTGCACGGTGCAGCAAACGGACAGAACACCCCTTGAACTCAAGGGGTTTTTATAATGTTAACCTGCAAATATTGTGCTATAATTACTTGGTACATAGTATTGAACTTTATTCCGGACATGTCGTCATATATATTATTGAGATTTATTATAATATGGTTTACATCTCGGAGGATATATGAGTAAAAAGCGCAGTAATATCAATGACAAATATGTCAAGAATTATAATATGAAAAACGGCATGAAAAATAATGGGAAAAATAATATGAAGAACAATCCAAAAAAAGGCAAAAGTAAAGCCGGCAGGATAATAAAAAGCCTTATCAAGGCTTTCATCATCCTGTTTATTTTTCTTGGCCTGGCAGGTGCAGGAATCCTGGCCGGACTGATATACGGTTATGCCGTCAAGACTGAACCATTAAAAATAGAAGATCTACAGCTTCAAACAAAAACCACATTTATTTATGACGATGCCGGCAATGAAATTGCCCGGTTAACCGGAAGCCAGAACATAAACCGGGAGATAGTGTATTACAAGGACGTGCCGAAGCATCTCGCAAATGCCTTTATTGCCATTGAGGACGAACGGTTTGAGAAGCATTTCGGCGTTGACGTCATAGGCATAATGAGGGCGGTGGTTAAAAAGATTCTTAATCCGTCCGCCCCCATGCAGGGTGCAAGCACAATTACCCAACAGGTGGTAAGAAATCTTACCGGGACCTTTGAAGTCAAGCTGGACAGGAAAATACGGGAATGGGTACTGGCCGTACAACTGGAGAGGAAACTGGAAAAATGGCAGATTCTTGAGCTGTACATGAATTTAATTTACATGGGCGGTTATAACGGTAATAACTATTATGGGGTACAATCTGCCTCAAAAGCGTATTTTGGAAAAGACGTATCAGAGCTTTCATTGGCAGAATGTGCCTTGTTGGCCGGTATTACCAATGCTCCCACAATATATGCACCTATAAATGATAAGAATAAGGCTAACGCCAAGGTACGTCAGGAGATAATACTGGCCAAGATGCTTGAGTTGGGATATATCGACGAAAGGGAATATGAACAGGCCATAAAGGAACCATTAAAATATGCAAAGCAACAGGAAACCAGATCCACCCTGCCTGTGCAGTCATATTTTGTGGACTACGTGGTTGAACAGGTTATCAATGATTTTGTCACGAAAAAAGGCATGGACATGGATTATGTAATAACCAAACTTTATAACCACGGGCTTAGAATATACACTACTCAGAATACTGAAATGCAGAAAGTCATGGACAAAGTCTTTACTGATGACCAGTATTTCTACACCGAAAATGAAAAGGCCATCAAGAATAATGAACATGCCCAGGCAGCAATGGTGGTCATTGATCCTTATACAGGCCAAATCAAGGCCATGTATGGCGGGTACGGTGAAAAGAAGGCCAGCAGGATTTACAACAGGGCAACACAATCAAAGAGACAACCGGGTTCCAGCTTCAAGCCAATAGCCGTTTATGGGCCTGCCATTGATTTAAGGCTCATTACACCTGCCACAGTTATAGATGATATCCCGGTATACCTGAACAACCAAAAACCCAATGAAAGATACCCCTTAAATTTTGACCGTACCTATGGGGGCCTTACAACTATAAGAAATGCCATAAAGAATTCCATCAACGTTGTGGCTGCAAGGGTATGGTATGAAACTCTTGGCGCAGACAATTCCATTGAATACCTGAAAAAAGTAGGCATTGACAGGGAGAATGAAAAGTATGTTTCAATTTCCATGGGCGGACTGGAGGAAGGAGTAAACCCACTCCTGATGGCGGCAGCCTATGTTCCCTTTGTTAATAAAGGCCTATACCTGGAACCGGTAGCCTACACAAAGGTACTGGACAGCGACGGTAAGGTACTGCTTGAAAATAAGCAGGAATACAGGACAGTATATGATGAGACAAGCGCATACCTGATGTTAAATATGCTGCAGGACGTAACCAGGCCAGGAGGTACGGCAGCCGACTGTATCATTGGCGATGGTACCCGGATTCCTACCGCGGGAAAAACCGGCACCACCAATGACAATATAGACAAATGGTTTGTCGGTTTTACTCCGTACTATGTTGCCGCAACCTGGTACGGATACGACAATACAACTGAACCTATTGAGGTAGCTTCTGCCGAGCAAGGTCTGGCCAAAAAGATCTGGACAGCAGTAATGAACGGCATTCACGAAGGATTGCCGGCAAAAGATTTCGAGGTACCCACAGGTCTTGAAAAACGCAATATTTGTATTTATTCAGGCAAGATTGCCACAGAACTGTGCGCTCATGACCCAAGAGGAAATGCTGTAAGGTCCGAATATTTTATAAAAGGTACCGAACCTCATTATTCAGAATTGTGTGATGTGCATGTAAAAGTGAAGATATGCAATGACAGCAAGGATGCTTTAGGCAGGCCTTTACCGGCAGGGCCCAACTGTCCTCCCGGTTCTGTTTCCGAAAAAATACTCATCCGGAGGCCTGAACCATATACTCCGCAATTTCCGGGTGAACCTCTGCCTTTGGACCTTAAGTATGATATCTCGCCAGGCGAATACTGCCCGGTACATGGAGCAATTGATTAGCCATAAAAAAACCCCGTTCATCAAGACAGTTCTTAGCCTGTCCTAGGGAACGGGGTGTTTATTATTCAGTTTTTCTGGCCTTGAATAATGTTCCCCTGAATTCACCGTTAAGAATATCCACAATTATCGACGGATCGCTGCCGTTTGCCAGCACCATGTTTACCCCAGCGGCTGTAGCAATCCGGGCTGCTTTCAGCTTCGTCTGCATGCCCCCGGTTCCCAGCAACGTGCCTTTTCCGCCTGCAAACCTTTCAATTTCAGGAGTTATTTCATCTATTACCCTGATTAGGTGAGAATCAGGATTTGTTCTCGGATCACTGTCATAGAATCCGTCTATGTCAGATAGTATAATAAGCAAGTCAGCTTTGATCAGTTTGCTTACAATAGCTGACAATGTGTCATTTTCACTGAAGGTATCATACTGCCCGGCCTTAATTTCTGCTACGGAAACCGAGTCATTTTCATTTACGATGGGAATAATGCCATTTTCAAGCAAGGTTTCAAAGGTGTTTATTACGTTTTCGCATCCTACAATATCTGTGATTACATCCTGGGTTAGGAGTATCTGGGCCACAATCTTGTTATACTCACCGAAAAACTTGCTGTAAATATGCATCAGCTCACACTGTCCGACAGCTGCTACTGCCTGTTTTTCCCGGATGGTTTTTGGCCTCTCTTTAAGGTTTAGTTTCCCCACACCAACACCGATGGCTCCTGAAGAAACCAGGACTATTTCCTTCCTTGAGTTGGACAAATCTGACAAAACCCTGGCCAGCTTGTCAATCAATGTAAAATGTGTTTTTCCGTTACTGTAGGTGATGGTAGACGTACCCACCTTGACAACAATTCTTTTGGCATTTCTTAATACTTCTTTTTCTTTGGCCAGAAATTCTTCGTTCAGGGAAATCCCATTTCCCTGAGGCAAGATATCCCTGGCCTGTGACAAGATATCTTTTTCTTCTGACATGACAGCTCCACCCTCATTTTCTTTGATTTACTGTATATGCCTACAGGCAGTGTATTCAGCTTCCGGATTAACTAATCCCGGAGTTTTACAAGCTTAGTACTCTGTTAACTTTACATTGCCCCAGGCACCCATTTTTTCACCAATTATAACAATCCCGCCTTCAATACCGCGAATGTGGGATAACAGTGCAAGACCCTTTTCAATGTCCTCAGCTGATTTAACTATATTACAGGCAGCCGTAGCAGCAGCATCCGCCAGGGCTGTATCCCGTGACAAAACAACCACTGCATCAGCTTTTCCAAAGCTTAATGAATGCCCCACGGTTCCTGAAGATGTGCAAATCCCCATGGGAGTCATCTCAGGCAGAATCTCTACGGCAATTCTATTGCTCAGGGGAGACTTGCCCGCATAAATTCCGACCTTGCGTGTTATTGTTGACTTTATAAATATATCTCCGCCGTTTTCCACAATGACATTACTGCTGTGATTTAAAAGTTCTTTTCCTACCAATTCACTGATAGCGCCCGCAACAGCAGCCATGGGCCCCACATTTGCCCTTGCTGCCGCCATGCACATGTTCTGAACAATGAGAGGAGCATTTTCAGTAGCTTCCAAGGGCACCAGAGAAGTAAGGAACAAAGGATGTTCCCTGATGTAATCCTCAAGCTGTTTCCTGTATTTCAGCACACAAGCCCTGGCCACATCTGTCAGGTCTTTCTCGGCTCCAATTTCCAGATCTGTTTCATAAATCCGCACATTGAAGAAAACAAGATTAATACCTTTAAAATACCTGCGGTATCTCCTCTCCTGGTACATCAATCATTCGACCCCGTTATCAGATACCCGTAATACCCTCAAGGGACATGCCTTAATGCAAAGCCTGCAAACCATACATTTTTCCTGGTCAAATGTCAGGCTCCAGTCTTCTGTGTTCATGCTCAGTGCCCCAGTAGGGCAGACGGCTGTACACGCACCACAGTGGACACAACTGTCCTCCTGCAATACTATTATGTCCTGAAGGATTTTATATTCAACATTATGTCTTCCCAAAAACTCCAGGCCGGATTTTATATCTTCATCCCGTCCTTCAATATCCGCAATGAGTTTTCCGGTTTTGTTCAGGCTTACATCTGCATTAAGTATGTTAATCAACAGATTGTAGTCTTTTATAAGATGATATGTGATAGGTTTAGTCACATTTTCAACGGTAAATTTCATGGCAATTTTTATTTTACTCATTTCCATGTCCCCTTATTTCCAACTTGTTAACCTTGGCCTCAGAAGGAAGTTTCTCCACCGGTTTCGTCAATGTGAAAAGCCCGTTCTTAATCTGGTTTTTCAGGACCTCAGCTATTTCCCTGGACATCTTGAGGCTCGACAACGGCGCCGTGGGAACAATCCTGCCGTTAAGCTCGACTTTGCCGCTTCTTAGTTGTTCATAGTTAACGGTGCCTACAACACCATATTTCCCGCTTTTGTCCACTATTGTAGTAATTATATCACGATTTCTTACAGTAGTCTTTATCAGCATATCTTCATCGAGAATGGGTATGGGTATACCAATCCCCACAAATAATGTTATTCCATATTTTTCGAACACTCCTGCCCTGATATAGCGGGTGCTCATCTTCTTTATATCCCCTATTAGCGCCAGGGTGCCAGCAGGCCCAATAGGCACACCGTTCTCCGCCCTTACCTGGCCTGGATTGTGCTGGGTACCTTCCCATGCTACGAATCCATGGGTCCCGCCAATGAAAACCTTTGTACCGATACCTATAGTCCTGTATTCAGGATCATTTAGCAGAGGACTTAATTCACCGGAAGTCGCATATGTAATATTTCCGCCGTTAGGAAGGAGTGTTCCCATATAAGTATATATGGTCCTGTCCGACATGTTGGTGGCAGCAGAATAGTTTTGATAGGCATTCCGGGGATTAAACATGAACGCCTGGTTTATATTGTACTTATTGATTGTTGTTTTGATTTGTTTCCTGGGGTAGCAATCCGTACCATATGATTCTGCATAAAGATCTATATCCTTTCCTGCAATCAGTTCCTCAATGACATGGGCTCCTCCATATTCCATGGGCGCGGACTCGGACGGCTCTGTAGCTCCAAGATATGCATCCACGGCGGCAACACCGGCATATGCCCTTACTCCGTTAAGCCATACCCGGCACATCCTGATAGGGGGGTCAGAATGCCCAAAATTTAAGAATACACCTGACGAGCACATGGGTCCGAATGTTCCGGTAGTGACTACGTCTATTTCCTCAGCTGCCTTTTTTACACCTTTTTCCTCAACAATTTTTATAACCTCTTCGGCGGTTACTACAACTACTTTACCGCTTTGAATTTTTTCATTGATTTCTTCCCAACTCTTGTATGCCATTTTACCCCCTGCCTTATATCCAGAAATTAAACAGTTTTTCTGCCGTTCCATTGAATTGTTATTATACATTGTACAATATTATAGACTTCCGGTGAAGTTATTGCAACTAATAATATTATTGGGTTTGAAGCGGTTTTTGCAAGGTTTTAGAACTGGTTCATATTTGTAACGGCTTATGAAAATTTTACATAAGATGAATACAGGATATCATTTCATTGTAAAGCGAAGGTGGAACAAATGGACTATAATTCCAGACTGGACAAAATAATCGGAAGTTTACAAACAGTAAACAGAATAAAGGAAGTTTATGACACAAATATGAAAAGTACTGACAGGATTAGTATAAAGGACAACCAGGTAAAAATCCTGTGCGACATGCTTAACATCATCGCGGAACAGAATGACAAGCGGGACGGCGGGCGCATGCGAAAATCCCTCGAGCAAAGTTCCCATGTGTTAAATACATACCATGAACTGAAAAGCAAACTGAAAAACGTAAGAAACAACAGAATTTCCACCATTAACATAAGGCACACCCTTGACGTTTTAAAGCCGGTATTGAATACACGGAACAGGTACATGGTGGAAAAGGCTATAAAAATATATGACATTTTAAACTCCTGAGAATAAAAACAAAGGGACAGGCATGATGCCCGGTCCCACTGTTTAAAATTGCAGTTGTGCAACCAGAAATTTGATAGTCTCCTATTCTACCGGCCCTATGTCCAGGGAATCTTCCCGGTAGCCTGCTCCATCCCCACATCCAAAACCATAGAATAGGAGAAGGAATAAAATGATAAACCACAAAATAAAATTGTCTCTGAACAATCCGTCAAAAAAGCCTTTCTTTCCGGACATTGTCTACCCCCCAAACCTTTTGATATTTCATAATATTCGTATTTGAGGAATAGTGTTACAGCAGTAAAAAAACAGGCACCTTAAAGTGCCTGTTTTTTATAGGTTGTTGTTTATTCTTGCTTGCTTTCAATGTGTTCATTCAAATCTTTCAGAAGAGCTTCCACATCTATACCATGAACCATTGACGCATCTTCTATGCTTTCTCCTGCAGCTGACGGGCAGCCTAAACAGAACATACCATGCTTTATGAAAATCGGAGCAAGCTCCCGGTCCATTTTTAAAACATCTGATATAATCATATCTCCAGTAATCTTTGCCATAACTAAAACCTCCAGAATTTTATTTACTTTTTTATTATACACCATTGGCATACAAAATACATCAGCAAATTGAGATAATATGAAGACTTATAGTAAAAATTTTCTAGTAAGCACCCACAGTATATTTTTTCCGGCCCATTTCGTACAGGTTGTTACCTTCCGCGTCAATTACAACCGTTACAGGAAAATCCCTTACGGTAAGCTTTCTTACAGCTTCGGTACCAAGGTCCGGAAAGGCTATGACTTCCTGGCCGGTAATGCACTTTGACAACAATGCCCCGGCTCCGCCTACAGCCCCGAAATAAACAGCTCCAAATTCCACCATGGCTTTGATTACTTCGTTGCTCCTTAAGCCTTTTCCTATCATGCCGGCAAGGCCCATTCTGATGAGCTGTGGGGTGTAAGCATCCATCCTCCCGCTGGTAGTGGGGCCTATGGAACCAATTACTTGTCCCGGCTTTGCCGGACATGGACCAGCGTAATATATAATCTGGTCCTTTATATCGAAAGGCATGGTTTCATTCCTAGAAATCAATTCGATTAATCTCTTGTGAGCTGCATCCCTGGCTGTATATATCACGCCATTTATGAGGACACTGTCCCCGGCTCGTAAACTCCTTAACGTTTCCCTGTTTACAGGTGTATTAAGAATAATTTTCCTATCCATTGCTTTCCCCCATAATCTATGCCGCCGGCATTTTAAAGTACTGCTTCAGCATGCCTGCTTACATGGCAGTTTATGTTAACGGCAACAGGCAGGCCTGCAATATGAGTGGGAAATACCTCAATATTGACGGCAAGAGCTGTAATCCTTCCTCCCAGCCCTGCAGGGCCAATTCCCAGCTGGTTTATCCTGTCCAGAAGTTCAATTTCCATTTCCCTGATACTGGCGTCACTGTGATGAACACCTACAGGCCTGAGAAGGGCCTTTTTGGCCAGAATTGCTGCCTTTTCCATTGTCCCTCCTGCCCCGACGCCAACAATAATAGGCGGACACGGGTTTGGTCCAGCTTTGTTCACAGTTTCCAGTACAAAATCCTTTACACCTTCAATACCGTCCGAAGGCTTGAGCATTTTAAGGGCACTCATGTTCTCACTTCCGAATCCCTTCGGTGCCACAACAATCTCCAGCTTATCACCGGCCACAATATTATAGTGAATAATTGCCGGAGTGTTGTCCCCGGTATTTGTACGGGTAAAGGGGTCGCCAACCACAGATTTTCTTAAAAAGCCGTTTTTATATCCCCTGGATACACCTTCATTCAGGGCATCTTCCAATAATCCGCCTTCTACTCTCACATCCTGCCCTATATCAACAAATATGACCGCCATACCGGTATCCTGGCACACGGGGATACAGTCATTTCTGGCAATCTCCAGGTTCTCCAGCAACAACCTGAGAGTTTCCCTTCCCGTGGGAGACTCTTCCTTTTTCATTGCATTTTTCAGAGCCTCGACCAGATCATCGTTTAGTCGGCAGTTGGCCTCTATACATAGCCTCTCCACCGTTTCAACTATGTCATTAAACCTGACGGTTCTCATATTGTCCTCCAAAAAATTGATGATGCAATTTTAATACATTAATCCTGAAAAATCAAGGAAAACCCGGGCAAATTGTTTAATTTGATGAACTTGCCCCTTAAGGGTATGTCCTTTGCTTATACATATAAAATTACTGTTTGATATAATATTCTTGTAAGTAATTTGAGCACTGGCTTCTGGCTTGTGCTCCATGAAAGGGATGTTTTTTTGAAACAGGAAAACTTATTGGTATGTGTAACAAAGCAAAAGGCCTGTGAACGCCTGATTCAAAAGGCTGTAGAACTAAATGGAGGCAGTAAAAACGGCCTGTACGTACTTCATGTGGCTAAAACAGGCTGGAATTTTCTGGATACGCAACATGAAGGTGAAGCGTTGCAATATCTTTTCAATGTTGCAAAATCAGCAGGAGCAAACCTGACCGTGCTGAAGTCTGATGATGTAATAGATTCCATTGTAAGATTTGCCCGGGAAAACGGAATAAAACACCTCATAATCGGCCAATCCCCTGAGGATAACGCTTCAGGAGGATTCTATTACAAACTGAAATCACGGTTGACTAATGTCAATATAATAGTCGTTCCACCCGGTGAATAATTATGCTTTTTTACCTAAAATATATAGGTAAAAAAGCCTAAATTATTGATTACAGCTTGACTTCACAGTTCTTTCATTATAAAATAATGTCGAATTCCATAAATAGGAGGTTTTTGAATAATGAACAAGACAGATTTGATTAATTCCATAGCAGCTAAGTCCGGATTAAATAAGAAGAACAGCGAGGCAGCTCTCAATGCATTTATATCTTCCGTTGAAGAAGCTCTTGCTCAAGGTGACAAGGTTGTATTGGTTGGATTCGGTACATTTGAAGTTCGTGAAAGAGCAGAAAGAAAAGGCAGAAATCCGCAAACTAAAGAAGAAATTACTATTCCCGCTTCAAAAGCTCCTGTTTTCAAAGCTGGAAAGGGTCTCAAGGACAAAGTTAATAAATAATTATTTTAACAATTATATTAGACAATAAAGTCCCATATAGTTACAAGTAACTGGTATGGGACTTTATTCATTTGTTTTGATTTCATCAATGTTCAATCTTATCAGATAGCCGAACAATTTCTGCATATGTGCAAATAAACTCGGAATTTGTCGGTTTTTTCATTTCATATGGCGCCGGTCTGCTTCGCATCCAAATATCGTTAATGGCTTCCCTCAAAACTTTCTCAACTTTTTGCACTGAAACTTTGAATTTTTTTGCCATCCTGGGATAAAGCTCAACAGTAATATTACCCTGCAATTTGTCATGTATAGTCATCAACAGTGCTTCCCTGAGATAATAAAATACCTCGGTATTTGCATATACCCCCATTTTATGAAGCAGAGCGGTTATTTTCAGATCACAGGTATCAGAATCCTCCAACAGGTTTGCTGTCCTTTGTCTTATATAGTCTTCATTACACGGTGACTTTTTCTCAAGAAATATTTTTTTACAAGTCGCTAAAGCATGGTCCAGATTATACGGTTTGACAAAGTAATAATCCGCGCCTGCGAAAAACACTTTTTGTATGAAATAGTCGCTGCTTATCCCTGACAATACAACAAAGACAGGACTTTTATCTTTATGTTTCTTCAAAACCCTTTCCATTATGCATAACCCGTCAATACCGGGCATAATAATGTCCAGCAGTACAATATCAGGCCTTACCACGTCTATCATTTCAATGATCTGGTAACCCTCAACAGCTATGCCAGCTACCACCATATCATCATATTTTTCAATGGTATCACGTACTTGTTCCACTATATCTTCATTATCATCAGCAATCAATATTGAAATTTTGCTCATTGGCAGCCCCCATCTGACAGACGGTAATATTTCCCCCACACTGCCTGATAAGGTCAGGAAACTCGGGAAATGTCACATTAACCGATTCCGCCGTATCTATCTCTGTAATACCTTGGGCTGCAAGGCCTGCCACAGCCAGGGACATAACAATCCTGTGGTCACCATAACCATTTACACTACTTCCCGTAAGAGCGCTTCTCCTAATAATCAAACCGTCTGCCAGTTCCTCTACATCTGCTCCCATTTTCCTAAGTTCCTTGCACATAACAGAAATACGGTCTGTTTCCTTTATTCTTGCCTGGGGTACATTAAGCAGTTTCGTCTCGCCTTCTGCAAAACATCCCAACACGGCAAAAGCCGGCAATGCGTCAGGGATCGCATTCATATCAATATTTAATCCTTTAAGGTCTCCACCCTGTACCGTTATGGAGTCCTTTTCGAATGTAACTTCTGCTCCCATGTCTTTCAGAATGTAAAATATTTGCTTGTCTCCCTGAGTATCGTTAATGTCCAGATTATTAATTCTGATCCTGCTCCGTGTTATTGCCGCAAGTACAGCAAAGAAAGTGGCGGATGAAAAATCTCCGGGAATAACAGTGTCAAAGCTCTTGTAGCTTTGGCCTCCCTTGATTTTAAACCACCTGGTGCCATCCCTCTCATATTCAACCTGTTGCCTGTCAAGCCATGAAAGGGTCATTTCCACATATGGCACTTCATTAAGCCGTTCCACAATAATTTCTGTGTCCTCTTCAAGAAGAGGAGCTGTTATCAGCAATGAAGAAAGGTACTGGGAAGTAACAGAATCAATTGAAGTTGTTCCTCCTTTTAGCTTCCCTTGTATAATTATTGGCGCTTTACCGTTGTTTCTCGTGGAGTAAGCTTTTGCCCCAAGATCATTCAGTGATTTGAGCAGAGGATCCATGGGACGGTTTCTGATCTGCGCATCTCCTGTAAAAACTGTGGTCCCTTCAGCAAGGGCTGCCATGGAAGCGGCAAGTCTCAAGGTCGTCCCAGAATTACCGACATCAATCACATCCTCGGGGACATTGGGATTCCCACCAAATCCTTTTACCGTTATAAGCTGCGGATTATTTGTATTTATATCGCTGCCAAAAGCACGGCACACTCTTATTGCAGAAGCAGTATCATCAGACATAAGAGGGCTGCGGATTACCGATAACCCGTCTGCCAGGCTGGCAATAAACAAAGCCCTGATGGTATGCGATTTTGATCCAGGCACGGTAATTTCTCCGCTTATTTGTGACTTAGCAACCCGCATTATCATGTATTCCACCTCAAGTAATTTGCATTACAGTATAAATTTGGCTGGCTATAGTTCATGATATTATAATTTGTTTAACAAGTCAATTTGATATTGTGTTAAATTGCCTCTTGCATAGTTAAATCGTCTATTCGGTAAAATTTTTATCTATTTTAAGAAAATTTAACATGAATGAATCAAAAGGGCAATACCCGTGACATACAAAAACTGTCAGGAACTCCTCTTTTGAAATGATGAGATAGATCCAACAGACTTATGAAATAACCGTTCATTTTTATGATGCAAATTAAAGAAATATTTTTAAGGAACTAAAAAATAAAGAAATGCAAAAATAGGTTATGAAATCATCCTGTACAGAATTATCTCTTCCCTGACTGAAAACAGTTCACCTGTATCCATTTCATCATCCAACAGTTCTGAAACAGTAGTGTCCAAAGCCAGGGCAAGCTTGCTCAGAATAAAAACAGACGGGTTTATTTTTTTGCCGTTTTCTAGCTCATTAATGTATGCCTGAGAAACGCCTGACTTGATTGAAAGCCCTTTTTGGGTCAGTTTTCGTTGAAGCCGTAGTTTTCTCAAATTTCTCATAAATTCACCTTCCCATTATATGTTATATAACCATTAGATATATTGTAAAGTTATATTTTGATTAATATGGTTATATATAGTATACTTTTCTTTATTTTACGTAAAATATCTTGATATATCTTACATTTATACTATAATAGTAAAATATAGCTTTCAGCGATATTTTTAAAAAGTGGGTGAATTTACAATGACCTTGGGAGAAAACATCGCAAGGTTAAGAAAACTGCAAAAAATGCGTTCCAGAGACCTTGCTGAGAAGGTAGGTGTAAAACAACCCTATATAAGCGCCATTGAAAACAACAAAAAGTCTCCCAGCATAGAAGTACTGCAAAAAATTGCCCAGGCTCTTAATACCACCACCTCCGAACTTTTGGGCGAGGTTCCGGAAACACTTTCCGATGATTTGAAAAAACTGGTCAATGCAGCCAGAAACCTCAATAAAAGCCAGGTTGAAGCAATTATTAACATGGTCCAGGAGTTTACGGACAATTACGATTAATGATGATAATTGTGGTTGCCGTATTATGGACAATATAATTGATCAATAAGGTATTTAAAATCACCGTGGTTTATGCTAATATACATTATATATTATACAAGTAATTTACCTTTTTCACTCAGCTTATAAATATTTATGGCATCATTTTAAGGGGGAAAATATTTTGACTGAAGGCACCGCTTGGGTTATTTCCGCTAATATGGGTCTTGGGCACCAAAGGGCAACATATCCGCTCAGAAAGATTTCCAATAACGGTATACAAGTATTTGGCGAGGACAAGTTCGCATCGAAAAAAGAAAAAACGTTGTGGAAAATGTTTAAGCTAATATATGAGACTCTTTCGCGGACCCAGCAAATGCCGGTGTTTGGGCCACATATCTACAATATACTGGAAAAACTTCAGAACATATCCCCCTATTACCCGTCAAAGGACAGGTCAGCTCCCACATTTCAGGTTAAATTATTGAATACACTGATTAAAATGGGATTTGGGAAAAGTTTATGTGAGTATATATCCACCAGGAACCTTCCCGTTATAACTTCATTTTATGCCGCAGCCATTGCATGTGAAAAACTGACCACTCTGCCTGTATATTGCATAATTTGTGACGCGGACATAAACAGGGTTTGGGTTGCAGAAAAACCGCAGGAAAGCCGCATTGAATATTTTGTTCCATGCAGGAAAGCTATGAGGCGTCTTATCCAGTATGGCGTACCCAGCCACAGGATTCACCTGACAGGATTCCCTCTCCCCTATGAAAATATAGGCAAAGATATGTCAATACTGAGGAGCGATCTTTCAAAGCGCTTGATAAACCTTGACCCATATCATAATTTCAGGGTTATTCACGCAAAAGAGATACGCCATTACCTTGGCAATGAATACACGGAAATAATGCCAAAAAAACCACTGACCTTATCATATGCTGTGGGTGGTGCCGGAGCACAGAAAGAAATAGGCGCGAAAATACTAAAAAGCTTAAAGTCTCTTCTGAAAAGCGGAGATATATATGTTAACCTGATAGCCGGCATTCGTAACGATGTGTATAGCTATTTTACAGAAATTATAAAGTCTTTGGACTTGGAAAACTGCAAAAACGTGCGAATAATTTATAACATGGATATGGAGAAATATTTCAGAGAATTTTCCCAGATCCTCAGGACTACTGACATCCTTTGGACCAAGCCTTCAGAAGTGTCTTTTTATTGCGGACTGGGAATTCCGATTATAATATCGCCGCCGATAGGCCCTCACGAAATCGGCAACAAGGACTGGCTAACGGAAATTGGTGCCGGTATTCCCCAGGAAGATCCGGCATACTGCAGTGAGTGGATAAAGGATTACCTTTATGACGGTATATTTGCCCAGTCTGCATGGAACGGATTCCTAAACGCCCACAAAAACGGCGTCATGAAAATTCAGGAGATAATAAGGGAAAATACTCCATTTGTCAGCGAAACTTCACCGCTGCTTTTCTGAATGGATTTACCGGCTGATTTTATTTCAAAGCTGACAGAATCAGCAACCAATGCCATCTTACACATATATTTGCAGATTCTTACCCTTAATCACTTTATATATTTGGACAGTTCCATTTTCTCCATTAAGTATAAAAAGGGCAGTCCCAATCCGTAACATACTGCAGCCTGTCCGGCTGCAACGTAAAGGATGGTCAACACAAGAGGCAACTGGTACAGACAGCTTAGCATCAATCCGATGAAAATTCCGTTTATTACAACCGGAGGAAGTGGTACAAGCCATTTCTTTTTCATTTTGTGGGATAAAAACGCTGCCGCAAGAGTGGATAAGCTCCCCACTATTATGTCCAGAATGCCATTGGGGCTGAAAATATTGGACAGCAGGCACCCAATGAACAGCCCTGGTATTGCCGCAGGCGTAAAGTAAGGCAACACAGTAAGAATTTCAGACACTCTGAACTGCAACTGACCGTAGCTTATGGGAGCCAGCACTATGGTTATGACTGCATATAAAGCTGCTATTATCGCGGTTTTTGCAATAAATGACGATGTCTTCATATCTTCCTCCAAAGATTGCTTTCGTGTTAACTTATTATAAGTTCACTCCATATAATTTGCTGTAAATTGCCTAAAAATGCTAAGTCATTTTACATCTACGGGAATTTTATGTCAAGGGGCCGAACAGGGTTTCGGCCCCGGAATCATTGTTTAATAGCTCATTAATAGGTACCTTCCACATCCAGGACTTTTTCATTTGCGGATTTTTTAAAACTGGAGTTCCTGATCCGTTCCTGAAGTTTTTCATAGAACAAGGCATCATCAAAAGGTATTTCAACCCAGTCATCCAGCCAGGCTGAAAGATGCATGGCATTGGAAATGCTTAAGCCTTTTATGCCTTCCACACCGGGAGCAAGCAGCGGTGTACCGTTTAAAATAGCACTTACCCAGTTGTTCATAATGCCCACATGTGCTGTTTCAGTACCTTCAATGGGAATTTCACATTTCCAGCACTCAGGCTGGCCAAAGCCTCCTTTCCATTCCCTGTTGAATTGCCTTTCCCCTATACGGTTCCTCCAAAAGGTGAGTTTACCTTCTTCAACAACTATTTTTCCCCTGTCACCTGATATTTCAAAACGGTTGGTGCCGGGTGCCTCGCCTGTACTGGTGACGAACAAACCTGTGGCACCGTTTTCATATTCAACATACGCGGTTACATCATCTTCTACTTCAATGTCATGATATTTACCGAAAGCCATAAATGCCCTCACACGTTTCGGCATACCGCAAATCCACTGCCAAAGGTCTAGTTGATGGGGATCCTGGTTCAGAAGGACTCCTCCGCCTTCTCCAGCCCATGTAGCGCGCCAGCCGCCGGAATCATAATAGCTCTGGGGGCGGTACCAGGAAGTGATAATCCAGATGTTGCGCTTTATTTCACCAAGCTCTCCGCTCAGTATTAAATCCCTTAATTTCTGGTATAACGGATTTGTCCTCTGATTGTACATAATACCGAATACCTTGCCGCTTTTTTCCGCAGCTTCGTTCATCTCCCTGACCTGAGCCGTATAAACGCCGGCGGGCTTCTCCGTAAGAACGTGCAGTCCCTTACTGAAAGCTTTAATGGCAAGAGGGGGATGGTCATAATGAGGTGTGGCTATTATAACCGCGTCAATTTCCCCTGAATTAAAAAGTTCGTCAGCATTTTCATATGTTTTCACACCCGGCAAGCTTTTATGTGCCCATGCAATCCTTTCAGGGTTGATATCACATATAGCAGTAAGTTTCCCGCCATTCACCTTGCCCTCAAAGATATTCCTGGCATGATGAGTTCCCATATTGCCTATTCCGATAATGCCAATCCTTACACTTTCCATAAATTTTGCCTCCTAACCTGTAATTTCCTTAATTATATCGTCCAGGGCTTTCTTTGCCACCGCGAAATATTTAGGTCCACCATCTTCCATTTCCAAAGTCTTCGGTTCCAGTTCAAGTTCGGCATATCCCTTGAAATTCCACAAATGTGGTTCCAGGGAAAGGAATCCTTCAAAACCGCTGTTATATAACTCCGTCAGAATTTCCTTCACTTTACCGTCACCGTGTCCGGCAGGTTTTACCGAATAGTCGCTGTATGACGCATCTTTTATATGCATATACGCTATATAATCTTTAAGCATATTATAGGCTTTGGGATAAGTCTCTTCATCACACTGCACAAAGTTAGCCGGGTCAAACACCATTTTTAGCCTGGGGCTGTTCAGTGTCTTCATCAGGTCAAGGCACCTTTCTGCTATATCGCCGTAGATATGTTTTTCATTTTCATGGAGTAAGGTAACATCGTAGTCCTTTGATACTTCAATAAACCGGTTCCATCTTTCAATTACTTCATCCCTGTATTTTTCCGGGTTCTCTCCCTGGGGCATATAGAAGCTGAACATTCTTATGTATTTGGTTTCCAAAATTTTGGCAATTTCCAAAGTGTGCCTGAAGAGATCCAAATGCGGTCCAAAATCATCCGTTATTTTAATTTTCCCTATGGGCGAACCAACTGAAGAAACCTTGAACCCCCTCTCATCAAGCTGGTTCTTTATCCGCCGGACCTCATCAATGGTGTGCTGGACGAGCCCCTTTCCATTAACACCTCTCATTTCGATGTACCTGACATCATGTTCTTCCAGCACATCCATTTGCACCTTCAGGTCTTCATCAATTTCATCACCAAAAGCGGAAATTATAAATTTTGACATGTACACCCACCTCCGGTTTTATTTCTTTTTTTATCCTTATCTTTGTATTTTTTTATCTCTTTATTTCTGATCTTCTTTCTTCGCTTTTCTTATATTATAACTTAACATTTTTGCAATTTCTTGTATATTTTTCTTTGAATGCTATAAAATATTGAGTTATAATCAGCCATGATAAGATGTACTCTGTCAAAATAAAAATGTATATGCTTGGAGAATTCGTGCCATGAAACTGTTTACAAAAGTATTTTTAATATTTATTCTAACAATTACAATTACCTCGGGATGTGCTTCTGACAAAACTGAAGCGGACAACCGTCTGACAGTTGCTGTATCCATTGTCCCCCAGGAAACGTTTGTAAAAGCGGTTGCCGGTGAAATTGTAAATGTTGTGACAATGATTCCTCCCGGACAAAGCCCGGAAACCTATTCGCCCTCTCCTCAGGTAATGAGGCAGTTAAGCAGCGCTTCCGTTTATTTTGCCATAGGCGTTCCAGTGGAGAAGTCATATATACTGCCTCGGGCAGCAGAACTTAATAAAAATATGGAAATTGTACATTTGGAAGAAGCCGTCCGGCAGATACATGGCCTGAGATATTTTGATGAAGAACATGGCCATAGTGATGAAGAAGGGTACGACCCTCATATATGGCTTTCTCCGAAAAGGGTAAAGACTATGATAGACGAAATTTCGAAGGTCCTCTCAAAAATGGACCCGGAAAACGAAGAAACATATAAGGAAAACGCAGAGTCTTATAAAAGCCAACTGGACAAACTTGACGAAGAAATCAGAAACATTTTCAGTGATGCAACCAATAAAACCTTTATTATAAACCATCCTTCCCTGGGATATTTTGCTGATGACTATGGCCTTGAGATGATATCTCTTGAAGAAGAGGGCAAGGAAGCCACTGCCAGGGATTTACAGGAAAAAATCAATTTTGCACGGGAACACGGCATAAAAACGGTATTTTATCAGGCAGAGGCAGGCAGCAAACAAGCCAGGGCTTTTGCTGAAAATATTGGTGGTGAAGCCCGGATGCTCGAACCTCTATCTCCTGACTATATTGACAACTTAAGGAGAATAGCAGAAGCCATTGTAATACCAGGAGGAAAAACTGAGTAAAATATACAGGCAACGAAACAAAAAAGCCGGATCTGAAAGTCTTAAGTAAGACATTTCAGTCCGGCTTTTATAAATTTTCTATTTTGCCTGGGCTTATTTATTCCCCTTATCAAGAATTATCCTCTTACTGCCTTTATTATCCTGAACAAACGCTCGCTTGCCCTTTCTATTAATGATTCTGATTCCTCTATAGCTTCCTGCAGCGTCATGGGGCCAATCATTGAACTCATTACAGCATCAATTCCGTGGTCGTAAACCAGGTCTGCACCCTCATCCATAAATCCGGCAATTGCAAATACAGGTTTTCCGAATTTTTTTGCCCGGGCCGCAATTCCTACAGGCACCTTTCCGAAAACAGTCTGGCCGTCTACTCTGCCTTCGCCGGTAATGACCACATCCACATCTTTCATCCTGTTCTCTATCTTGATGGTATCAAGGACCATCTCTATACCTTTTGTCAGCCTGGCCTTGCAGAACACCATCAATCCGTATCCCAGTCCGCCTGCGGCACCAGTGCCGGGTTCATTGGCAACATCTATACCAAGATCCCTCTTGACTATCTCTGAATAATGCCTCAGGTTATTGTCCAGGGTTTTTACCATTTCACTGTCAGCACCCTTTTGAGGCCCGAAAACAGCCGAAGCGCCTTTTTCACCATACAAAGGATTTGTTACGTCGCAAGCCACAATAAATTCTGTGGACGCTATTTTTTCATTCATCCCGCTTATATCTATGCGGGCAAGAGAGTCAAGACTTCCTCCGCCTTCATCCAATTCCTTGCCTTCGCTGTCAAGAAACCTGGCACCGAGAGCTCTTGCCATTCCAGTTCCACCGTCATTGGTAGCGCTTCCGCCGATGCCCATTATTATCCTGGTACAACCTTTATTTATTGCATCAAGTATCAACTCACCGGTACCATATGTAGATGCCCTTAAAGGATTACGCTCATTTTCCGGGACAAGTGCCAGGCCCGAAGCCTCAGCCATCTCAATTACTGCAGTGTTTCCGTCCACAATACCATACTTGGCTATAACCTTGCTTCCCATGGGGCCTGTTACCTCTATTCTTTCATACCTTCCATTCAGGGTTTTTACTATGGCATCAACGGTTCCTTCTCCACCGTCGGCAATAGCCACTTTATCAATTGTTGCATCCTTATATACTTTCCTTATACCTCTCTCGACAATTCCCGCAACTGTCAGAGAATCAAAATTCCCTTTAAAGGAATCCATGGCAATCAATACTTTCATGAAATTACCTCCTGTTTATTATCGATAACTGCATTAAAAACAGCCAGAACAATTATATACTGCCGGGCTATTTCATTATATATATAAATTAAAAGATAATCAACGATACCAAACCGTTGATTATGTATAGAAGTTCTCAATATTATGTTTTTTAATCGTCTGAGGCGTTAGCGTCAAACCAATAATTCCATTTCTTCCTGCGCCAGTTCCGGATTCAGTGTTTTCAGAACATCTATGAAAACTTCCACGATTCTGGGATCAAATTGAGTATAACAGTTCTTAACCAATTCAGATATTGCTTCACTATATGTCTTGGCCTTCCTGTAAGGCCTGTTTGAGGTAATGGCGTCAAAACTGTCAGCAACGGCCAGTATCCTAGCCAGGTACGGTGTTTCTTCCCCTTTAAGCCCTGCCGGATAACCTTTTCCATCAAACCTTTCATGATGATGCAGGATTACGGGTATTACATTTTTAAGGGAATCAACCGTTGAAAGTATAGCCGCCCCGTTTTCAGGGTGTTTCTTAAGCATTTCCCATTCTTCATCATTTAACGCCACTGCTTTGTTTAAAACATCCGGATCAATTTCAATTTTTCCTATATCATGCAGATAAGCCGCATAACTTAGGGTTTTCATATCATTATCAGACAGTCTAAGTTTTTCTCCAAGCAATTTACAGTACATTACCACTCTTTCGGTATGGGCATATGTATAATGATCCCTGGCATTTATCACACTGATGAGTGTTTTCAGGGATGAAATCAAGTCTATATGTTCCTCCTCTATTTCCTGTTTTAAGTCCTCCAGGATAGAATAGTATACTTCTACCCTGTTCTTGTTTAGGAATTTTGCTCTATATAAAGCATCGCCCGCACTATTAATCAGTTCATCCTTTGTTTTTGCTATTGTGGGGAATGTAGAAATACCTATTGATACGGTAAGCTTCCCGGCCGGATTATCTTCCGTACCGTAAAAATACATACCTGCGATAGTCTTTCGGATTTCCTCGGCTTTTTGTTTGGCATGTTCTTCATCCATTCCAAACAATATTATGATAAAATCTTCACCATTTATACGGGAGGCAACGTGTTCGTCACCCAGATTACTGCTTAATACGTTTGATATATCTCTCAAAGCCTTGTCTCCTGCAGAATAACCATAAATTTCATTGTACCTTTTGAAATTATCTATATCAACCATAAGCAGGGAGACAGGTAAGTTGCTTTTCCCGGCTTTTAGTATAGCTTCACTTAACGATTCCTGGAAATACCGGTAATTATACAGATCCGTCAATTCATCTTTGTTAACCAGGGCAAGCAGCTTATCGCTGTATTCTTCCTCGGTTTTTACATAATAACCCAGAAGCCATGCCGTCAGTACAAAAACACCTGCAAGTATTAAATCTGTTTCAAAATGTTTGTTTACTGTGTTAAACGGTTGAGAAATCAAATCTATCACAAGAATAAAGGCTGATGATGCAGAAGCAACTATCATGCCTAATTTCATTCCAAAACGTATCGTGGAGGAAATAATCGAAAACAGGTATATAAATTTGTAAGAGCTTTCATGTTTCCCAGTTAATAAAATGAGCACACTGTATATGACAAGAAAAAAAGAAACCTCAATATATCTCTTTATTACAGATTTATCATCATCACTACGCTTTGAAAAATATGTCCATAATACATAAACAAGCACCAGTATAGTTGTACAAATCATACTTAACGTGACAATTCCAAGTTCCTGAAGTTTTAAAAAACCGGAATTTACAGCTTTTTCACTAAAGACGATTATTACGATTATGCTGCAAATAATAATCGACAGCAAATTTATCACAGCGAATGTCTCTTTTAACTTTTTACTTCTGAAAAAAACATACTTATTCATTTTCCTTCCCCTAAAATTCCCTGAAAAAAATATTCAGAGGCCGTAAAACGGCCTCTCTTGGCCTTACCTATTATCTGAGCTGTTCAGGCTCTTCCGGCTGGTAAAGCCCCCAAATGCAAGCTGAAGAAGCAATAATTGCTGCAAATGTTGCAAGCACTGATGCAATTGCTACAAATATTCTTTTCTTCATGTCTTCACCCCCCTCTCCCTCATCTCATTTAGAACCTTATCTAAATATAAAAAAACTGCTTGTCCTTTTGGTAAAAGTGTAAAAACTTGCCATATAATAGCAATGCATATTGAAAATATAAAATTTCCCAGATTTAAATCATTATCAAAGTATGTAACTGCCAATAAACCAAGGGTAACTAAAAGCAATATAAATAAAAGCACAAATGCTTGTTTTCTCAGTCTTGCTCTTTTTGAAGGATCTTTAATCGGCTTTTTTACAGAATCAACAGGAGCATAGATCTTAACTGCGGCAAAAGCAGCCAGAAAACATACCAAAACAACAAAACACATGGGAAGAATGGTCATATTCCCAGCAACGTACTTTGCTATCAATGAGAAAATACCAAAGATCATTACACCCATTACAATACACCGCAGAGGTGAAGAAGCATGAACACCTCCTGTATACTTTCTTAAAACAGATGCGGCAAATGAAATAACCAGTATTTCCGGAAGAACATTAAAAACTAATCCAAAAATAACAAATGCTATAAGCGATAAAACAGTTTGAAGAATTCCAAAAGCCCCGTACTCCAGCACATCAATTTTACCCTTGTCCATATCTAAAGTATTGCCTATTCTGGTAGCAATAAAATGTGCTGCCCTGTCGACCATTGTTATACCTTCCTTTGCTTTATTTTACTAATAAGGAAAAATACCAATAAAGACGTTAATATAGGTGGCAAACTCACTAAAGTACTAATAATATTGACTCCTACGATGGTGCTTTCATCTAATCCTATAACTTTTACATACATTAGGTAGTATAACAATTCAATATATACATCATTACACAAATAAATAAACCATAAATAATTGAGTTAAACAGATTAATTTTACTTATACTAACGTTGAGACCTATAATTAAGATAAGTAAAATAAGTGTATGTACCCCGTAATGTATCGGTAATAACCTAACAATATAGATACATAAGCCCAAAATGATACCGCTTATTACAATTCTTCTCCAATGTAATCGTGTATTTGTGAGTAAAAAAATGGAAAGATTTATAACTATTCCTTCAATGAAAACTGTTCTAATAAAATAGACTATATATGTTAGCATTTCCATAAATATCCCCCAATGTGAAAAAAGATGGCATGCTAGATATATTTTACAAAATCCCCGAAAAAAAGACAAGCTACATTTATAGAAAAACTATACATTAAGTGAATATTCTTTCAAAAAATCTGATTAAATATAAAACTTGATGAGGCCTAACTTAATTGACAAAGTGACGAATAATTGCGTACCTTTCTAAAAGTTGCCATCTGGAATATAATGTTTTAAGAAACTCGTAAGAATTCATTAAACCAATCTTAAAATCTGCCTGCTACAATGCCTTTAGAAGGCAGGTGATAAATTTGGTGGCAATAACCGGAGGTAATATTCATGGACAAATTTACCATTTTGGTTTGCGACGATGACAAAGCCATAGTTGATGCCCTGGAGATTTACTTACAGCAGGAAAATTATAATGTGGTAAAGGCATATAACGGCCGGGAAGCTCTGAAAATTTTGTCGGAAAAGGAGATACACCTGATAATTTTAGACATAATGATGCCGGAACTTGACGGGCTTCAGGCCACCCTCAGGATTCGTCAAGAGCAGAATATACCTATTATAATTATCTCGGCAAAATCAGAAGACACTGATAAAATTATAGGCTTGAATTTCGGGGCTGACGATTACGTGACCAAACCCTTCAATCCGTTGGAATTAATGGCAAGGGTAAAATCTCAGCTCAGACGTTTTACACAGCTTGGAAGCATGGAAACAACCAGGAATACAGTTCTGAAAACAGGCGGACTGGAATTGGATACCGAGGCTAAAGAGGTAAGAGTGGACGGTGAGCCTGTAAAACTTACTGCCACTGAGTACGGAATATTGCTGTTTCTGATGAAAAATATGGGCAGGGTATTTCCCTCAGAGAAAATATACGAAAATGTATGGAATGAACCATCATTTGGCGTGGACAACACCGTATCAGTACATATAAGGCGTATCAGGGAAAAGATAGAACTTAATCCTAAAGAACCAAAATATTTGAAGGTGGTGTGGGGAATTGGATACAAGATCGAGAAATATTAAGTATTCCAAAGCGACAAAAGTCACTGCGGCTATTTTACTTTGGCTTATGATCCTGGTAGCGATAGCAGGCTCTGTATTTTTCGTTCATCATGAAGAAATAATAACAAGTAATAAATACTACTCGACAATTAATTTTATCATAGAGTATTCAAGGTATATCCATAATATTGTGGAGTTTTACGCCAGGTTTGACGGTAAAGTTGACTATAATGCTGATCCTGACATACTCTACAGAATTAACCTTATTAAAAACAGGCTTTCCCAAACAGTCAACTTCCTATATTACCTTAAAGACAACGAGACAGGCGAAGTCATCACCAATATAAATGACAGTGATCCTATTGCCTTTTTACAGGCTCTGCCCGCATATGTGGGCATAAAAAACAACAGTATACAACACACAAATATGCTGTACTATATCCCGGAAATTCTGGAAATGGTGTCAGGATCAACTTACGAAGTTCATACGGCTGTAATGGAACCAGTAAAAGAAGGTGACTCATTTTATGATTATTACACCTTATACCTAAAGATTAAGAGGTTTACTCCTTTTGCCACTGCTGTTCTGGCAATTTCCATATTGTTGGCAATTCTACTTTTTATTTACCTGGCAAGTGTTACAGGGCGCAACAGAAAAGGCGGAGAAATATCAGTAATGTTTCCAGACAGGATATATACGGATATCCACACTTTACTGGTTCTCCTTCTGGCAATATTATCAGCAACTGTTACGTTCATATCATTCGGCAGTTCATCAGCGTATCATTATGCCGGCTTACTTGTAATTCTGACTATTGATATTTTTGCAGGATTGTCCTACCTGCTTTCCATGATAAGGCAATATAAAAGAGGAGTTCTCATTAAAAATTCCCTTGTAGCCAGGATATATTACGCAATTAAGTCAACAATATCAACGTTCTTCAGCCAGAATGCGCTGAAACCGTCTGTCCTGATATTCCTGTTAGGTTATGGCCTGGTAAATGCTTTTCTATTTACAATCATAATTTTTGCGTTGGCAGGAGACAGTGTTGTGGGAACGATAATAACTGCCCTTATCACCATAATGTTTAACATTGTTGTTGCAACTTTTTTATCAAAACATTTGGTATCATTAAGCAAGCTAATGGCAGCCGCAAACCAGATATCCGCCGGCAACCTGGATTATTCGGTGGACAGTGGTTCAATAACGCCTGTATTTATAAATTTCGCCAAAGACCTCCAGCACATCCGGGATGGATTCAAAAAAGCCGTAGATAAAGCAGTCAGAGGAGAACGGATGAAAACTGCCCTTATAACAAATGTGTCTCATGATTTAAAAACACCACTGACATCCATTATAAATTACGTGGGGCTCCTTAAGAAAGAAAAGATAGATAATGAGAAAGCTGTTAGCTATATTGAAGTCCTTGATGAAAAATCCAGCCGGCTAAAACAGCTCATCGACGACCTTATTGAAGCCAGCAAAGCATCCAGCGGCAATATGGCTGTAAATTATGAAAAAGTAAACTTATTTGAGCTGATAAACCAGGCTTGTGGAGAATATGGCGACAATATTGAAAATGCAGGTTTGGATTTGCGTATTACTACAACAGACAAGGCAACTGCCGTTATGGCGGACGGAAAGCATATGTGGCGTATTGTGGACAACCTGATATCAAATATACTGAAATATTCACTGCCCGGCTCCAGGGTTTATATAAACATGGCAAAAGATGCAAATTACGGGGAAATTGTCTTTAAAAATATTTCAAAAGCACCCCTTGACATACCGCCGGACCAGCTGACGGAACGCTTTATCCGGGGTGATGAGTCCAGGACCACTGAAGGGTCCGGATTGGGACTATCCATTGCGCAAAGCCTGACTGAACTTCAGAAGGGGAGCTTTGCCGTGGAGATCGACGGAGACCTTTTCAAGGTAATTGTTAGAATGCCTTTGTGGAAAGAAAAAGCAAGTTAGGTTTGTGGAGGAATTTAAGTTCATAATTGAACAGCCGTTATTGTTGCTGTATAATATTGCATAAAAATACAGGAAGTAAAGGCGGAATCGAACATGAAAATCATAGAAAACGGAAGCGTTACATCCCCGTCAGGTTTTATGGCGGCAGGAGTTCATTGTGGTATCAAGGCTGGCGGAAAAAAGGATTTGGCCCTGTTGGTGTCGGAAGTGCCTGCACAGGCCACGGGGGTATTTACAAGAAATGTTGTCAAAGGCCATTCCCTCCAGGTCACAATGAAACATATTAAGGGCAAAACCGCAAAAGCGGTTGTCATAAACAGCGGTAACGCCAATGCGTGCCTGGGCGAAAACGGATTGAACAATGCCATAAGGATAACTGAGTACGCAGCCGGTTTATTGGAATGCAGGCCTGATGAAGTGCTGATTGGTTCCACAGGTGTAATTGGTATACCTCTCAATGTTGACGCAGTTTTATCCGGACTTGAAAAGAGCGTAAAAGCTCTTTCCAGGGATGGAGGACATGACGCGGAAGAAGCCATAATGACGACAGACACAATCCCCAAGGAAATATGTGTTGAAATAGACATAGATGGCAAACCTGTAAGGATTGGCGGTATGGCAAAAGGTTCAGGAATGATTCATCCTGACATGGCCACAATGATAGGAATCATCACCACAGATGCCAATATAAAATATGAACTAATGGATAAGGCATTTCGGCAGGCAATTGACAAAACATTTAACAGGGTAAGCGTTGACGGTGATACAAGCGTCTGTGACATGGTTATTCTGCTAAGCAACGGAACAGCAGGCAATAATTGTATCGAGACGGAAAACAGCAGTTACAGTAAATTCATGGAAGCTCTTGAATATGTATGTACCGCCCTGGCAGTCTTAATCGCCAGGGATGGCGAAGGAGCCACAAAACTCATTGAAATTAACGTAAAAGGAGCTCCCACATTCAACGACGCCCGTTTAGTAACAAACGCCATTGCTAAGTCTCCGCTGGTCAAGACAATGTTTTTCGGTGAAGATGCAAACTGGGGCAGAATTATTACAGCAGCCGGGTATTCAGGCGCTCAATTTAATCCGGATCTGGCCGACATATATATAGGAGACATACAAGTATGCAAAAACGGATGTGCTGTCCCCTTCAGCGAAGAAAAGGTCCTGGAAATCCTGAAGGGAAAGGAAATAAAAGTACTGGTGGACCTGAAACAGGGTGAGTTTTCAGACAGAGTCTGGACATGTGACTTCAGCTACGACTATGTAAAAATCAACGGCAGCTATAGGTCATAATGCATCCGTTCTTGCTAAGAAAAATTCCGGGGTGATAATGGTGATTAAAGGGCAGTTGGTTACTTTCACACTTAATGGGGTTCAGTTCGGCATTAACCTGATGCAGGTTGATATTATTGAAAGACCGACAAAAATATACCCTGTCCCTCTTGCTCCTTCTTACATAGAAGGCCTGGTTGACCTGAGGAACAGGATCTACACTGTTTACAATGGGCGTAAACTGTTCGGGTTTGAAACGGTTGCCGACCCTAAAGATTCCAGGATTTTGATGGCCACGGTCAATGGCGAGTCCATCGGTATAATAGCTGATTCGGTCCACAGCCTTGTAAATGTCGAGGGAACAGACATACAAAACATACCTGATGACATACCTGATACATGGAAACCCTATTTAGACGGCACAGTAAAACACGATGGTAAAACTGTGCTCATGTTGAACCTGGAAAAGCTCATCAGCCTACCACCGTCTCACGCCAACAATGTGTAAAAATCTTATATCCACCCAGGAATAATTAGTGATAGGATAATAATCGCGGTCAATTGTATGGGCCGCGATTAATATATTATCGAGCCTTGGCGGAGAACCCGTCTGTACCACCACCGGCGAATGGTTGAATATACCTCCGCCTGTAAATGAAAGCTGTATTATATCCCCCGGCATGATATCCTTTACATCCACTTTCTCGGCAAAAGGTCCCGGGCCCTCGTTATTCACAAGAAAATTATACAAAAAATTAACCCCTGTCCAGGAAGGTGTTCTGTCATTTATATTTCTGTAATACCATCCATAAACAGGAGTATAATTCATGATTTTCGCACCTGCATATATTACCTGTGAAGCAAAATTGGTGCAGTCTCCGCCAATATGCTCAAAATCATAGTATGCAGGATTTCTGCCGTAAGCCCATTTGTGAGCATACTTTACCGCCTCATCACGGTCATACGGTACAATCCTGTTTCTCCTGCCGCTGAAACGGCCCATCATGCCTCACACCCTATTACTGCTCTATGTATTATATGACTTCAGCTGCGTATATGCCTTTCCACAAAATCAAATTAATCACATGCTTCGTGAGGTCACAATATCAACACCCGTATTGAGAACATTCCTTATGACGACTTCACCACACTTTACAGGCGCATGAAGGTGAACATTTTCCAGAAGTTTCATTACTTCAGGAATCAGCCTTTTCGGGATTTCACCATTGGTCCTGACAGGTATGACCGGGTGAATACCTCCGATAATCGGCACTGTTGTGGTCAGAGTACGGGTAGGGTTTGTAATCTCCCTTTCAGCATAAGTAATTCCCCTGTTGCAATTGTTTCCCGAAACACCTTTAACAGAGCCGTCTTCACTTATATCGACACTCAGGTTACACCCCATGGGGCATATTATACATATAAGATTCCTGTCCGGCATTTAAACCACCTGGCCAAATTATCCATAAAACTTTTCCGTCAGTATTCTTGCTATTTCATCAAGCCTGCCAAGCTCCCTAATATAGTGGAAAACCGTGTATCTGGGCTTTAAATCCAGTGCCTTGTACATACTCTCAATAAACAGTTCCCTGCTTATGCCAATCTCCTTTGGTGAATACGTGGAACCAATCGCCTCAAGTTTTCTTATCAGATCTTCAGGGTCAGGGCATTCAATGCCTTCAGGCAGTTCATCCTTTATCAGTTGATAGGCATATGCCGTAACTATTGTACCGGCAGCGACAGAGTTCCCATGGAGGGGATGTTCGAGACCCTTCGCTATAAAATCCATATCCCAGTAATGGGAAAAGTTATGCTCTCCTCCCGAAGCAGGCCTTGAATCACCATACAAACCGATAGCTATTCCCGAAAGGACAAGCCCTTCCATAACATATCCCACTGCCTTTTTGTCGCGCTTCAGCAAACCATCCACGTTGGAAAAAATCTTGTCCAGGGCGTTCTTCACAAGGGTCACCGTTGTGCTGCAGTACCTGTCATTCTTAACCTTCCTTGCAAGTTCCCAGTCAGCCAGGGCAGTAATTTTACCCAGCATGTCCCCAAAACCTGCCCGCAGCATTTCCATGGGGGCATCCTTCATAATATTCACATCCCCGATTATTGCCTTTGGGTATGTAGCCAGCAAAGTTGTTTTTACCCCGTCTATTATAAAGGGCGCTACAACAGATGCATAACCATCCATAGAAGGAGCTGTGGCACATATAATATACGGTATACCTGTTCTGGCACTTACAATTTTTGCTAAATCATTGATTACACCCGAACCTACAGCAACGATAAAATCTGTTTCGTTTTCAACTTCAAAAAGGAGCCGTCCCGCAGACTTTTCGTCCGGTACCAGTGCGTTAACGGTATGGTAAACAAATGTTTTAAAGGAAAAACCTTCTTTCTTTAAGTTTTCCTCCACTTCCCTGCCGTAAACTTCATACGTATTGTTATCGGCTACCAGCATTAAACGCTTTCCCTTGTTATCTGAAACAGTTTCCAGTATCTGTCCCATCATGTTTTCGCCGATGGCTATTTTGTCGATATCCACAAAATGCCTTTCCCCGCAGCTGCAATCAAAAGCCATCCCGGCCATTTCATTGACTCCAACTTTTAAAATTTCGTCCATTTGACTGCCTCCAATCAAAAAAATCAACCGGATTAATTATACATCACCAGATTCAATCTGAACAGTAAGCTCTCCTACATTTCGTATTTTGTCAACCAGTACTTTATTGAGAACAATTCTTTGCATTTCTCCCGGCGCTACCCTGGTTTTTCTAACGGAGTACATTTCTTCATTACCACCGAACAGCTTAATTGCAGGATTTTCATAAATATTGTCAACACGAAACAGAATACGGGTTCCGGCAGATACTTCATTCCTGTTAATATTTTGCGGTACAGTGTAGCGAACACCTTTGCCGGCTTTCAAAGTAATCATGTCTCCGTTTTCTCCTGCCAGGAGACCATCCAGGATATATCTGGCCGCACTTCTTCCCGCAAGTTGCGCTTCTTCGGTGACATAATCCACCAGGTCATGCACATGCAATACATTTCCGCAGGCAAAAACCCCTTCAACGGACGTTTCCATTGATTCATTTACCACAGGTCCTGAAGTTACAGGGTCAAGAACGATTCCTGCCTCCCTGGACAACTCATTTTCCGGGATTAGGCCAACTGAAAGAAGTACCGTATCACATTCCACGTAACGTTCTGTGCCGGGGATGGGTTTTCTTTCGGCATCAACCTTTGACACGGTTACTCCTTCCACCCTGTTCTTACCATGTATTTGTGTAACCGTGTGACTGAGAAGAAGAGGAATATTATAATCATTGAGACATTGGGCTATGTTCCTGGTAAGCCCGCTGGAGTAAGGCATTATTTCGCACACCATTTCCACCTTTGCTCCTTCAAGGGTCATCCTTCTTGCCATTATAAGGCCGATATCCCCTGACCCGAGAATGACAATACGTTTGCCCGGCATATAGCCGTCAATATTTACGAACCTTTGAGCTGTTCCGGCAGTCAGTATCCCTGCAGGTCTTGTACCGGGGATATTCAGGGCGCCCCTGGTCCTTTCCCTGCACCCCATAGCCAGGATTACAGCTTTTGCCTTTATCTCCAGAAGGCCATCAACAGGATTTATACACCGTAATATCTTATCCGGTGTAATATCAATGACCATGGTATTGAGTCTGTAATCTATTCCATATTCCTTTACTTGGCGGATGAACCTTTCCGCATATTCGGGTCCTGTAAGCTCCTCCCTGAAAACGTGCAGGCCAAACCCATTGTGAATACACTGCTGAAGTATGCCCCCCAGTTCCTTTTCCCTTTCAAGTATCAGAATATCTCTTATTCCTGCCCTTGCTGCTTCCACTGCCGCTGCCATGCCTGCAGGACCACCGCCTACGACAGCAAGTTCCACTGCTTTTACATCATCCATCCACCTTCACCTTCTTTCTGGTGGCTGCCAAGATTCCTGAGCCTGCTCCTCTCTTTGTAACCTCAGATTTATCAATATTCAGTTCCCGTGACAGTATCTCCATAACCCTTGGTAGGCAAAATCCTCCCTGGCATCTGCCCATGCCTGCTCTTACCCTTTTCTTCACGCCGTCTACCGTCACAGCTCCTGCAGGGCGGCGGATGCACTCCACAATCTCGGCCTCAGTGACTTTTTCACACCTGCAGACTATATTTCCGTACATGGGATTTTCTTTAATCAACCTCTTCTGCTCTGCCGTGTCTAAGGTTATAAATCTTCTGACAGGCTTTCTTTCAGGGTTAAAATGAGGATTTTTTTCAAGACGGATCCCCATTGATTTGCATATTTCCACGACATGCCTTGCTATGGCAGGAGCTGATGTCAGTCCTGGAGATTCAATACCTGCAACATTTATAAACCCATTTACAGCTTCTGATTCCCCAATAATAAAGTCATCACCTGCCGGTACAGCTCTTATGCCGGCAAATGACGTAATAACCTGCTTTACGTTAATGGATGGTACAGATTTCAATGCAGCCTGCACTACCTTCTCCAGGCCTGAACTGCTGGTGGAACTGTCATCCTTATTCTCAATGTCCTCAGCCGTAGGGCCGATCAACAGGTTACCATCCGTGGTAGGAGTAACTAATATACCCTTCCCCATTTCAGAAGGTGGCTGGAATATTACCGTTTTAACGATGTTACCCTCGTTTTTATCCAGCAGCATGTATTCACCTTTTCGCGGAATGATTTTTAATGAATCATCCCCTATCATCCGGGCAATCCTGTCTGTAAAAACCCCTGCAGCGTTTATGACATATTGGGCTTTGAATATGCCTTTTGAAGTACTGAGAATAAAATACTCATCCTTTGCAATATCCGTGACTTCACATTCCCTATCAAATCTGACTCCATTTGAAACAGCATTTTCCATTACCGCACAGGTAAGCTCAAAAGGCGATATGACCGCCGCCGTAGGAGCAAATAATGCGCCTTTTATCTCCCTTGATACGTTCGGCTCCTTTTCCAACACTTTATCAGCAGACAAAATCCGTAAGCCTGTCACTCCGTTGGCTTTTCCCCGTTCCATCAATTGCTCCAGTACCTTAATGTCTTCATCATTAAAGGCAAGAACAAGTGAACCTGTTTCCGGGCAGTGGACTCCCAGTTCCGCCGCCGCCTGTTTTATAAGGGTGTTTCCTGAAACATTGAACTTAGCCTTCAGCGACCCGGTCTTTGCATCATATCCTGCGTGAATTATCCCACTGTTGGCGCCGCTGGCTCCCATGGAACAATCAGCTTCCTTCTCCAGTACACAAATATTCAGCTTATATCGCGACAGTTCTCTGGCAATGAATGATCCCACTATTCCTGCCCCTATAATGACAAAATCGTACATCTACACAAATGCTCCTTTATAACATATAAATAAAATAAAGAGTCACATCAAAGCCATATGGGCATTTCCCCACATGCTTATAATGTGACTCCATATCTCCGCACATCAAAATTAATAATACATATTTGTTATTCTAAATAAATTATATCACATTTTTCATTATAATTACTATATCATATTTGCTCCGAACAGGTCATTTCATACTATTACTAATTTAAAATACCTATCCGCCTGTTATCCCAGGAATACACCCTGTTCAACCAGTTTTTGACGTAACATTTGAACATCAAGATCACGGGGCAGTACATTATTCTGTGCACTCAGTGCCGCTGCTGTTCCTACTGCCTGACCCTGAGCCATACATGAAACAGTATTTCTGGTGGACATATGAGCTTCCCAGACACTGGTAATTAATCTGCCTGCCACAAGCAGCCCATCAATCTTTTTGGGTATGAATGCCCGGTACGGAATGCCATAATAACCTGCATCCTTAATCATTATCCTGGGCGCGCAGTCATGAAATCCATAAAGCATTACTTCATCGTCAAATCTCTTACAATTGACAATTTCATCAAGACTCATATCATGTTCACATTCCACTACACGGGTGTAACGGACGCCGATACTTGCCGGTGTCCAATTGACATAAGCCTTTTCAAAACCTGGTATATACTGCTTTAACATGCGGGCCAGTGTCATTGCCTGCTTTCTTAACTTCATTTCAGCCATGGAAAGGGTTACTGTGTCCGTAGCATCAATTGCAGGTAATGAAGCAGAATTTATGTATGAATAATCTCCTTCATACCGGGATACCCCTAAAGGTCCCCACATTCCTTCTTTTTCCATAAACTCTTTAAATACAGGAATCTTTTTAAGATCAAATCCCAGCCTTACTATATCATCTTTTTCGCTTCCTTTGTCAGCATGTACAATCTGGGTAATCATATCATGCTCTTCGAGAAACGCTACGAGTCTTGGCATATCAACGCCACCCATGCCAAAAGGCATACCGACCTTGGTTGTATCATGCCTTTTAACACAATTACATCCTGCCCTGAACGCAACATCTGCATCACCAGTCGTGTCAATTACCGTCTTTGCCAATATCGCTTCTCTTCCGGATTTGCCTTCGATGATGACGCCTTTTATAACGTTTCCTTCCATAATAGCGTCAACAACCATAGTATGAAGCAGTACCTGTACGCCTGCCTCTTCCATCATATCAAATGCAAGTTCCTTGAACATTTCCCAGTCGATAATGGTAATTACTGAATCATAATTGCCGCCTTTCTCCTGTTCCAGGTGTCCGAAGGAACCTCCACGTTCCACCAGCCTGTCAACGATTTCACTTGGCAGGCCACGCACCACCTGTATTTTTTCTGCGCCTGGAAATGCCTTATAAAGGTTAAAGAAACTATGAAGAGGACCGGCACCGTTTAGCAAAGTCCCGCCCAGGTAGCCATAACGTTCAACAAGGATAGTTTTCGCACCGTTTCTGGCTGCAGCTATTGCAGCTACTACGCCTGCGGTACCTCCTCCGGCAACAAGTACATCGCATTCATAATTAACCGGTGTTTCTTTAACTTCTGTTATAAATTTTTTACTCATCCTGACACCTCTCTTAAATTTTATTCTTGATCAACTATTGTAACAACATGATACGGAAATGGAAATTCCGGGTGGTATATCCCTGGCAGCATTAAACAGGATCCGTCTTTCCCCTGCATGGTCACATAAACCATAATATCCCACTCAGGAGTTATATATTCTCCAGGAATTGTCCCTACCCATCCGGTATCAGTCTTCGTCATTTCAATAGTTTTAAACAGACCTTCTGTTTGATTGGTATGACGGTAGTGCAATACAAACGGACTCTCAATGCAATTTATTAACTCTCCACCATTGACTTCCACAGTTAATGGTATACCTGCCTTATGGCAATCCGGTACGTTAATGCTTAACGAGTATTTTTCTACCGGCAACAGTGCAGGCTTATAATCATGGAATGTATTGTCACATACAGCAATATTATTTTCTTCCAGCATTTTTGTCAATGTTTTTTCATCAGCTTCAATCTCACATAATAAATCCTTCCACGTTCCATGACGTGTCTTTGAACCGGCTGTGCTGAATTCAAGGTCATGATGGTACGCTTTCAATCCCAACTCCGAAAGCGAAATCCAGTATTCTTTTGCTTGTTTAAGCAATAAAGCACTGTCGGCAAGGTATGTTTTATCGCCACATATTCTAAAGCATGCCAGTGCAAAAGCTGCATGAATCTTTTTGGCATGGTAACGGGCAAAATCACACAGAAGCAGCATATCGGTACGCATTGCACGGTATTCCGCATTATCTTGATTTTCGCCAATAGCATCTATTTTATCTATGCACTTCAGCACGTCTTCAGCCAAATCCTGCAGCCATTTTGCAGCCTGAAGCGGGGAATATTTGCCCTTGAATTTTTGCTTAAACAAATCTTCAGCATATTCATCAATGCCATAGAATAAACCTTGATCACTTGGCTCAGTTGAACCGTATGTAATTTCATCATAAAAATCATAATGTTGACGCTTATCCAGATTATTTTCACTGAATAACGCATATCCAGTACTCATTTCTGTCCAATACCTGAGTGAAGGGTGTACAGGCATATGAATAGTGGTAACCAGTGGAACAATCTTGCTGGCAGTCCTAAGTCCATGTTCTATTATCGATGCACTTTTCTCTCCGAATTTCTGGCGAAAGACACGCATCCAAACTTCCGGAGATGTACCCGTAGAATATCCTAATCTTCCAAAGGCTATATACCACAACCAAAAGCGTTCATCCTCCCATTCGCCTGAACGAAGGGAAGGATCAGCAAAAGTATGCCAATGTTCCTTATGTAACAGTTCATGCCCATACTTTAATGCAAGGGGTGCATTTATCTCGAGGCCGGCTGAACCTGACAATGTACAGCTTTTGGAAAACCTGCGCCCATAATCAACATCGCCCCAGATAAACAAATTTGTTGATCCATAATTCCATAACCTGAAAATTACGTCATAATAGCGCGGTTTCCTTAACATATCAGCATAAGAATATCTTCTGCTGTGATTGAAATTATCAAGCTGAGCCAGCTCTTCAGTTCTCATTACAGACAAATGGTAAGGGAGTGCAGCATGTTCACACCAAAATTTTGTCGGCACCTCAACATGAAGTCCTGTTGAAAATGCATGGTCTATCATAGAATCAGTCAAGCCTTTTGCACGCAGGTCCATTATAAGTGGCCTGTTATCTTCTTTTGCCACCTCTGCAACTGCATCAACACAATAGTTCCAAAAATCTTCAGCTGATTTTTGTGTTCCTACTCCTGATTCATGGTTAACACGAAATTGAACTATATCAATTTCAGGGACTGCACGCAGCAGTGCCTTTAAACCACAATGACAATATTCACTCAAACTTTTTTCATCATCTGCAAGGCCTTGTACCAACTGCTTCTGGGCGCTTGTCCACGGTCTTTGCTGCCAGGTGGCAAACTCAAATTTCAAACCATGTTCATGACACATCTGCCCAAGCCGTCTTAATGCATGCAGGTTTTCATCTCTCTGACTTTCGGTAAGCCCGTTTACCACCACATGTTCATAACCTTTAACTTCAACAAAGAAAGGATACGGTGGAGACATATAAGCCGTGTCAAATCCAACAATAAGACAAAAACGGTTAAATCTTGCTCTTGCAAGACGATCCAGATAATAACTCCAGAATTTTTCTGATTTAAACCATTCGTCATCCAAATGGCCAACGATATAACGGTCAACACACCGAACCATGTTTTCCGGATATTCCATTAGGTTTTCAGTATTATTTAAGGCGTCTGTCCCATGGGCATCTATACGTTCGGCCATTTCCAACAAAGCATACATAAGCCCTACGTTATCTGTTCCCGCTATAACAAGTGCCTTGCCCGGCCTGATGTTGCACCACTGGTATATTACACCTTCCGGTCCATTATTGAATGGAACCTTGGCATTCTCCAATAATATCTGAATGCGCCTGTTTGACGTTGTACCTATCATAAGGACAGGGCTTTCGCCAACTTTCTCATCCGTCCAATGATTCACCTCATATACATTGACCCCTTGATTCGACAATGATTCCAAAAATTTTTTCTTGCCAAATAGCGCAGGCCCTTTTATATCAAGAAAACACACCGGTAATGAGCCAGTACAAAACCTACTTCTCATCTTAGTCCTCCAAAGATAATTATTCTTTTAAGCCTGATGTTGCTATACCTTGCACAAATTGCTTTTGAAATACCAAAAATACCGTAAAAATAGGAATAAGCGAGCATACGGATGCAGCCATTATTGCAGCATAACTTGTTGAATTTTCATCCTGGAAATAGTTCAGGCCTAAGGGTATAGTTGCAAGGGCTTTATCACGGAGATAAACCAATGCAGGTTCATATTCATTCCAGAGTCCAACAAACTGGAAAATTATTAACGCACTGATTGCTGCTGTTGAAATCGGGACAACAATCCGGCTGAATATAACAAAATGGTTTGCTCCATCTATTCGGGCAGACTCAATCATATCATCAGGAATCGTATCAAAAAACTGCTTAAGCATAAATGTACCAAACGCAGTAAACATACCCGGCAAAATCAAAGCCCAATGGGTATTATAAATACCAAATTGGCGGAATAACACAAAACGCGGTATTAACATCATTTGCGACGGGAAAATCAATGTTGAAACATATAACAGGAATGCTATATTCCTACCTCTAAACCTTATTTTTGAGAATGAATATCCTGCCAGTGCACTGGTAAACACTTCTCCAACTAAAGCTGTCAGAGTAACCTTAAGCGAGTTGAGAAAAAATGTGGTGAATGGGACATCTGATGCCCAAACCCTTTTATAGTTATCAAAAGTTATTGTTTTAGGTATCCATCTTATTGGAAATCCAAAAACCTCATTGTCAGGTTTAAAAGAGGCTGAAAGCATCCATGCAAATGGCAAAATCATAACCAGCGAAAGAATTGCCATAAAGATGGTAAGTAAGATTTTCGCCAGTTTCTTTCTAATTCTTAAACCCATAGACTATCACCTCTTTTTATGAATTGCTGCGCCTTGTTACTAAAATTCTTGCTGCCGTGAAAATGAAAACCAAAAGGAACAATACCCAGGACATACTGCTTGCATACCCAATGTTATTGTTTGTAAACGCAGTTGTATATATGTAATATACCAATACTGACGATGAATATCCCGGGCCACCTTCAGTCATAATTTTAACAGGTGTAAATACCTGGAATGAGCGAATAAAGGAAATAACCGTCAAGAAAAACAAGGTACTTGAAAGGGATGGTATAGTAATTCTAAAAAATTTTTGTACAACATTTGCACCGTCAATCTCAGCGGCTTCATACAATGCCTCAGGTATACCTTGCAAGCCTGCGAGAATAATAATAATATTATATCCTAATACCTGCCAGATACCGAGCATGATTATGGTGAGCAGCGACGTACTTGATCCGTTTAACCATTTGGGAGGATTTGCGATTCCTATGGCTCTTAACATACTGTTGATAGGACCATAAGTCGGCAGGAATAAAACCATCCATACAACTGAAATTGCAACCATGGAAGATATATTAGGAAGATAAAACGCTAAACGTAAAATACTTTTACAATAGACGCTTCTGTTCAGTATATAACCTAATATCAATGATAAAAATATCGCAATTGGTACCAGTACTATTGCATAAATTAATGTATTCCTCAATGATATCAGGAATACTTCATCAGTAAAGAGTTTTTTATAATTATCAAGACCGATAAATTTAAGCCCTGACCAGCCTGTAATAAAATTCCATTTGCAAAAACTAATTATTAAAGCAATTATAATTGGTATTAGTTTAAAAATAACGTACCCAATAAAATTCAATGAAAGAAATGCCCATCCGGCTATATTTTCCTTTAACTCTACCCTTGATATCTTTTTCTTTTTTGTTCTGGATATAGTTGCAGTAGTAATGGGGATCACTTCCTTTGCAGATAAGGTAATAATTGAGTAATAGCAGTTTTAAATAAACTGCTATTACTCAAATGATTATGGAAGGCTCAATTACTTACCAAGTGCCTTAGCAATATATTCATCGCCTTTAGCCTTCAGATCAGCCAGACACTCATCAACACTCATTTCACCGTTGAAAACTTTAGTAATATTGGCCTTTATCAAATCATTAATTTCCGCCTGACCTTGAACTATGGTATTGTCCTCACATACTAAATCTCTGTCAGAGAGCATAACATTCAGGCACATGTCCATATCAAGACCCGGCTTATTGAAAATTATCTTGTTGAATTCCAGCTCTGCGTCTTTATCAGTAAATTCAAATGCCGGATGCATAGCCTTAGCACCTGAAAAGAGTTCCGGGCGGTCAATGGTAATAAACTTGAGCAGAGTCCAGGCACCCTCTTTGTCCTTTACATTGGCAGGGATGCTCATCGTTGAGGTATAGAAAGAAGTTATTGGTTTACTGCTGTCAGCCGGCCTCGGCACATTTGTCATACCAATATCTGTTCCCTCAGGAATTTCACCATAGCTTGGATTCAGATACAAGCAGCCGTAAACAGGTACAAATAACATGGCATATTTGCCCTGGTACAGGCCTATCATACCATTAACATCGTTGTCATATTGTAACGCCTTGTATTCGCTGTATGGCACTACTGTCTGATCATTCATTACAATATCATACCAGAACTGAAGACTTTCTTTCATTGCAGGATCATCAAATCTTGTTGCAGTGAAATCATCATTATAGTAATAGAACTCTCCTATTTTCTGGAAAGCTATGCTGCGCCAATATTCAGCAACATAGTCAGCCATTGCACCGTATATTTTGTCTGCTCCGGTGCCGGAAGTCAACTGCTTGGCAATTGCTCTGAAGTCTTCCCATGTCCAATCAGGATCAGGATACTCTACCCCAGCTTCATCGAACATTCTCTTGTTGAAATATACCATATGAATGTTCTTGCAGTAGGGTATTGAGTAATAGTTGCCGTTAATGTTCTGAGTTCTCTCCAATGAAGGACCAAACAGCTCTTCATATGTTGTTCCCATCTTTTCAATGAACTCATTCAGCGGAAGGTATATACCGTCATCTACACGCTGCCTCAAGTCAAAAGCACTGGCCTGTGTCATAACATCAATTTGCTCTCCGGATGCTAATGCGGTATTAATAGTCAGCGTTTGAGCATCTGCCATCTTTACATACACAACCTCGTATTGGCCTTCAAATTCCTTGTTGAATTCCGCTACGAGCTCTTTCATGTTATCTTCATGTGTCCATGCGTAAAAATATAGTTTTGTAGGACCTGTAGCTGTTTTACCGCCACCGGATGAACTGCCTGATGATTGACTTGATGATGAACTTGAAGTACTGCTGCCACTTTGAGTTGTTCCAGCTGATTTGGAGCCGCAACCGGTTAAAATAGCCACCAGTAGTAGAACTACACATAATAATGCAACAACCTTTTTCATATTTTTCCTCCTCAATAATAGTTTAATTTATTTAAATTGCTGCACAGCAAAAATTAAATCGTAATTAAAAAATTATAAGAGGAGCGGAAACATTGTAGCAGTCATTATTGATACATCAAATAAATTTAAGCTGATTTATAATGTTTCACTTTATGAAATAGGATTTTACAACTTTAACGGTTAAAGATTATCATAAAATTTTCCCATCATCAAATATATTTCCTGAACAATATAACTTCACTTTTACTGAACAGACATTTATAATGGCATGTTTCTCGTTATTTCTTATATTTACTCTATATTTCTATAATAACATTCACGTAGAACATTACAGGTTTTGGAATTTCTGATAAATCCTTATAATTTAAAAAATTATGGGATAGATTAGGATAAAATAATTAAGGCATAACTAATATATGATATGAGCTTATCAGATAGACCATAATTCAGGTTTACCCGTAGATACTCCTACAGCACCGGCATTCAGGACATCAATAATATCTTGTTTATTGTCCACCAATCCCCCTGCAATAACAGGCAAACCAACTGTTTGACATACCTTTTTTATAACCTTTGGCATAACAGCAGGCATAACTTCAATCATATCAGGTTGTTCAGCATTTACTGTCCTGATGGTTGTGTCAAAGGACAAACTGTCTATGAGAAAAAAACGTTGAATTGTAAATAAACCCATCTCCCGGGCATATTTTATATGGCTGCTTCGTGTTGATATGATGCCATTAGGCTTTATTACCCGGGCTATATAGTCAATGGCTGTATGATCCCTTCCTATTCCGTCTAAAAAATCAATATGGATGAATGTGTTTTTTCGGGCAGTTTTGATCCTCTCCACAATACTGTTTATATTAAATATATCACCTGTAAGCATAAATATTGTTGTAACCTGGGATTCCAAAGCCTTTTCCAGGTCTTCAACCCGTCTTACTGCTGCAATTACAGGATTTTGCAGAATTTTATCAAGTATGTGTTCCATCCAGTTTTAACATTCTCCCCACTATTTTAAAGATAAGGAATTATATCTTTTAAACTGTCAAAGATATAATCAGGTTTTACACTAGACAGCTTAACGTCTTCCATTTTTGTTTCGCCGCTTAAAACAAGTATACTGGTTACGCCATTATTAACTCCAAAAGCAATATCGGTATAAAGCCTGTCTCCGATTACAACCATTTGGTCCTTGGTATAACCTGTTTTGCTTAAAATCATGTCAATGGTCTCACGGAAAGGTTTACCCAGAAAACGAGGCTTAACATTGGTAGATGCAGTTACCAAGGCACATATGGAACCACTGTCCGGAATAAAGCCGTCTTCTGTAGGGCAGTTGAAATCCATGTGTGTCGATATGAATAACGCCCCGTTCCTTATAAACTTACAGGCTTTTGATATCTTTTCATAAGTCAGGGTAAGGTCGAAACTTACAACAACAATATCGGGATCTTCATCAACGATTTGGATGCCCGCATTCCTAAAAGTTTCTTCCAGCATTGGCGTACCTACAAGATAAACTTTTTTGCCGCTATAATTTTCATGGAGGAACTTAATCGTAACATCTCCGGAAGTCATAATATTCTCCCTAGTTATCCGGCAGCCCATTTTCTCCAGTTTCTTTATATAAAACTCAGGACTTTTTGATGCATTATTGGTAAAAAACAGGAGCTTTCTCCATGTTTCTGCAAGTTTATTGAAAAACTCTTTGGAACCGTCAAGCAACCTGTCTCCTAAATAGAAAGTTCCGTCCATATCAAGTACAAACAATTTTTTTCCTGTTAATTGAATCATGATGTAGTATCCACCTGTGTTAAGTTTTTATATTATGATACCATACATAAAATGGCCAGACAATAAACTGCACCAAAGCTACTATTTACTCCATCTGAAGTTGCTGTATTATTCTGATGTTTATTGCAAGTACAGTTAAATTATAAATGCCGATATGCATGTTTCCATACATACCGGCATTTACAGCTGACTATAAAGGTTTACAGTTCTATTTTTATTTTTTGGTCATCATTTAAGTTAACTACGTAACAATCATTAACATAAGTACGTTCCGGCAATACTATAAGGGTATTGACATAATCAGTGTTGTATACAAAAGGAGCATGGTGCCATACACCAGGCCTGATAACAAAAAACGTTCCTTTTGGTATTCTGAATATTTCAAATGTATCCGGATCAATTTCCCCTGAAGGAGTAGCATATCCGACATGTATCAGTATATCACCGTCTATGGGCATGGTTCCTTCAGCGCCGTAATTATGATATTCTGTTACGTCTACGACAGGTTCCCTTTTCTCAACCCTGCAAATGGAAAAAGATACAGTACCGGAAGCATGAGTATCATATTGTATCAGGTCCCGGAAAAATTCGACAGGTTTGTCGCCTATGCATACACCGTCGGGATTTATCATATTTCTATATGTGCCATATTTGCTGAACTTTTCTAAAGAAAGCTCCTGAACTTTCTTGGTTAACATATCAAAATACCTCCTAATTATAAAACAACCAGTATTCTCCGGATTAATTAAACAAACCAATATCCGGAGTCACCGACCCCGGATATGGAAAGCTTAGAAGCTTATATTTATTTGAATGGATTTTCATCTTTATACAACATATTTGCCGGCTGGTTGAACGCTACATCCTCCACTCCAAGCATCTTCATTGCAGCAAACAGTGTCTTGCCTATATGCTTGAAGGCAACTCCAGTATGGTGCGGGTAACGTTTCCCGATGAGGACATGCCTGTAGAACCTGGCCATTTCCTTAATGGCAATTACTCCTGTGCCGCCGAAGGTTCTCGGATCAATGTCCAGCACTTCGCCTTCCGCTACATAGCTTCTCAGCTGGCAATCCGCAGTGCCCTGGAGACGGAAAATAGTGATTTCTCCCGGTCTTAATGTACCTTCAAGAGTTCCCCTGGTAATGTTGGGTTCCTTGCCGGGCTCCAACTGCCTGTGCATAATAATCTGATAGTTCATGGCAAAGCATTTCATACAGCAGCTGGGTGTATTTCCGCAGTGGAATCCCATGAACAGGTCGTTTAATTTATAATCGCCCACAATGGTCTTGTTGGCATCATACATGTCTCTCGGAACGCTGTTGTTAATGTCCAGCAAGGTAACCGGATACTGGGACGCACAAGTGAGGATATACTCACTTAACGCGCCGTAAATATCAGTTTCGCATGCTATGGGGATTCCCCTTGTGGCAAACCTTGAGTTTATATAGCAGGGAACAAATCCAAACTGGGTTTGGAATGCAGGCCAGCATTTATTGGCAAATGCTACATACTTGGAAGCACCAAGGTTTTTCTCCATCCAGTCCATAAGAGTTACTTCATACTGGGCAAGCTGGTTGAGTATGCCGGGATACTTGTTACCCATACCCAGTTCTTTTTCCATGTCCTTTACGATATCAGGAATCCTGGGATCGTCCTTATGTTCATTGAATGTTGCGAAAAGGTCAAGTTCAGAGTTTTCCTGTATTTCAACACCCAAATCAAACAATGGCTTAATTGGTGCGTTACATGCGAAGAAGTCCATGGGTCTCGGTCCAAATCCGATTATTTTCAGGTTCTTAACGCCAACTACTACACGAGCCACATCAACAAATTCGCCAATCATTGTAGCAATTTCTTCTGCGGTGCCTATGGGATATTCAGGTATATACGGGTTCAGCTTTCTGAGGCCCAGGTTATAGGAAGCGTTCAGCATACCACAGTAAGCGTCACCTCTGCCTGCCGCGCCAATATTGTCTCCTGTTTCCTCAGCAGCAGCCACAAACATGGAAGGTCCGTCAAATTTCTGCGCAAGCATGGTTTCCGGTCCTTCAGGCCCAAAGTTTCCAAGATAAACTACAAGTGCATTGGCCCCTGATTCTTTTAGCTCTTCAATGGCCTTTAATACGTCTTTTTCATTTTCGACGGTAGTCTGGATATTGATAATATCAATGCCTTTCTCCGTACAAGCCTTTACTACTGCTTCCCTTCTTCTCTGGCTGAGTTCAATGGGAAAACAGTCTCTGCTTACAGCAACAATAGCAGGTTTAATGACAGGTATATTATTCATGTTCATCCCCCTAAACATTGGTATTATTTGTATTATATCATTACAAAACAGGCGGGACAATATCAAACCCGCCGGTTATTCAGTCATGTAACAGGCAGTTATCTCGCCGAAATAGATAACGTGGTAATCACCGGTTCTGTAGCATACATCCTTTATGGACTGGTCCAAAGTGCCCGGTTCCATGGATTGCTTGTAAACAACCTTGCATTCATAATGGAGCTGGCACTCATTTATTATGGGCACATTTACTGTTCTGCCCTCCGTCAATGTAAGTCCGCACTCCTTGAACTTGTCGTAATCCCTACCCGATCTGCTGCCACAAAAGCCCAGTTCCTTCTTCAGGTTGTCCTTCAGCGGAATGCTTACAGTAAATTCACCGGATTTGTCAATAAGGTCATACGTGTATCTGGAATACCTTACAGCCACCATGAATATAGGTTTACCCCAGATTATACCGATGGTGCCCCATCCTATGGTCATAGTATTGGTCTTGTCCTTGTACCTGGTGTTGAGAAAAGCACCCCTGGGAAGCTGTTCAATTACCTGTTCAAGATACTCATTAAAAGCGACGTCTTTCATGCTGTACACCTCCTCCCGGAAATACGTGGATGATGGTACCTGTTTTATTGCATGCTGAAAAATTGGCAATAAAAAAGATATAATGAGTGCATCAACGTAATTAATAACACATCGCCATACTTATTATATCATAAAACATTACAATAATATATAAACTTGTACAAAAACAATCCCGCAGTTAGACGATGGGACCCAAAAGCAGGATTTCCTCATTGTTCTCATAAATTGTGTTAAATTGCGATATGGGAAGAGGATTCACACCAAGACCTGTCTCAATGGTATATCCCGGCCTGTTGTACTCCTGGATAAACCAGTCCTTGTAGCCTGCAAATGCTGCTTCATAAGGCACATCACTCACGGTATATCCACTGGCTTCGGCGAAAATCCTTGCAATTTCCAGAGCCCTGGGCGGATTGAAATTGGAAAACCTCCAGTAAATCACCCTGCCCTGGGTGTGGTATGCAAGTACAAGCCTGAAATTGTGCGCCCGTGTAAATTCAGCCATCGCCTGGGTTTCAGGTTCCGATAACGGTTCAGGACCTCCATATCTGGTGGGGCCCGGACCTGTTATACCTAAGGCCTCTTCCTGGGCCTTGGCCTGTTCCCACAAAGCGGGGTAGTTGCGGTTCAGGTCAACCCCCCTGATGTTGGCGTTCCATACTTCAGAAAAAGGACGCCCGATGGTGTTCCATCTGAGAAGATCATTGTAATATGGGTTATCCGGGCTCAGGCCCTTTAGAACTAAATCAACTCCGTCGGGATTTACCATAGGCACAATGTAGTAACTGGCATAGTTGAACAGTTGCTGAATATTATATCCCCTTATGTTTCTGCCATTGGCATAAGCTTTTGAAAAGTCTTCCACAAATTTCATCAGGACCGGAGTATTTATCCATTCCAGCGAATGATGGGTGGCATTATAGAAAACTTCAACATCTCCCCTGCCCATCTTTATATAATAAAGATTTTTGCCCAACACGCTTTGTCCTGCCACACCCACCTCCAGGAAGGGATAACGTACCTGAAGGGCACGTATATTCATCTCCAATATTTCATAAGTATAGTCAATGTCTGTAAATACCACATCAATGCCATAAGGCACTGTAATTCTCTGTCCGACTCGGAGGTTGAAAGGATCTATGCCAGGATTTGCAGTTAAAATAGCGTTTATTGTTGTATAATATCTCAAGGCTATATTGTATATGGTATCGCCCGGTTGAACGTAATAAGTATCATATCCCGAGAGAATCCTGTTGAACCGTTCCCATGTCAAAGGGCCCACAATGCCATCAGGGACAAGACCATTGTTCCTTTGGAAAGCTGCTGCAGCTGATGCAGTCCTGGACCCGTATATACCGTCGACAGCTCCGGGGTTATATCCAATTCTGGCAAGAAGGCTTTGCACAAGTTTTACGGTTGGTCCTTTTGAACCTATCCTCAATGTTTCCATATGTATACCCCACATTAATTCTATTACATTTTATTATACTCAACACCAAATGTTGCAATATGTAATAAGAACCTTCCCGTCGGGGCATTTTAGATTAAGGGACAAATGTCGGGTAATAAATAAACAAGCCGGCTTACCGGTAAAATCCCGGTTTGCCGGCTGGTTTTATATCTGTCTTACACGTTAATAGCCCTTCTTGCCTGTTCATCCTTGAATTGATTTGTATAAAGCCTGTAATAACGGCCTTTCTTCTTGAGCAACTGCGTGTGGGTACCTTCTTCCACAACCTTGCCGTTATGCAGGACAAGGATCCTGTCTGCATTCTTGATGGTTGACAGCCTGTGGGCTATTATAAAGCTGGTCCTGCCCGCTAAAACAGCATTGATTGCGTTCTGAATGGCATGTTCTGTTTCGGTGTCTATTGAAGAAGTCGCTTCATCCAGTACAAAAATGGCAGGATTGCTTATTACCGCACGGGCAAAGGATATAAGCTGTTTTTGCCCCGTAGAAAGCTTGTTTCCACCTTCACCTACATCCGTGTCATATCCCTTTTCCAGCTTCATTATAAAGTCATGGGCATTCACCAGCTTTGCCGCCCGGATTATCTCTTCATCCGTGGCGTCAAGCTTGCCGTAACGGATATTGTCCTTTATAGTACCGCTGAAAAGGTGCGGTGACTGAAGCACATATCCCAGATTGGAGTGCAGCCATATCTGAGACCTTTCCCTGTAATCCTTTCCGTCAATGAGTATTCTGCCTTCCGTTGGTTCATAGAACCTGCACATCAGGTTGACAATCGTACTCTTGCCGGAACCTGTTTCACCTACCAGGGCAATGCGCTCTCCCTGGTTAACTTTCAGGTTGAAATTCTCAAGGACCTTTTCTCCGCCCTTGTATGCAAAGGTAACATTCTCAAAAACCACATTGCCTTTTATAGGTGGCCAGTTTTCAGGCCTTGGATTGAAGAAGTCACCGTAAATTCCTGCTATTTCAGGGCTGTCCTTGACATCAGGTTCTGTATCAATCAGTGACATGATCCTTTCACCTGAAGCCTGGGCATACTGGAGCTCAGCAAATATTCTTGCCAGATCCCTGATGGGTTCAAAGAACCTTACAGTATAACTGCTGAATGCCACAAGGGTCCCGTATGTCAATACACCGCGGATAACCCCGCCTCCGCCAAACCAGATTATCAGAGATGTACCTATGCTGCTAAGCAGCAGCACGATAGGCATATATGTGGCAGAATAGATAGCTGCTTTGACGGAGCTTACGTACATTTCATTTGTCAATTCCTTAAACTCGCGTAAGTTCTCCTCTTCCCTCACAATGGTCTTTGATGTCTTGGCACCCATGATTCCTTCATTGAAGGCACCCGTTATCCTCGAGTTTACTCTTCTTACATACCTGTAGGCCTTTAATATCTTTCTTTGGAAAATTACGCTTATCACAGCCAGGGGCGGAACAACACTCATGGCAATCAAAGCCAATTTCCAGTTAAGCACGAAGAGGACCACCACGATGAAAACCATCATCGTCATTCCCCATATCAGGTCCACAAGGCCCCATGCAATTACAGAGCCCAATCTCTGCGTATCAGAGGTAAGCCTTGCCATCATCCATCCCACAGGAGTCCTGTCATAGTATGACAGGGAGAGTTCCTGCAGCCTTCGGAAAGCGTGGTCCCTTATATCGGAAGTCAATCCTACCTCCACCTTGCCTGCCACCAGGATAAAGAAATATATTGCTACCGCCTGGAGTACCACCAGCAGGAAAAAGGAGACTATATAAATCTCCATGCCGTCAAGTTTACCGGGTACGATGAAGTTATCTATGGCAGTACTCGTCAGCAAAGGATAAATAGCGTCCGCTGCAGCAACACATACCATTAAGGCCATAAGCGCAGCTATATATTTTTTATAAGGTATTGTGTATTTTATGAGTTTCTTCCACAATTCCAAGTCAAAATTTTTACTGTATTCCTGTTCTTCAAAGCCAGTCATTTTTATTCCCCCTTTAACTCCCCAAGCAGCTTATCCTACGTTGTGTTCCAGTTCCACAACTTCTTCTATAGATGTCTGCATGCTCCAGATACGTTTATACATGCCTTCTTCCGCAATCAGCTGCTCATGAGTGCCTTTCTGAATCAGTCTCCCGTCTTTAAGCACCAGAATGATGTCTGCCTGAGCCAGGGTAGAGATCCTGTGTGAAATGATAAATGTGGTAATATCCTTTGATCTTTCCGCCAGGGCTTCCCTTATGGCGATATCAGTCTCGGTGTCAACGGCGCTTAAGGAGTCGTCAAATATAAGAATCGGGCAATCCCTGATAATGCACCTGGCTATTGCAACCCTCTGTTTCTGGCCGCCGGAAAGGGTTACGCCTCTTTCACCAACCAGGGTATCATAACCATCGGCAAACTCACTGATGACATCATGCATGGAAGCTATATCTGCTGCCCTGAAAATCTCTTCCTCAGTGGCATCAGCCTTTGATATGGCAATATTCTCCTTGATAGTCCTGGAGAAGAGGAACGGCTCCTGGAGCACAAGTCCCACATTTTGCCTCAGCCACTTCTTGTCGATATCTTTAAGTTCCACTCCGTCGATTTTTATGCTGCCTTCCTGATAATCGTAAAGCCTTTGAAGAAGATGTACCAGGGTAGTTTTACCTGAACCGGTGGGTCCCAGTATGGCAACTGTCTGGCCTTTTTTCACGCTGAAGGTGATATCTTTAAGTACCGGGTTATTCTTGTCATACCCGAATGTAACATTATTAAATTCAATATTGCCCTCAATTTTAGGCCTCTTTGTTCCCCCAGGCATTTCTTCCTCTATTTCGGTCAGCACCTCGTTTATACGTTCGAGGGAAACCGTCATTTTACCCATATCCGACAGGATTCTTCCCATCTGCCTTATAGGCCAAAGGAGCATGCCGATATATGAGTTGAATACAATCATGGTACCCATGGTAATCTGGCCGGTCGTAGCTTTATATACACCGGAAACCGTGACAATCATGATTTGTAACAGGCACGTAAAGTCGGATACGGACCAGTACATGGCAAAAAGTCTGGTCAGTTTAAACGACAAATCTCTGAAAGTGGTGTTCTTAATATTAAATTTATCATATTCAAATGCCTGTCTCCCAAATGCTTTTACAACCCTTACCCCTGTAAGGTTCTCCTGAAGCATTGTAGATAATTCCCCTTCAGATTCATCAACCTGCCTGAATATCTGCCGTATCTTTGTGAAGAACATGAAGGCGAAGGCGAATATGAAGGGTATTAGTATCAGTGATATGATAGCCATGCTCACATCTATGGATACGATTGTCACAAGCACTATGGAAACAAGGAATACGGAATTGAGCACCTCTACCATCTGCACCGACAGGAACCGCCTGACGGTTTCAACGTCAGATGTGGACCTTTGGATAAGGTCTCCCGTTTTCGCATTCACATGGTAATCATATGACAGCTTATGAAATTTGTCATATAAACTATCCCTGACATTGCGCGCAATTTTTTCGGAAGCTGTCGCGGTCCATCTGCCCCTGTTGAAAGAAAAGAATCCCTGCAGGAGAGTGACTGATACAAGGACAAGTCCGCAGGCCCACAAATTATGAGCCAATACACTCTTGCCTCCGAAACGCTCAATGATTCTTAAAACAAATGCAGGTACATCCATAGGTTTGTCGCCGATAATGGAGTCTATGGTCGTTCTCAGTACCAGAGGAGACACAAGCTGAAACACACTGGCTGACATGGCGCAAACTATAGCTGTAAGGTAATAAAGTCTGTTTCCCTTCATCAAGTCCCAAAGTAGTGATGATTTTCTGGATTTTTGTTTACTTTGCATAAGTTTACCCCCAGGCAATAAATAGCAGGTAACGTTTGTACCAACGTATACCTGCAGTCCTGATTTCTATTATTAAGCCGTAGAAAAAGGCCACAGGTACAACTTGATTCAGCCTGTGACCTTTTTGAGTCTATAGAAATGTATATAAGTCATCTGTAACCGGTCAGAGGCCGAATAAAACCAACATTATGAAAACCAGTACGTACTCTTCCCATTAAGATTACTGAATTTTTCATTGCTCGACCTCCTTTCCTCTTTGTGAGATAACATATAATATAGTATACTGGAAAAAAATAAAAAATCAAATGCTTTTATCAAATGTAATATTTTTGTAATACAAGAAAAATAGGACAGTAATTACTAATTTATACTGTCCTTAAATTTTGCTGGTGGAGGGAGATGGATTCGAACCATCGAAGGCTGCGCCAACAGATTTACAGTCTGCCCCCTTTGGCCACTCGGGAATCCCTCCATAAAATATTATGTTTTCAAAGTTCCGGTACCGAATTTCTCGGTACCGGTTGGAGCTGGCGGACGGAATCGAACCCCCGACCTGCTGATTACAAGTCAGCTGCTCTACCTGCTGAGCTACGCCAGCACGAAATTAAGTATCCGATGAACCTAAATCTATACAGATGGTTTC
>Ga0134098_1000204_pt1 | contig 66223 bp, 57 predicted proteins | sample 9_3taG_FD_94456 | JGI IMG/M metagenome (GOLD analysis project Ga0134098, IMG submission 94456) | Switchgrass degrading microbial communities from high solid loading bioreactors in New Hampshire, USA - 9_31_10_142_A3 metaG | ecosystem: Engineered > Bioreactor > Semi-continuous > Anaerobic >... | reverse complement strand
TCATCACCGGCGTTCATCCTGTCAAGACTAAAAAATATCGCCTACTACCAGTCCACTCCTCCCGATTAAATCAAAAAGGGCGGGCTCAATCCGGGTCCGCCCTTCATTAATTCAATAACTCCATCCCCAGGCTCAGGGAGCCGGTGTGTTCGCTGCGGTCGGCGGTGTGGTGGGGGTAAATGTGCTCGCCGGGATGGGCGTGACCGTACCTGGACCGAATGTGTTCGTCGGCGGCGGAGGCGTCTGGGTCGGGATGGGTGTGACGATGTTCACCGGGACGATGATCAAAGCGCCGACAAAGAGTTCGTTCTCGTTCTCAATGTTGTTGGCCTGTTTGATCGCTTCCACAGTGCTGTCAAACTTGAGTGCAATGGCGAGCAGTGAATCACCGCTCTGCACCCGGTATTCGATGCGCGTGCCCCGCGGAATATTGGACGGCAGCGGCGTCGGTGAGGGAAGCTGCGTATCCGGGCCGGGGATAATAATCGTGTCTCCGGGGTGGATAATCGGATTTGCCGGATCCATGTTGTTAAGGGCAATGATGAGGTAGAGATCTACTCCGAACTGGTTGGCAATTCCGAAGAGCGTATCGTTCTCCTGAACGATATATTCGAACGGACCCGATATCGTGGGAGTGAGCGTAATGGTCGGGGTCAGGGTTTCCGTGGGAGTGATCGTTGCCGTTGCCGTGTTCGTGGCCGTTGCGGTCGCAGTACCGGTAGCGGTTGGCGTATTGGTGGCGGTCGCAAACAGTGCCAGCGGTTGTCCATCAGAGCCGATAAGCCAGAAAATAAGCGCACCCGCCCCGATGACCAGGAGAAGGGCAGCGACACCCAGGATAATAGGCGCTTTCTGGGCTTGCTGCTGCCGCTTCCTGTAAGCTTCAATCACGCTTTGGGCAGTATCTTTATCTGTCATAGGGTTTCCATTTCAAGCCAGTACTGGCAGAATAGAATATGTGTGATTCTACACTATTTTTCAAGAGTTTGGGAATGCGAAAAAAGAGGTACTCCGACCGGTGCATGCAGTTCACAGGTCGCCTGCGTGTACGATTGTACAGCCGTAAGGTGCAGTGGCGGCAGGGGATGGTTTTTTCCCCGCCAGTACAGCTTCAACCGCATCCCGTAGATAGAATCGAGTCGGCTCCCGGCGGCGGAAGGTAACGTCGTCCACAGCGCCCTGATAGCGCAGCACGCCCTCCTGATCGATGACAAAGGCATGCGGTGTGGTCTGGGCGCCGTAAAGGTTTACGACCTTCTGCTCGGGGTCGAGCAGCACCAGGGGCAGCCCGCGCTCCCGGGCAGTGTGGGCCACGAGTTCAGGTGTTTCATGTGCATTGGCTGCAATGGTACACAGCACCACCCGGTCGCCCCAGGCCGGCATTTGGGCCAGCAGGTGCAGATCGGTCCTTTCCGACCAGGGGCATTCAGCCGACCAGAAATTAATGATCACCACCCGCCCGAGCCAATCCTGCAGACTCCGCTCGGTCCCAGAAAGATCGGGAAGTGTAAAAAGGGGGGCGGGTTTGTCGACAGCTGCTACGGTATCCATTGGGGGGAGTAGCCTCCGGGGACAAGGCGTTCTGCCTGTGTGGTCTGTGTGTTGATCACCCACACCTCGGGTGGATCGGACAGGATCGTCTGGTCGAAGCGCACGAAGGCGATCTGGTCACCCTGAGGAGACCATTCGAAGTCGTAGTGCGTGTAATTGGGGTCGTTGGTCAGCGGCTGGGCTGCGCCGCCACCGGCGTCCATAATCCAGAGCTGCCGTCCGGGAGCCCAGCGGGTAGGGTCCAGGTAGCGGCGGGAGAATGCGATGCGTGACCCATCCGGAGAATACGCAGGGAAAGAATCTTCAACCTCTTCGCTCTGCGACAGATCGTCCATTTGCTCATCCGCCCAGGTGAAGCGGATCAGGCGGCTGTTTGCCAGTGTTTCCTGTCCACTCTGGCCGGGCTGCAGATCTTTGGGTATTACCATCGTCACATCAGGGGCCAGGTAGGCGTCGCCGGAAGCAGTCCAATCGCCCGGCTGTCCGGTCTGGTTGGGAAACACGAACTGTTCACCACTCTGCGGGTCCTGTATGACAAATGCCGTTTCATGGGAGTCGTAATAGACCAGCATACCCGCCGGTGACCAGGACGGCGCCAGGGTCTGGTGATTCTCCTCACCGGCCAGTTCCGGCTCACCGGCGGTTCCATCCTCCTGCAGCGGCAGCAGCCACACCCGGGGAAAAGCAGGATGTTCGCTGGCTGTGAATCCGGTGCGTTCAAAAGCCAGGTATTTACCCGTGGGCGATACGGCCGGAAAGCGGCATTCGTCCTGCTGACAGGACAGCAGCCGGACGGGCTCCGGCAAGCTGGCCGCTTCACCCTCCGCCGCGTCTGTGTCCTCAAACACGCTGCGGATCCCATCCAGGCGGAACAGGTCGCTGCCGCCCATGCCGTTATTGGCGCTGAAGTAAATCCGTTGGCCAGACGGGTCAACCTGATACTCAAGCACCCCCGCAGCGGTGCCGGTTACGGCCACGCTCTCTCCGGTCTGCGGATCCAGGATGTAGATCTGCGCGGCTGCATTGGAGGGGTACAGAAACGCCAGGCGGGGATAGCCAATCTGGAAGGACCAGGATGCGTCTTCCTGGATGGTCAAACGCGGCCACGACTGTGTGCGCGCCCCTGCCCGCAGTTGAACACGCACCGTTTCTCCATTGGGCCAGGGCTCATCAGGTTCGAATATCAGCGTGTTTCCATCCCAGGTATATGACCCGCTGACTGCCGGAGAGATCGTCAGGCGATCAATGACGGTCTCGGGATCCATCTGTCGGGAGAAGGTCATGCGCAGGGTTTCGCCGGCGTTAACATCTGCGGCATCCGGCAGGGGAGAGATCTGTTCTACGCGTGGGGTGCTGAGGAGATATGCGATCCCAAAAACAGGGATCAGGACAAGAATGATCATCAAACCGGCTAAACGGCGATTCATGCAGCAGATTATAACTGCATCTGACTCCTCGTTTGTCTCTCCCATCGTTTGCCATAATCATGTGAGGCGATCCGCTGGAAAGGGGTAATTTTCGCAATCAGTGAGCTGAAAGGGATTTCGTAAATACCTCCGTTAAACGATCATGGTAGAATGATCGCCATGAAACGCTGGCAGTTCTGGGCTGGGGTCGTCATCAGCCTGATTTTTTTGTATTTTGCACTGCGCGGCCTGGGCCTGGAAGACCTGGGCAGCGCGCTGGCCGAGGCTAATTACTGGTGGCTGATCCCTGGTGTCGCCGTCTATTTCCTTGGGGTCTGGGTACGCGCATGGCGCTGGCATTATCTGCTGCGCCCTTTGAAGTCGATATCCACCCGCAGCATGTTCCCCATTGTCGCCATTGGTTATATGGGGAACAATATCTACCCGGCGCGTGCAGGTGAGGTGCTCAGGGCTGTGATCCTGCGCCGGCGCGAAGGGATCCCGGTTTCGGCCTCTCTGGCGACGATCATCGTGGAACGCGTTTTCGATGGCGTCGTCATGCTGGCGTTCGTGTTTGTAAACCTGCCGGAACTGGCACGGCTGACGGCCGACTCGGGTTTTGTCGGCGATATCCAGTCGGTAGCGCTGGTTGGGACAGGGGCTTTTATGGGTGCCCTGCTCGTCTTTCTGGTGGCGGCCATGTTCCCCGAGAAAGCAGAAACCCTGTTTACCCGCTTTATCCTCCCCCTGCTGCCGTCTCGATTTCATGAAAAGACCCTGGGGCTTGTCCAGCGGTTTTTAGGTGGACTCGAATCGCTGCGCTCACCCCGCGAAGCTTTGATGGTTTTCCTGACCTCCATCGTAATCTGGCTGCTCGAAACCGGTAAGTACTGGTTCGTCATGCATGCCTTCCCTTTCGAAGTCAGCTTTTTTGCCCTGATGTTGATGAACGGGATTGTCAACCTGGCCACAACAATCCCCTCTGCTCCTGGTTATGTGGGGACATTTGATGCTCCAGGTATTGCCGTGCTGACCGCTTACGGGGTACAGAAGGCGGTTGCGGCCGGTTACACACTGGTCCTGCATGTCGCCCTGTGGGTGCCAATCACCCTGCTGGGCGCTTACTACCTGGCCCGTGAGGGCATCCGCTGGGGTGATGCAGTGGCCGATGTAAAAGCCGAGGGAAGATCCGTCGAGCAAACCACCATCAAACCGTAACACCTCGCTTCCTGGAGATGGAATGAAAGAAATTGCAGTCATTGGCGCGGGGATCGGCGGTATGGCTGCCGCCTATGATCTGGTGCGCGCCGGCAGTAAGGTAACCATTTATGAAGCCAGCGACCAGGCAGGTGGGCTGGCGTCCGGTTTTAAAGAGCCTCACTGGGACTGGAGCGTAGAGAAGTTTTATCATCACTGGTTCCAGAGCGACCATGAGATGATGAAGTTGATCGCTGAGCTGGGATGGAGTGATCAGGTGATCTTTAAAAAGCCGCTGACGGTGATGTACCATAACGGGAAGTTCTATCCCTTCGACACCCCCGTCAGCATGGCGCTGTTCCCCGGCCTGGGGTGGGGGGTGAATAAAGTTCGCTTCGGCCTGACAGGCCTGTACCTGAAATTAACCAACAACTGGCGCGACCTCGAAAAAGTCACCGTAGACGAGTGGATGCGCCGCTGGGCCGGAGACCGGGTTTACGAGCTGACCTGGGAGCCGCTGATGATCGGCAAGTTTGGCGAGCGCTACGCCAGGCAGGTGAATATGGCCTGGTTGTGGGCGCGCATTAAAGCGCGCACTCCTCGTCTGGGCACCTTTGTGGGGGGCTTCCAGCGCTTTGCAGATCTTTTCGCGCAAAGGCTGCAGGAAATGGGGGTTGAGATTAATTTTTCTACTCCGGTCAGGGAGATCGTGCCGGCAAAAGACGGTGGGCTGACGCTGGAACTGCCTCAGGGAAAACGCTGTTTTGACCAGTGCCTGGTGACTACCTCACCAGGTCTGCTGGCGCAGTTGACGCCCTCGCTGCCTGAGGAATATCTCCAGGGGCTGCGCTCGCTGCAGAGCCTGGGGGCCGTGGTCATGGTCCTGGCTTTGAAACACCAGTTTTCGAAAGAAGGGTATTACTGGTATAACATCCCGAAATCGGCCGGATATCCGTTCCTGGCCGTGGTAGAACACACCAACTTTGTGCCCGCGGAGCATTTTGGCGGTGACCATATCCTGTACGTGGGCGATTATCTGGAGACCGATCACGAGCATTTTCGCCTGAGCCAGGAGCAGCTTCTGGAGCGCTTTTTACCGGCGCTGCAGCACCTCAACCCGGCGTTCAGCCCGGACTGGGTGAGGAAATCCTGGCTTTTCCGTACAGCATATGCTCAGCCGGTCCCTCTGATTAACCATTCAAAGAATATCCCTGATATCCGCACGCCAGTTCCGGGGTTGTATCTGGCCAGCATGAGCCAGGTTTACCCCTGGGACCGGGGGACAAATTTCGCTGTTGAAATCGGACGCCGGGCAGCACGATTAATGGCAGAATGAATACTCAAAAAGCTCACCCGCTCCTGCGGCTGTGGCGCTATGCGCGCGGCTACCGCAGACAGATGATTGCCGCCTCCGTGTTTTCGGTTTTAAATAAGATCTTCGACCTGGCGCCGCCGGCCCTCATCGGCGCGGCGGTCGATGTCGTGGTGCAGCGCGAGGATTCTATCGTCGCCAGCTTCGGGTTTCCCGAGGTTGGAACCCAGCTCTGGATACTGGCCGGACTGACGCTGATCATCTTTGCCCTGGAATCCGTCTTTCAATACTGCTACTCGGTGTTGTGGCGCAATCTGGCCCAGTCGCTGGAGCACGAGCTGCGCATCGACGCGTACGCGCACGTACAGGACCTGGACATGACCTATTTTGAGGATCGCAGCAGCGGGGGATTGATGGCCATCCTCAACGACGATATCAACCAGCTTGAACGCTTTCTGGATGGCGGCGCCAATGAGGTTCTGCAGCTGATCACCACGATCCTGGTCATCGGCGGCATATTTTTCTATTTTGCCCCCAGCGTGGCATGGATGGCGGCCCTGCCCATGCCGTTTATTATGTGGGGTTCCATTAAGTTTCAGCAGCGCTTGGCGCCGCGCTATATGCGGGTGCGCGAGCGGGTGGGTATGCTCAGCAGCCAGCTGGCCAACAACCTGGGCGGTATCGCCACAATTAAAAGCTTTACGACAGAAAAATATGAGCTGGAGCGCATTTCCTACCAGAGCGATCTTTACCGGGAGAGCAACCGTCAGGCAATCTGGCTCAGCTCGGCTTTCGTACCGCTCATCCGCATGGTCATTGTCGTGGGCTTTATCGCCATTCTGGTTTTTGGCGGCCAGTTAGCTCTCAGCGGCAATTTGAACGTCGGCGTCTACAGCCTGATGGTATTTATTACCCAGCGCCTGCTGTGGCCGCTCACTAACCTGGGGAACACCCTGGACCTGTACCAGCGGGCCATGGCTTCTACGACGCGAGTTCTTGACCTGCTGGACACCGCTCCACAGATCACCAGCGGCCCACTGCACCTGCCCGTTGATCAGGTGCGCGGGGAGATTCGCTTTGAAAATGTGTGTTTTGAGTACAGCTCCAGCGCCGGCCGCACGGTAATCGACGACCTGACGCTGCACATCCATGCGGGCGAGACAGTGGGCATCGTTGGCGCGACGGGCGCCGGCAAGAGCACCCTGATTAAGCTGCTGCTGCGTTTTTACGATGTGCAGCAGGGCCGGGTAACCCTGGACGGATACGATATCCGCCAGCTTCGCCTGGAGGACCTGCGGCGCGCCATCGGCTTTGTCAGTCAGGATGTATACCTCTTCCACGGCACCGTGCGCGAAAATATTGCCTACGGCAGCTTCGATGCCACGCTGGAAGAGGTGATGGAGGCGGCACGCGTCGCAGAAGCGCATGATTTCATCATGGCGCTCCCCCAGGGCTATGATACGATCGTGGGCGAACGTGGACAGAAGCTGTCCGGCGGGCAGCGGCAGCGTATCTCGATCGCCCGGGCTGTGTTGAAAAACCCACCCGTGCTGATCCTGGATGAGGCGACCTCTTCTGTGGATAACGAAACCGAAGCGGCCATCCAGCGCTCCCTGGAGCGGATCGCTGTTGGCCGCACGACGATTGTGATCGCTCACCGTTTGTCAACGGTGCGCAATGCAGACCGCATCTTCGTCCTCGATGAGGGCCGGCTGAGCGAGCAGGGCCGGCATGAGGACCTGCTGGAAAACGATGGCATTTACGCCAGCCTGTGGCGGGTGCAGACCGGTGCGCGCCGGAAAACGGTTTAATTGATTTCCCTCACGACCACGATGCCGACCATCATGGTCGTTTTTTATCCGGCTACGGAACTGCGCTTACCCCCTGACTGGCCTTCCAGCGGCGGTGCTCTACCATCATACAGGCATCCATCACGACGGTTATACCGGCCTGCCGGGCAGTTTCCGCCGCCTGTTCATTGATAATCCCTGTTTGCAACCAGACAGCAGGGGCAGAAATTTGAATGGCCTGCTCAATAACCGGGGGGACATCTTCCGGCCGGCGAAAGACGAGTACCAGATCGACCGGCTCTGGAACGGAAGGCAGATCCGGATAGGCCTTTTCTCCCAGTCCTTCCTCAATGGTGGGGTTCACCGGAATGATGCGATACCCCTGCCCTTTCATGTAGGCCGGCACATACCTGCCGGGCCGCCCGGGCCGGTTTGAAAGACCCACGACTGCGATGGTCTTAACCGTCGCCAGCAGGTGGTTGATCGTTTGCTGGTTTTTAAAATTGTTGTTCGTCAAGGTGAGGTTCGCTCCTCTGTATCGCTGATCAGTTGAAACACCGACCACAGCCGCCACTGCCCGTTCAGTAAATAATAGGCTCTGCCCAGCAGGCGCTGCTCCTCGATCTGTACCACTTCATCCATCAGGCGGCGGACAGTCAGGGCCGGGTTTGGGGGCAGGTCGTAGTCCAGCTTGAGCACGCGCAGCCCCGAAAACTCCAGAGAAAAGCCGTGGTAGGTGCGGAAAGGAAACGCCAGATAGGTGGCCTTTGATTCATTTATATAGTGGTGGTAGAAGGGCCACAGCGGTTGAAAAATTGTCCAGCGGGATTTCTGTGCAATTACATTATATCCACGCCCCCGGCCGGGAAGGAAAACTTTCCCCAGCCAGGGTTTCCAGTGCTCCAGGATGGCGAGCGCTGCTCCGGAGAGGATTGGGCCCAGGTGGAAGCGTAAAAAGTTTCCATGATAACGCCCTTGCAGGTGCCGGGCCGGAAGCGCGCCGGCCCGGAAAATGCCCTCCAGATCCCGCTCTCCGGAGTGCGGAACCGGCCGGCTCCGCACTGGTGTGAACGGTTCCTTTTCAACGGCTGTACTTACGAATACAGATTTCATCATCACGAGGGCGCATCGGGCGATACCGGCAGTCCCAGGGTTGGGATTTCCACGTCGTCTTTTTCCAGCACTTCCTCCGCTTCTTCCATCAGCTTTTCCAACCGGTTAATCAAATTGGTCACCTCAGGTGAGGGAATGCCCGTTTCCTCCGCTTCTTTGCGCAGGGCTTCCAGTTTGTTCTGCAGGGTCAGGATCTGAGTCACCGGGCTCACCGTCTCAACAGGCCCGGGCGTGCGCACCGTGCTGTTAAAAAGGATCTGGATGGCGGCTGCGAGAGGCGGTGCCATGACGAGTCCGGCTAACCCGAAGCTGTCCGCCAGGGCGATCACCATGATGATCACCAGCAGAGAACTGTAGCGGCGCCGGTTCAGGAAGCGGGGTTCCAGGAAGCTCTCCAGCAAGATCAATACGACCAGCGTAAGGCCTCCGGCAGCTGCTGCGATCAGTGGGGCATCCATCAATCCGATCAACGCGGCTACGATGACTGCAAGGACAACTCCCAACCAGGGGATTAACCACAGCAGTGCACCGATGAAGGCTGTCAGCACCGGGTATCTCAGTCCGATCAGAGCGTAGCCGGTGCCCAGCAGCAGCCCGGCCAGAATCGTCTGGATAAACTCGCTGCGTATGTAAGCGCCCACGCCGCTCTCAATAGCGCGCCAGATAGCGCGCGCCCGGGCGCGCCGGTTGGCCGGCAGCAGTGACAGCCACAGTCGTTCAAAGCGGAGCTGGTCGGCGCTCCAGTACATGCTCAGGATGACCACAATGAACAGGTATCCGCTGAACTCACCCAATCCCTGGGCTACACCGACCACTCTTTGAACAAGCTGGGAACCCTGTTCACCGGTAAATGCCTCATACAGCTCCCTGGATGGCGGAAGCTGGTCCGCGATCATTTTCTGGAAAGAGGATCCGGCGCGCCAGTTAACCACCAGCTGCTCATAGCGCAGAAGCAGGTCGTCTGAGAGCTCTTGAAGATCGATCAGCAGCGGCTGGCTGATCATCAGCAGCAGTCCAATAATCAGGATCAGGCCCAGACCGTACGTGATCAAAATGGCCAGCCCGCGCTTCAGCCCGCGCTGTATGAAGAAATCAACGGCCGGCCGGGTAGCGCCGCCGATTGCCAGCGATAGTAGGAACAACACTACGGCCAGGCGCAGCTCCCACAGCAGGATCAGCCCAGCCAGCGTGCTCAGCACAGCAAAGGCATAAGTCAAAAAGCGGTTCATGATTCCGAACCCTCAAGCGAAGCAGCCTGAGACAGAATCTGGTCCAGTTCGTTAGCCAGCACTTCAATTTCCTCTACGAGATCCCGTCGGGCCTCTTCCTGCATCTCGTCAATTTCGCCCTGACCGTTCTCATTCTGCCCGATCTGCTTCCGTGTATCCTGAGAGATCTCCTGTACCTTCAGGCGCAGAAAGCTGATGTAATCCCGGCCTCTGGGCATCAGCTGCTGGTCCTTAAAGCGATCCAGGATAAAGCGGCTGAACAGATATTGAATAATCGCTGCAATGGGTACTGCCAGGAGGGCGCCCACCAGTCCCATGAGTGAGGAAAATGCAGCCAGTGCAAGCAGGGTCAGCAGCGGATGTACCCCAACCGAGCGGTCCATGATGCGCGGCACAAGCAGATTGTTTTCTAAAAACTGGATGATCACGGTCGCGCCAATGACCCACAGCACTTTGGTCTGGTCTGCTGAAAAAGCGACGATCACCGCGGGAATGGCCCCCAGGACCGGCCCAACCATGGGGACAATTTCCATCAGTCCAGCAATCAGGGCCAGAATCAGTGCGTTCGGCAGTCCGATGAGCAGATACGCAGCCAGGGAGAGGCAGCCGATCACCAGGACCAGGATGGACTGGCCGATTAAGAAGGCGCCCAGTTTCTCTTCTACGGCAGCGACCACGGAAAGCACATTTTCCCGGCTGCGGGAGGGCGCGAGCAGAGCCAGCGTGCGGATGGCCCGCTCGCCTTCCAGAGTCCAGTAAAAAGAAGTGAGCAGGACAGCGACGAACATAAAGATGACGCGCGCGGCGATGCCTGCGAACTCAAACGCTCGCAGCACATTATTGACCCCTGGCGATCCCTCGCCTCCGGGCTCGACGGTGGTTTCTGGGGCTGCGGGCATCAGTGCCTGGATCTGAAAATCGGGGGGGAGTTCAAAACCGATTTCTCGCAGAATGGCGCTGGGTGAGGAGGTCAATGTGCTGCGGAAATTGGTGTAGTAGGTCGATATCTGGCCGGTGATCGCGGTTGACTGCTCCAGGAGCATGGGCAGGACCAGCAGAATAAAGACAATTACAGCCGAAAGGATGAGCAGATAGATCAGAATCTGGGCTAACAGGCGGGAAAATCCGCGCCGCCCCAGCCAGTTAACCGCCGGCCGGATGCCGGTGCCCAGCAGCATGGCAACGAACAGTACCAGCAGCACAAGGCGGAAACGATAAAGCAGCCAGAAGGCTATCAGCACAGAGACGATAAACAGCGTTGCCAGGACCACCTGGCTAACGGACCACCGCGAAGGGCTGGCGATTGAATCGGGTTTCATTTTGCATCCAGTCCTGTGGATGAGCGTCTGGTATCTTCAACCCCCTGAAGCCTTTGCACAGACTGCAGCGCTTCAAGTGAACTGCTTAACCTTCACGCGCAGTTGTTATCCGGATTGATTCTATCACATTGATCTGTTCGAGCTGTCTGCTTTTTCCCGGGCTGATCCTCTCGATCGTTTCGCTGCCGGTCCCGTTTTCGGACTTAAACAGACAGGCCGCCCGGAATTGTTCAGCCCGGCGGCCTGTCTGTTTTCCAACAGGTCTGCTTGGAACCGCTTAACTTTCTTGTGTGTGGTGTTCCTGGTCGTCGCCCGAAACAGCCTCGCGGAACGATTTGATGGCCTGACCGAGGTCTGCACCTAACCGGCCAATCCGGCCGACGCCGAAGAGAAGTATCACGATCACCAGAATGATGATCAGTTCGGTAGTCCCGATACGAACCGGCATGCTGCCTCCTTTCTTTATAAACGAATAAGAAGAACGCACTGCAGCGTTCAGATCGCTGCCAGAGCTGGTGTAATTGTACTGTTAATTTACCAGCCCCTCACGCACGGCGTAAACTGCGGCCTCAACTCGATTGCTCGAATTGCACTTCTCCAGGATACTGCGGATATGCTTTTTGATTGTGTTTTCGCTCAGACAGACTCGATCCGCAATCTCACTGTTTGAAAGGCCCTCCACCATCAGCTTCAGAATCTCAAGTTCGCGCTCCGTGAGAGGCTCCGAGTAATTTGGCTGAGATGGGGGCGGACTGCTGCTGCGGCCGAACTCTTTCAACACTTTGCTGGCCATCAAACCGGAAAGCGGCGCTTCGCCATCCAGCATACGGCGCAGCTCGTCATGCAGCCTTTTCGAAGGCGTATCCTTTAATACGTAACCACGCGCTCCAGACCGGATGGAGGCGAACAGGTCATCCTCATCTTCCGACATGGTGAGCATGACGATGCGCGTGGAAGGCAAATCGTTCATGATGCGCTGGGTCGCACGAATTCCGTCCATCACTGGCATGGAGATGTCCATCAGGATAATGTCGGGCTGCAGCTCTTTCGCCATCTGGACGGCTTCCCGGCCGTTGCTCGCTTCACCCACTACCTCGTAATCATTCCAGTAGCGGATGATATTGCGCATCCCTTCGCGGAACAATACATGATCATCGGCAATTAATATCGTCTTCATGCCGGTACCTCTGTACAGCACGGTATTTCTACTTTAAAAATCGTCCCTGCTCCTCTGTGTGAGTCGATATTGACTTTTGCACCAATACTGGCAGCCCGTTCACGCGCAATCCGTATCCCCAGGCGGTCATGAGGGATGTTCTCCTCACAAAAACCAACCCCATCGTCTACGATGGTGATGATCAGGCGGTTCTCATCGCCTGTGATGCGCACCAGAACCGAGCTGGCTTCAGCGTGCCGGCGCACATTCATCAGTGCTTCCTGCACGATGCGGACCAGCTGCGTTTCCGCTGCGGGTGAAAGGACGCCTCTGAAATGATCGGCGGCATCGTTTACAACGATGAGAGCGGTCTTGATGCCCCAGTTGCGCTCGAAGCGCTGGAGCATACCTTCCAGGATCGGGATAATCCCTTCCTGGCATTCTACGCCCTCACGCAGGCAGAGCATCTCTTCGCGTAAATAATCGGCGGTATGCTGTGCCAGAGTTTCCAGGTTGTCGAGAATGTCGTAAGTTTTATCCAGCTGCTGATTGTCCAGTGTAACGCGGGCCTCATCCAGCCCCCAGCGCATCGAACGGACCAGCTGGGCGACATCATCGTGCAGTTCCTGGGCCAGCCGTACCCGTTCCTGGATCATGGCCGCTCTCTGCAGACATTCTGCTCGCTGCGCCTGGAAAATCATGGACCCTAAGATCTTGCCGATCAAAGCATAATAATTGAATTCACTCTCTGAGAGATGGTTTTCATGCGTGGAGAGCAGTTCCACAAACCCGACGGTAACTTCTCCGGCGAGCAGAGGGATATAAATAATTTCACTGTATCCCCAAACCTGAAGTGCAGCCTCTGCGGCCACCACGACCGGCATTTTTTCTTCGTAGATCGTGCCCTCAGCAGGCTGAGGGGACAAGATTTGAATCACCCCGGGCTGCAGGCCGCCGTGAGCGATCAGTTTGAAACAGGACCCCCGCGGATCATGAACCCGGGCAGCGACCGCATTAAAACCTGTGATTTCCTGCACAGGTTTGATTGCCTGCTGCAGGATGGAGATGGTCGTTGGGGTATTCGTCCCGGGACCCGTAATCGAGAAAAGGGAGTCCAGGTTGTTGTATTGGAAGGTCATTCCCTCGATCAAACTGCCGGTTGTCTCAATCATTAACAGATCCGTTCGTCATCATGTTATCCGTACCGGCCGGTGAGATCCTGACGGCTAGCACGCCCGGGTACGCCGTGATCAGGATCTTATAACCAGCTCATTGTATATCACCTGTATCGGATGAGCTTCCCTTGGTGGGCGCGTGTTGGGAGGGGGTCAAACAGATATTGGTGATAGATTATCTATTATCGCAGGTTATATTACAAAATTTGACACGGGAATCCAAGTTACAAACTTCCTTCTTTTGCAGTGACCTTTTGCCACAGTATGGAAAGAACTGCAAACGCGCTGAATAATCCCCCTCGCGTCATTTCAGTCAGGTTTCGCAGACGAATATCGTGTTACTGGACCGGTAATACCTGTCTGATTCTACTCTCGATGGAGAGCTGTTCGCCTCCAGCTTCAGGACTTAAAGGCTGCTGACCGGAGCTTCCTGAGCCAGGAAAGGGTTCTGGTCGATGATCGCTTTAACCAGATCGCCGGCCTCATTGAAGCATGTGCGACGCAGGTCCAGGAGCATGACCTCATTCTGTAGAGGGTTAAGCACGATAACGCGTGTTTTCTGCAGGGCACGTGCCCGGCTCAATAGATATTCGAAACCGGGTTCGGCAATGGTTTCGTCAAGGATGATGACCTCTGGTTTTAACTCGTCAATTCTTTCCAGAGCTGCCTCGGGGCTGAGCACCATCCTGTTCGCTTCCATTTGAGCAATTGCATGCAGAATTACTTCTCTGAATAGAGGATTGGCGCTGACAATCAGAATCAAAACAGTTCTCCTTATAGATAACGCAACCAGTACTCGCAACTACTGTAACAGTTTGTGAATAAACCTACAATCCTCGACAGTGCATAAAAAACCGTGCAGAAGGATGAGTTCTGCGGATCCAGGTGGGTACCCAAATGGGTACCCACCTGGGTAAAAAGATACCCCCTGCCCTGAGCCGAAATGGCCCAGTTTAGTGTAGAAGTGAAACCTTTCACAAATTATGATGGTGACGATCCATTTGTCACTCAAAGCAGGGAGAGCGTCTATGTAGTTTTTTTTTGGTCTTTTGTTCAGCAAGGCATCGAAAGACTCCTTCGCAGGGAGCAAAGCCAGAGATTGTCAGTCAAAAACTGACGAATCTTCGTAAAGGAGAAAAAGATGGAAGAAAAGGCACAAGGTAATACAACAAATAAAGTCTCCAGGCGAGATTTTATTAAAAGTGCTGGCCTGCTGCTGAGTGGTCTTGCTGCCGGTGCAACCGCCGGCGCCGGGATCACTTACAGCCTGGAATCCACTGCTGCCTCTCCAGCAAGTGGACCTGCTCAGGTGGTCGAGGTTGTCAAAGAGGTTCCGGTAGCCACAGAGGGCATCCTCCCGCCCGCTCTGGAACCCGAAGAGACCATCGTTACGCAGATTCAGCACTTGATCGCGTTCGACCGCAAGAACGGTCGTATCGTTCGCGGGCGCCGGGTTCGCTATACGGATGACTACCCGGAACTGGAGCCCTGGACGATTTCTGCGCGCGGCAAGACCTGGACCGCGCCCACGAAATCCCCGGCTCCGGCCTACTATCTGTCGCACCGCAAGCGCACCGACTCCCCGAACCGCATTCTTTACCCTCTGAAGCGCGTCGACTGGGAGCCCGGCGGCGACCCCGACAAAATCAACGCCCAGAACCGCGGTATCAGCGGTTATGTGCGCATCTCCTGGGAAGAGGCCGCTTCGCTGATCGCCAGCGAAATGAAGCGCGTGGCCGACAAATACGGCCCTGAGGCGCTGGCTCCTCTTTACGGTGGTGGCCACGATGAAGGTCACAACGTGCCGGGCAGCCACGACACCCAGGCTACATTCATGGACTGGTGGGCAATGAAAGAGTACGGCCGGCCCTGCACTTACCAGGATGCTCCGGCGACCAGCTCCTCCGGCGGCCAGCTGGGCGGCCGGTATGTGCTGGGCACCGACTATGAGCCGGTTGATGTGCTCAAGGACGTGGCCGAAAACGCCGAGATGCTCCTGATGTGGGGCGCAGACCCTGAGGCAAAGTCCTGGCGCTACACCTACGGCCAGGTGCAGGGTATGTGGTACCGCTGGTTCGGCGAGCTGGGCATCAAGCGCGTCGCCATCACCCCGAACCAGAACCTGGGCGTGAGCCTGTATGCTGACAAATGGATTCCGATTCTGCCTGCTACCGACGACGCCATGATGCTGGCCATTGCCTACATCTGGCTCCAGGAAGGCACTTACGACCAGGAATATCTGGACACCCATACCGTCGGATTTGAGAAGTTCCGCGCTTACGTGCTGGGCGAAGACGACGACACCCCGAAGACCCCCGAGTGGGCTTCGCCGATCTGCGGCGTACCGACCTGGACGATCAAAGCTCTGGCGCGCGCCTGGGCTGCCAAGCCGACCAGCATCGGTTACGGCCGTTCCGGCGGCGGCGCCGTCGGCCGCTCGATCTACGCCGACAACCGCCAGCGTATCCAGCTCTACCTGCAGTGCATGCAGGGCCTGGGTGGCCCCGGTAAGCACCAGCTCCAGTGTCTGCAGAACGCCATTGGCGGCGCCAAGCAGGCCCCGAAGACCGGTATGGTCTCCGCCAAAGCCATGATCGAGGCTTCCATGGCTGCAGACGGTGTGGAACTCCCGCCCAAATCCGAACGGCAGGCCTTCCCGCGCGGCCTCTTTGCGCAGGCGATCCTCGAACCGCCGGTGGAATTCTATTCGGTGGGCGATCAGTTCACCAAGATCACCTACCCGAAGCCGGGTATGTCGGAGGTTCACTTCATCTGGGGTACCAGCGCTTCTTACACCGGCAGCCACCAGTGGGGCTTTGGTGTTCAGAAGGCCATGCAGAGCCCGAAGCTGGAGTGCATCGTCCACCAGACGATGTGGATGGAAGATGCTGTTGTCTTCTCGGACATTATCCTGCCGATCACGACTGCAGCCGAACAGCCCGATATCAACACCACGATCGATGTCTACAACAGCATCACCCTGCGCACCGAGCCGGTCGTTCCTCCGATCGGTGAGGCCAAGTCGGACCTGGAAGCTGTGATCATGGTTGCCAATGCGCTGGGTTGGGGCGATAAGCTCACCGGCGGTAAGAGCTACGATGAGCTCATCCAGGAACGCCTGCGCGAAGGGTATGAGAAGTCGGGTGTCAAAGACCTGGTGAGCTGGGACCAGCTGGTCAAGAAGGGTTACTTCCCGCAGGTGCCTGATCCGTCGTGGTACGATCGCGAGCCCGCTTACAAGAAGTTCTACGATGATCCGGTGAACAACCCCCTGGTTACCCCCACCGGCCTGCTCGAGATCGAATCGCAGCTGCTGAAAGAGCACTTCCCCGATGACAAGGAGCGCCCGCCTGTGGCCCGCCGTGTGATTGGTGGCCCCGAGTCGGAGGGCTGGTCGCACGACGAAGACCTCACCAGCGAACGCGCCAAGCAGTACCCGCTGCTGGTGGTCTCGGACACCTCGACCTGGAAGCACCACTCCATGTTCTCGGACGTGCCCTTTACCCGTGAAATTGAAAAAGTGATCGGTTGGGATGGCTACGCCTACTCTCCGGTGTGGATCCACCCGAAGGATGCCGAAGCCCGCGGCATTAAAGACGGCGATATCGTGCGCGTCTACAACGAGCGCGGCAGCGTCCTTGGCGGCGCCGTCATCTCCGAGCGGATTATCCCCGGTGCACTGCGCTTCGAAAAAGCCGGTGGTGGTCACCATATCATTCCTGGTGAGCTCCATCGCGGAGGCAACCCCAACTGCATCAATCCCAAGATCGGCTTCTCACGCAACGTTTACGGCCTGGCTCCCACACACTTCCTGGCTGAAGTCGAGAAAGTAACCGGCGCTCAGATGCAGGAATGGCGGGAGAACTACCCCGAAGCATTTGCGAGAGATTATGACCCGGCTTACGGGCCGTTCTTCACCGGCTGGGTTGAAGGAGATAACTAATGAAAGTCTTCATCTTTGACGCTGCAAAATGCAATGGCTGCTACAGCTGCCAGGTGTCCTGCAAGGACGAGCACTGTGGTAACGACTGGACGCCCTACGCAAAGCCTCAACCTGAAACTGGGCAGTTCTGGTTCAAACTGAACGAATACGTGCGCGGCTCGATCCCAAAGGTGAAAGTGGCTTATGTGCCTACCATGTGTATGCACTGCGATGAGGGCCCCTGTATTCCGGCCTGCCCGATGGCTGCGATCACCAAGCGCGAAGACGGAATGGTCCTGATCGACCCGGCCAAATGCAATGGCTGCCAGCTCTGTGTGAATGCCTGCCCGTACAATGCGATCTTTTTCAACCGCGCCCTGCGGGTGGCTCAGAAATGCACCGGCTGCGCTCATCTCCTGGACCGCGGCTGGCCGATCAAGGAACCCCGCTGCGTGGACGCCTGCATCACCGGCGCACTGCGCTTCGGCGAAGAGTCCGAGTTCGCGGAAGAGATCGCAAAGGCCGAGGTTCTGGAGCCGAAATCCGGCGAATCACCGAAGCCGCGGGTTTACTACATCAACCTGCCGAAGCGCTTCATTGCCGGAACGGTGTACGATCCCGAGGCTGAAGAAGTCGTCATCGGCGCCAATGTCACCCTGAGCGGGGATGCCTCTGCCACCACCACAACGGACGAGTTCGGTGACTTCTGGTTCGAGGGCCTGGAAGTGGGTTCTTACAAGGTCGTCATCGAGGCGAGCGGCTTCCCCACCAAAGAGATCGACGCCATTTCCACCGAGGAAGACGTCAATCTGGGTGATATCGCTCTGGCATAACCTGATGAGGGGAAGGGGCCTGGTCCAGGCCAGACCCCTCCCCGGTGTGGCCCCGCAGGATATGCGTCTGTTCATTTAGACTGTCCTGCCGGCATAATCACAAAGAAAGGGACCATTGAAGAATGAATAGCCCAAGGTCTTGGATTTTCCGCATTTTGACGATCGCAGGTCTCGGCGGGCTGGTGTACACCTGGTTTCAACCCTGGTGGACCGCTTACATTGAAGCCCTGCGCGAGAATGGCGTGACCATCTTCCCGTATAACATGGTGATCTCCGGTACCCTGCGCGACTACCCGCAGTGGATTGTCGGCGCTGAGATGCCCACCTGGTTCTGGCCGCTGATGTGGGTCTACCTGGCTGTGATGATCGGCCTGCTGCTCCTGAGCCTGTTTGTCTCCAGCGCAGATCGCGTCCGCCTGGGCAAGATCGACATCTCTCTGCCCCAGCTGCTGGTTGGTCTGGCCGGCTTTGCTTACATCGTTTACGTGGTGACCTTCGTTGTCGTGGTCGCAATTCGCGCCCCGCAGTTCTACGATGTGCCGGTGCAGGGCAGCATCTTCATCAGCATGAACGAACACACCGAGAGCTACGTGATCACCAGCCTGCAGTCTGGCTACTTCACTGCCTGCGCTGTGGCTGCTGTTCTGTTCATCCTGGGCTTCCTGCGCGAGAAAATTGTTGGTAAAGCTGAACTGTTGGCCGGTTAATAGACGTACAAAGTTTTAGTGGTACGAAAAAGGAGAGCACCGCGAAGTGCTCTCCTTTTTCGTATTTACGTCATTACAACCGCGTACCCTTGAAGCGATTTGTATTTGCTAATCAGAGGAAAACCCCGGAAGCCAGATCTCCTCTCCGCCCTGCTCAAGCCGGTAATAAGGCACCCAGGCAACGCCGAAGAGGTCCAGGAACACATCTTTCCTGTACGGTGTAACCGTGATCTCACTCACTTCATTGGCGACCTCAGCCCATTTCGCGTTGATCTCTTCGATCGCCTGACTCTTTTCGGCTTCCAGCGCCTGGATCTCTTTCTGTAATCGGGCGATCTCTGCCTTCGACTCCTCGACATCGGCACGAGCTTTTTCCGTCATACGGCGTTTGCTCAATGAGCTGGAGACGCGGCGCGAACTTCGCCGGCCTCCAAAAAGGCCGAAAATATTTTCGGCATGTGTGCCCCATTCTTCCATTTTGCGCTGAGAAAGCTCTGCCTGATCCTCTTCCAGCTCACGCTGTTCTTTTTCGAGTTTAGTCTGCAGGGAGGACAGCTTCTTATCGTAGCTGCTGGAAACCCGGTCAATTTCAGCATCACGCTGCCGGCGAGCAGCGTCCGAGCACAGGCTGCGAAACTCGGCGGTGGAGATATCGGGCCCGGCATAGACTTTCAAGGGTTCGTTTGCCCGCACGGTCACCTGGCTGGAACGGAACACCCAATCGAGAAAATCCTTTTGCATGCTGTTCAGGATTTTCGCCTCGGTCAGAGGGGCTTCCAGGAGGTCGAAGTGAGCCCGGGGATCCGGCGAACGGTCCAGTTGAGCAGGGTCGAGCGGAGTTGTCGACCAGTCTTCCCAGCGCACAACGCCGCGTCGATCCGGCTGCGAAACCAGGGCTGTGCTGTGCTCCGTGGTGTCCAGGTTGTATTTACGGTTCAGGAAGCGGACGGAGGCCTGAGCCAGAAGGGCCGGCCGGTAGACCAGATGTGCCCCACCGGCTTCTGGCGTGGAACTGTGGCCGGCCCGCTGCAGAGCCCGGGTCAGGGGGAGATTGTTGGGCAGGAAATATTCCATCGTCCCGGAAGGTACTACGGGGCGTATTTCCAGGAAGCGTTTGGTTTTCTTCTCGCTTTCCCTGGGGACGGCGGGAACTCCGATACCGGCAGCCGGCTGGCTCACCGGCGCGGTCCCCGCTGCTGCCTGTGCCGGGAAGTGGGCGGATGTTCCTGCCAGCCGGTTGAGTGCCGGTATCTGAGAACGCGTCAGCGGGCCAGCCAGATAGTTCATGGCCCAGCGGGTTTGAAAGACGAGCGGGTCGGGATTGTGCACGTTGTGCAGCAGGAACACACGCTTGCCCAGCCCGGAAATCAGGCGGTCGTACTTTGCGCGATCCATATTGGCCGGCGCAGCTCCCTGCAGCCCGTCCAGCAGGCGCTGCTTATCCTGATCCGTTTGCAGTTTGCCAATAAACCAGGAGCCGGCGTTTGAAAGCGCCTTGTAGTCCACATCCACCGGATTCTGAGTAGCCAGCACCTGTCCAACCCCGAAAGCACGCGCCTGTTTGAGCATGCGCAGCATGGGCTCTTTGGACGGCGGGTTGGCGGTGGGCGGCAGATAACCGAAGATTTCGTCGAAATAAATCAGCGCCTTTAAGGTTGTGGAGCCGGGCTGGGTGCGCATCCAGGATTCGACTGCCGAGTACAGCAAGGTGACAAAAAACATACGCTCGGCATCGTTAAGATGTGCAATGTAGAAGATGCTGTGCCGCGGGCGCCCGTCAGGGGTGTAGAGCAGCCGTGCAACGTCCAGCGGTTCGCCCTCCAGCCACGTCTGGAAGCCTGGGGCGGCGATGATGTTGTTCAGCATCATCGCCAGAGACAGGCGGTCTTTTTCGGGGAAGAAGGTGTTGACGTCAAAGACACCCAGCTTGGTGAAGGGCGGATTCTGGGTCTGCAGTATCAACTGCTCCAGATCCAGATCCTTCCCCTGGCTCCAGGCGTGCTCGAAAATATTGGAGAGCAGGACGTGCTCGCGCGACCGGATGGGATCGATGTCCGCCATGCCGGTCAGCCCCAGCAGTGCGGTTACTGTTCCCTTAATTTTCTCGCGCAGCAGCTCCCGGTTGCCTTCCCAGGGGATGTCCGGCGCCTGCAGGGAGGCCAGGATGCTCACCTGCACCCCGGCATCGGACCCGGGGGTAAAAACCGTGAATTGGGCAGAATCTTTCAGAGCCTGGATGCGCTCCGGGCCGATCCCCCACTGCGCCAGGCCCGATTTCCAGTTTTCAGCCGTTTCGGCTGCGGCCTGTTCCGGTGTTTTTCCCTCTCTGCGCGCCTGATCCGCATCGATCCAGGGGAGAAAATTTTCGGGGGTCATGTCGGGGAAGTGCAGCAGGCTGTTGGTAATATCGCCTTTCGGGTCAATCATCAACGCCGGGATCCCCTGCAGGGCGGCCTCTTCCAGTAAACAGATGCACAGCCCGGTCTTACCTGATCCTGTCATCCCGACGACGACAGCGTGCGTGGTCAGGTCCTCAGGGTCGTACAGCAAGGGTGCGTCGGCCGGTTTGCCAACTGCCGGATCGACCAGCCTGCCGAGGTAAAACTGCGTTTTTTCTGCCATGATTTGGGTTCCTCCCGGGATGCAGTGGTAGTTTCTGGTTTCAATTCTACCCTTTATGGATAAGCGATACCAAGAAAGGGGGAAGAATTGGTGCTGCCGGTATCAGAGTCCGCCTGATTGAAAATCCGCTCGAACTCCTGCCGGTACTGGGCGGCGATTTCAGCGCTGTACAGTATCAGGACGTTCTCATCATTGCGCGTTTCGGCGCTGTTGCTGAAGTTATACGACCCGGTGATCACGATGTCGTCATCAATGAGAATGACCTTGTGATGCATATTGGCAGGGTTGCCGTCCAGGCGCACATCGACGCCGGAGCTCAGAAAGTGATCGAACTCGGTCCCCTGGTTCGAGTAGTACTGTGATGTTTCGAAAACACCCGACACGTGCACCCCCGCTTGAGCACGCTCCAGCATGGCCGTGGCGAGCTCATCGGAGGTGAACGAATAAGCCAAAAAGGCGATGCTCTGCTGCGCGCCGCCAATTAAATGCAGCAGGCGGTCCTGCACCCCGTCATCCGGGGAGAAATAGACCTCAATCTGGGTGTCGTTGACTGTCAGGCGGGGATAGGGGGTGTTTGCCGGTGAGCGCGGGCCAAACTGGTCCTGGACAAACATCTCTTCAAACTCCACCAGGTAATTCTGGGCCAGGCGGGGTGAGCGGATGCGGATCAGGTTGTTATCATTCCGGTAGGCATCGTTGAGCGAAAAATTCATCGAGCCTGTCCACACTTCCATACGGTCCAGGATCACAAACTTATTGTGCATCAACCCTTCCTGGCGGTCGCCGAGCACTTCGATCCCGGCGCTGATCAGCTCCTGTACTTCTTTTTCATCCATATAGTCACTTTCCATCACCAGGCGAACCTGGAGCCCGCGCTTGTGAGCATCGATGAGTGCGTCGCGGATGCTCCACAGGTTGAGCTGTTGAACGGCTGCATCGACGCTGACAGATGCCTGGCGGATGGCCTGGGCGAGATCTTCGTCCGGTCCACCTCGATATTGCTTCGCGGTTGGCGCCAGGGGGTCTGTAAAGTAAATACTGTACCAGTCAACGGTCTGCTGCGTGACCAGCGGAGTGGCGTTGGGGGGCGGAGTGTATTCTACGCGCCGCGGCGACGCGCCGCTCTGTGACTGAAACACTACAACCAGGATCACGATGGCCAGTAAGACAAGAGTGCTGATCGTGGGGAGCTTCCGAAAAGGGCTGGAATTGCGGGGCATTCGTGAAATCCTGGGGCGATCAGGCGGCTGTTGTCAGTTGTGTCTCAGGGGAGGATCCACAGGCAGGGTGTGGAAAGTTCCAGATTGAAATCGAGTTTACGAATTTTGTCTTTCCGTCCGGCCTCGAGGGCAACGACGACGAACTCGGCTGCCGCGGGAAAATCTTCTGTGGAGAGGGTCACAGGCTGAAAACTGACAGGTGGACCGGGGTTCAAATCAGGCGGCCGCACCAGGTAGTCCATCCCCAGCCGGAGCATATCTTCCAGGGAGCAGGAAAACGCAGGAACGAAAAACTTGCGCGGTACGCTCCAGAATTCTTCCCCCTCACGTCCAGATTTTCCAGATGATCCGTAAGTTTCGCGCTTAAGAGTAACTTTGCCTTCTGCCATCCAGAATGGGCGCCCTGTCTGGTGGGAAGGGATCAGTGCAGAATAGTAGATATCCAGGGGCTTGAGCCCTGTTATTTCATCCAGCACCAGGCCCTGACCGCAGTTTGCACATACCCAGGCTCTCTCATCCACCCCTGCCGGAACAGGCGTGCTGCATTTGATGCACAGGAGGGGCACTAATTCAACTGGTCGATCCATTCTTCCAAATCCCTGGTGTTCAGAGAGCTCAAATTCTTCAGCGAATCCAGCGATATGCCTGCAGCGGAACCGTTCCGGGGTGGTGTGCTGCGGTATTCGTACTGTTCACCGTAGCGAAACCGCCGGTAGCCAACATACATGAGGGCCAGACCGATCAGGAGGAGAATAAACGCGAAGCTGATCAGCCCTTCGCTGTCGCCATCGCTGGCCCACAGCAGGAAGGCAGGAGCGTCGACAGCCAGCAGAGCGCCCACAGCCATGCTGGCGACCAGTACGGCGGCCCGGTAAATGGTGTTTCCCGGGGCTTTGCCGTAGAGGACCTTCCCGGAGTAGCCGTCGACAACCACCTGAAAAGCACGGCCGCGATAAAGGTAGCGCAGCACCCACAGAGGGTAGTAAATCAGGCCGTCACGGCGGCGGAAAGTCCGTAAGAAGAGCTGCGAGATGCGGTCCAGATGGGATCGTGAGCGGATTTCTGCTTCAAAGGTTTCTTCAGCTTCCTTCCGCGCCTGGGTGAAGGAGTTGACCGGCTCAAACACCATGCCGCTGGCATGCAGCGCATCGGGGTTGAAGGGCTCCATCTCCTGGCCGTCGAGTGGAATCTGCTCGACGCCGAACTCGCCCACATCGCATGCCGCTCCATTCCAGGTCACATCCTGGACGATGCGCACCTCGCGCGGTTCGTAGCGTCGTTTATCGCCGCTGCCAACCGCTTTCTGGCCGAATGCCCAGGCCGCAAGGCGTGCCCAGACTGTCCAGAAGGGGAGGTAAACCAGGAAGGCCTCCGTGAGCTGGGCGTTGCGGGCCGCATCGCGAGCGATGGCCCAGTTTGAAGATAGAAAACGCTTTAATACAGCCAGGACGCTTTCGCGATCCGTTTTGGGCAGCACCTGGTAACGTTGCAGGCCGCGCTCGCCGCGCACAAAGGAGCGCAGGTCGCAGTATGGACAGTGCACAATGAGCTGACCTTCCGGGATGACCAGCGTGCCACCGCAGTTGGGGCAGGTAAGGCCGTGAAGATGATCTTCTGCGCTCATATTTTTGCTGCTACGTAAGCCGCTAGGGCAAAGAGCAGTGGAGCTGCGATCACGCCGGCGCCGATACAGGCGAACATACCGATGCTGGCGCCCGATCCGCCGTCCACAAGGGCTCCGATTACCGGGAAAGCAGCCAGACACAGGAATACCGCGGCAGTCAGCCCACCTGCCAGCATGTAAGGGGCTTCGGCCTTGGCCGGGTAAATATTGGCAAACACGGCTCCCGTTCCGGCCTCTACGAGCGCTGTATAGGTGCGGCCCTGGAACTCATATTTAAAGGTGAAAAGCGGGATGTGCACCAGCGCCTGCTCTTTGACCTCGCCGGCCGGGAGCTGCCCCTGAGACAGCCAGTCGAGGGCGGCCTGCAGGGGTACTGTGGGGGTGTGGGCCTGGGAATCCAGAGAAGAATCGTATTTTCGCAGGTCGCCGGCGAGCAGTTTAAGCTGGCGCAGTTCGCTGATGGATATGGCCGCTGCGGGTTCAATGGCAGTGATCTCCGGCCCGTTCTCTGGCTGAGTTTTGAAGTACCAGACCGGGAAATATTCGAAAGCAGCGCTTACGATGCGTGCTTTTTGATCCAGGTCCTTAACCGTCTGGTTGCCTGCCATCCAGCGCCGCAGAGAAGCGCGCGCTTTTTCTTCGTCAAAGGTCGGCGCCAGATACCAGTGAAAGACCACGCGCGACTTATCGATGAAAACAGCCGCACCGCAGTAGGGGCAGGTCAGGAAAATCTGGCCTTCATCCGGATGGAGTTCACCGCCGCACTGCGTACAGGTTAAGGCCTGAGCGAGTGTTGTATTCATTAGAGAGGATTATAATCGAAAGGGTCTGGTGAGATGCCGCGTTTGTGATAGACTCGGGTGCTGGCAGTAATTACTTCTCGTACTCCCAAAATTACCGTTCCAAGGTTTATGCTCAATTGAAAAGGAAGGATACATCCATGACTCCAAGCCGAGAAACTTACCCTGTTGATGTTGCCGGCCTCCACAGGGACCTGCCGTTGTTTGAGGTTGCCCCTGGGGTAAGGATTGCGGTGTTGAACATTCTGGGCGATACCGAACTCGTTCAGGCCTGTGCCAGAGAGCTGGCTAAAAAACTGGAAGGTCATACCTACGACATCCTGGTGACCGCAGAAGCGAAAAGCATTCCCCTGGCCTACGCCCTGTCGGTAGAAACCCAAAAGCCGTATGTGGTGCTGCGCAAGTCTTATAAACCCTATATGGGTGAAGCAATCTCGGCGGAGACTTTATCGATTACCACCGGCCAGCCGCAGACTCTCTACCTGGATGAAAAGGACAGGGAGATGATTAAGGGCAAGAAGGTGGTGCTGGTGGACGACGTCATCAGCACCGGTTCCACCCTGCAGGGCATGCGGCTGGTCATGGAGAAGGCCGGCGCTGAAGTGGTCATGGAAGCCAGCATCTTCACCGAGGGCGAGCGCGCCCAGTGGCGCCATATCATCTCGCTCGGGCACCTGCCTTTGTTTACGCAGTGACAGACTGCGGGTAACAGAGGATAATGATCGGGCGGCCGCGCAGCCGGGTGAGGAAGATCACCCGCTCGTGGTCGCCTTTTAATTTCAACTCCTGGATGAGCGCTTCCGGCTGCAGCGGGGAGCCGCGCTTTTTTACCACCACCCGGCCCACGCCGCGTTCCCGCAGGGCCGCGCGCAGGCGTTTGAGCTGAAAAGGGAACCAGGCTTCCACCGTCCAGGAACGGGCAAAAGGGGTCTCCACCTGATGATCAGCCGTCAGGTAAGCGATATCCGGGTCGAGCTGGGCGGCCTGCAGCTGCAGGCCGAGGTCCTCCACCAGACCGGCGCGGATCACCGCAGGGTCGGGCTCGTAGATGCAGGCGCGCGGTTCATTCACAGGAAGGATCTGTCCCCGCTGCATCTGGGCCTGTTCAAAGGAAAGGCTGGACTGCAGGCTGTGCGGGCCGGGGAGCAGCGTGGCGCGGCGTGCGGCCGTCTTCAGCGGGCCAAACCACAGCACGGTTTCTTTCAACTCCCCTTCAAGGGAGATAAATTCAATTTCGGCTTCATAACCGGCAAGCTCCTGCAGGTTCACTCCGGGTGAGATCTTCACGCCCAGTGCAGGGAAGCGCTCCAGCCAGGTGTGGGTCACGCTCAGCGGGGGGTGGTAATCCTGCACGGAGAAAACGCGGCGGCCATCCGCGCGCCGCGCGGGGTCAAAGAAGAGCGCTGTTTGCGAATCCTTCTGGCGCGGCTCCAGCGGCAGCGGGGCGTTGAGGTCGGCCTGCACAAAGCGGGCGTTAGCCTGCAGGTCGAGCGCGGCCAGGTTGGCGCGTGCCATCGCCAGGCGCAGCGGGTCCAGGTCGATCGCCAGGGTTGGCGCCAGAGGCGCCAGCGAGAGCGTATCGCCCCCGATCGAGCATCCCAGATCGACCAGGCACTTGAAGGGCCGAAAGCGGGCGGAGCGGTAAGCGGAGACCAAAAAAGAGGAGGCCTGCTCCAGCGCCGGGCGGGTGAAGTACATCTGAGCGGCAAAAGGGAATTTGGCCTGCGCCTCGCCGCGCAGGATGGCCGTTTCCAGGGCGGCGCGGGCCAGGTCCTCCGGATAGCGGCGGCGCAGCGCGTCGAAGTGCTTGAGGAAATCGACCTCGCGTGGTTCGTTGGCCGCAGCAGCCTCCAGGGCCTGCTGCCCCTGGGGTGTGAGAAGAAGCTTGAAAGACTGCAGGTCCACCAGATCATTTTAACCGGGAAGGGGGGTACAATTAAAGCGGTTCTCATCAGGCTTCTCCGTTCACACCGCCGTCCGGACCATCATGCCCCTCTTCTGGCTGTCACTGGCATTTCTGAGCGGGATTTTTCTTGGCGACCTGCTCAACTGGCCATTGTGGGCGTGGATGATTCCGGTGCCTGTCTGCGTGGTGGTGCTTGCACTGCGCTCGCGTCTGAGGCAGCGCATCCCCTTTCCTGAACATCCTCTCCCGGTTCCGGCCGCGCTGCTTTTGCTGCTCCTGGCGCTTGGCGGCGCCCGCTACCAGCTTGCCCATCCACCCCTTACCACAAGAGATATCGGCTGGTATCGTGACCAGCCGGGAAAATACATCGTTCATGGCCATCTGGTGAAGCCTCCCGACCGGCGTGACGGCTACACTCTGCTGACGATTGAGGCCCAATCGGCGCGCCTGCCCGGGGAGTTGAGCCACCGGCCGGTGCGCGGGCTGCTGCTGGCAAGTGTTCATGGATACGCCCGCTATGGAGACAAAGTCAGGGTTGAGGGCAGCCTGCAGACTCCGGGAGGAGAAAGTAACTCCTCCTACCGGGAATACCTGAGGCGCCGCGGCATCCACGTGTACATGCCATCTGCGCAGGTACAGGTGCTGCGGCATGGTCAGGGAAATCCCCTGCTGGCACTGATCTATGCGGTCAGAGATAGCTCTCTTACAGCCGTGTACCGGGTATTCCCAGATCCCGAGGCTTCGCTGGCTGCGGGCATTCTGCTGGGCGTGGAGAGCGGTATCCCCGAGACAGTGGCGGAAGCTTTCCGTTCTACGGGGACGGCGCATGTCATCGCCATCTCTGGGGCTAATTTTGCCCTTATCGCCGGTCTGCTGGTCGCTGCAGGGAGCCGGCTGCTGGGTAAACGCAGAGGCGCTCTGGCCGCTGCTGCAGGAATTGCATTTTACGCAGTGCTGGTAGGCGCCAACCCTGCTGTCGTGCGTGCGGCCCTGCTTTCGGGGCTTTCGCTGCTGGCCAGCCTGGTCGGGCGCCGGCAGGATGGACTTAACAGCCTGGCCTTTATCACGGCGCTGATGTCGCTGTTTGCTCCTGACACACCCTGGGACATCGGTTTTCAACTTTCCTTCACTGCCACTTTGGGGTTGATTTTATATGCCGGCCCGCTGACGACCTGGTTTTCGAGGACAGCGGGCCGTTTTCTACCGGCGGATTGGGTGCGCCGGCTGTCTGGCCCTGTGGGGGAATATTTTCTCTTCACCCTGGCTGCGCAGGTGATGACCCTGCCGGTGACCGTCTATCATTTCCAGCGCCTGTCGCTGAGTTCAGTGCTGGCGAACCCCTTGATTTTGCCTGCCCAGCCGCCCCTGATGATCCTCGGCGGGCTGGCGGTTGTGATCGCCCAGTTGGCGCCCGGGCTGGGCCAGCTTGCAGCCTACCTCGTCTGGCCTTTCCTGGTTTACACCATTCGCATGGTGGAACTGTGCGCCCGTGCGCCGATCAGCGAGCTCGCCGTAACCCAGATCCCTTTCTCCTGGGTGGCGCTGTTTTATGCACTCCTGCTGGGTTTCACCTTCCTGCGCACCCGTTTGCAGCAGTTCTCCTGGCTCAGGCCGGCCGTCGTCCTGGCAGGGCTGAGCGCCATCACCGTGGTGGTCTGGCGCTGTGCCCTGTGCGCTCCCGATGGTCGGCTGCACCTGACGGTGCTTCCGGCTGGCTGCGGCGATGCCGTTCTGCTGCAGACACCCGAAGGCCGCTGGCTGCTGGTGGACGGCGGCCCCAGCGCCCGCTCGCTCTCCGATGCCCTGGGGCGGCGGCTGCCCCTGCACCACCGGCGCCTGGACTGGCTGATCGTTGGCGGAGCACAGGAGGAGCAGATTGCCGGCCTGCCTGCCGCGCTGGAACGCTTCCCTCCCCGGCAGGCGCTGTGGTCGGGGGCGCCTGCCGGGACACCGGCCTCGCGTGCACTGCAGCGCAGCCTGGGCGAGGCGGGTGTGCCGGTTACGCTGGCTGAAAGCGGGCAGGTGCTGGACCTGGGACAGGGCGCAGTCCTGCGGGTGCTGTCCGTCTCCCGGCGAGGATTGGTGGCTCTCATTGAGTGGGGCGATTTCCGGGCGCTGCTGCCTTTCGGGATGGATTTCGAAACGCTGGATATACTGCAGGCCGACTCCAGCCTGGCAGGGATTTCGGTTTTCCTGCTGGCCGACGCCGGATACGCCCCCGTTAACCCACCGGAGTGGATCGAGAAACTACATCCACAGGTGGTACTGCTCAGCGTGGAACCCGGCAGGGATACCGACCGGCCCTCTCCGGAGACCCTGCAGGCGCTGCAGGGCTACCCGCTGTACCGGACAGACCAGAACGGCTGGATTGAGATCACGACAGATGGGAAGCAAATGTGGATGGCTGTGGAGAAGCAGTGACGCAGGTGGTGTAAAATTCTGTTCATAAATTCTTCAAGACGCATTCAAGGGAGGAAGGACAGGAGGATAGTTTCATGGCGAAAATTTACTTCGATCAGGACGCGGATCTGGAGGACCTTGCGGGACGGACCGTAGCGATCATCGGTTTTGGGAATCAGGGGGCTTCACAGGCGTTGAATCTGCGCGATTCAGGGGTCGAAGTGATCGTCGGCAGCCCGCGCGACAGCTCCGCCGAGCGGGCCAGGATGGAAGGATTTGAAGTTTTTACCATTGCGGAAGCTGCGCAGAAGGCGGATATTCTGTTCCTGCTGGTGCCAGATGAGGTGATGCCCCAGGTTTACACAGAATATATTGCTTCTGAGCTGCGCCCCGGGAAGGTGCTCAACTTCGCCAGCGGTTACAACATCACGTTCGGGTTCATCCAGCCGCCGCCTGACGTGGATGTGATCATGGTGGCGCCGCGCATGATCGGCAAGGGCGTGCGCGACACCTTCTTGCGCGGCACCGGTTTCCCCAGTCTGATCGCCGTCCATCAGGACGCCAGCGGGAAGGCAATGGAAATCACCCTGGCGCTGGCCAAAGGGATTGGTTCCACCCGTATGGGCGCCGTGCTGACTACTTTTACTGAAGAGACCACCGTTGATCTGTTTTCCGAGCAGATTGGCGAGCTTTATTTTCGCCGCATAATGTTCGAGGTGCTGACGGAGGCCGGCTGTGATCCGGATGTCGTTCTGCTGGAGCAGTATGCTTCTGGCGAATGGAGTGAGATCTACGCCGCGGCGCGCGATATTGGCCTGTGGAGCCAGCTCCGGCTGCATTCTCTGACCAGTCAGTATGGGCAGCAGGTGACCTCAAAGCGCTTCCTGGCGGCCGATGCCCTGCGCGAGCAGATGCGCCGGGTAGTTGAACATATTCGCAGCGGGGAATTCAGTGAAGAGTGGGTCCGGGAGCAGCAGGAAGGGTATGAGAACCTGCTGAAGGTCACCACGGAAAACCTGCAGCACCCCATGCAGGCGGCTGAAAACCGGCTCTACCGCCTGTTGGGACGGCGAGATAAAGACCTGGTCTCCCCCGAATGGCTGCAGCGCGAGCAAACCCAGGACTAGTCTGTCTTGCGGTAGAAGAAGAGCGAGTTTTCTGTGGAAACAGAAAGAGGGGCGGTGCTGTTTACCGCCCATCTTTTCTCTGCAGCGTCCCCTGGCCGTCTGCACGATGGTGGCTGATATCTGAGGGCTGACGCTTCAGGGCACCGGCCTGGCGACAATGATCAGGCGGTGCGTATTGCTTTCATAGGGCCAGCAGGTGATTAAGGTCACCCGCTCGTCTGGAGAGGGCAGGATCCAGACGGCATTGTCCATGCGAGTGTCGATGGCTTCATACTTCTCTGGAAGGATCATTTTGTTCGCGATCTGGTACCTGTAAACATGGTTGTCGGAATAGATCAGGATCTCGTCGCCCTCTTCCAGTTTATCCAGATCACGGAACACCTCGCCGAAGATATTGTGGTGTCCGTTGAGGACCGTGTTGCCCGGTTCGCCCAGACGAGCGGAGTCAGTATGCCAGCCTGCAGCGTATTGATCTGGGGCTGCCCACTGCCGGTATGTGCGCCCGCGCACCTCGATTTCCACAGTTTCAGCGGGGACGATTGGGGCGTTGAGGTCGATGGCCGGGATGTACAGCCCTTTGGGCTCTTCCGGCTGGCGGGTGGGCTGGGGTTCCCCGGTCAGGACCGGCGGTGCAGGCGCGGCCTGCGTCTCGACCGGTAAGCCCGGGTTCTGGGCCGCGTCCACTACTCCGGGCGGCACGGTCGTCGTGGGAATGGCCAGGGCGCTCACCTGGCGGTCACCGGCAGGTGAAGCGGCTTCGCTCATTCCCAGGCTCTGGAGTTCCTGGACTGCGCGCTCGGTGGCTGCCTGAACCCGCTGCAGATCCACAAACAGCGCGGCCAGACCGGTATAAGCGATCAGCAGCCCCAGGATGATCAGCACGGTATCCGGACTGATCTTTTTCCAGCGCTTCATCGGCTACTTCCTCAGTTTGCGCAGCATTCCAACCGCCACCATCCCCAGTCCGAACAGGATCATGCCGAGCTTCGGCAGCAGCAGGGGGGTGTTCTCGGCTGCCAGGCTGAGGTCCAGGCCGGTCTGCGGCAGGATCACTGCTGGCACTCCGGCTGATGCAGTGGGCGGTGGCGGCAGCGTCCCGGCGGGAGCCGGTCTGGTAGGCGTGCGTACGGGCTGGTTGGGCTCATCCGTCTCCCCCGGAGAAGTTGGCGTGGGCTCCAGGGTGGTGGTTGCCGGAGGCGGTACGGGAACCGTCTCGGTTGGGCCATCCGGTGTGGGCGACGGCGTGACAAACGGCGTTGGCTGGGCAACCGGGAGTGTGCTGGTAGCTGTCGGGGTCAGATCCGGACCCGGAGGAGTCTGGGTTGGGCCTGGCTCGGTGGGTGTGGGACTTACTTCAGTGACGGTTGGTGTAGGCTCCAGGGTAGCTGTTGCCGGAGGCGGCATGACCGGTGTATCGGTTGGCGGAGGGGCCAGGAACCAGGTGATTTTGTACACCTGGCGGGTGGAGCCGGGTGTGCTTCCCGCAGTTTCATCCCCATGACGGATGTCCAGACGCAGAGTCTGGCCAGGGGTTACATCGGCTTCCACGGTTCCACAGAGGACATCGGGGTCGCCAGCCTCGCCCAAGTCGGGGCAGTAAACCTGCCCAAGGATCTGCCCGTTGGAGCGCAGCGTGAAATACGAATGCTCATTGGGCTGTTTCTGGCCGGGTTCACCTTTCTGGTGCCAGTACACCTCAATCCGTACACGCACTGCGCCGTCAGGGGCTTTCACATTTTTAGAGTCACTGGGCCCACAGGTGTTGTGAGTGTCCGGGCTGCAAACAGCCCCGCTGGTGATCGTCTGCTCAATGGTCTGGTACGCATTGCTGGCCAGCGCGTGGACGGGAAGTATGAAAAATGCAGCCACGATGCATGTGATTGCAATATATTTGGAGATGGTTCCGGTATGTTTCATAGTCATGCTCCTAACCGGTAATAATGTTTTTTTCGGGCCAGCTGGAAGTTTAAAAAACCGGCCTGTTGAGCCGGTTTCGCTATTAGCTCCTCGATGGCGCTGCCTGTGAGATTATGCAGGGCAAGCGACCAGTTTACGCCATCGATTCATCGCTTCTCAAAAATCTCTTTTTAGTAAGACTACAAACCCGGTTGAAAAGTTCCACTGTGCCCGTCAATCCGTAATCCCCCAGAAAGCGGTCATGATGCCAGGGTGTGTTATCTGAACCGCATTCATCCTATTTAACGCAGTGAAGCGGGTTATGTTACAAGTTATTTAAGAAATGTTATCAGGAGGTTAAATCAGGCTGTGACCCCGGAAGAGTCAGACGTTTTCCGGGGTCACAGGTCACTGGCTGGCTTTCTGCAGCTGGAGGGCTGCGAGATCGAAGCGCAGGTTCTGGTTCCGTGTGAAGCTGTTCTTGATCTCTTCGGCAGGCAGGGGATCCGACAGCAGGGGGCCTTTTCCATACTCGCACTCCAGGAGCTGGAGCTGGTAAAGTTCAGCTTCCTGGGTGATCCCCTCGGCGAGGGCTTTGAAGCCAAGCTGGTGTATCAGGTTGAGGACGGCCTCCAGCATCCCGGCCTTTTTGGGATCGCAGACCTGACTGGTGAAATTCGAGTTCAGCTTGATCGTCTCCAGTGGAAGATCCCCGATCTGACTGAGAAACGAAAAACCAAGCCCCAGGTCGTTAACCTGCAGGCGAACCCCCAGCTTGCGCAGCTGCTCGAGAACATGCTGGCTGCCCGGCTCCTGAGATGTGATCATGTTTTCATCCAGCTCCAGCCTGAGACATTGGGGAAGAAGGTCAGTCTCACGCAGAATCTTTTCCAGGTGATAAGGGAAGCCTCTCTGGCGAAGCTGGCCGGCCGAAATCGAAACGCACATCGTGATGGTTGCCGGTAGAGAAAACTCCTGCTGCCACTGCCTCATCTGGCGGCAGGCCTCGGTCAGGGTCCAATCAAAGAGGGGCAGGATCAGGTGCGATTCGTCGACCATGTGCATGAATGTGGATGCCGGGAGCAGCCCCTGTTCTGGGTGATCCCAGTATACAGTGGCATCCAGACCGCTGAGCCGGCCGGTCTTCAGGTTGAAGACCGGCTGGTAGAACAGCCTGAGCTGCTGGTTTTCCAGCGCCTGGCTGAGGTTCGTTTCGATTTGCACGCGCGCGGCCACGCTATCGCGCATTTCGTCCTTGAAAAATTCATGGCGCGCCTTGCCCCTTGCTTTTGCCGCATACATGGCAATATCTGCATCTCGCAGCACATCCTCGGCGCGATAGTATCCGCGGTTGCTCAACACGATTCCGACGCTGGCAGTTATGTAAATATCCTGGTCATGAAGCCGGAACGGGTTCGCGAGGGCTTTCTCAATGCGTTCCGCCAGCCGCTCCGCACCGGCCTGGTCGGTTTCCTCAAGCAGGATTACGAATTCGTCGCCGCTCAGGCGGGAAACCAGATCGGTGGTGCGCACACCGGAGCTCAGCCGGTTGCCGATTGCAACCAGAAGCTGGTCTCCGGCCAGATGACCCAGGCTGTCGTTGACATTCTTAAAGCCATCGATATCCAGGAACAGCACCGCAAACTGGTATTCGGGGCGGCGTTTCACCCGCTCAACCGCGAACCGCAGGTGATCCATGAAGAGAGCCCGGTTGGGCAGACCGGTAAGGGGATCGTAGAACGCGTCGTGGAGCAGCTTTTCCTCTGCCGCCTTGTGGTCCGAGATATCGGTCAGCGAACCGGCCATACGGATGACCGTGCCTGCTTTATTACGCACGGCCACACCCCGGCTGAGAGTCCAGATATAGCTGTCGTCTTTGCGGCGCAGCCGGTGTTCGACCTGGAACTGCGGGGTGAGATTCTTAATGTGGTTGGTGAGGTTGGCGCGTGTGCGTTCGATGTCATCCGGGTGGATGCGCGAAAACCATTCGTCGGGACTGCTGCCGATCTCTTCCTCCTCATAACCGAGGAGCGACTTCCAGCGCGTCGAATAGAAAATCGTATTCGTCTGAAAATCCCAATCCCACAGGCCGTCATTCGCGCCCTTCATGGCCAGGGCATAGCGTTCCTCGCTGACGCGCAGCTTCTGTTCGATGCGCTTGCGTTCGGCCAGTTCCTGCTGCGCCTGCCGGAAGAAGCGGGCGTTCTGCAGCGCAACCACTGCGTAACCGGCAAGCGCCAAGAGCCGGGCTTCATCCTGTTGGGTGAACAGGCGGTTTGACGTGCGGTTGTCAATCGCCAGCACACCGATAACTTTACCGCCCGACAGCAGCGGTACATAAAGCAGGCTGTGGACGAGATATCCGGTGCAGATCTTTAGCTGGGGCAGGTCGGATACCCGCGATGAACGGTAAGGGCGGCCGGATTGGACCACACAGCCGACCAGGGAATCGTCGAGAGGTATATGCATGGTCTTGCTGCGGGCTTCGTCGATGTTCTTGACGGCGCGCAGGTAGAGCTGGCCGCTGTTTTGATCCAGGAGCGCCAGAAACCCTTCATCGGCTTTGGTGACATACACGCCTGCTTCAACAATCTTGCAGAGCACCTCATCCAGGTCGAGCGTTGAGGTGAGACTCTGCCCCACCTTTTGCAGCACCGTCAGCCAGGAGATGTGCTCTTCGAGCTGGCGAGCCAGCTTTTCTTTGGCTTCACTCAGACGAGTCTGCGTCAGGGCGCGCTCAATGGCTTCCTGCAGAGCGTTAGCTTCCAGCGGCCGGGTGAGATAATCCACCACTCCCAGGCGCAGGGCTTCTATTTTGATTTGCTGAGAATCATCAGCGGTGATGAGAATTGTGGGGACGTTAATCGTCTTTTCCGACATCCGGGCGAGCATGTCGAGAACGGCTCGTCCGGGTACTTCCAGGTTAAGCAGCATCAGTGCAACCGGTGTGGAGCGCAGGATCTCGACGGCAGATGGAGCATCGTATGCGATCCGGCTGTCGTACCCTAATCGCGGCAATAACACCTTTGCAAGAAAATCAGCCGATTCATGGCTGTCGTCAACGATTAGAATGATGTCCTTGTTCATTGCATTAACCCGATGGGACAGGTTGTACGACGATGGCTGTGATGTTCCTATCTGTCGGATTTTGCAGAGGTTTGCCGAATTGATAGAAGCTTTCAGAATGGCTCTGGGTTGGTCGGTGAGGACATGTTCATACAGGTCCCCTGCCTCGATACCCTCTGAGGCGGGTGTCCCATCTGCCTGTACGGTTTGACCTCTTACGTAAGCCCGGGTACGCGCATTCTTACAGTATCTCAGTGTTAACTGCCGAGCGAGTGACAAACGTCAGCAGCTAAATATGCCAAATTTCATGTGATTTTTGGTCAAAGAGCAAAATTATCGGAGATAATTGGCTGCAGTAATGATATCCGAAAAACAGGATTTAATAAATGCTTAACACCTTACAATCTTTATGGAAAAAATATCCACGCCAGTTCTGGCTACTGCTTTTCGGTATGCTGATCAGCACAATTGGTTCGAGCATGATCTGGCCTTTCCTGATGATCTACGTCAGCGAGCGGCTGGACCTTCCACTAACGGCAGTGGCCAGCCTGATGACTCTGAACTCGGCTGTAGGGATCCTGACGTCGTTTGCGGCGGGGCCGGTTATCGACCGGGTGGGGCGAAAATGGGTCATGGTGCTCAGCCTGATGTCTAACGGTCTCGGCTACCTGTTCATGAGCAGGGCAGCAAGCTTTGGCGCGTTTGCTCTGCTGATGAGCTTTCAGGGCGCCGCGCAGCCGCTTTACCGGGTGGGCGCCGACGCAATGATGGCGGACCTGATCCCCGCCGAAAAACGTATCGACGGATATTCGCTGCTGCGTACCAGCAACAACCTCGGCGTGGCAACCGGCCCTGCGATTGGTGGTTTTGTTGCCACGCGCTCGTATACGATTGCTTTTCTCTGCGCTGCCTGCGGTTTGCTCTTTTACAGTCTGCTGGTTCTCTTCTTTGCTTCCGAAACCCTGCCTCAAAGGGATATTGAAAAGGCAAAAGCTCCTGCCGAGCGCTTTGGTGGTTACGGCCGGGTCCTGAAGGACCGCCCCTTCTTATCGTTTGCTGCCGCCTTCACCCTGACCCAGATCTGCGCCCAGGTGATGTGGGTGCTCCTGTCCGTTCATGCCAAGCAAAATTACGGCGTCTCCGAGAGCCAGTATGGCTTTATCCCGACCACGAACGCGCTGATGGTGGTGTTCCTCCAGCTTCTGGTCACCAGATTAACCAAACGGCACCCTCCAATGCTGACCCTGGCTGTGGGATCTTTTTTCTATGCAGCTGCGCTCACCAGCGTCGGATGGGGAAGGGGCTTCTGGTCTTTCCTGGCGAGCATGGTTGTGCTGACAATCGGTGAGCTCATCCTCTCGCCCACCTCAACCACCATGGCAGCGAACCTGGCCCCGGCCGACATGCGGGGCCGGTATATGAGCATATTTGGTCTGACCTGGAGCTTTGCACACGGGATCGGCCCGGTCTTCGGCGGCTTTATGAACGATACCTTCGGCCCTTCGGCGATCTGGTATGGCGCAGGCGCAGTGGGTATGCTCAGCACACTGGGGTTTCTGGCCTTATCCTATCGCTATGACCACAGGACCGAACTCGCTTCTTGAGCTGAAAGATTACCACCCGCCCGTGTCCAGCCGGTTTTTAATCTCATCTCGCAGGGCGGAGAGCATATCCTCGTAGATCTCGCGATACATAGGATGCGTGCTCATGGCCTGACTTTCAAGCTGCTGGAGCAGGTAGATAAGCCAGGACAGCCAGGGCCGCGGGTTGTCCGACACCTTTGCAAACTGGCCGGCGACTCGTTCCAACTGTTCACGCAGATCGTCACGCTCTGTCATCGGGTTTTCTCCTGTTTTGAGAAGGAGGTCTACTGCCTGTATTCATTGTACTGTTTCTTGCATGGTATATTAAGACGGTTCTGTAATCCGGTCGGTCATAAACGGGCCTGTGAAGATCTGAAAACATAGAAATGAGGAATATCATGCCGGTTGACGAACGGCCAACCGTATATTCAACGGAATGGGAATCGGCAGAGCCTTGCCCGCGCTGTAAGCGTATCCCCTGCCGCTGTAAGGACTCGTCCGCCAAGCGCCTGCGCAGCCTTCCGCCTTCTCAACAGGTGGCTGCCATACAGCGTGAAAAGAAAGGCCGGGGCGGCAAGACGGTCACTGTGATTCGCGGGCTGCAGTTGAACCCCAATGACATGAAAAAGCTGGCTGCCCAATTAAAACAGGCCTGCGGCACGGGCGGTACGGTGAAAGACAATGTCATCGAGATCCAGGGAGACCAGCGGGAGAAGGTCGCTGAAAAACTGCGTTCTTTAGGCTATGCAACGAAATTCGCCGGAGGCTGATCTTTGAACTGGCTGAAAGACAGGCTGGAAATCAGCACACAGGGAAAAGGGTTGTATCCATTTACCCGGGCGGTGGAGGAGCGCATTCGCCGCTGGGGGATTCAAGAAGGGATGTGCTATCTGTATATACAGCACACAAGCGCTTCTCTCGTCATTAGTGAAAACTATGACCCCACAGCGAAGATCGATCTGGAGGCTTTCATGGAGCGTCTGGTGCCGGAGAACCAGCCCTGGTACCGCCATACGCTGGAAGGGCCAGACGATTCGCCTTCGCACATGCGCGCTATGCTGACGCTGCCCTGTGTGACCATCCCGATCGATGCGGGACGTTTGAGCCTGGGCACCTGGCAGGGTATCTATCTCTTCGAGCACCGCAGCGAGCCCCAGCGCCGCAAGGTGCTGCTGCGCTGCCTGCAGGTGGAATGAGGTCAGGGCAGCCAGTTCAACGCGCACGAAAATTCAGCGCTCATACTTTTGGTCTCTTCTACTGCCTGCCCGGCTTCTACACTTGAGATGGACTGCTCAAAGATATATCTGCCCTGAAAGACGTTGTCCCGGACGGTGCCCTCAACAGCACGGCGGGTAATCTGCCGGCTGTCCACTTCCTCTTCTTGAAATGCAATGAAAACTCCCTCCTCCTCGACCAGCGATGCAGCAGCCGGCGTTCCGCTGGAAAGGCTCAGGCGGCTTTCCTGGAGTGTGTAAACATCCGATTGAACCGCTTCCAGCGCGTGTGCGCTCACCTCGCTGGCGGGGATCTCAAATGCAAATTCTCCATTGGGGCCGGGTTTAGATGCGATGACCGTTCCTTCAGGGGAACTCACCTCACAGGGCGGGCCGGCCTGAAACGATCCGCTGCCGCCCTGCCGAACCAGAGCGTAGAGATCGTTCTGAGGAGCTGGAAACAGCCAGCGCAGAGGAGCGCGCAGTACCTCGCCCGTCGTCTCTGCCGCACCCAAACCCAGAGCGAGGCACAGGCAGGCGGACAGCACCAGGATAAGGCAGGGTACGGCAAGCAGCATGCGGGGTTCGCTGCGAAAAGGTTCACCACCCATCTCATGATTATACAGGGTTCCTTTTCGGCGTATCTGTGTGACAGTAAGGCGGTTTAACTACCAGAACGATTGAAATTAATTTCGTAATTATAGATGGAAAAGCATGGTCATTAATGGCGAATGGGACCAGAGATCCCTGACGATAAGCATAAAAGCAAACTGTCTGACCATCAGCCTCTCGGTATCCGGGGGAGCCGATGTTTACAGCTTCGATGGCGAGGGCCGCCTGTGGACTGCTCTACTTGAGGGCGTTTCTTACCGGCGCGGACTGGATGGCAAACTCGTTGCCAAGTGGCAGACTCCAGGTGGTGGGCGCGATCGATGCTGGCTGCCGCCGGAGAAGGCTGACGAACTTCAGGCATATATTCGCAAGCAGGTGGCAGGGCTGCTGCGGGCGCTGCAGGACGGCCAGGTCCGGCTGGATCAGCCTCTCCCGCAGCAGGGTCTGGACGATATGAGGCGCGCGGTCGCTTTTGACCAGCAGCGGATCGAGGCCGATGTCGCTCGCTACCATCAGGTTTACAAGCCGGTAGGCATCCTGCCCCCAGACCAGTATATGGCCGTTGTCCTGCAGGCGACGGAGGGCTGTGCCTTCAATACCTGCACATTCTGTGACTTTTATAAATCGCGCCCCTTCCGGATAAAAAAGCCGGACGAGTTCAGTGAGCATCTGCTGGCTGTGCGAGAGTTCCTGGGGAGAGGCTTGAGTCTGCGCAGGACGATTTTCCTGGGAGACGCCAATGCTCTGGTCACCCCGATGAACCGCCTGGTTCCCATGTTCGAGGCCGTCCACCGGGTTTACGATGTCCAGGGACTGGGTGGGATCTATGCCTTCCTGGACGGTTTCAGCGGCGAGAAAAAGTCGGCGCGAGACTACCACATGCTGAGTGAAATGGGTCTGGAGCGGGTGTATGTGGGCCTGGAGAGCGGCAATCAGGAGCTGCTGAATTTCCTGAAAAAACCGGGGAAGGCTGCGGATGCGGTTAAAGCGGTGAGGGCGATGAAAGCCGGTGGAGTGGCTGTTGGGGTGATTGTGCTCCTGGGTGCGGGCGGTCATACCTACAGCCGGGCGCACGTGCGCGATACCATCGCTGCCATCAATGCCATGGAGCTCGATCTCAACGACATCGTTTACTTTTCTGAGCTGGTCGAAACCGAAGGGAAGGCCTATGTGCGTGATGCCTACCAGGCCAGCCTGCGTCCTTTGACGGAAGCAGAGCGCATTGCACAGGCGGAAGCCATTGAAGAAGGCTTACAGTTTTCACGGCGTGGGGGTGTACCCCATATCAGCCGTTACGACATCCGTGAATTTGTTTATTAGTAGATTTTTTTACTGGCGGGAGATTGGAATTCCAATCTCCCGCCTTTTTATTTAACTGTTTTTGCTACGGCAACATCATCGTTTAAACCATCTTTGGTAAATATAAATATATGAGTTTATATATTTAAAAATAAACCGGAATTAAATTCAAAATACTTATTTTAATATTGACTTAATTCCTGATTTGCATATAATGGCTGCTATCGAGACTGAAAAAGAGCACTCCATACGCTGATAACACCCGGCCATATGCATCTAACAACGCTGGGGGATGAGGAGAATGTCAGTGATGAACGGTACTTCACAAATTGAGCTCCCGGAAAACTGGAAAACCCGCTTCTTCACACTGTGGACAGGTCAGGCTTTTTCGCTGCTTGGCAGCCAGCTTGTTCAGTTTGCTCTGGTCTGGTGGCTGACGAAGACCACCGGTTCAGCAACCGTGCTGGCGACAGCCTCGCTGGTGGGATTTTTACCGCAGGTGTTTCTCGGCCCGGTTGTAGGTGCCATGGTCGACCGCTGGAGCCGGCGGGTGATCATGTTCCTGTCAGATTTCCTAGTGGCGCTGGCAACGGTGGTCCTGGTTGTCCTGTTCTGGACGGGTGCAATTGAGGTCTGGCATGTGTATGCCGTGATGTTCGTGCGCGCCGTTGGCGGCGGCTTTCACGGGCCGGCGATGGCGGCTTCCACCAGCCTGATGGTGCCGAATGAACATCTGTCTCGAGTCCAGGGGTTAAACCAGATGCTGAGCGGTGCAATGAACATTGGCTCTGCTCCATTGGGCGCTTTGCTGCTGAGCCTGCTGCCCATGCACGGTGTGCTGGCGGTGGATCTGGTCACTGCAGCCCTGGGGCTCCTGACACTGCTGATGGTTCCCGTACCCCAGCCGCCGCGCACAACTGCTGCAGAGGGAGAAAGCAGTACATTGTGGCAGGATCTGCGCTCTGGTTTTCGCTACGTGAGGGCCTGGCCGGGGCTGGTAATGCTGCTGCTCTCCGCGACCCTGATTAACTTTCTACTGTCGCCGGCATCTGCACTGGTACCTTTGATGGTCACTGAGCACTTCAAAGGAGATGCGGTGCACCTCGCCAGCATTGAAACCGGATGGGGGATCGGCGTTGTCCTGGGTGGTCTGTTGTTAAGCGTCTGGGGCGGTTTCCGGCGCCGCATCTATACCACCTTGATGGGCCTGATCCTTCTAGGCACTTCCATGACGATCATTGGTCTCACACCGGCGACTGCCTTTCCGCTGTCTGTGGCCATGATGTTTCTCACCGGTATTGCCAACCCGATTACAAACGGGCCTCTTACCGCTGTGGTACAGGCTGCGGTTGCACCCGATATGCAGGGGCGAGTGTTTACCCTGATGACCAGTCTGGCTACCGCGATGACCCCCATAGGCCTGCTGGTCGCTGGCCCGCTGGCGGATACTTACGGTGTGCAGATCTGGTTTATTGTTGGTGGAGTGATTACCGCCCTGATAGGCATCGCATCCTTTTTTGTGCGCCCTATCGTTAAAATCGAAGATCATCGCCATCCAGAAGTCACGATGGAAATTAACCCGGGCGATCAGGCCACGGCAGCTGCCGGTCCAGGTGATTAAGGGGAGCGGCGTTTGTAAACGCTACCCTCACAGGCTCCAGGCCCTACCCATCCTGAAAAAATTCGTTTATATTTGAAGGCACAGGATGAAACAGGGGGATATTAAAGGAGGGTTTTATGACGGGGCAGGTAGATCTGTCGATGAGTGAACGCCTGGTCAACGCACTCAACAGGGTTGGATTGGATGCTCATATCCTGCATTTAGAGGGAGGCCCGCCGCGGGTTGTTGTGCCGCTGTTCGATTCGGCCACCCATCCGCCGGTGCTGCACGCCCGCGATCCGGAGGTGGGCGGCCTTATGGACCAGACCGCTGAGAGCTGGTCGCAGAACGGTTATCTGTATATTGCTACCCGCGGCGAGGATTTCCCCACCGAAGTGGGAATGCTGGGTGTTAACGGCGAAACCGGCGAGCAGTTTGAATCGAAAGCCTGGGAACCGGTTTCTACGGTGGATGAGGCTGTGAATGCCTTTCAGAATCTCTGGAACAGCCGCGATTCGATGTTTTCCGATCTAGCCAGCCTGGAACCATAATCGCCTGTTCCGGATGAGATCGCAGGCCTGCCTGAGAAGCAGGCCTTTTTGCATTTAATTGCGAGATTTCAATGTTAGGATCAGCTTAAATGACTTACAGCCCTGTTAAGAGGGGTTGCGTATTTTTCTATCGCCTGTAAAATTGCTCCGTTTCAGATTTCTGCAGTCGAAATTGCAAATCGAAGCATCTTGATTGGTTCATCTTATTACTGCGCGCGTCTGAACGGAGAATTTTTTAATGAAACAGGTTCAAATTTTATTGGTATGGTTGATCGCTTTTACCTTTACTGCGAGCGCTATACAAAATGCGCGAGCAGAGGAATATCAACCAGAATCATTTGCCCCACCGCTTCCCCCACCGGATCTGATCGTTTCCCCCAGTCCTGATCCCGACTCCCTATCAAGCCAATCTAAAAACGGCTCTGGCACAGCCGTAAAAGTGCCGCCGCTGAAAGCGGTGCTGGTTGTGGGGCCGATCGATGGAGATGACGGTCAGCAAACCGTCCAGGCAAAAACCGATATGGAACTCGCAGCGGTTGAGCTCGAAAAGAATGGGGTCGAGGTTCACCGGTTTTATACCCCGCATAATGACTGGGGAGCAATCGTCGCGGCCGCGCGGGGCGCTCATTTCTTCGCTTACCGTGGCCACGGGATCGCCTGGACGAGTGGCCCCACACCTGTGGTCGGCGGCATGGCCCTGAAGGATGTATTTATTTCCTCGGATCAAATCCGCAGCGACCTGCGCCTTGCCAGGAATGCCATTGTCATGATTTATGCCTGTTTTTCGGCCGGCTCATCCAGCACCGACACCACCCCGATCGACCTGGCGGAAGCGAAGCGCAGGGTGATGCAGTATTCGGACCCATTCATCGACACCGGGGCGAGGGGTTATTATGCCAACTGGTTTGGCGATGCATTCCAGATATATGTGCGCAATCTGTTTGCAGGGAAAACGCTGGGCCAGTCTTACGAAGACTACTTCGACTTCAATCCGGCGACCGTTGAACGCATGCAGCACCCCGAATACAGCAGTCTGTCGATGTGGCTGGATAAAGACGAATGGTACGATCCCAAGCCCCAGTACAACAATGCTTTTGTCGGCCGTCCTAACGAGACACTGGTGAGCCTTTTCTCGGATACCAAGGTGGCGAAACCTGACCTTCAACCGGTAATCTACCTGCCTGTTCTGGTCCACTAACCCTGTCGATTTATTCTTCATTAAACAGACCTCTCCCGTGCCTCTTGGACCGGGAGAGGTCTATTTTGTTACCTTTGTGCGTTTATGGCATCTAAAGGTTGATCAGCAGTATCCTTTTTGAAATCTATGAAGAGGAGCAAAGATGCCGATTTTTGAATTTGAGTGCAGAGAATGTGGAACACCCTTTGAAGAGCTGCTGCGCAGCAGTACCTTTATTAACGAAGTTCGCTGTCCTGAATGCGGCAGCCCCCAGGTTCGTAAAAAAGTTTCTTCTTTTGCCTCGAAAATCTCGGGCGGGAGCGGGTTTTCTCTGGGAAGCTCCACTTCATCCTGCGCCACAGGAGGTACCTGAGGGGTGCCGCGCTGATCTGGCCGTGAGCCAGCGATCATTGAAGAAACCGGGGTGGCGACACGGCCCCGGTTTTTTGTCTCTCAGAAAACAACGGCCCTGGTACTCAAACGTGGTAATATTGCGTAGAGAGTAAGGATGCTGTTTAGCCTAAAGGAGGATTTAGCATGGCATACCAGTACACGAATTCGAAAGGTACCAAGTATTACCTGCACGGAAGAACGACACAGTTGAAGAGCGGTAAGGAGCGCACACTTTACTTCTTCGCCAAAGAGCAGAAAGAGGGTGTGCTGGACAAAGTTCCCGAAGGGTATACCGTCAGTGAAAGCCCGAACGGTCTGCCTGTCCTGAAGAAGAAAGGCTAAGCGAAGGCAGGCTTGCCTTGTAGATTATTTCACCCTTTGCCGGGAGCAGCACTGCTCCCGGCGTTTTATATATCAACGTCCTTCAGCTTTCGGCAAGCAGGTTCAATACGGTTATAATTGCCGGGTAATTAATTCTTAACCTTATTGAAGAATAAATTCGTATGACTCAGCCTCTTAATTTTCAATCAATCATTCTGACATTACAGGACTTCTGGGCCAGGCAGGGCTGTCTGATCTGGCAGCCGTACTACACCCAGGTGGGCGCAGGGACCATGAACCCGGCGACGTTTCTGCGTGTCCTCGGCCCTGAACCCTGGAAAGTGGCTTATGTTGAGCCTTCCGTTCGCCCGGATGATGGCCGTTATGGAGAGAATCCCAACCGGCTGCAGGTGCACTACCAGTTTCAGGTGATCCTCAAACCCGATCCGGGTAACCCCCAGGAGATCTACCTGCAGTCCCTGGAGGCACTCGGAATTAACCCGCGAGAGCATGATATCCGTTTTGTAGAGGATAACTGGGAGCAGCCAGCCCTGGGCGCCTGGGGCCTGGGCTGGGAGGTGTGGCTGGACGGTCAGGAGATCACCCAGTTCACCTATTTCCAGCAGGCCGGCGGAATCACCCTGGACCCGGTTTCCGTGGAGATCACGTACGGCCTGGAGCGCATCGCTATTGCCCTGCAGCGTGTGAGCAATTTCCGTGATATTCGCTGGAGCCCCGAGCGTACGTACGGAGACGTAAACCTGCAGGCGGAACAGGAACACAGCAAATACTATTTTGAGGTGGCCGATGTGGACCGGCTGCGCCAGATGTACGCGCTCTTTGAAGCAGAAGCGCAGTCCTGCCTGGATAACGGCCTGGTTTTACCGGCTCACGATAACCTGTTGAAGTGTTCGCACACGTTCAACGTGCTGGACACGCGCGGCGCGGTCGGTGTCACCGAGCGCCAGGCGATCTTTGGCCGTATGCGTGATCTGGCGCGCAAAATTTCTGAAGCCTATCTGGAATATCGCCAGCGTCTGGAGTATCCCTGGCTGGATGAGGGCCAGCCCGCCGGGTGGCAGGAAGAACGGGCTGCCGGCCCGGCGCAGTCTGTCCCCGCTCCGGCAGAGGAGCCGGCAGCCAGCGCTCCTCAGGATTTTCTCTTTGAAATCGGCACAGAGGAACTGCCCGCTTCTGACCTGGAATCTGCTCTGGACCAGTTGAAAACCCGCGTTCCGGCACTGCTGGGTGAGCTGCGGCTGGCGCACGATGATATTCAGGTGATGGGCACACCGCGCCGCCTGGTGGTTTATGTCCGTAATCTGGCCCCCAGCCAGACGGATACCGAGCAGGTGATCAAGGGCCCGCCGGCGAGCCGGGCCTTTGGGCCGGATGGCACCGCGACGCCGGCCGGTGAGGGCTTTGCCCGCAGTAAGGGCGTCTCCGTTGCAGACCTGCAGGTGCGAGAGATAGACGGTGGACAATATGCGGTAGCGATCATCCAGCAAAAGGGCCGTCCGGCGCCGGTCGTACTGGCCGCCGCACTCCCCGGATTGATCGCTTCGCTGCGCTTTGAGAAGACCATGCGCTGGAATTCCAGCAATGTTGCCTTCTCCCGGCCTATCCGCTGGCTGCTGGCCCTGTTCGGTGGACAGGTGATCCCCTTCACATACGCCGGCCTGCAGTCTTCGAACCGCACGCGTGGGCTGCGCTTTGCAGAGCCGCACGAGTTTGCTGTGCACAGCGCTGAAGAGTACTTCCAGGCGCTGCGTGCACAGGGAATTGTGCTCGACGTAGAAGACCGCAAGGAGAAAATCCAGCAGCTGGTGGCAGAACTGGCAGCTGGTGTGAACGGCAGCACCGCCCCGGATCCGGCTCTGCTGAAAGAAGTGACCAACCTTGTCGAAGCGCCGGTGGCCCTGTTGGGCAGTTTTGACCCTTCCCACCTGGAGCTGCCGCGCGAGGTGCTCATCTCGGTTATGAAGAAGCACCAGCGCTATTTCCCGGTGGAAAAAGCCCAAAATGGGCCTGACAGCGCTCCTCTGCTGCCCTATTTCATCGTGCTGCGCAACGGGGGGGAACAGGGAGCGGAGCTTGTTAAGGAAGGTAACGAACACGTGATCCGGGCGCGCTTTGCCGACGCGGCTTATTTCATCCGGGATGATGTGAAGCAGCCGCTGGAAGCTTATCTGCCCAAACTGGGGACGCTCACCTTCCAGTTCAAGCTCGGTTCCATGCTGGATAAGACCGGCCGCATCGTTGATCTGGTGAGAGACCTGGTCGGGCCGCTTGGATTAAATGAGGAGCAGGTATCAGTGGCGCTGCGCGCCGCGCAGCTTTGTAAAGCCGATCTGGCAACCAAAATGGTCGTCGAGATGACCTCGCTGCAGGGCATTATGGGGCGCTATTATGCAGCCCACTCCCACGAGCCCGATGGGGTTCCACAGGCGATTTTTGAGCATTACCTGCCGCGCTTTGCCGGCGACAGCACCCCTGCGAGCCTGCCGGGGCTGGTGGTTGGCCTGGCTGACCGTCTGGACACGCTCACGGGCTTGTTCGCCGCCGGACTTTCACCCAGCGGCAACAAAGACCCCTTTGCACAGCGCCGGGCAGCGCTCGGTCTGGTGCAGAATCTGATCGCCTGGGACATGGATTTCGATCTGCGGCCGGCAGTCGACCTGGCTGCGGCGCACCAGCCCATCCCTGTTTCGCAGGAGAGCCGCCAGGCCGTTTTATCCTTTATTGTCGACCGTCTGCGCAACTTGCTGCTTGACGATGGCTACCGCCACGATGTCGTGGATGCGGTGCTGGCTGTACAGGGCTGCAATCCGGCCCTGGCAGTAAAGAACGTCAGAGCGCTTTCGCAGTGGGTGGTCCGGCCAGACTGGTCCCAGCTGCTGCCTGCTTACTCGCGCTGCGTACGCATCACCCGTGATTTCCGCGAGCGCTTCGAGGTAGAGCCGCAAAACTTTGTAGATCCGGCCGAACAAAGCCTTTACGACGCTCTGACCCGGGCGGAAGAACGGCTGCGGGCCGCGGCAGGCAAACCAGGGGTGGATGATTTCCTGGACGCCTTCGAACCGGCTGTTCCCGCAGTCAACGGATTCTTTGATGCGGTGCTTGTAATGGCCGAAGACGAACGGCTGCGGAAGAACCGGCTGGGTCTGCTGCAGCGCATCGCCGCACTGGCAGACGGGATTGCCGACATGTCTCGCCTGGAAGGTTTCTAGTGGCCAAGCCTGAACGCCGCCCTCGCCGGGCGGCGTTTTTTGTTAATGAAGTACAATGCAGGCATGAGGGATTCAAATGTCTGAACAGGGTGTCGCACTGGATCAACTGCTCGGGTACGTTGAACAGGCCTTACGCGGAAACCGCAGCCTGCTGGTGCAGTTGTTCCGTACCATGCAAAAGCTGGCCCATCACCCCAGCGCGCCAGAATCTGAGCGTAAACTGGGAGAAATCCTGTCGCTCATCCTGATGGGCGAGCGCAGTCCGGATCTGGACCAGCTTCCTGAAGATATGGCCGCGGAGATCAACGCCATGCTGAAGCGTCTGAAAGATGACTGCCCGGCCAACGACCGGAGTTCTGGCCATTCAAGAAATTAAAGTATTTTCAAATGGAAGTGCGAAAAAGCCACCTTTTAGACAGACTGGTATAATTCTTTCCGGGGTAACAATACAAACTTACCGTTTAACACCCCGCCCCTTATGTTTTTCCGGGAGTTCCGGCTCCTGGTTAGCCCATCCACCGGTACAGACTTCGTCCAACCTGTCGTACCGAAAAGCCCTCTGGTCTGCTGCCCATGTCTGTTGTAGATGAGATAAAAGCCCGACTCGATATCGTCGATCTGGTTTCAGAAACGGTCCAACTACGCCGCTCGGGAAGGAACTATACTGGTTTCTGTCCTTTCCACGAGAACACGCGCACCCCGGCTTTTGTCGTCTTCCAGGAAACGGGCACCTGGCGCTGTTTCGGGCAGTGCAATGAGGGTGGGGATATTTTCAAGTTTGTGATGAAAAAGGAGGGCTGGGACTTTCCGGAAGCCCTCCGCTACCTGGCCGAACGCGCTGGTGTGCAGTTAAAACCGGTCACTCCACAGGAACAGGCTGCAGCCGAAGAGAACGACCACCTGCGCCAGCTTCTGGAAGATGCAGTCATTTACTATCGCCATGCGCTGTTGAGCACTCCGGCCGGGCAGCAGGCGCTTACCTACCTGCGCGAACAACGCGGCCTGTCTGATGAGACCATAGAAGCTTTTGGGCTGGGATATGCACCGGCAGGCTGGGATGCCGGTATCGGGTATTTCAAATCACGGGGGTATACGGAAGAAGATCTGCTGGCGGCCGGTCTGGTCAGCCAGCGCGACAGCGGCGGTGTTTATGATCGCTTCCGTCACCGGATCATGTTCCCCATCCGCGACGAGCGTGGGCGTATGGCCGGATTCGGGGCGCGCATGCTGGACCCCGAGGATATGCCCAAGTTCCTGAACTCACCGCAGACGGTGCTGTTTGATAAATCTCACCTGCTGTATGGACTCGACCGGGCGCGCAAGAGCATTCGCGATCACGATCAGGCAGTCATCGTCGAAGGGTATTTAGATGTGATCGCCCTGCACCAGGCCGGGTTTACAAACGTGATATCGCCGATGGGCACCGCGCTGACAGAGCACCAGCTCAACATCCTCAAGCGCTATACCCGCCGGATTGTGCTCGCTCTCGATGCAGATGCGGCTGGTGATAAAGCGACTCTGCGCGGGCTGGAAATCGCCCGCCAGACGCTGGACCGAGAGGCCGATCCCGTTTTCGATGCGCGCGGGCTGCTGGGTTATGAGAGCCGGCTGCAGGCTGATATTCGCGTGACGACGCTCCCCGAGGGCATGGATCCGGATGAAGTCGTCAACCGCAATCCGCAGGAATGGGAGCAGATCGTTGCCAGCGCCAACCCCATCGTTATTCATGTGATGGAGACCCTGGCCGCAAATCAGGACCTGGACGATCCGAAAGTGAAAAGCCGGATCGCGGCTCAGGTGGTCCCCCTGATTCAGGATGTCCCCGACTCCATCGAGCGCGATACCTACCTGCAGCAGCTGGCGCGACTGCTGAAAGTGGATGAAAGGACCCTCTGGGATGGAGGACCGCGTGTCAGACGCCGCCCGAGTCGTCCTTTTCGCAGGGATGTGGACACGCCCCGCGAGAGCTCTGCGCCCACCATGGCTTCGACTCACGGGGAGACCACTTACGCCCTGGAGGCCTACTGTCTGGGTGTTTTTCTGCGCCGGCCAGAGCTGCTGAATAAAGTGAACCGCAAGCTGCGAGAAAACCGGCTCAACAGCCTCTCTCCGGAAGATTTCAAGCATTCCGATCACCAGGCGATCTTCCGGCTGCTGCAGGAAGCAGTTGACCAGGATATGGCAGAGCCGGACAGGTATGTGTACAGCAGCCTTTCTCTGCCCATGATGGAACTTGCGGACGATTTGCTGGCGCGCACCGGAAAGCTGGATCCGGTAGAGGAAAAAGTTGTCGACGAACTGGTGCGCATCTTGATCGATTTGCGCTTGCGTGATTTACGTCAGGCAATAGATTATCTGCGTTATCTGATTCAGGAATCCCAGGAGCAAGGGGATTTAAAAGCCACCCAGTATCAGCAGGTCATGGTAGAGCATACCCGTGCGAGGCAGCTCCTGGATGTGGCGCTGGGGAGATTTACCAGTCGTTCCGTTCCCGTACGGTAAGAGGGGAGTCGCCATGAATTCGCCTATTGAATCTTCTGACCGCCATATGGAAAATCCTTTCAAGCGCGACGATTTTGTAGAAGAACCGGACGCTGAAGAAGTAGATGATCTTTTGCTTGAAGATGGGCTGGATGAGCCCGACCTGGACGACAACCTGGTGGAGGGCGATGATTTTCCGATCGAGAGTCCTGCTGTTGTAGACTTGCTGGATGACGAGATCGATGCTTCACTGGAAGACGAGGACCTCCTTGTCGACAAAGATGAGGTTTTACCGGTCCCGGAAGATAATGGGGAAGATCTGAATGATAACGATATTGAGGAGGAAGAGGACTGGCCGGCCAGCAGTGCGGACGAAGCGGTTGATACTGACCTGGGAGACGATTCCAGCCTGGTGGGTGAACTGAGCGAAGATCCGGTGCGGCTGTATTTGAAGGAGATTGGCAACATTGATCTGCTGGATGCGGACCAGGAATTCTGGCTTTCGGCTCGCCTGGATGCCGGCCGGCGGCTGGAAAGCCTGACCCGCCAGCATCCCATTGCCCGGCGGGCCACGGCCCAAGATTCCGAAGAAAATGGGGACACTGCCGGACCGCAGGCGCGCCGCATTTACCATGCCCTGTTCGACGAGCTGACCACCTCGTGGGCGCGTGTGGTCGAAGATACCCGCCGCCTGGGATACGAATGCCCGGATCTGGCCCTCATCCTCAATGAAGCTCAAATGCTGCGGCAGACCTGGGAAGGGAATACGCCCTCATACCTGCGCGCTTACCTGGACAACGGTCTGTGGGGGAACGATTCGCTCTGGGACGGCGTGGCGCGCAACGCCTTTGCCGTGTTCCTTTATCTTTATATGCTGCCGGACGGCGTGGCATCTCAATTGAAGAAATATGTGGAGAAGAACGGAAAGCTGCCCTCCGAGCGCACCTTCAGCCGTTATCTCCAATCTGAAGATGAACTGCAGGCAGAGCTGAACCTGATCAAGCACCGCCAGGAGGATGCCCAGAACCAGATCATCCGGGCGAATCTGAGGTTGGTAGTCAGCGTGGCCAAACGTTATATCGGCAGAGGCAGCTCATTCCAGGATTTGATCCAGGAGGGCAACATCGGCCTGCTGCGGGCAGTATCGAAATTCGATCCCACCCGGGGTTATAAATTCAGCACCTATGCAACATGGTGGATCCGCCAGTCGATCAGCCGTTCCATTGCCGACCAGGCCCGCACGATCCGCATTCCGGTGCACATTTTTGAATCCATCAACCGGCTGCTGCGCATCCAGCGGCGCCTGATCCAGGAGTTAGGGCGTGAGCCAACCAGCGAAGACCTTGCTCTGGAAGCCGGCTATCTCGATTCGAACGACCAGCAGGCTATCCTGCGCTCGCGAGCCGACCGCACACCTGTCTCCAATGATGTGCGCCGGCGGCTGACGCGCGCAGCTGCCAAAGTAAACCGCATTCTGCGGGCCATGGAAGAACCCATGTCGCTGGACAGCCCGGTGGGGAATGAAGACAGCAGCATTCTGGGAGACTTTATTGAGGATGAAGATGCGCCGGAGCCTATGGACGCTGCCGCGCGTGAGATGCTGCGTGAATCGGTGAAGAACGCGCTGGCGGTGCTGTCAGACCGCGAGCGGGAAGTCCTTGAGCTGCGCTTTGGCCTGATCGATGGTAAGGATCATACCCTCGAAGAGGTGGGCCAGTATTTCAATGTGACACGCGAGAGAATCCGCCAGATTGAGGCCAAAGCGCTCAGAAAACTGCGCCATCCGACGCGCAGCCGCCACCTGCGGGATTATTTGGGGTAAAATAGATAGAGTTTGTGAAATTTGACACCTTTTATTCATTGTGGTAAACTTCACCGAGGTTTATCTAATCTAATATTTATCTTGTCCCAACACCTTTTCAGGGCGAACAAGGATGCTAACCGAATATTTACCAATCGCAATTTTGCTCTTATTGTCTACGGGACTGGCGGTGCTTGTTGTGATACTGGGGCACTCGTTTGGTCCAAAAAGACCGACCGAAGCCAAAGGTACGCCTTACGAATCGGGTATGCGCCCGATCGGACCGGGGACCAGGCGAATGCCGATTCGCTTTTATCTGATAGCGATGCTGTTTATCCTGTTCGATATTGAGGTTGTGTTCTTCCTGCCCTGGGCCGTCGTGTTTCGTCAGCTTGGCCTGTTTGGACTGGTAGAAATGTTTATCTTTATCGCTATCTTATTAGTGGGGTACGTATACGCCTGGAGGAAAGGAGCCCTTGAATGGGAGTAGAGCAGAAACTGGGTAATATGGGGGTAGTTACCATGCGCCTGGAAGATGCTGTAAACTGGGCGCGTACTGGTTCTATGTGGCCTGTTTTGTTTGGACTGGCCTGCTGCGCGATTGAGATGATGGCTGCACAGGCATCCAATTATGACTTGAGCCGTTTTGGGATGGAGCTAAACCGTGCCAGCCCGCGTCAGTCGGACCTGATGATTGTGGCCGGGCGCGTTTCTCGCAAAATGGCGCCTGTTGTGCGCCGGCTGTATGACCAGATGCCAGAACCCAAATGGGTACTGTCCATGGGCGATTGTGCATCGACCACGGGGGTGTTTAACAATTATGCGCTGATCCAGGGCGTTGATGAAGTTGTACCGGTTGACGTATATGTGGCCGGCTGCCCGCCTCGCCCGGAAGCGCTCATTCACGGCATCATCACCCTGCACGAAAAAGTTAAGGGCGAGAGCTTGAAGGACTGGTCATAGTCATCCATTCAAACAGGGGGAGGTCGTGAATTATTTCCGGCCTCTCCCTCATTTTTGAATTTTTAATAGGTCGCATATGAACGAACAACTTCAATTCGCTGTAGAAGCACTGAAGGAACGTTTTGGCGGTGTTGAGAAGATATTTCGCGGTGATGTCGAGGTCATTCTGACACCGGAGAGCATCGTCCCTGCCTGCCAGACGCTGCGGGATGAGTTCGATTTTGAAATGCTCGTCGATGTGACCGCAGTGGATTACTGGCCCCAGGAAGAGCCCCGCTTTCACGTTGTTTACCGGATCCGCTCTCTGAAACACAATTTGATTATTGGTCTGCGGGTGCCGGTGGATGGGGACAATCCGGCGGTGTCCACCATTGAAGGTGTGTACCCGAACGCGAACTGGTTTGAACGCGAAGTCTATGATATGTTCGGGATTCGTTTCGAAGGCCATTCGGACCTGCGCCGCATTCTGATGCCTTATGAATGGGTCGGCCATCCGCTGCGTAAGGATTATCCTCTGGGTTACGAAGAGGTCCAGTTCACCTTTAATTTCGACGAGATCAACGTTCGTAAACCCTTCGCACGCCGGGTGAATAAAAAATAAATGCCGGTCGGCTCCGTGGTTGAGTGGGGACCAGGACAGGCTCTGAGGGATTAATTCGTGATAGTGGAAACGAGAGAATTATGGGATTAGAGATATTCCCCCAAACTGATGTAACCGCCGAGCAGGTTTCGGTCGAAGATATCAAGCACCTGATTACGAACCGGGCAATTGAGGGCGAAACGATGCTCCTCAACATGGGGCCCCAGCACCCCAGCACGCACGGGGTTCTGCGTCTGCTGCTGGAGCTGGACGGTGAGACGGTGGTCAACTGCATCCCGGATATCGGCTACCTGCACACCGGGATTGAAAAGAACATGGAGGCCAAGACATACATCAAGGCCGAGGTGATGTCTGACCGCATCGATTACCTGAACAATCTCGGCAATAACCTGGTGTACTGTCTGGCCGTGGAAAAGCTGGTCGACCTGGATGTGCCTCCCCGGGCTCAGGCGATTCGTGTGATTCTCGCCGAACTGCAGCGCATTGCATCCCATCTGATCTGGCTGGGCACACACGCGCTGGACCTGGCGGCGATGTCCGTCTTTCTGTATTGTTTCCGCGAGCGCGAGATCATCCTCGATATTTTTGAGCTGTGCTCCGGCCAGCGAATGATGACAACGTATATTCGTCCGGGCGGCCTGTGGCGCGATACGCCGGTGGAGTTTGAAGATGCGGTGCGCAATTTCCTGAAGATCTTCCCCCGGCGCATCGATGAGTATGAAGCGCTGCTGACGAAGAACCCGCTGTTTATTGAGCGCACGAAGAATATCGGTATTCTTACCCCTGAAGATGCCATTAAATGGGGTGTGACCGGTCCGATGCTGCGGGCGTCCGGGATCGCTCACGACCTGCGCAAGGTTCGACCATACTCCGGTTACGAGCAGTACGATTTTGATGTTCCTGTCGCCAACGGCTGCGATACCTACGACCGATATATTGTCCGCATCGAAGAGATGCGCCAGTCGGTGCGCATCATCCAGCAGGCGCTGGACAAGCTGCCCTACGGGCCGGTGCTCAGCAGCAACCGCAAATACGTTCCGCCGCCGCGCTCCGAGCTGGGCACCAGCATGGAAGCCGTCATCCACCATTTCAAATACTGGACAGAAGGCTTCCCGGCGCCCAAAGCAGGTGTGTATGCGGCGGTAGAGTCGCCGCGCGGTGAGCTGGGCGTGTACCTGGAAGGAGACGGCGGGCCGAAACCCTACCGGTGCCACTGGCGTACGCCCTCTTTCGCAAACCTGCAGGTGCTGCCGCTGATTTCTAAAGGGGTTTTCGTGGCCGACATGGTTGCCCTGATCGGCACTGTGGATATTATCTTGGGAGATGTAGACCGGTGAACAAGCTTCTTGAAAAATATCCCCAGGAAGTGAAAAGGATTCTGGCGAAATATCCGCCTGATCACAAACGCGCCGCGGTAATGCCGCTCCTTTATCTCGCTCAGAAAGACCAGATGTACGTCAGCAAGCAGGCGATGGAGGACATCGCCGAGCTGCTGGACATCACGGTCACCGAAGTGGCTTCCATCGTGGGCTTTTACACCCTGTACTACGACGAGCCCGCCGGCAAATACCGCATTCAGGTGTGTACAGACCTGCCCTGCGCACTGCGCGGCGCAGAGACATTTTTGCAGAAGCTCTGTGAGAAACTGGGCATCGAGGTCGGAGGAACGACAGAAGATGGCCTGATCACGGTCGAACGGGTGATGTGCCTGGCTGCCTGCCACCATGCCCCGATGTTCCAGGTGCAGTCTGGCGATGGACTGACCTATCACGAGGATCAGACCGTGGAGAGCGCCCTGGAGCTTATCGAGGAGCTGCGCCAGGCGGCTGGACGGAGAAACGGCCATGAGTGAGCAGAAAGCTTATTCCTATGTCCTCCTGCGTCATCGTGAGATCCCCGATCTGAACCGCCTGCAGGTTTACCGGGAGAACGGCGGCTTTAAGGCCTTTGAGAAAGTGGTTACCACCATGCAGCCTGCGGAGGTTGTGGATGTGGTCAAGGCCTCCGGGCTGCGCGGGCGCGGCGGCGCCGGCTTCCCCACCGGCATGAAATGGTCTTTCATCGATAACAATTCCTGGCCGCATTACGTGGTCGCCAACGCGGACGAGTCCGAGCCGGGGACCTTCAAGGACCGCGAGATCATGGAAGGCAATCCTTTCCAGTTCCTGGAGGGAGTAGCCATCTGCTCGTACGCCGTGCAGGCGAATGTCGCTTACATTTATCTGCGCGGCGAGTTCTGGCAGATCGCAGCGACGCTCGACCGCCAGATTGAAGAGATGGAGGCTGCCGGCCTGCTGGGAGACAACCTGTTCGGTACGGATTACTCCCTGCGGATTTACACGCATCTCGGCGCCGGCGCTTACATCTGCGGTGAAGAGACCGCACTGCTCGAATCGCTGGAAGGCAAACTGGGCCAGCCGCGGCTGCGCCCGCCGTTCCCGCCTTCGTACGGCGCATTTGGCAAACCGACGATTGTTAACAACGTCGAGACGCTCACCAACGTGCCGATGATTATTGACCGGGGCGTCGACTGGTTCCGTTCGATCGGCACCGAGAAAAGCCCGGGGCCAAAGATCTTCTCGCTCTCCGGTAAGGTCAACCGGCCGGGCAATTATGAACTGCCCCTGGGCACAACCTTCCGTGAATTGATCTTCGAGCACGGCGGCGGGATCCCCGAAGGCCGTTCGGTTAAAGCAATCATGGCGGCCGGCGCGTCTTCCTCCTTGATTGTTGCCAACGAACAGGCTCTGGATACGCCCATGGATTATGAGAGCGTACCCAGCCTTGGCGCCCAGCTGGGATCGGCATCTGTAATCGTGATCGATGATTCGGTCAGCATTGACTGGCTGGTGAATAAGACCGTGCACTTCTTCCAGCACGAATCGTGTGGAAAATGCACCCCCTGCCGTGATGGGACGTACTGGATGAGGCACATCACCGATCGTATTCGATCTGGGAACGCTCGCTGGGAGGATGTTGAACTGCTGGAGGATGTGGCCAACCAGATGAAGGGAAAGTGCCTGTGTGCGCTGGGTGAATTCTCGATCGAGGCCGTCCTCTCGGGAATCGAGCGCTTCCGTGAAGACTTTGAAAAAGCAGTGGGCGTATCGCAGCCTGTTGGGGTTGTTCAGGCTGAAGAGACCGCCGCACCTGGGCTGGAGTAAAGCATGGCTAAGCAGGTCACCCTGACAATTGATGGTATTGAAGTGACTGTGCCCGAGGGCACGCTGGTAGTCAATGCAGCCAAAAAAGCGGGCATTGATATCCCCGTCTTCTGTTATCACCCGAAAATGGAACCGGTCGGGATGTGCCGTATGTGCCTGGTTGAAATCGGCCGGCCCATGCGTGACCGGGTTACCGGTGAACTGGTTCTGAACGACGACGGGACGCCGAAAATCAGTTTCGGGCCGAAACTGGAAACTGCCTGCACCACGCCTGTGTCGGAGGGCATGGTTGTGCTGGGCACAACCGAGAAGGTGAAGCTGGGCCGTGAAGACATTATTGAATTCCTGCTCACCTCTCACCCGCTGGACTGTCCCGTCTGCGACAAGGGCGGCGAGTGCCCTCTGCAGAATCTGACGATGGGCTTCGGCCCGGGCGTTTCACGGTTTATCTGGGAAGAAAAAATGCGCCTGGCGAAGCACTATCCGCTGGGCAATCTGATCGTTCTGGATCGCGAACGCTGCATCCAGTGCGGGCGCTGTGTGCGCTTCCAGGATGAAATCGTGGACGACCCGGTGATCGGTTTTTCAAAGCGTGGTCGTGCGCTGCAGATCATCACGTTCTCGGAACCCGGGTTTGATTCATACTTCTCAGGCAATACCACCGACATCTGCCCGGTCGGCGCGCTGACTTCAACCGATTTCCGTTTCAAAGCCCGCCCCTGGGAACTGAAAACGGCAGCTTCCATCTGCAACCAGTGCCCTGTGGGCTGCAACACCAGCATCGATGTACGACGTGAGGCTGCCGCAGGCGGCGAATGGGTCGTCAAGCGCATTATGCCGCGCCAGAACGAGAAGGTGAACGAGATCTGGATCTGCGATAAAGGGCGCTACGGCTATCATTTTGCTGAACGCGACCACCGCCTGACCCAGCCGCTGATCCGGCGCAACGGCGAGCTGACTCCCGCTACGATGGAAGAAGCACTGGATCTGGTTGCGGAACGCTTCCGCGCTGCCGGCAGCGACCTGCTGACCATTGCCGGCGGGCGGCTGACGAACGAGGACCTGTTCAACCTGCGCCAGCTCACTGAAGGACTGAGCGGGAAGACCGCCCTTTACACGCACATGGCCGGCGGCGACCTGACCGCTCAGGTGGGTCTGGCCCAGGGCAGCAATTTCAGCGATATGGGGCCGGAGACGGCTATCCTGGTGGTCGCCTGCGATCTGGAAGAGGAAGCGCCGCTCTACTGGCTGCGCGTCAAACAGGCAGCCGACCGGGGCGCCAAGTTGATTGTGCTCAACCCGCGCCCGACAAAGACGGACCGCTACGCCACTCAGATCATCCGCTACCCGTACGGTTCGGAGGCCGCGGCCGTCCTGGAGATGGTGAACAGCCTCTCTGCCAAACGGCCCGAACTTCCAGAGGATGCGAAGGCGCTGTCCCGCGGTCCGGCACTGCAGGAAGCCGCTCGCATCTTCGCTGAGGCTGAAAATGCGGTCATTCTGTACGGCAGCGAGGGCACCAGCCTGGAGGCTTCGGCGGCCCTGGCACAGGCCTGTGCCAACCTGCTTATCGCCACAAATCATATCGGACGGGTGAATAACGGCCTGATTGGCGTCTGGCAGCGGGCCAACGAACAGGGCGCCTGGGATCTGGGCTTCCGGCCGGTGAACGATCTGGCGGCGGCCATGAAAGCCGCAAAAGCGCTTTATATTGTTGGCGCTGATCCCGCTGGCGACGATCCGTCTCTGGCCGAGTCGGCCGATTTCCTGGTCGTGCAGGAGCTTTCTCTGACCCAGACCGCCCGGCTGGCCGATGTCGTACTGCCTGTGCAGTCCTTCACCGAGCGTGAGGGCAGCTACACCAATGGCGAACGCCGTGTCCAGCGCTTCTACCCGGCCGTTCCGGAACCGGCGGGCATCCTGCCGGACTTCCGCGTTACGGCTGAAATCGGACGGCGGCTGGGGCTTGACCTGGAGATGCGGAGCGCATCCAGGGTGATGGACCGCATTGCGCAGGCTGTTCCGGATTATGCCGGACTGAGCTACCGGAAGCTGGCCGAAGTGGAAGAGCAGTGGCCGATTATCGGGCGTGAAGATCTGTATTACGGCGGCACCGGCTATGAGAATTCGCAGGGAATGGGCTATCAGCTGGCACCGGCGGCTCAGAAGAGCAGCCCGGCGCTTGGCTGGGTGCAGCCCCCGGTACTTGAGCGACCTGCAAACGGCTTCCTGGCTGTGCCCTTTACCCGCCTGTATGACAAAGGACAGACTTTGCTGGCCTCTACCCTGCTGCAGGAACGGATCCCCGATACCTTCGTCATGCTGAATCCGGCCGATGCTGAACGGCTGGGTGCTGTGGACGGGGACACTGTGCAGGTTTCGATCAATGGAATGGATGCTCTGGCGGCGGCCAAAATTACTGGGGATGTGCCAGAAGGGATTGTTTTGGTGCCGCGCAGCTATGGAATTCCCATCGTTGCTCCGGTGCCCGTCCAGCTGAAACTGGCGGAGCCGGCCCTGGCGTAGTCGCAGAAGAGGTTTCTATGGATTTTGGTTTAATCCTGGAATGGACGATTAAGTCCCTGATCCTGATCCTGATTTTGCTCACTGGTTTCGCTTATACCACGCTGTATGAGCGCAGAGTGCTGGCGCGAATTCAGGTGCGGGTGGGGCCCAACCGGGTAGGTCCGGCCGGGCTCCTTCAGCCGGTCGCTGACGGAATAAAGCTCATCTTTAAAGAAGAACTGATTCCACCGGGCGCTGATAAGTGGATTTTCATCCTGGCGCCGATCCTGGTGGTTGTTCCCGCCCTGGTCATCACGGCTGTGGTGCCCTGGGGAGCAGATGTTACCCTCTTCGGGCGAACCATTCCGCTGTCGATTGCCAACCTGAACGTTGCAGTGCTGTACATCCTGGCAATTGCCTCCATTTCTGTTTATGGCATCGTGCTGGCGGGCTGGTCGTCTAACAACAAGTATGCGCTGTTAGGTGGCATCCGCTCCTCGGCGCAGATGATCAGCTACGAACTGGCACTGGGCCTGTCTTTTATCGGCCCGATTTTGCTCGCCGGTTCCATGAGCATGAACGACATCGTCGATGCACAGCGCGGCATGTGGTTTGTGGTCTACCAGCCGGTGGCGGCGGTGATTTTCTGGATCGCCTCGATCGCCGAAGTCAACCGTGCGCCTTTCGACATGCCTGAGGCCGAACAGGAGCTGACCGCCGGGTACCACACGGAATATTCGGGGATGAAGTTCGCTCTGTTTTACATGGGTGAGTACGTGAAGATGATCGCCGTGAGCGCGATTTTCTCCACGCTCTTCCTGGGCGGATATCTCGGGCCGTTTGTGGACAGACTGCCCTGGCTGGGGCCGATTTACCTGCTGATCAAGATCGGGATCATGCTCTTCACAATGATCTGGGTCCGCGCCACTTTGCCCCGCATCCGCTATGACCACCTGATGGCGTTTGGTTGGAAGTTTTTGCTGCCTGTTTCGCTGTTGAATGTGTTTGTTACGGCAGCTGTACTGGTGCTGATGTTACCCGCTTAAGAGCGGCTGGAGGTTGACCTTATGTTTCGAAGTATTCGAGAAATTGGTCGCGGCCTGGCGATGACCTTCCGGTATATGCTGACCAAACCGGTCACATACCAGTACCCGGAAGTGAAAAGACCGGTGCGCCCGCGCTTCAAGGGACGCCATGTGTTGAAGCGCTACGACAACGGACTGGAGAAGTGCATTGGCTGTTCGCTCTGTGAAGCGGCATGTCCGGCGGACGCAATTTTCGTCGAATCTGCCGAAAACACGGATGAGGCACGCTACTCTCCGGGCGAACGCTATGCGAGCACATATGAAATCAATATGCTGCGCTGCATCTTCTGCGGATACTGTGAAGATGCCTGTCCAACGGAAGCGATTGTCCTGGGCGATAACTATGAGCTTTCGTTTACCGACCGCCGCTCTGCGATTTACACCAAAGAAATGCTGCTGGAGCCGGTACCCCCGGGAGGAAAACCGACGCCGCAGGTAACTGAGCCGGGCAAATTCGTGCGCCCCATTCCGATTATGTCGGACCCGACGGACTGAACCGCGAGCAGGGAGACGGCCGGCTCAGTCTCGACAGGCGGTCTCCCTGCCTCAACCAACAATGAAGCTGAACGCGTGAACCTATGACCGCTGATCTGATCTTTTTCTTTCTTCTGGCAATTATTGCGGTTGTGGCTGCGGTGGGGATGGTGCGCAGCCGGAATACGGTTTATTCAGCCCTGTACCTGGTGCTGAATATGGCAACCCTGGCGTTGTTTTATCTCATCCTCGGCGCGCCGTTTATCGCCATGGCACAAATCACGATCTACGCAGGGGCAATCATGGTGCTGTTCCTGTTTGTGATCATGCTGCTGGGCACAGAACAGCTTGCTCCAACGGATAACCTGCCATGGCAGCGGCCGGTGGCCCTTATCCTGGCTGCAGCGCTTGTAGTCGAGGCGGTATATGTCTTCTTCTTCCGCAGGACGCTCCCCGAAGCGGTTGTCCAGGCGCTCCCTGATGGTTTCGGCGGGCCGGTGAATATCGGCGAAGTGCTGTTCAACCAGTATCTGCTCCCCTTCGAAGTGACCTCGGTGATTCTTCTGGTTGCCATGATTGGCGCCATTGTGCTGTCACGCCGGACTTAATAACCAGGCAGAAATGATCACGCATCCGGGGAGCTGGCCGCCAGCCGGACCCCGAAAATCTGGAGTAACGTATGGTGCCTGTTTCATACTACATTATCCTTTCCGCCATTCTCTTTACGATCGGAGCCCTCGGTGTACTGACTCGCCGCAACGCGATCGTCATTTTTATGTCGATTGAGCTGATGCTGAACGCAGCCAACCTGGCTTTTGTGGCTTTTGCGCGCAGCTTTCAAAACATCGGAGGCCATATCTTTGTCTTCTTCGTGATGGCAGTTGCTGCGGCAGAAGTTGCCGTTGGCCTGGCACTGATCGTGGCCATTTTCCACAAGAAGAACACCATCGATGTCGATGAGATCAGCACACTTAAAGGATAAAGAGAAAGACGAGGATGATCCCTCGGATCTCAAAAGCTGCTTGCGGAGATTGAATTTATGTTCCTGAACCAAGCTGTTTCAGCCGGGCCACAGTTTTTCTCACTCGTCCCCCTGATTGTTTTCTTCCCTCTGGCGGGGCTGCTCATCAATCTTATTTTCGGTGGGCGGATGAGCGAGAAGGCCATTGGGGCCGTCGCCAGCACCGCCTCTGGTCTTGCCTTTGTTGTTGCCGTCCTGCAGGCCGTATCTCTGGCTTCCCAGCCGGAGGGGACGACGGTTCCGCTGGTTGATTGGATCACGATCGGTGAGTTAAACCTGCGCTGGGCCTTCTTAGTCGACACGCTTTCGGTCACCATGATGCTGGTGGTTTCCGGCGTTGGGACGTTGATCCATATCTATTCGATCGGGTACATGCACGAAGACGTGCGGCACCAGGGTGACCCGGGGCGATTCCGGCGCTTTTTCGTCTACCTGAACCTGTTCATCGCCATGATGATGATCCTGGTCAGCGGGGACAACTATCTGATGCTCTTCGTTGGCTGGGAGGGCGTTGGGCTGTGTTCTTACCTGCTGATCGGTTTCTGGTACGACAAAGGGAAAGACGGCATCGGCAATGCCCTGGCTGCTAAGAAAGCATTTATTGTCAATCGAGTCGGTGACTTCGGTTTTCTACTGGCAGCGTTCTCCATTTTCTGGGCATTTGGCAGCTTCCAGTTTAACGAGGTGTTCGCGGATGTCCCGGCAGCTGAAGCAGCGATGCCCGGGATCGTGCTTGCGATAACGCTCTTCCTGCTGATCGGTGTGACTGGTAAATCGGCCCAGATCCCGCTGTACGTCTGGCTGCCGGACGCGATGGCCGGCCCGACGCCGGTTTCCGCATTGATCCATGCTGCCACCATGGTCACTGCGGGTGTGTACCTGATCACACGCTCGGCGCCGCTTTATGTGACGGTTCCGGAGGCCCAGAACATCGTGGCTCTGGTGGGCGGTGTGACTGCACTGTTTGCTGCAACCATTGCAGTGGCACAGTTTGATATCAAGAAAGTGCTGGCTTACTCCACCATCAGCCAGCTCGGTTTTATGGTGGCTGCTGTGGGCATGGGCGCTTACGCCGCCGGGATGTTCCACCTGATCACCCACGCATTCTTTAAAGCTCTGCTCTTCCTGTCTGCCGGTTCCGTGATCCAGGGGATGGAGGTAGGGGAGCATCATGTGTCTCACGACCCGCGTCTGAAGAAGCAGTTGAAACTGGTGGGAGGGCAGCACATCGACCCGCAGGACATGCGCAATATGGGCGGTCTGCGCACGCGGATGAAGACGACCTTCTGGGTGTACCTGATCGGCGCGCTGGCGCTGGCGGGCATCTTCCCGCTGTCTGGCTTCTGGTCGAAGGATGAAATTCTGGCTGAAGCCCTCCATCTGCAGCCGGCCGTCTACTGGATGCTGGTCATTGCAGCTTTCTTCACTGCCTTTTACATGGGACGCCAGATTTTCCTGGTCTTCTTCGGCGAACCGCGAACCCTTCCGGCAGAGCACGCTGTTGAGAACCCTCCGGTGATGACCATCCCGCTGATCATCCTGGCAGTTCTTTCGGTCGCCGGCGGTGTCCTGAATCTGCCTGGAATCCATTCTCTTTCGGACTGGCTGGCCAACACCATTCGGATCAGCGAAGAGGCCGTGTCACTGGCAGGTGGGCATGCGGTCCTGGTCGGGGAATTCAACCCGACGATTGCAGTCACAGCCACGATCCTGGCGCTGGCAGCGATCAGTCTGGCCTATCTGATCTACTACCGCCGCTACCAGGAACAGCTGAAGCTTCCTGCAGCCCGGCGTCCGGATGACCCGCTGCGCGCGTTCGCGGGACCGGTTTTCTCGGTGCTGGAGAACAAGTACTGGATTGATGAAGTGTACGCTGCGCTGTTCGTCAAACCGTACAACGCGTTGGCCGGGTTCCTGGCAGATGCGGTGGACTGGCGCTTCTGGCACGACTGGTTCCACGATACGGTTATTGCCGGCGGCTTCAGGCTGCTCTCACGCCTGCTGGCCCTGCGCATCGACCTGGGCGTGATCGACGCAGTCTCCGCCGGGATTGCCCGCTTCTTACAATGGGCAGCAGGTGGACTGCGCCAGATCCAGACCGGCTTTGTGCGCAATTACGCCCTCTCGGTTTTCCTGGGCGTGGTCATTATCATTGGCTACTTGATCTTGCGATAATCTCTATCCCGTTGGTGAGGCATAAACCATGGAATTTCTTCTTCACCCTCTGAACCTGGTCACCTTCTTCCCCCTGGTCGGCGTGCTCATCCTGTTGTTTTTGAAAAATGAGCAGAAAGATGCCGTTCGCTGGGTGGCCCTGATCACCTCACTGATCACCTTTGTGTTCTCAGTCGTTGTCCTGCTTCAATTCAACCCGGCGGAACCCGGACTTCAACTCGTTGTCCGCTATCCCTGGATTCAGGTGGCCGGCTTCAACATCTCCTACTTCCTGGGCGTGGATGGCCTGAGCATCCTGCTGTTGATGCTCACCACCTTCCTCACACCGATCTCCATTTTCTCCACCTGGACGGCCGTGGAGGAGCGTGTAAAAGACTTTATGCTCTTCTTCCTGCTGCTGGAAGTGGGTATGGTCGGCGTGTTCCTGGCGCAGGATCTGTTCCTGTTCTACATCTTCTGGGAATTCACCCTGGTGCCTATGTACTTCCTGATTGGCATCTGGGGCGGTCCGCGCCGCATGTACGCTGCCATTAAGTTCTTCCTCTACACCATGGCCGGCTCGATCCTGATGCTGCTGGCAATCCTGTATCTGGGCATTCAGGGCGGTACGTTCGCCGTACCCGATTTGATTAATATTGGTTTACCGGGGAATGTCCAGTTCTGGCTGTTCCTGGCCTTTGCAGCCGCATTTGCGATCAAGGTGCCCATGTGGCCGCTGCACTCCTGGCTTCCAGATGCTCACGTTGAAGCGCCAACCGCCGGTTCGGTGATCCTGGCTGGTGTCCTGCTGAAGATGGGTACCTACGGCTTTCTACGCTTCAACATCCCTCTCTTCCCCGAAGCGGCCGTTCGGCTCGCCCCCTGGCTGGCTGTCCTGGCGGTGATCGGTATCATCTACGGCGCTATTGTTTCCTTCGCCCAGAAGGACGTGAAGAAGCTGGTAGCTTATTCTTCTGTGAGCCACCTGGGTTTTGTGATGCTGGGCCTCACCGCGCTTAACTCGATCGGTGTTCAGGGTGCCATCCTGCAGATGATCAACCACGGTCTCAGCACAGGTGCCCTCTTCCTCGTCGTCGGTATGATTTACGAACGCCGTCACACTCGCGAACTGGATGCCTTTGGCGGTCTGTGGAAGATTATGCCCATCTACGGCGCCCTGACCCTGATCGTCGCTCTCTCTTCGATGGGCCTGCCCGGCCTCAACGGCTTCGTAGGCGAGTTCACGATCCTGCTCGGTGCCTGGGGCGCCGGAACCGAAGGTGCTCTGGGTTCCCGCTGGTTCGCCGGTCTGGCTGCCATTGGTGTCATCCTGGCGGCAGTTTATATGCTTTACATGTTCCAGAAGATGTTCCTGGGACCGGTCACCCACGAGGAAAACGCAAAGCTGAGCGACCTTAACTGGCGCGAGATCGTCACCCTGGTCCCGCTGCTGGTCTTCATCTTCTGGATCGGCCTTTATCCCAAACCGTTCTTTGACCTCATGGCGCCGGCAGTTGATAACCTGGTAGCGATTGTCGAGAGCGTCAGCGTGGCAGCTTTACCATAAGGCGGCTTATGTCCATTCAAGATCTGTTTGTAAACCTGAATGCCGTTCTGCCGTTCACCATTCTCATGGTGTGGGCAATGGTGCTCCTGCTCGTGGATTTGGTCATTCCACGGCGTCAGAAAGGGATCACCGCTGCACTGGCAGCGCTGGGGCTTCTGGTCGCTCTGGTTTTGACGATTCTGCGGCCCGCTGATGGAAGGACGGCCTTCGTCGACACGATCATTGTCGATGGGTTTGCCACCTTCCTGAACGTGATCTTCCTGGTCAGCGGAATCCTGGGCGTTGCTGTGGCGTACGATTATCTCAAGCGCATGGGCATCGAGCGCGGAGAGTATTATTCTCTGCTGCTGTTCTCAATCACCGGGATGATGCTCATGGCGCATGCCGCCGACCTGATCATCGTCTTCCTGGCGCTGGAACTGCTCTCCATCCCGCTGTACGTGCTGTCGGGCTTTGATCCCGAACGAATCACTTCGGAGGAAGCTGCGCTCAAGTATTTCCTGCTGGGCGCTTTTTCCACCGGTTTTGTGATCTACGGCGTTGCCCTGATTTACGGCGCAACCGGTTCGACCAACATGTCTGCGATCCTCGCCACCCTGATGCAGAGTGAGGTCAATATGACCCTGCTGGCGATCGGGACGGCGCTGGTGTTGATCGGCCTGGGGTTCAAGGTTGCCGCGGTCCCCTTCCATATGTGGACGCCGGATGTCTACCAGGGCGCACCGACGGCGATCGTGGCGTTTATGGCGGTGGGGGCGAAGGCAGGCGGCTTTGCGGCGCTGCTGCGCCTGTTCTTCATCGCCCTGCCCCAACTGGATATAGATATGACCCCTATCCTGTGGGGCGTGGCCGCCCTGACCATGATCCTGGGGAACGTGGTGGCCATCGCACAGTCCAATATGAAGCGCCTGCTGGCTTATTCCAGCATTGCACATGCCGGATACATTCTGATGGCGCTGGTTCCCATGGAACAGGAAATCGTGGCGCAGAATGCGGTTGCGTCGGCGCTGTTTTACCTCCTGGCCTACGGCGTGACCAGCTTCGCCGCATGGGCCG
>Ga0134098_1000202_pt1 | contig 66478 bp, 44 predicted proteins | sample 9_3taG_FD_94456 | JGI IMG/M metagenome (GOLD analysis project Ga0134098, IMG submission 94456) | Switchgrass degrading microbial communities from high solid loading bioreactors in New Hampshire, USA - 9_31_10_142_A3 metaG | ecosystem: Engineered > Bioreactor > Semi-continuous > Anaerobic >... | reverse complement strand
CGACGGAACGCCCTACCGTTACGAGAAGATTAGACTGTCTGAAGTGGAATTCCTATGTGGTTGTCAAAGGTCAATGACTTTGATTAACATGGTATGTCTGCATCACCATTGTACAAGGAGGCGCGGGGTTATGGTGAGAGAGATCGCGGTCCCCTCAACCGGGCAAGCGTTCAAGAACAACGCCACCGTTTGCGTTGGTACGGGAAGAATGGGTTTGGCCCTTCAGAAGGAGTATTATGAACATCTGAAGCTGGTGCAGGAAAAAATCAGGTTCAAGCATATCCGCGGCCACGGCCTCTTCTGCGATGACGTGGGCATCTACCGCGAGTTTGGCAGGGGTGAAGTCCGGCACACCTTCTACAACTTCACCTACTTGGACCGGATCATTGACATGTATCTGGAACTGGGTATCCGGCCGTTCCTGGAACTGGGTTTCATGCCGCAGGCGCTGAAATCGGGCGAGCAGTCGATTTTCTACTGGCGGGCCAATGTCACACCTCCCGTTTCCTATGAAAAGTGGGCTGCATTGGTCAAGGCAACCCTAGAGCACCTGGTGGAACGGTACGGCCGGGATGAGGTGATTACCTGGCCGGTGGAAGTCTGGAATGAACCAAATATTCCCTTCTGGGCCGGAACCATGGAGGAGTACTTCCAGCTTTACGATTACTCCGCCAAGGCTGTCAAGGAAGTCGATCCCCGTATCCAGGTGGGGGGGCCGGCGATCTGTGGTGTCGAGACTGAGAAATGGCTGAGGGGCTTTATCGAGCACTGCATCAAGAACAACTCACCGGTGGACTTCATCAGCCGGCACTGCTACAGTGCCAATAAACCAGAATGGCGGGGGCACTATAACTACCACACCATGATGGGTCCAGAGTTCACCATTAATGAGCTCAAGGAAACCAGGGCGATCATGGCCGATTATCCTCTGACAAAGGAATTGCCGCTGCACATTACTGAGTTCAACAGTTCGTACAACCCCGTTTGCCCCATTCACGACACGGTTTTCCAGGCCGCCTACATCGCCAGGGTCTTGAGCGAGGCGGGAGAATACGCCGACTCGTACTCGTACTGGACCTTCAGCGATGTCTTTGAGGAGGCGGATGTGCCCAAGGCTGTGTTCCACGGCGGCTTTGGCCTGGTGGCCTTCTATTCCATCAAAAAGCCGACGTTCTATACCTTTGAGTTCTTCGCCAACGCCGGCGGTGAGCTTTTGTACCGGGACAACAACATTTTGGTGACCCGGAAAGGTGACCGCTATGTGATCATAGGCTGGAACTGGCAAAGCAGTGCCAGCCAAACCCGATCGGAGAATCAGTCCTGCAAACTGCTGCTGCCCGCTGCCGGGGAACAAGCGATCATGGTTAAGAAACTGGTGAACGGCGATCATGCCAATCCACTGCAGACATGGGTCAATCTGGGCCAACCCCGCAGCCTGAACAGGGAACAGGTGGGAATTCTGCAGGCGGCGGCCGAGCCGCTGAAGACCGATGCCAAGCTGGTGCCTAAAGACGGACTGTATAAGGTGCCGCTGGATCTGGTGGGGAACCAACTCTGCATGGTAGAGATTATCCCTGTCGAGGATCAGTCCCATACCTACGTCGGCCTTGACTTGGACTATTACGGGCTCAAGTGAGCCGGAGGCGGTGTACCGCGGCGCAGTAATGTTCAGTTAGCATTAACATTGTTGGCATATGATTAAAGATATTAACTCCGAGAGGATTTTGCTGGTAAATGTTGAATTTTATAAGCACAAAGCCAGCAATCAAGCCTTGTTGGGGAAACCGGGGTGAGGTGCTGGAAATCTTCCGGGCATCGCTGGAAGGCGCACAGCGCAGCTGGTTCCAGCTGGTACCGCGGGTTTGAGGAGGTTGGTAAAACATACACTGGGGAGGATAACGCATGGCGACAACGCTGAAGCAGGCTAGAATTTTGGTGTTGGTTCTCGTTGGTGTGCTTCTGGCTGGCTGCTTTGGTTTTGGCCAGTGGAAGGTTTCGGGGATTGTGACTGACCCGGCGAGCAATCCACTCGCTGGAGTGACATTGTTGGTCAAAGCAGGGACAACTGTCACACTGACCACCGGTGACGATGGAAAATGGTCAACCACGGTGTCAGGCAAGGAAGTGGAGATTACCGCTGTGAAAGATGGGTATGAGTTTGAGAAGGTTGTGGTCAAGAAGGCCGACAACAAGCCGGTGACCATAGTCGGTACCCCCAAACTCACTGTCAGCCCAGCCGCCGGGTATTATGAGGAGCCTATATCGGTAACCTTGGCTATAGCTGGGGATTACAAGATATTCTATACCTTGGATGGCAGCGAACCCACGGCTGAAAGCACTGAGTATACCGATCCAATTGAAATCGACGAGCCAGGAACAGTGACTGTCAAAGCTATCGCCATCAGCAATACTGATCCAACAGTCACCCAGAATATCTCTGCAGAGTACGAGTACCACAACCCAGGCATCATTCGCAACGGAGGTTTTGAGTTTGGCCTGGACTACTGGCACGGCAGGTCATGCACGTTGAAGATCACCAGTGCCGAGTCCTACAATGGAACACACAGCGTCCTGGTGACCGAACGGGGAGAGACAGGCAGCGGGCCGAGGTACGATCTGCCTACTACCATTCAGCATGGGCAAAAATACCTAGTGACAGCCTGGGTCAAGTACGTTGGCGAATCTGCACCGGAGAAGCGCACGTTCCAGATCTGCTTCCAGGAAGGTGATGACTGGAGACCGATCGAGATTATAGCCGGTGCCGATATAACGAAAGGTGAATGGGGCAAGATCGAGGGTGTTTACACCATTCCAACCGAAATAATCCGCGACGGTCAACCTATTCCCATACCGCTGGCGAAACCGCGCATATTTATTGAGACTTCGTGGGTGGCAAATCCGGATCCAAATAGTGATTTGATGGATTATTACGTGGATGCCGTATCCATGATTCTTGTGGAAGAACAAGAAGAACAATAAGTAACAGCAGCTTGGTATAGAAACAGGGGTGAGCCACTGCTCATCCCGCCTATCAAGGGACCCAATCAAGCTTGCGGTATTTCGTGAGAAAGCAGCTTCTGCAGGCCGGGCCCGACCGGATTTTATAAGCACCATTGAAACCGGTTTCCCTCAACAGGCTTGTGTACCGGCCACAACATAGGTTAGGAGAAATGCAGATGAAACGCAAAGTATGCTTAACTGCGGTTTTACTGCTGTTGGCGGTGTACATGCCGGCTTTCGCCGACAATCCCATTGTCCAGACTTTGTATACTTCAGACCCTGCACCAATGGTGTATGACGGGGTCTTGTATGTCTATACAGGGCATGATGAGCCCGGGTCCACATACTATACCATGTACGATTGGCGGTTGTACTCCACGACAGATATGGTGAATTGGACTGATCATGGTGCGGTTTTTGCTCCGACGGAGTTCAGCTGGGCCAAACCGGGAGATGCCTGGGCTGCTCAATGCATTGAGCGGAACGGCAAGTTTTACTTCTATGTCACGGCTACTCACAAAACACTGAACAGGCCTACAATTGGCGTTGCTGTCGCCGACTCTCCCTTTGGGCCTTTTAAAGATCCAATTGGGCGCCCGCTGATTGCCAACGCCTGGGGTGACATTGACCCTGCAGTATTCATCGATGATGACGGCCAGGCTTACTTGTACTGGGGCAATCCGCAGTTGTACTATGTCAAGCTTAATGAAGACATGATTTCCTACGACCGGGAAGTGGGCATTGTCAAAGTGCCGCTCACCGAAGCTGGTTTTGGCAAACGCTACGGTGACCCTGACCGGGCCACTTTGTATGAAGAAGGCCCCTGGCTTTACAAGCGCAGTGACATATATTACTTGATTTATGCTGCCAGCGGCATTCCCGAGAACATATGCTACTCCACCAGCGGCAGCCCGACTGGCCCCTGGACCTTCCGGGGAGTTATCATGCCCACCGAAGGCCGCAGCTTTACCAATCATCCGGGAGTAGTGGATTACAAGGGCAAGACTTACTTCTTTTACCACAACGGAGCCCTGCCAGGCGGCAGTGGGTTTACCCGTTCCGTCTGTGTCGAGGAATTCGAGTTCACCGAAGATGGCCTGTTTCCCACAATCCGCATGAGCAAAGAAGGGCCGGCAGCCATCGCTAACCTCAACCCATATTCCAGGGTGGAAGCAGAAACGATTGCCTGGTCCTCAGGAGTTCAGACAGAGCCCTGCCCGGAAGGCGGAATGAATGTCTGGGATCTGCAGAACGGTGATTATATCAAAGTAAAGAACGTTGAGTTCGGCAGTAAAGGCGCGGCAGCTTTCTCGGCAAGGGTGGCCAGCGGTTCCAACGGCGGCGCCATTGAACTGCGGTTGGACAGCCTGACAGGCCCGGTCATCGGCGTTTTGCCTGTCTCCCATACGGGGGGGTGGGATGTATGGACAACCAAGACGACAGCCATTTCCGGTGCCTTCGGTGTCCATGATTTATTCCTGGTCTTCAAAGGCGATGAAGATGAGCTATTCAAGTTTGATTGGTGGCAGTTTACCCCGAGCGGGGATAGTCAGGACCTGGTGGCTGTTTCCGCTGTGGTTGATCAGTACAAGATAGACGTTGTGGATGGACGGAACACCGCCCAGGTTACAGTGACAGCTATCTATGCCGACGGGACCAGCCGCAATGTCACGGCTGATTGTGTTGTGACAGTGGATCAGGATGTTGCTGCCGTCACCGACGGGCAGATTCGGGGAGTGAATTATGGCGAGGCTGTGATCACCTTTACCTACGCCGGCCGCTCCGATCATCTGTACATAGTGGTGCAGGATTTGCAGAAAGAACAGACTGTCAGCCGCCTGATTGTCGAGCCGGCTGCATTCGACCTGTACGTGGGCACCAGCGCGGCCTTTACAGTGACTGCTGAGTACCTGGATGGGCGGCTGGAGGATGTGACCTCTACCGCTGCCTACCGCAATTCCAATCCAGGAGTTGCGTCTGTGAGCAATGGGACAATTACAGGCAAGTCTGCCGGCCAAATTGATGTCGCCGTAAGCTTCCAAGGCAAGATGGGCGAGCCGGCTGAGGCCCTGATACCCATCACTGTGGCCAACCGCAACCCCTATGCCCGCAACGAGGCGGAATTGTATTCGCTGCAGTCCGGTGTGCAGACCGAGGCCTGCACTGAAGGCGGCCTGAATGTGGGTTATATTGAAACTGGCGACTGGATTATGTTCAAGAGTGTGGAGTTCCCGGCAGGCGCTTCCCGGTTTTCAGCCCGCGTGGCATCGGCAACCGGCGGCGGAACCATAGAAATCCGCCTGGACAGCCCCAACGGCACCCTAGCCGGGTCATTGGCTGTGAGCGGCACCGGGGGATGGCAGAACTGGGTGACCCGCTCCACGGCAGTAGAGGATATCAGCGGTGTGCACGATGTGTATCTCAAGTTCACAGGCGGCAGCGGCTACCTACTGAACATCAACTGGTGGCAGTTTGAGCCAGTCCAATAAGAGTGCAGTCTCAGCGGGGCTTCCCCGCTGGCCTGGAGTCAATATCATAGGAGGTGGCGTCATGCGGTGGATTAATCTTGTTTCAACTGCGACCATGATGTTGGTGGTTTTCGTGGCGATAAGCGCAGGCAGCAGCGTTTACGCTGCTGCGGGCGAAGTCCTCGATCCGTCTTCTCTGTTTGCCGATCTGGCAATTGCTCCCGCCTACAAACCCATCGGCGATCACAATCCAATCTTGCCTCATCGGTTTGGTGCGGATCCATATGCTTTGGTATATAATGGCCGGGTTTATGTCTATGCAACCAACGATGCGGTCGTCCAGACCCCGGCGGGTACGGTGATCAAAAATCAATACGGCCTAATCCGTGCCATCAGCCTTGTCTCTTCGGACGACCTGGTCAACTGGACCGATCACGGCTGGATTGAGATCGGGCCTCCGGGGAGGGGCCTTGCCCCATGGGCTGGCAACTCGTGGGCTCCTGCGGCAGCGTACAAAAACATTGACGGCAGAGACCGCTTCTTCCTCTATTTCGCCAATAACGCAAACGGCATCGGCGCGCTGGTAAGCGACAGCCCCGTGGGGCCGTTCACCGATCCCATCGGAGGTGCCCTCGTTTCCCGCAATACACCCAACGCCAATGTGGTCTGGCTGTTCGACCCCGCTGTAGTGCTTGATCAGGAGGGGAACGGCTATCTCTATTTTGGCGGCGGTGTGCCCGAAGGGCAGGATGAGATGCCCAACACCGCCCGGGTGGTCAAGCTGGGTGACGATATGATCAGTCTGGCGGGAACACCGCAGGTAGTGCCTGCGCCCTGGTTTTTTGAAGCTGCCTATGTCTTTGAGCACAACGGCATCTATTACTATACTTACTGCACCAACTTCGCCAACCGATCCAATGCCAAAGGCAGCATTGTCAATGATCCGGGCGAGATTGCCTACATGACCAGCAGCAATCCCATGGGCCCGTGGGAGTACCAGGGTTCGATCCTGAAAAACCCCGGTGAGTTCTTCGGCCTAGGTGGGAACAACCACCACAGCATTATCCAGTTCAATGGTGAATGGTATATTTTCTACCATGCCCGCCTCATGGAAGAATACATGGGGATTATCGACGGGGATTACCGGGCTACCCATGTGGACAATTTGACCATTACTGATGACGGCAAAATCCTCCCTGCCGCAGGTACCCGCAGGGGAGTGGCTCAGGTCAAGTATCTCAATCCGTATGTGCGGCAGGAAGCGGAGACCATGGCCTGGGCCGGCGGTGTCACTGTGCAGCAGAGCAGTGAACCCAGCGCCATTTATGGCCCGGTCAATACCGTGGTTGCGGTCGGCAGCGGCAGCTTCATCGGCTTGTCTGGCGTCGATTTTGGCACGGAGGGCGCTGCCAGGATCACGGTGAAAGTGGCCTCTGAGGCAGAAGTGAATGCCATCAAGATCACTGCGGGCAAACCGGAAAACGAAGCATACGGGTATGTTGTTGTGCCCAACACTGGCAGCCTGAACGATTTTGTGGAAATAACCGCAGCTTTGGATCAACCGTTGAAAGGAGTCCAGGATCTCTTCTTTGTCTTTGCCGGTGAAGGTTTTGTCTTCGATGCCTGGCAGTTCCATGATTAAGAGTACGGTCTTTGTGGGGGATAGCAATGGGAAAAAAGCTAGCAGGCATTGGAGTCGTTATCCTGCTCTTGGCCGCGGCCGGAATAAGTGGATTCGCTGCGGCAGATGAGCGGGCCGGCATCAGGCCGACACCGCCGCTCAGAGTGGAAGGTAATCAGCTCAAAGATCCCGCAGGAAACACAGTACTGCTTCACGGCTGGATGCAGCCAACTGCCACTTACTTTAACGGCGGCGGCAAATGGTACCTTGATCCCTGGGACTGGACGAAGCTGCGTTCACTGCTGACACCCTCAGGTGTCTTGAACTTCCTGGAGTACCTCGAAGAAGTGGCGACTCTAATGAGCGATCCCAGCCCACGCTATGGGCGGGATCACGGCTGGTACTGCAGCTTTGTCCGCCTCAACCTGGATGGGGTGGGCGGCTGGTCCAGCGCTCATGGGTTGACCAATCCGGATCAGTTTGATGCCTGGATCGCGAATTTCCTGGTGCCGTATGTCAACATTCTGCGCAGCCGCGGCATCTACCTGGTCCTCTGTGCCACCGGGCCGATGATCGTCAATGTTGACGGCGATATGTCCAAGAATGCCGGCCAAGGTACTCAGGAGCGCCTGATCACCTTTTGGGAAAGAGTTGCCAGTGCTCCGGGCATCAAAAACGCACCCAATGTCATGTTTGAACTCATGAATGAGCCGGTCCTGGTGGAGTCGGCCTTGGGCAGCAATCAATGGGGCATGCAGAACAAGGTTTATTTCGAAGCATTCACCACATGGCTGCAGCCGATCATCGACACCATCCGCTCCACGGGAGCCAACAACATCATCTGGGTGCCGACTTTAGAATGGCAGGGCTCCCCACAGCAGTGGGCCATGTACCCCTTTTCCGGTGAAAACATTGGTGTCGCAGTCCATTTCTATCCTGCCTATGGCGGTGTGTTTGACAATACCAAAGCAGTGCAGAGCCTCTGGGACCGGCAGTACAAGCCGGCAGCGGACCGCTGGCCGATGATCATCACAGAAATGTTCTGGACACCTTATCCTGATGATCCCCGGAATCTGGTCAACGGCCGGACCGAAGGTTTCGGCAATGCCATCAAAAAGGCTATTGACACTCAGGGAAATGTTTCTTTCCTAGTGGGTTTCATCGGTGATCTGCTGGATGACTTGGGCAGCAGCCGGCCTTATGACTGCGAACTTGCCGACCGGGAAGGAGCCCAGGCCTACTTCGACTGGATGCCGGAACTGGCCAAGCTGAGCGTCCGATCGTTTGGCTATCAGCAGGTGCCGGGCCGGATTGAGGCGGAGGACTTTGAACAGATGGCGCCTGGAATCAAAGTCGATTCCAATGCAGAAGATGCATCTTTGCGGCATCTGCGCAATTTCCAGGCCGGCAGCTGGCTCAGTTATCTTGTTGATGTGCCTCAAGGGGGCAGCTATCTGCTGCAGTTCCGTTTCCAGGCTGATGCCGGAACCAAGCCCGGGATTGTGATCAAAAATGGATCAGGTGAGGTACTGCAGCGGGTTTGCGACTGCGCATTGGAAAGCGCTGTCAGCGACAGCGGTGGCTGGCTGTTGGCGGCGGTACCGATTGCCTTGCCCCAGGGACAGCAGGAGTTGGTTTTGGAGTTTCAGGGATAGGAAGGCCTTGCCTCACTGCGGCTCGATTGGTGGAGTCTGACCGCGGTGGCGCAGTAGAGTTTGGTTGGAGAGTACAAGGGAGCAAGCCACTCGAATATCAATTACAAATGATAGGAGGTTTTCTGATGAAAAAGAGTCTGGTTTTCATGCTGGTATTGGTATTGTGTCTGAGCACTGCTGTTGTTTTGGCAGCAGAAGGCACATATGAAGCCATCATCGATTTTTCGGCCGGCCATGAACAGGGTTGGGGCCCCATGGGCGGCGCTGTCCGCTACATTGCGAGTGAGGATTTCCGCAGCGCGCCGTTCAGCTTGGCGGTTCTCGGCCGGACCCAGATATGGGAGGGCACGATTTACCGGATCAGCAACATTCTGCAGGAAGGCGGCGTCTACAGCTTCAGCCTCTGGATGAAGGGCATGAATGTCAAACCCGGCTCCACCGCCTGGATCACCTGCGTCAGAGTGGATAAAGCCGGCCAAGCCAGCTATGAACGGCTGTGCGACCCCGTTCCTGTGAACAATGATGAATGGGTGGAAATCGTGGTCAAGGACTTTGTATTCAGCCTCGAAGGCCTCGATCGCATCGAAATCTACCCCGAAATCGATGATGTAGAAGCTGCCTATTACATGGATGATTTCAAAATTACCGGCGACAAGCCCATCAAGCTGTAAGCCGAGAATGACTGTGAACCACAACCGGTGAGAATGAGTGGCTTGCATAAGATCATGTGCAGCGGTGCTGTGGTTCTACCAAGACAGGGGTGTTCGCTATGGACACCCCTGCTACTGTCTCCTCCAGACTTGGTGTGAAGCTTACCTTGAGAATGTTACCAATTAGTTAAAAAAATGTGGCTAAAAAGAGGAAGAGAGCAGCTGGTTGTTGAATTACTAATTTGTAAAATCAAGGATGGCGTCCCATACTTTGGAAACCGGTTTCAATTATGATTATTATGACTTATTGTTAACTTTGTGTTAAGTGCGGAGGTGAACCTCGGTGTCAACCCAAGACAGAGTTCGAGGGACCAGAGTATGTTTTAGTTTATGTCTGTGCCTGACGCTGATCCTGATATCCGCGGTGACAGTCGAGGCGCTGGACAACGGCTTGGCCTTGACTCCGCCCATGGGATGGAACAGTTGGAATGCCTTTCACGGTGAAATCGACGAAGTGAAAATCCGGCAGATTGCCGAGGCCATGGTCAGCTCCGGCATGAAGGATGCCGGTTATGAATACATCATCCTTGACGACAACTGGATGGCCAATCCCGCCCGGGATACGAATGGGAACTTGATTGCCGATCCCAAGCGCTTCCCCAGTGGGATCAAAGCGTTGGCCGACTACATCCATTCTTTGGGATTGAAAATAGGGATTTATGGTGACCGGGGCACCGCGACATGCATGAATATCCCCCAGAGCGGGAGCTACGGCTATGAGGAGCAGGATGCGAAGACTTTCGCGGAATGGGGCATTGATTACCTGAAATACGACAACTGCAATGCGGTGGGCAGCTGCATCAGCTGCGATTACAAACGGATGCAGCAAGCCTTGGCCAACTGCGGGCGGCCGATTGTCTTCAGCATCTGCGCCTGGGGTTTCCAGGCCTGGATGCCGGAAGTTGGCAATCTCTGGCGGACAACGGGAGATATTGTGGACAAATGGGACAACGGTAATGATTGGTTCGTGGGTATTATCAACGCCATTGACCTCAACATGCGCTATGTAAATTACGCAAAACCGGGCGCCTGGAACGATCCCGACATGTTTGTCATCGGCAACGGCGGCTGCACAGTCGAGGAATACCGGACTCAGTTCAGCATGTGGTGCATGATGGCATCACCGCTGATTGCCGGCAATGATCTGCGGAATATGGATGAAACCATCCGCCAGATCCTGACCAATAAGGAGCTGATCGCTGTCAACCAAGATCCCCTGGGTGTCCAGTGCACCAAAATCAGGGACGACGGTAATGAAGAAGTCTATGTTAAACCCTTGAGCAACGGCGACTATGCTGTGGACTTGCTCAACAGAGGTGAAAAGGAAGCGGTGATCAGAGTGACCGCCGCTGAGATTGGTTTTACTTCCCAGCCAGGCCATGGATATCTGGCCCGGGATTTATGGCAGCACAGCGAGTTTGGGACCGATGGAGTGATCGAAGCTGTAGTGCCTGTCCACGGCACGGCTGTGTTTCGGGTGAGCCAGGTGCCCGAGGCACAGCTTCCCGGCTATGTCACCTTTGCATTCGAGTCAGATCCCGCGGTCCGGGCCGAAGCGGGTTTTGAGTTCACTGTCCGTTTGAACAATGCTGGCCTGAAAGACGTGGAAAACGCCGCTGTTGCGCTGCAGCTTCCCAAAGACTGGCAGGCAGAAGCTCTGACTGATACCAGTTTCTCCCACTTGGCTGTGGGTGAACAAGCGGCAGTCATTTGGCAGATTATTGTGCCACCGCATGCCGAAGGGTTTAATGATATCCGCATCGACGTGACATACAGCGACAATGCCGGTGAGAGGTCCTGGAGCAAGGACTTCCGGCTGGTCGTGCTGCCTCCGGAGGGAAGTGTGTACTTGAGTGATCTTAAGCCGCTGTCAACACGCAACGGCTGGGGGCCTGTGGAGTTTGACCAGTCCAACGCTGAAACAGCGGCCAACGACGGCCGGGTGATCACGATCGGCGGTGTCCAGTACAACAAGGGCCTGGGAGTGCATGCCCACAGCGAAGTCGTGTACGACATCAGCGGCAGTTTTGCCGCTTTCTTGGCCGATGTCGGTGTTGACGATGAAGTGGGCAGCAGGGGCAGTGTTGTCTTCCAAGTGTGGGGGGACAATGTCAAACTCTGGGAGAGCCCGCGGCTGGACGGAAGCATGGGGCCGCTGCCTGTGTTCGTCGACGTATCCGGAGTGAAAACACTCAAGCTGGTGGTTACTGACGGCGGAGACGGCAATGCGTATGATCACGCCGATTGGGCGGGAGCCAGGCTGCTGCCGCAGCAGTAGCAGGTGCCTGGAAATAAACAATGTGTGGAGGGATTGCACAGGTGCTGAGAGCAAGGATTACTGCAGCAATATTAGTGGTGGTATTCGTTTTGGCCGGTTCTGCGGCTGGTTGGGCCGAGGAGTATGTCCTCCCCTCACTGCGGGAGATCTACAAAGACTACTTCTACATCGGCGGCGCCGTATCGGTTGCCAGCTGGGCGCCGAAAACCCTTGTATCTCACCGTGACATCGTTTTGGGCCAGCTGAGCAGTATGACCGCCGAAAATGCCATGAAACCGGATTATCTCCAGCCGCGGGAAGGTGTATTCAACTTCCGGGAACCTGACAACATGGTTGCCTTCGCCAAAGAACACGGCATGGTTGTCCGGGGCCACACATTGGTTTGGCATGCCCAGACTCCTGACTGGTTCTTCCGGGACAAGGACGGCCGGCTGATCTATGAAAAAGAGACAGTTACCGAAGCAGATCGCCAGTTGGTTATTTCCAGGCTGGAAGCACATATTGAGGCTGTCTTGACCCATTATGGCGATGATGTCTACTGCTGGGACGTGGTCAATGAGGCGGTCAGCGACAACGCGGCGTACATTCTCCGGCCAGAATCACCATGGATGAGGACCATCGGCGAAGACTTCATCAGGATAGCCTTCCGCAAGGCTCATGAGGTCAATCCAAACATCAAGCTGTTCTACAACGACTATAACGCTGTAGCCCCGTACAAGCGCGGCCGGATTTACAAACTTCTGTCGGATCTGCTGGCCGAGGGAGTGCCTGTGCACGGGATCGGCATTCAGGGGCACTGGGGCATTGACAGTCCCACTTTGACTGAAATTGAGGAGTCAATCAAGATGTATGCCCAGTTGGGCTTAGAGATCCACATCACTGAGCTGGATATCGGCATGGGGAACTATACTGAGGAGGAACAAGCGGAACGGTACCGCCAGATCTTTGAACTTTTTAAGAAGTACAGTGATGTAATCACCAACGTCACGCTGTGGGGCCTGGCTGACGATGCATCCTGGCGGGGAGACGAAAATCCTCTGCTCTTTGACCGCGATCACGAACCTAAGCCGGCATTTTGGGCAATTGTGGATACCAGCAAACCGTGGTATGTCAACAAGGCTGAACATGCCGGCGCTGTGATCTTTAGGGACGCGGACGGTAAGCTGCTCGGCACGCTCAAGCCGGGTGAATATGCTGCCGCTGATCTGGGTTTTGCCATGGGCGAGGCTGCTAAGATTGAGATGGCCGCAAGCTATATGATGACTTTCTTCTCAGATGGTGCCGGTGGCGATGAATGGCACTTCCTCCACTCAGGAGATTTTGACGGAGCCCACTGGGCGGAGAAAGCCGAGATAATTGTCATCACCACCATTCCACAAGAAAACATCGCCCTGGGCAAGCCGGTGACCGCTAATTATCTGGAGGAACGGGCTTACCGGGCAGTGGACGGTGTTGCGGAAACAAGCTGGGCGCCGCGGGAAACACCGCCGTACTGGTTGATGGTGGACTTGGAGAAGCCGTATCTGCTCTACCGTTGGGTATGCAAACTGCACGGCACCGGGCCGCTGGCGCGGATTCCCGAGAGCCCGTTCAATGCCGCAGATTTCAAGCTGCAGGTCAGTGATGATGGGATCAACTGGACAGATGTGGATGCCGTGGAAGGCAACACTGCCAGCACGACATCGCGAGATCTGGACCTGATCAAGGCCCGCTATGTCCGGTTATATGTGACACGGCCTACCAATGTGGAAATAAATCAGAATCTGGTTGTCTACGAGTTGGAGTTATATGGATTGCCTGTGGATTAAGGGCGTTACTAAGGTAGGCTGCCCAAGGCCTTGACTGATATTGCAAAGGGGGTGAGACACCACAGGGTAAGCAATTGAGAATTGGTTCTTAGCTGCCTTGAGAATTAACACAAAGGGAGGAAACCATAGTGAGAAGAGTGTTAAGTGTATTACTGCTGCTGACTCTTGTCCTGACAGTTCCTTCATCAGGCTTGGCCCACTGGCTGGAAGACGAGTATGATTTCGGTGGGGAAACTGTCACCATCGTAGAATTCTGGGCTGGTTCTGCGTTTAACAGCGGCAGAGGCCAGGCTCACCTGCAGGCCATCCAAGAGAAATACAACTGCACCATCGTCTTTGGTTGGCCCGGCGGTAACCATGATGCGTTCGTCCAGAACGTGGCTACTGCTGTGATGGAAGGTGCTCCATACACCATCTTCGAAGGCCAGAACCAATGGATCTACTATGCCGCAGCTGAAGGCCTGCTGCTGCCTTTGACCAACATCCTCGATCAAGGTTACTACGATGCTCTCCCGGGCACAGTCGGTCAGGTAATGCCGCAGCATAACGTTTTCTTCGGCGAAGTTTACGGTTTTGAGTGCGGTTGGATGGGCGGCCCTGACAAGTTCTTCCAAGAGACTCAAGCCGTTTACTGGAACAAGGAACTCTTCGAGCGGGAAGGCCTGCCCAACCTGTATGATCTGTACGCGGCGGGCGAGTGGACTTGGGAAGCATTCAAAGATATCGCCGTCAAAGCCACTGCCGACACTGATGGTGACGGTGTTATTGATCAATGGGGCTACACATCGCGGGGAACCATGACCGATCCTGGTACCATCGAGTATTTCATCTACATGAACGGCGGCGAGCCTGTCCGGTTTGAAGGCGGCCGATTGCTGTTCACCATGAACGAGCCTGCAGCCATCGAAGCTCTGGAGTTTGCCCGCGAACTGGTAGACCTTGGTGTCTATCTGGATTACGGTATCTGGGGCCCGTGGCAGAACGGCCAGGTTGCTATGAACATCAACATCCCCAGCGAGCTCTACGGCACTCACGAGAACCACTTCATCAATCAGGTCAACTTCGAGTTTGGCTATGTACCGCTGCCGAAAGGCCCAAGGGCAGCTGACCACGTCGCTGTGAACCGGCTCACGTGCTTCGGCGTGCTGCCGCTGACAGCGAAGAATCCTAAAGGATTGATCGCTCTGTATCATGATTTATATGAGTTCACCAAGTATCAAGAGCCCTTCGTCCAAGGCCCGGTTTACAACGGCAGAGCTATGAACGCCCGCACTGCTGACAGAGTTGAGGATATGTACTGGAGCGACGTAATTGGCGTCAATGCTCCGGATCTGGAGACCATCGAGACCTTGATGTGGATGAACGAGAACGTATTCGCCATGGGTCCGTTCGAGCTGTACTTCGCAGTCAACGGATACACTCAGACCATCCAAGACATCGTCATCAACGGCACCAAGCCTCCAGAGACCGGCATTGCCGAAATCGCTCCCATGATTCAAGCTTTCTTTGATGAGCTGTTCCGGTATTAATCCGGCAGCTGCGCTGCCGTTAGGGCATGGAAGCCTCAGGCTTTCATGCCCATCCCGAGGATGATCCCATTCCCACTGGGACCTTCCAAAACGTCAAATCATAAGGAGAGATGAGAAATGACGAGGAAAGCCACCCTGATTGTAAGCTTGATCATTATCGGCTTGCTTTTGGGCACTGGTCTGGTGTCAGCTGCTCCCGGCTGGGTGACCGTGCACGTCACCTCCTCGGAAGTGAAGTATTACGGCAGTGGCCTGACCAACTGGCGCAAGATCAACAACGCGGATGCCATCGGCGGTTCTGAAATCTACTCCGACCGGGACATCCATGAAGCAGTCTTCACCTTTGAGGGCTCAGCCATCCGCTGGATTGCTTCGGTAGGCCCAAACAGGGGCAAAGCCAAGGTTTACCTCGATGACGAGTTCGTGGCTGAGGTTGACCTGTACGCCGCTGAGGGTAAGAGCGCTGTTGCCGTTTTTGAACAAATCGTGGAAGCCGGCACCCATACCATCAAGATCGTCCCGACAGGCACCAAGAGAGACGAGTCCATCTTTGCCGGCATAAGCGTCAATGCATTTGAGTATCTGCCGACCATCAGCAGAAAGGTCGCTGAAGCTTATGCACTGCTGCGGCTGCTGCCGACAGAAGCCGAGCTTGACACCAAGCTCTTTGACTTCCCGGACAGCGCTGTGGAAACTCTGGTGCTGGCCATCGCCAATGCCAAGCTGGCCGACAAGTACTTCGCTCCTGGCGAGGAAGGGCAGATTGCCGCTCTGGTAGCCTTGGACGAAGCCATGGCCAAGTTCAACAAATCGAAGATCTTCATTGCCAAGCCGTCCCTGTACTCCTTCGAAGGGAACTTGAACGATTCACTGGGTGCTTATGCTGCTTTCTCCGAGAGCGAGATCACATATGAGCCCGGCGTCAAAGGGCTGGCTCTGAATCTGAACGGCAATGTGTTTGTTCAGGTTCCGGCCGAGCACCCGATTTCCAATTCCGAACAGATGACAGTGGCCTGCTGGGTGCTGTGGCGCGAAGGTGTCCATTGGCAGCGGATTCTTGACTTCGGCAACAACACATCACAGTACTTCTTCATCACACCGGCATCCAATGCCAACACCCTGCGCTTCGCCATCACCTCCGGCAGCGGCGAGAAGATTCTCCAGACTGACATTCTGCCGAAGAATGAATGGGTCCATGTTGCCGTCACTTTGGCCAATGGTGAAGGCAAGCTCTATGTCAACGGCGAGCTGAAGGCTTCCGACGCCATCAGCGTGGTGCCTAAGGACTTCCAGCCGGCGAAGAACTACATTGGCAAGAGCCAGTGGCCGGATCCTCTGTTCAACGGATTGATCGATGAGCTGTACATCAGCAACGTCGCCCTTACGGCGGAAGAAATCGTCGAGCTGATGGGCAAATAACGGCGTGACCTAACTAGTCAACTGCTATGGAAAACTTACCTGCAGCTGCGGCTGTCAGGAAGTTTTCCATAGCCTATATGGTATCTCTGCAAGACTGCTTTACTCCTGCGAATTGCTTCTGGGATCAGATCGCCTTTCATCACATGAGCACTTCCGTTCATAAGATTACCTAAGATCTGAGCCTGGCACGGCATCACTGCCTGAGCCCGCTGGTTGTTCTGGTCCTTAGGAATATGGGGTGGGTTATTTGATGAACAAACGAGATCGACTACTGTTCCTACTGCTCGTATTGGCCTTTTGCGTGTGCAGCAGCAGAAGCGACAGCGCCAGTCCTTACCGCAGTTATAACTATGACTTCTGGGGCGAGGTTACTGCTGCCCCTGAACCATACGTTCTGGACAAAGTTATCGATCTTAACGCCTATATCACCGATCTGCGCGATTTGTACGTTGCTCATGACGGCACCATCTGGGTGGCTGACGCGGGTAAGAACAAGATTCTTGCTTTGAACCAAGACGGCGAAGTGCTGGATATTATCGAGAGTTTTGTCTCTGACAAGGGCGTAGAAAAGATCAGCTTGCCTGAAACCGTCTATGTCAATCACGAAGGAATCATCTATATATCAGACACCGGCAATCAGCGGATCGTGGTCCTGGACAAGGATAAAACCTGGATCCGGACGATCATGTTTGATCCTCAGCAGATCAAGGAAATGGGAGTTTTTGTGGAAGGATTCCGCTTCCGCCCCCGCAGTATTGCGGAAGGCATCGGCAAAAAGCTGTACGTCATTTCTGCCGGTATTTATGATGGCATTATGGAGTTTACCACCGACGGTGATTTCCTCGGCTTTATCGGTGCTCCGCGGGTCACACCAACACTGACGGAAATATTCTGGTACCGCTTGGCCACGGACGAGCAAAGGGCCAGGAGAAGGCTTTTCATTCCCGTTGAGTTCAGCAAGCTGGATATTGATGATATTGGCTTTATTTATACAACAGTGGCGAACACTGAAGAGGAAGTTGAAGTCATAAAGCGGTTAAACCCCTCTGGTGCTGACAGCTTGTTGCGCAGCGGGAAATTCGTTCCGATCGGTGACATTAACTTCCCATTAAATCTGGACCCATATTCCGGCCCGTCGACCTTGGTGGATATCGTCGCGCGGGACAACGGCGTCTACAGCGTCCTGGACAGCAAACGCGGCCGGATCTTCACGTACGACAGCAACGGCAACCTGCTCTATGTCTTCGGCGGTCCGGGCAGCCATCAGGGCATGTTCAACCGCCCCTACTCCATTGACAGCTGCGGTGACCTAATCCTTGTCGGTGACCGGGGCAAGAACACCATCAGTGTTTTCCGGCCTACGGAATATGCTCAAGCCATCCACAAAGCCATTGAACTTTATGAAAGCGGTGATTTTGAGGAATCTGCCGATATGTGGCGCCGCGTCCTCGAATTGGATGCCAATTATGAGATGGCATACGTCGGCATTGGCTGGAACTATTACTTGCAGGAAGATTTTGTCTCAGCCATGGCCTACTTCCGCTTGGGCGAGGATCGGAACAATTATTCCAAAGCGTATGAGTACTACAGACAAGAAATGCTCAAGGCAAATCTCAACAAGATCCTGACTGCGCTTGTGATTGTCATCTTCATCCTGTGGCTGATGAACAGAATGAAACTGCTTGCCAAGGCCAAAGCGCAAATCAGTGCTGTTTTGGAGGCGGACAACAGAGTCATGCGCGTCCTGCGGCAGCGGGGAAGAGAGGTTCTTTACGCCTGGTATATTCTCTTTCACCCCTTCGATGGGTTCTGGGATCTCAAGCACGAGAAGCGCGGATCCGTGACCAGTGCCATCATCCTGTTGGTGCTCGTGCTGATCAGTGTTGTGGTCAACACCTTCTATACCGGCTTTATTTTTAACTTGAATGACTTTCGGAAGGTGAACCTGTTCCGGCAAATGGCGACCGTTCTTGTGACTTTCATGCTGTGGTGTGTGGTCAACTGGGGATTCACCACTCTTACTGACGGCAAGGGCAACTTCCGGGATATCTTCATTTACTCAGCCTACGCCCTCACGCCGATTGTGCTGATCCTGATCCCCATCACCATCATCAGCAACTACATGGTGGCGAGTGAAGGCTACTTCTACTACTTGTTCATGGTTGTCGCCTTGATGTGGACTGGATGCCTCCTGTTCATCGGTACGATAATGATTCACGATTACACTGTGTCAAAAGCGGTCTTGACCATTATCATCATTATTGCCGGAATCCAGCTGGTCGCTTTTGTGTCGCTGCTCTTCTTCATGGTTATTGACCGGCTGATCCTGTTTGTACTCGATTTGTACAACGAGATCGTCTACAGGGTTTAGGCTGCGTGCTGACAAGGGGGTCTTGAAGTGAAGAAGCACTTGTTGCTGTTATTGCTCATTATCGCAGTGATCGGCAGTGCTGCTCATGTTGAGGCAGCTACCGGCCTGGAAGACAAGAAAAAGGTAGCAGAAAACGAGTACCTTGCCCTTTACTTGAATGAAACGGACACTTCAATAGCCATTGAAAGCAAGCAGACAGGAAAGATATGGCTGAGCAACCCGGTTGGGCCCGGCGTGACCCAGCCTGCGCAGAAATCCCAGATCAACCTGGTTCATGATCCAGGGCGGGTTACCAAGGACAACGCCACTTACAGCAATACATATGAACGGTATTGGATCACACCCATTGAGAATGGTGTCAGGGTTGACTATCAATTTGTGGAAAGATGGACGGCCAACGATTATCTCCCGGCCATGGCTGATCAGGAACGCTTTGATGAATTGGTCTTCACCAAGCTGAGCAGCAGTGATCGAGACACCCTGCGCTCATATTACTACCTGATCATGCTGCGGAAATTGGAAGACGGGGAGGAACACCCTGAGATCATGGGGCTGCCTTCCGACGCTATCTTCGGCAAATATACTCTGGAGGTGTTGGATGACAGGTTCCTGGAGATGCAGGCCGAGCTAGAACAGCTGCAGTTGGAGATGGCGGAGCTGGAGCGGCAAATCAGCCAGTCCGGCGAGACTGAGGAGCTCCTCTCCAGGAAAAAAAAGCTGCAGTCCAGTATTGACAGGCTCAACCAGGACATCTTTTGGGAACTCGAAGATGTTACCTGGCACTTGGTCAACACTATCGTAAACAACCGGGCTGACATGTCGCGCATTGAAGATGTCACACCTGCAGACATGGAGCAGCTGGTGGACAACCCGACATATCTGCGGAAAAATGTTCCCCGGACTGCCGTCAACAGGCTGAAGGATATAGTGGAGAGTGTCGGCTATACCCCCTTGCAGGCTACGGATGACCATATTGACAACAACATCAACCCTACCGTGCCCAACCTGGAAGTGTTCAAAGTGGCGGTGGAATACCGGCTGGATGGGGACAGCTTTGTGGTGACCATTCCGGTGGAAGATATTGAGTATCCCGTTGATGTGGAAGATTTTTCCAGGGTGAAACACACTTACCCGATCACCTTTGTGGAAGTGCTGCCCTATTTCTCGGCAGCTGGCTTGGATGATGAGGGTTACATCCTGATCCCTGACGGGTCGGGTGCCTTGATCTACCTAAACAACGGTAAAACCTGGACGTCGACCTACAACCAGGGGACATACGGCCGGGACAATGCCGAGGATCCGCTGGCCTATGTGACGACTTACGGCAAGTCCATCCATATGCCGGTGTTTGGCTTGAAAAAAGGAGACCAGGCATATCTGGGGATCATCGAACGGGGTGATGCCATAGCTCACTTCCGGGCCGACATCTCTGGCAAACGGGACAACTTCAACCGCATTTTCCCGCGGTTCAACATTGTCAAGTCGGGAACGATCAGCCTGGAGCACGGCGGAACCCTGGATGTCTACCAGCCGGAGATCTACAAAGGCGATATCCGGATCCGTTATCTGTTTCTCACCGGCGAAGAGGCCAATTACTCCAGCATGGCCCGGCGTTACCAGGAGTACCTGGTGGATAGAGGCCTGCTGCGGAAAACAACCGATGAGAAACCGCCCTTCCTGGTGGAAGTGGTTGGTGCTTTCCCCCGGATTGAGGTCCACTGGGGGATCCCCCGCAACGTTGCCTATCCGGCGACTACGTTTGCCCAAGCCAAAGAGATTTATGACAGTTTGCGCAATATGGGGATCAGCAATATCCACCTCCGTTTCAGCGGCTGGCTGAAAGGCGGCATAGAGCATATTTACCCGGAAAAAGCGGTAGTTGAGGCGAATCTGGGCAGAGAAGCGGAGTTCAAGGAACTCATCCAGTATGTCCAGGGCAAGGGCGATGTGATCTATCCTGATGTTGGTTTCCTGAACCTCTACCGCAATGGCCTGTTCGATGGTTTTGTGGCCACGAGGGATGCGTCCCGGAGGCTGAACCGTCTGCCGGCACAGATCAATCCTTACAACGCAGCCACTTTTGCCGCCGACAGAACCGTGACTGCCTATATTGTGTCGCCGCGGGTATTGCCCGGGTTGGTGAAGAGTTTCTTCAACGATTTCAACCGGTTTGGGAGCAGCGGCGTGTCCCTGGCCCAGATTGGATCACAGCTGAACTCTGATTTCAACCGCAGCGCCGGAAAGTCTGTGGACAGACAGCAGGCAGAAGAGATTACAGCGGATCTGCTGCGGGATATCTCCCAAGATTACAAGATTATGGTGGAAAGGGGCAGCTTCTATACCTGGCCGTATGCCAATGTAATCATCGGAATGCCTGTGGAAGACAGCAGATTTGATATTGTCGACGCCAGGATTCCGTTCTTCCAGATGGTGGTCAGCGGCTACCTGATTTACGCGGGTGATCCCATCAACCAGGTCGCGGACCGGAGGGATTATATGCTGATGAGCTTGGAAGCGGGAGCTCTGCCCTACTTCATCGTGGCTGGAGTTGAATCGCAGGCGATCAAGGGCACCCGGTACGACAAGTTTCTTACCTTCAACTTTGACGATTGGAAGGATATCATCGCCGAGTACTATGCCGAGTATTATCCGGTCTATGAGAAGATCTACGGCCAAAGGCTGATTGAGCATGCGATCCTGGACGATGGCGTCACCCGAAGCACGTTTGAGAACGGGGTGTCTATTATTGTCAACCACAACCGCTACCCCGTAGAGTATGAAGGCATGGCCATCGCAGCGCAGGGGTATTGCTTGCTGGAGGAGGATCGGTAATGAGAAAACGTTTCAGACTGACTCTGTCGCAGAAGCGGAGCTTGGCTGGGTACCTTTGGGTATCGCCTTTCATCATCGGGTTTATCTTCTTCTTCTTTGCCCCGATGCTGCAGTCATTTCGCTTCAGTGTGAGTGAGCTTATCTTCACCACGGAGGGCTATGAACTGAAGTATGTGGGGATTGGGAACTTCAAGTATGCCGTAACCGTGGATCCCAACTTCAATCAGTACTTTACCGAGACAATCTCGAGCATCCTGGTGAGCATTCCCTCGGTGATCATGTTCAGCTTCTTCATTGCCAGTGTGCTGAACCAGGAGTTCCGCGGCAGGACTGTGGCCAGAGCCATCTTTTTCCTGCCGGTGATCCTGACCGCTGGTGTGCTGCATCAACTCGAAGTGGAAGACCTGATGTACCTGACCACGCGGGATCGAGCCAATGTGATGCTGTCCACGGCATCACTGCGGGACTTTTTCATGGATATGAGTCTGCCACGCTGGATCATCTCCTACGTGGTAATGGCTGCCGGGAACCTGCCCCACCTGATCGAGTATTCGGCTATACCCATTTTGATTTTTTTGGCCGGCCTGCAGTCGGTTCCGGGCCAGCTGTATGAGTGTGCCAAGCTGGAGGGAGCCACGGGATGGGAAACATTCTGGAAGATCACCTTCCCGTTGATCTCGCCGCTGTTCCTCACAAACGTCATTTATATCACCGTCTACTCGTTTACGGCTCCCGGAAATCAGCTGGTGTCATACATCTCGGATTTGACCTGGGGCCGGGGCATTTTCGGGGTTAGTGTGGCCATGAGCTTGATGTATTTTGCGGCCATTGCTCTGATTCTGCTGGTAGTCGGCTTCATTATTGAACGGAATGTATTCTACATGGAATAAGGGGTTGATGACGATGAGTGCGGTTCTGAAAAGGAGACTCGCAGGCCTTTCCTGGTCCTTTGTACGGGGTGTTTTGTTGATCGGGCTATGTTTTCTCATTGTCAATCCGGTTTTCATCAAGCTGACAACGACGATCATGACTGAAAAGGATGTTTTCGATCCCACAGTCCAATGGGTGCCGCGGGACCTGAACATGACCCGGATTGCCAAACATTATATGGAAGTAATCAGGAACATGGATTATTTCCGAACCACATTCAACTCTTTAGTGTTCTCGTCCGTGATCAGCCTGTGTCAGCTGTTTTCCTGCACGATTATCGGTTATGGCCTGGGCCGGTATCAATTCAGGGGCAGAGGGCTGCTGTTCGGCCTGGTGGTATTTACCCTGGTGGTGCCGCCGCAGATGATCACCATTCCCCTGTTCCTCAATTTCCGCTACTTTGATTTGTTCGGCCTGCTCAAGAATGGCGGTTTTGACTTGATCGGCACTTACTGGCCATTCCTGCTCACGTCGCTGACGGGGACCGGAGGTAAAAACGGCCTGTTCATTTTCATTGCCAGGCAGCACTTCCGCGGCATGCCCAAGGCTTTGGAAGAATCAGCTTACATTGATGGGGCAGGGCAGTTCAGGACCTTCTGGCAGATCATGCTGCCTGGAGCCGGGCCCATTCTGCTGGTTATTTTCCTCTTTTCCTTTGTCTGGCAGTGGAATGACATATTCTACACGTCAACGTTCATGCGCGGTGGGATGAACTTGCTGCCGTTCGCTTTGCGCAACCTGCCCAGCCGATACCATTGGAGCGTCAGCACGGAGTTTAGGACCATAGTGAACAACACCGGCATGTTTCTCTTCATTCTGCCGCTGTTGATTCTCTACATCTTCTTGCAAAGGTACTTCATCGAAAGCATCGAAAGGACCGGTATTGTTGGCTAAAAATCTGGGAAGGAGAGTGGATCATGGCTGCACCCACTGATCTGACTGCGGTTCTGCCTGACGGCTGGATGTTTGAGTTCTGGGAAGTGGAACCGAAGTATGAACGGGAAATCCATGTGAACAACAGGCATCCTCAGGCGTCTGACGACAATGAAGGCACACTTGAGCGGCCGTTAAAGACTATCAATGCTGCAGCTCAGATGGCCACCCCCGGCACCCGGGTCCTGATTCACGGCGGGGTCTACCGGGAGACTGTCCATCCAGCCATGGGCGGCACCGGGCCGGACCGGATGATCAGCTACGAAGCGTATCAAGGGGAAGAAGTGATTATCAAAGCATCGGTTGAGGTAAAGGAATTCAAGCCCAGTGTGGGCTGGCGGTTTGGGCGCTGGTTCAGGGGTGGGCAGGCTTCAGATGAGTTCAGGATTTGGGAAATCGAGCTGAATCCTGAGGATTTCAAAGGTTACAATCCCTTCTGCGCGGTCAATGTGCTTCACGACCGCCTTTACCTTGAGTACGACAAAACTGATATGACACCTTACTTAAACCGCAGAGGCATGGTCTTTGTTGACGGCAAGCCCATGAAGCAGGTACCCCTGCCGTACATGTTGGGGGAGAGCGACAACACCTACTGGGTGGAGGCCAATGGGCAGAAGGTGCACATCCGCCTGCCTGGCGACGCTGATCCCCATAATCACATGATCGAAGTGACCAACCGCGAACAGTGTTTTGCCCCGAAGGTTCCTTTCCTGGCCTACATCAAGGTCAAAGGCCTGACTTTGGCCCATGCTGCCACAGGCGCTCCGGTGCCGCAGCGGGGATCCCTTTCCTGCCACCGCGGCCACCATTGGATTATCGAGGACTGCTTCATCGACTGGGCAAACGGTGTGGGCATCGACTGCGGCAACGAATGCTGGCACCATACGATTGAACCAGGGCAGGTGATCGGGCATACCATCATCCGCCGCAACGTGATCCGCAATGCGGGTGTCTGCGGCATTGCCGGAATGTGGGTCAGCAGCATGCTGATCGAGGACAATTTGATCGAAGGGACCGGATGGCAGCGGATGGAGCTGTCATGGGAAGCCGGCGGGATCAAGCTGCACAATTCCGTCAACTCCCTCATCCGGAGAAATGTCTTCAGGAATACCTTGGGCTGTGACGCTTTGTGGCTTGATGTCGGCAATGTCAACAACAGGATTACATGTAATCTCTTCCTCAACGGCATTGAGTCCCGGGAGCACATTTTCATCGAATGCAGCCGGGATGCGGAGAACCTCATCGACAACAACATCATTTGGAATGTAGAGGGCCGCTACAACAAAGAGCTGCTGCCCAAGGAACCCGGTTCATCCGGCTGGTACAAGACCAGAGAACTGGATATCAAAAATGGATACGGGATCTACCTGGAAGGCACAGACCGGCTGCGCATGGTCAACAACCTGATCGGCAAGTGCCACAAGTCCGGGTTCTTTGCCAAGGTTGTCGCCTTCCGTATTACCAGGAAACGGGGTGGAACATCCCGGGAAAACAAGTTTTTCAACAATCTCTTCTATGACTGCGGTGAAGCGGCCATCATCCTGCCCAACGAGCACAATTATGTGGAAGGCAACGTCTATGCCCGCATGCCCGGCGGATATCTGCGGGTGATGTATCCTGAGCCGGAAATGTGCCTGGATTTGGAGACCTGGCAGGAGTTCTGCGGGTTTGACAAGACGGGTGCTGTCTGCGATTTGGAGATCGAGATCGACAGCGATGAACTGACCATGGAGATTACGGTCAATCAAGAACTTCCCCAAGTGGCAGTCGATGAGAAAGTAAGGACTGACTACTTCGCCAATCTTGTTGACGGCAGTACCACTGTCGCCGGGCCGTTCCACGGCTTGAGCCGGGGCAAGCACAAGTTCAGTATTGATCCGCGGAAGCTGCTCAGCAAATAAGTGAAGGAGGATGATTATCTTGAGAAAAGGACTCTTGCTGCTGATTTTGATGATGGCGGCAGCTGCCGCCGCAGCTTTGTCCGCTGAAGCAAGTGAAGGAGGGGAACCTATGGGAGTCAATGTCACATCGCTGCCCGCAGCTTATAAACTGGCAGTGCCGGTGGAAAAACAGGGCACGATGCGCGAGTATGTCTATCCTGTTTACAATTACATCAATCAGGACCGGCAGTTGGTGACCAATCAGGGTATCAGCAGGGAAGAGGCAGGCAGAGAAACCGTAGAAGGAAATCCGATATACAAGCGCTGTTATGTGTACCTGCCTCCGGGATACGATGAAAACGATAAAGAAACCAAGTATGATGTGCTGTATCTGCTCCACGGAGTCGGAGGCAGCCGTTATGAATGGACGTACGGCAGCGGCCAGATCAGCGGCCGGTTTGTGATCGCCAACATCTTCGACAATCTAATCGCCAACGGCGAGATTGAACCGCTGATCGTTGTGTTCCCGGAAGGCAGGAGTTCTGTAGAGTGGCAGAACACCAACTTCACCTCGGAGCGGGTGAACATTCTCGGTTTCTACTATTTCGACTATGAACTGCGCTATGACTTGATTCCCTTCATTGAGTCGACATTCAACACCAAGGCGAACATCGCCGATCCTGCGCCGGAGGCAGCTGCCTACAACCGTCTGCACCGGGCGATCGCCGGACTTTCCATGGGCGGCATGCAGGCCCTGAACCTCACTTTCGGCGGATACCGCCATGATCACGTCAGCTTCACCGGCGGAGTCGGCATGGCGGGAAATGGATTGGTGCCGACTGTGCGCACCCCCGGCATGCAGGACCTGTTTGCCTACGTGGGAGCATTCTCCAATGCCCCGACATCGAGTGCTGGAGCGGTCCTGGGTGCAGGAATCGCCGCTTCTGAATACCCGATGGAGTTGGTGTACATTACCTGCGGTGATGCGGATGGTATCGCCATGGGGTCGTTTTACAGCGCCACCGGCAGCCTGCTGGACACTGCCGGAGCCAAGATCAAGAAGTACTATCAAGTGGTAATCAAGGGCGGCGCCCATGATTTCAATGTCTGGAACAACGGCGCCTACAATTTTGCCAAGCTTTGCTTCGGCAGGGCGGATCAGGTGGAATCTGACCGAGTGATCATGACCTTGGACAAATACTGAGGCGAGGACAATCATGGGAAAGGAGAAGAGGCCATGCTTCGAGAGGTTAGAGTCGAGAATGGTATTGTGAGAGGCCTGCCTGCGGCCGATCCCCGGATCACCAGCTTTAAAGGAATTCCTTTTGCAGCGCCGCCGATCGGTGAAAACCGCTGGCGGGCACCGCAGCCAGTCAAGGATTGGGACGGAGTGCTGGAAGCATACACGTGGGCCCCGATTGCCATGCAGGCCAGGCCAGGTGTGAGCAAAGAAGACATCTATGCTCGCGAGTGGCATGTGGATCCCAACGTGCCTATGAGTGAAGACTGCCTGTACCTCAACGTTTGGACTCCAGCCAAGAGTCCCGACGAGAAGCTGCCGGTATATGTCTGGTACTTTGGCGGCGGACTGCAGGTTGGCTATCCATCGGAAATGGAATTTGACGGTGAACGCATTGCCCGCCGAGGTGTAGTGGTGGTGACCATCAACTACCGCCTCAATGTCTTTGGGTTCCTCTGCCATCCAGAGATTACCAAGGAAGCGCCGCAAGCGCCGGCCAACTTCGGGCATTTGGATCAGCAGTTTGCCACCCAGTGGGTCAAACGCAACATCGCCGCATTTGGCGGTGATCCGGACAATATCACCATCGGCGGCCAGTCAGCCGGCGGCGGCAGTGTCCTGTCTCAGCTGACATCTCCCCAAAATGAGGGGCTGATTCAAAAGGCGATTATCCAAAGCGGCCTGTTTGCACCCGTATACCCAAATGTGCGCGGCCCGCGACGGGGGCGCAGCCTGGCTGATGCAGAGCAGGACGGTGTCAAGTTCTTCGAGTTTTTGGGCGTCTCGTCTCTGGAAGAAGCCCGCAAGCTCGATGCAGAGTTCATCATGGGCAAGGCCTTGGAGTATCGGGGCTTTTGGGGCACTGTCATCGACAATCAGTTCTGTGTAGGCAACACCTTTGATCTCTTCCTTCAGGGCAAGCGCCTCAATGTCCCAGTTATGATGGGCCATACATCGTCCGAGTTCTTTGCCCGGCCCATGGTGGAGACCAAAGAACAGCTGCAGCAGATGGCCGATGATCTGTTCGGCGAGGATGCCGGCGAGTTCCTGAAGCTGATCGGTTTTGACAATGGCACCATTGAAGAGGTCAAGGACCGGGCTGCAGTGAATGGGATCGAGTATGCTATCCGCCTTGCCGGCCAGGCCAATGCCGACACAGGCCTCAACACGCCTATCTACTATTACAATTTTGATGCGGAAATCCCGGGCTGGGACAATCCTGGCACTTTCCATTCCGTGGACTTGTGGTTCTTCTTTGAGACACTGGCCAAATGCTGGCGCCCATTTGTCGGTAAGCATTATGATTTGGCCCGCCAGATGTGCAACTATTGGGCCAACTTCATCAAGACCGGCGATCCCAATGGCAAGGATGCCACTGGCGAGGAAATGCCCCACTGGGCGCCCTATACTCCTGAAGAGCCGTACTGCATGGTCTTCGGAGATAAGCCGGTGTTTGCCAGGGAGCAGCCGAGCGAGCTGATGCAGTTCTTGGTGAACCATTACTTCAAGCGGGCCAAAAAGTAACGATCGTTATCCACCAGGCCCTTGGTGGATCATGGGAATGGGGGGGATCGCTATGCTGCAGTTTGGCATTGCTGCACTCTGCGCGCTCACTGTTGTTCCACGAGTGTAATATCTGGGGCAATACTGCTCCGGCCATTTCCGAAGCATTCTGGTTCCCGGTGGGTGGTGCCTGGCTGGCCCGCCATATCTGGAAAGCTTATCTGTTCAGCATGGATAAAGAGTTTCTTCAGGATAACTTTGACACCATCTTTGAGGCGGCAATTTTCTGGGTGGACGCCTTGGTGGAGGATGAGCGGGACGGCACTCTGGTCAGCATCCCCTCCTGGTCGCCGGAGCACGGCCCCTACTCGCTGGGCTGCACCCAGGATCAAGCTATTATTTGGGATGTGTTCAACATCACGCTGAAGGCCGCTGCCGAGCTGGGAGATTCCCGGCCGGAGCTTGAGGAAATCCGTTCCGCCCTGTCGCGGCTGTCTCCGCCGGGAATAGGTCTGGCTGGGCAGTTTCAGGAGTGGAAAGATGAGATCACCATCGATGTTACCGGTGACTGGAGCCACCGCCATGTCAACCATCTCTACGGCCTGCATCCTGGAGATCAGTTTGTGGCCGGCCGCAGTGCGGAAGAAGACCGGTTTATCGAGGCCATGAAGGTGACCTTGAACACCCGGGGCGACGGCGGCACCGGGTGGAGCAAAGCTTGGACTGACAAGGGTGGTAGTATGCAGAGTCCAGGATGGATCCTCGTATATACACGCACACCGATTCCCGGCTGCTATCCCGGCCATTTGGCCAACAGTGTCCACTTTGCCTGCAGCCGGGACGGGCGGGCCTTTACAGTCCTGCACCGCAACTACGGCATCCTTCATGCTTTGGCCAGCGTCGATTCACGCAACGTGATTTATGCCAAGGGGCTGAAACTGCCGTGGATCTTTACCGCAGCCGACGGTCGGGTGGGAATCGTGGCTGTTAAAACCAACCATGACGGAAGTCCTGACCCGGAAGCAAGGGGCAAGGTGTTGCTCTGGCTGACCCATGACCTGATCAAATTTGAGCCACAGGTTTTGGTGGATTTAAAGCATGATGCCGATGTGCGGCAGGTGATCTGCCGCTATAATGATGAGCTTCAGGTGTACGAGTTCTGGTGGCAGGATTCCACCGGCGGCCACCACCGCAATGTGCTGGCGGACCTGGCGGATTTGGAGAGCATTTCCCCGGCGGAGACAGTCTCAGGCTGGCCGGATGAGTTTGGCGGCGGCAGTCTGTCAGACGGCCTGAACAACTGCATCCTTCCGGAAGGTGCTGTCCCGGGCAATGCCATTCGTGTTGAGGCCATGGTGTTACACCGGGTGGAACGCAAATGGCTGCCCCTGGAGAACATTGCCATCACGGTGCCGGAATTGGTTAATGCCCGATCAGCGCAGGATGTGCAGGCAGTGACAGCCACCGCTGTCTATTCCGACGGCTCCACAGCCCGCAAAGCAGTGCAGTGGCAGACTGACGGCATCGACTTTTCTCGGCCCGGGGTTTATCTGGCCAAAGGGACTGTGGTGCAGGAAAAATACAACTTCCCTTTGGCAGTGGGATACGCCGATCCGGTGGTGTTTCCATGGAATGACTGGTACTACTATGCGGCAACCAATGACAACGTGAACAACATCGGCCTCTACGTCCGCAAAGGCCGGACCGTGGCTGAATGCTTCCAGCCCGGTGTTGAGGAACACCTCATCCTGGATCGGGATGAATCCCGAGGGCTGGTGCAGACGTTCTGGGCACCCGAGTTTCACCTGTGCGGCGGACGGCTCTACCTGTTCTTTGCCGTCAGCGGCCGGCAGTGGGGGCCCCAGTGCCATGTCATGCGGCTGAAGGAAGGTGGGGAGATTACCGACCCTGACAGCTGGGAAGATCCAATCAGGGTGGTGCGCCGCGATGGATCCTATCTCTGCAGCAGGGGCATCACGCTGGATATGACTTATTTCGAGATTGACGGGACGGGATATGTGGTCTGGTCTGAACGCTACCACATCGGCACCCCCCTCGATTCGGGATCAATGCTGTACATAGCCACTGTTGATCCTGCACAGCCGTGGCGGCTGACCTCTGATCCGGTCCTGCTGTCGCGGCCCCTTTACGGCTGGGAGAATGTTGAGGGCACAATCAACAATGAAGGACCCTATCCCCTGCTGGTGGGTGACAAGATCTATCTTACCTACTCCGGCGGCGCCGCCAACGGGCACACCTATGCCGTGGGCCTTTTATCCATTGACAGGAATCAAAATCTGCTCGACCCTGCCAACTGGTACAAGAGTCCAACGGCAGTATTGTCTTCCTATTCTGTGGAAGGGGAATACGGGCCCGGCCACAATGCTTTTTTTGTCAATGAAAACCGTGATGTGATGATCACCTACCATGCTGAACCAACCATGCGGGGCAGCAAACGCTGCACCGCCATCAGGCGGGTGCATTTTGACATTGACGGCGAGCCCAGGTTTGATTTGTCCTTTGACCGTGACTTGCGGCCGGATCTGGAATCTGTAACCATGAAAGTCATGGTTGCTGCACCGGAATAAAGCTGTAATGGAGGAGAATCAAATGAAACACATGCCTGCTGCCGTAATACTGCTGGTGCTGGCCATCGCCCTGGTTACTTTGCCGGCTTGGGGCGAGAACGCAGAGAGCAGCATCCAGGCTCAGTTTTACGTGTCACCAAACGGTAGTGACGCCAATCCCGGTACCATTGATCAGCCGTTCGCCACAATCGAGAGAGCGCGGGACGCTGTCCGGGAAATCAACCGCAATATGACAGGAGACATCATCGTCTACCTGCGGGACGGCATTTACTGGCTGGAGCGGACACTTGAGTTTGATGAGCAGGACTCAGGCACCAATGGCTATCGGGTGATTTACCAGTCATATCCTGGAGAGAACCCAATCATCAGCGGAGGAGTGCCAGTTACTGGCTGGGAACAGCATGATGGCAATATTTATAAAGCCTCTCTGGAGCGGGACAGCAAGCTGCGCGCTCTCTATGTCAACGGGGAGCGAGCAGTGATGGCTCGTATGGAAGTGACAGCCCAAGGTGGCTACGGCAGCTACCAGATCCGCCGGGGCGAAGCGGAATGGGCTTGGGCTGATGCCTTGTTTGCCGATGGAGTACGTTACCGTTTCGGTGATCTGCCGGAGATCGCCCATCCCGAAGACTTGGAGATTACCACAGCTTCCACATGGAACCTGAACCTGGTCACAGTGCGGGAGCAGGCTCGAGCCGGTGTCTATCAGGTACTGCTGCTGCAGCAGCCATATGGGGCCATTGCCCAGAGTTTCGGCTGGGGCACCGAGTTCAAGGTGTCTGGGCCGCAGGTGCTGCACAACGCTTATGAATTCTTGGATCAACCCGGTGAGTTTTATTTTGACAAGACCACACATACCTTGTACTACTATAAACATCCTGATACAGATTTAGCTGCTGCCGAGGTCATTGCTCCCATGGTTGAGGGGCTGGTGAAGATCAAGGGCACCTCCCGGAGCAGCCGGGTGGAAAACATCAGCTTCATCGGTCTCACCTTTGCCCATTCTGACTGGAACCTGGTGGCCATCGGTGATTCCCGCGGCCAGGCTACACTGCAGGGCCCTACTGCGGTCATCGCCATGGGCAATCAGAATTGGCACTTTGATATCTACCGAGCCTTTGATGTCCCCGGTGCGGCTGTTGATGTGGAAAACAGCCGGGGAATAGTCTTTGAGCGCAATACCATTACGCATACAGGCAACATCGGGTTGGCCATTAGAAATGATGTCTGTGATTCCCAAATTATCGGCAACCGGATCCTGGACACGGCCGGGTCAGCCATTGTCATCGGCCATCCGCAGCATGTGTACGAGGACGATGGGCCGTGGATCAAGCATGTTTGGGGTGTGGGGCCGGAAAAGGAGAAATATCCCCCAGGTGTTGAGGGTGTGCCCCGCAGGATTGTGATCAGCAATAATTACATCAACGGCGCCGGTGTGCTGTTCCACGGCCAGAACGCCATCATGGCCTTCTTTGTGGAGGATCTGCAGATCACCCACAACCTGGTGAAGAATATCCCTTACGGGCCGATCAGTGTGGGTTGGAGCTGGTGGAACTTTAACGGCGATCCTGACAGCATCCTGCCTGGGATTCCCACCCAGACGCAGGCCAGGATCACCATCCACAATAACCGGCTGATTGACTACGGCTTGACGTTGACTGACACGGGGGCTGTCTATTTGCTGGCGGCCATGCCAGAGTCAACGGTCAAGGGCAACTATGTCGTGGCTTCACCGAAGCACATGCTCAACGCTGTTCACCCCGATGAGGGCACGTCTGGGGTGACGGGGACGGACAATGTGTTTGACATCGGCAGCGGCAACAACTATGAACTGAATGATTGGGGCCGCAAGCACAATATTCACTTCGACAACACCTATACCACCAGCCGCACTGTCCGCCTGGGAGCACCCAATGTCTCCGTCACCAACCTGCACGTCTACAGCGATGCCATTTGGCCGTTGGAAGCACTGGCGATCATTGAAAACTCGGGTTTGGAACCAGAATATATGGACTTGGCACCCCTGGCAGAGCTGATGTTTGTGGCCGATGCCCGCTCTGCGGCAGGGGCACAGATCCCTGTCAAATTCCCCAAGGATTTCATGGGCAGTATTTGGTTTGCACCAGCGGGAGCCACCAGTTTCCAGCCGGGGCCCAACATGGCCCAGGCCGATCTGGCTGCCGGTGTGATTCATGCACCGCAGGAGGCAGGGAGCTACAAGCTGTATGCTCTGGATGATCAAGGCCGGATCATAATGGAATCACAAGGCACTCTCCATGTCACAGGCAGCAAGTGAGCCAACACGGCTGCCTGTCCTAGGGTATGGGCTCAACGCTGAGTAATACAGCGATCAATAGAATCGGGAGGTAAGAACGTTGCTGAGAAACAAAGGGAAACTAGCCTGTTTGATTGTGCTGTTTGGGCTGGCAGTGATGTTGAGTGTGGGATGTTTTCTGGGATCATATGCGGAAGCTGATGATCAGCCTGGCCAGCCGCTGGGGATACCATCGCTGAAGGAGATCTACAAAGATTACTTTGAGATAGGGGCTGCCGTCAACTTGTCGACCATCAATACACACCGGAATTTGATCGACAAGCATTTCAGCAGCTTGACTGCGGAAAATGAAATGAAACCTGAAGGCCTGCAGCGCACCGAGGGCCGCTTCTCATTTCAGATCGCGGACCGGATTGTGAACCTTGCTGTCGACCAAGGGATGAAAATGAGGGGGCACACACTGGTGTGGCATGCCCAAACTCCCAGTTGGTTCTTCCAGGACAAAAACGGCAACCGCATTGATCAGAAGTCAGTTATCACCGAGGAAGACCGCCAGCTGGTGCGGGAACGGCTGGAGACCCATATTGAGAATGTGATGCAGTACTATGCCGGCAGGGTTTATGCCTGGGACGTAGTCAATGAAGCCGTTTCCGATGACGGCCGGTATATTTTGCGGCAGGATTCGCCCTGGTTCAAAATTCTCGGCGAAGAGTTCCTGGAGATCGCTTTCAGGAAAGCCCATGAGGTGGATCCCAATGCCAAACTGTTCTACAACGACTACAACATTGAAAGGCCGTACAAGCTTGACCGCACTGTTCAACTGTTGAAAAGCCTGCTGGACAAAGGTGTTCCCATTCACGGAGTTGGTATCCAGGGCCACTGGTCGGTAGGGGACAGCTTGGCTGAGGTGGAGCAGGCGATCAAGAAGTATGCGGAGCTGGGGCTGGAGATTCACATCACCGAGCTGGATATCGGCACCAGGGACACGTCGGCACAGGGCTTGGCCAGGCAGGCCGAATACTACCGTCAGGCATTTACCCTGTTCAAGAAGTACAGTGATGTAATCACGTCGGTCACTTTGTGGGGTATTTCCGACGCAGCGACCTGGAGGCCGAATGACAATCCGCTGTTGTTTGACAAGAAAATGGAACCCAAACCTGCCTTCTGGGCTATCGTCGATACAGACAAGTCCTGGGAGGAAAACAAGGCCTATTACCTTGGCGAGTAGATGATTGCGGCAGCCAAGGAACGGAACCCTTGGCTGCCTGATCGACACAATTGCAGCAAGAAGGGGCGGTTTGATTGAAGATTGATGCAATCATCAAAGAAGCCAACGGTATTGTGCTGCAGGCGGACGGGGAGAAAATCAAAGTCGAAGTGTGCACCAGCCGCATCATTCGTCTGATTTACACAATCGGCGAATTCAGTCAAAAGCCAAGCCTGATGGTTATTCGGAAAGATCATCCTGCCGAGGCTTGGGAGCTTGCTGAAACGGAAACAGCTGTGGAACTGATTACCGGCAGCCTGCGGGTCAAGGTAAGGAAGGACACCGGTGCGATAAGCTGTTGGGATCGGCAGGGGAACCTGCTGATGAAGGAACCGGATCGGGGCGGCAAGTACCTGATTCCTAGGGCAGAAAGTGTCCGGGCAGTGAAAGACCGTACTGCGTTCCAGTGGAAGCAGGAGTTCGAATGGGATCAGAATGAAGCTCTATATGGGCTTGGCTCCTACGAAGAAGGTATATTCAACTACCGCCATCATCATCAGTATATGTATCAGCAGAACATGCGGGCGGTGGTGCCCTGCCTTGTTTCTACCAAAGGTTATGGAGTCTTGTTTGACAGTTACTCATTCATGACTTTCCATGATGATGTCTATGGGTCTTATGTCTGGTCGGACGTCAATGACCAGCTGGAGTATTACTTCATTTACGGCCCTGAGTTTGATGATATTGTATCCGGTTACCGTTATCTCACCGGCCAGGCGCCCATGTTTCCTAAGTGGGCCTTTGGCTATATCCAGTCCAAGGAGCGGTATACCAGCCAGGAAGAGCTGTTGGCTGTTGTCAAGGAGTACCGCCGCCGGCAAATCCCGCTGGATGTGATCGTGCTGGACTGGATGTCCTGGGAAGGAAATTACTGGGGGCAGAAATCGCTGGATCCCGCCAGGTTTCCCAATCCGGAACAGATGATGCGGGAGCTGCATCAGCTGAACGCACGGCTGATGGTTTCCATCTGGCCGCACATGCAGAATGACGGGCCCAATCAGCTGGAAATGAAGGCAAAAGGCTATCTGCTCGGCAACCAGTCCACTTATGACGCATTCAATGAAGGGGCGCGGCAGCTTTACTGGCAGCAGGCCAATGAAGGTCTGTTCTCCAAAGGGATTGATGCCTGGTGGTGCGATTGTACTGAGCCGTTTGAGAACGATTGGCACGGCCCGGTTAAACCCGAGCCGGAGCAGCGGATTTGGATCAATGTCAATGAGGCGAAGAAGTACCTCGATCCACAGTACATCAATGCTTACTCCCTGCTGCACTCCCAAGGGATTTATGAGGGGCAGCGGGCTGCAACCGACCGCAAGCGGGTGGTCAACCTGACCCGCTCCGCCTATGCGGGGCAGCAGCGTTATGCGGCAATCACTTGGTCGGGGGATATCAGTGCCAAGTGGGAGACTTTGCGGAAGCAGATCGCCGATGGCTTGAACTTCTGCGCTGCCGGTATTCCGTACTGGACGTTGGATATCGGCGGGTTTTTTGTGAAAAAGCGGCGGCACGCCTGGTTCTGGGACGGTGATTTTGATGCCGGCTGTGAGGACCTGGGCTACCGGGAGCTGTACACTCGCTGGTTTCAATACGGTGCTTTTCTGCCCATCTTCCGTTCCCACGGCACTGACACCCCCCGGGAAGTTTGGCGGTTTGGCGAACCAGGGACGATCTTCTACGATACACTGGTTAAGTTCATAAATCTGCGCTACCGCTTGATCCCGTACATTTATTCCCTGGCCTGGCGGGTCACGAGCCAGGGATACACTTTGATGCGAGCTTTGCCCTTTGATTTCAGGCATGATCCCAAGACATATGATGCTGCGGATCAGTACATGTTTGGCCCGGCTTTCCTAGTTAATCCGGTGACGGAACCCATGTATTACCTGAGCGGATCCCGTCAATTGGCAGGCGTGGAAAAGGCCAGGAATGTTTATCTGCCAGCCGGGGCAGATTGGTACGACTTCTGGACGGGCGAGCGGTATAAGGGCGGGCAAACCATCAAGGCGAAGGCAGAGTTGGATACCATGCCGCTGTTCGTCAAGGCTGGATCGCTGGTGCCCATGGGGCCGGCCATTCAGTACACAGGGGAAAAGGAAGACCCGATTGAACTGCGCGTTTATTCCGGATCTGATGCTGTTTTCGAGTTGTACAACGATGCAGGCGACAGTTATGACTATGAGAAAGGCCATTACCAGCTGATAACCATCAGCTGGGATGACTGCCGGCGCGAACTGCGTCTTGCTGAGCGCCGTGGCAGTTATCCCGGGATGCTGCAGGAGGTGACCTTCAGGGTAGTTGTGGTTGGCGAGGATCATGGTGTTGGTGTCTCGGTAGTGGAAACAGCGGATCAGGTTGTGGTTTATCAAGGGAAAGCGTTGACGGTTAGGCTGTGAGTAAAGCATTTGCAAGGCCACATTCCAACAGAAACGGGTGGGAATAATGGGGCACGGTTTTTACTTGCGGTACAACACTCCGGCGGATGCATGGCGCGATGCCATTCCCCTAGGCAACGGCCGGCTGGGGGCAATGGTTTACGGCCACACGGACATTGAACGGATTCAGCTGAATGATGATTCCCTTTGGTACGGCACTTTTATCGATCGCAACAATGAGGCTCTTAAGGAGAAACTGCCGGAGATCCGCCGGTTGGTCCTGGCAGGGGACATAGAACATGCGGAAGAACTGATCATGAAGTACATGGTTGGTACTCCTGCCGGCATGCGCCACTACACCACACTGGGCGTGCTGAACATTGCTGTTAATCAGCACCTGCCTTTTGTCATGGGCACACTGCCCAACAGCGAATCGGCGGAGGAATATGAGATGGCGCTGGACTTGATGACAGGCGTCTTGGATATCAGACACAAGGCGGCGGGCGTGTCGTATCAGCGTCAAGCGTTCATCAGCTACCCGGCGCAGGTAATGTGCATGCGCTACACTGCGGACAAACCCGGAGCCATCAACCTGGATCTGTACCTGAACCGGGTGGGGATCTCAGATGCGGTGGGCATGGATGACCGCCGGCCGGGCCGGCGGGTGTCCTTCGGCGGCTGGCCGGGCACCAGGGTTGACTCTATTCGCAGCATTGACTCACGGACGATGCTGATGCAGGGCAACGATGCCGGCGTAGTGTTTGCCTGTGCCGTTCGCATCGCTGCCGACGGTGAAATAGAGAATGCTGTTTCACAGCTCGCGGCCAAAAACAGCAGTCAGGTTGTGATCTATCTGGCTTCGGCTACTACCAACCGGGTCGATGATCCGGTGGCCGATGTCCTCAAGAGGCTGGATGCAGCGGAGCAGAAGGGCTTTGATGCATTGCTCGAGGAGCATGTGCAGGATTTCTCCGCCCTGATGAACCGCTGCGTGCTGGAGCTGGATCCTTCCTCACCGGCATACACCGACCAGAGGTTGGAAGCGGTCCGGAACGGCGGGGAAGATCCAGGGCTGGCGGCACTGTACTTCCAGATGGAGCGGTATCTCATTGTCTCCGGCGGCAGGGTGGACAGCGCGGCCCTCAATCTCCAAGGCATCTGGAACCACCAGTTCATGCCCATGTGGGACAGTAAGTACACGATCAATATCAACCTTCAGATGAACTACTGGCCGGTGGAGGCCGGCAATCTTTCCGAACTGCATCTGCCGCTGATGGACCTTTTGGAGAAAATGCATGAGAAGGGCCGGGAAACAGCCCGGGTCATGTACGGCATGCGGGGAATGGTCTGCCATCACAACACCGATTTTTACGGCGACTGCGCGCCTCAGGACTGGTATATGGCGGCCACACCGTGGGTTACCGGTTCCGCCTGGCTGGGCCTGCATGTTTGGGAGCATTACCTTTACACGAAGGATATCGGTATTCTGCGGCGGATGTATCCAGTGCTGCGGGATATGGCTTTGTTCTATCAGGACTTCCTGATAGAGGCCGACGGCAAGCTTGTGACCTGCCCGTCAGTATCGCCGGAAAACCGCTACATCCTGCCTGACGGATATGATACACCCATCTGCAGCGGCCCTGCCATGGACAATCAGATTCTGCGGGAGTTCTTCGCTGCTTTGATCCAGATCCAGGAACTTCTGGGTGTGGATCAGGAAATGGGGAAAGAACTGGCGGAGATGATCAAAAGACTGCCTGAAGACAAGGTCGGATCCAAAGGCCAGCTCTTGGAATGGGATCAAGAGTATCCGGAGCTGACGCCTGGGATGAGTCATATATCTCATCTGTTTGCCTGCCATCCCGGCTGGAGCATCAACTGGCGGGATACACCCGAGCTGATGCAGGCGGTGAAGAAGTCACTGGAGATCCGGGCAGCCAACGGCGGCCTGGTGCCCGGCTGGCCATTGGCATGGCATATCAACCAGCAGGCCCGGCTGTTGAACGGCGAGGAGACTGACAAGTGCATCAAGATGATGCTGGCCCGGTCTACGGCCCGCAATTTGCTCAACGCCAGAGGTGTGTTCCAGATCGACGGAAATTTGGGTGCAGCCGCCGGCATCGCCGAATGCCTGCTGCAGAGCCACATTGCCCTTCACTTCCTGCCGGCACTGCCTGTGTCGTGGCGGAAAGGACGGGCCAAAGGGCTGAGAGCCCGGGGTGCCAGAACTGTGGACTTGGCCTGGGATAACGGCACCCTGGAGGAGGCTGTCGTCCGGCCCGATTATGACGGTGAGGTTGAGGTGGTTGGCAAGCCGCTGCGGGTGATCTGTGACGGGAAAGAGGTTGCCGTCAAGGTCACGGATGTTGGCTTTGCCTTCTTCGGCGAAGCAGGCAAAACCTATCGGCTGACACCGATGCTGTAGTCAAAATTTAAACGCTATACAAAGAGAGGTTGATACGATGAAAAAGCAGAGAGTCAATCCCTACCTGCCCTCGTGGGAGTATATCCCCGATGGCGAGCCTTATGTGTTCAACGGCAGAGTGTATGTCTACGGCTCCCATGACCGGTTCAACGGGCATGTCTTCTGCCTGAACGACTATGTCTGCTGGTCGGCCCCGGTTGATGACTTAAGCGACTGGCGCTATGAGGGTGTCATATATAAAAAGACCGATGATCCGATGAACCCCGACGGCCATATGTGCCTCTACGCCCCCGATGTCACCCAGGGGCCGGACGGCAGGTATTACCTGTATTATGTGCTGGACAAGGTGTCGGTGGTTTCGGTGGCGGTGAGCACCCATCCCGCAGGCAAATATGAATTTTACGGCTATGTGAAGTATCCTGACGGCACTCGCCTTGGCGAGAAGCCGGGGGACCAGCCCCAGTTCGATCCGGGTGTGCTGACGGAAGGCGACCGGACTTATCTGTATACCGGCTTCTGTGCCCGGGGCGACAAGTCCCGCAGTGGAGCCATGGCTACTGTTTTGGGCCCCGACATGCTCACAATTGTGGAACCACCTGTGTTTGTGGCTCCCAGTGAGCCTTACAGCGCCGGCACCGGTTTTGAAGGCTTCGAATTCTTTGAGGCGTCTTCAATCAGAAAACGGGGCGACACCTATTATTTCATCTATTCGTCCATCTCCATGCATGAACTGTGCTATGCCACCAGCAAACACCCCACCAAAGATTTCAAGTACCAAGGGGTCATCGTCAGCAACTGTGACCGGCACATTGATACGTACAAGCCGGCGGACATGCCGGTTTATACACCTGGGAACAACCACGGCAGTATTGTGGAGATCAACGGGGACTGGTACATCTTCTACCACAGGCACACCAACGGCACTTGGTTCAGCCGGCAGGGATGCTTTGAGAAGATCAAGTTCAATGCGGACGGTACCATTCCGCAGGTGGAAATCACATCCTGCGGCGGCATTGACCAGCCGCTTGAGGGTAAGGGAGAGTATCCCGCCTATCTGGCCTGCCACCTGTTCTATCCCGATGACCCGCGGCGTTTCCCCAAGATCACCCAGGACGGCCGTGATGGGGATGAAGAGCTGGGCTACATTGCCGACATGCATGATTCAGCCACCGCAGGCTTCAAGTATTTTGACTGCAAGGGAATCAAGCAGGTGTCTATCAAGGTGCGCGGCTACTGCCGGGGACATTTTGAGGTGAAGACAGCTTGGGACGGCGAGGTGCTCGGCAAGATACCGGTCGAGTTCTCCAACATCTGGAAGGAGTACACTGCGGACATTGCCATTCCGGACGGTGTCAACGCCATTTACCTCACTTTCCGCGGCCGCGGCCCGGCAAGCCTCAAGTCCTTTACGCTGGCTTAGGGGTGGTTGACTATGAGAGCGAAATTGGCTGAGTATGTGCTCGGCGATCTGACTCTGGTCTATGAAATTGACTCCCGCAGCAGCAAGGTGGGGTTAATCATCATTCCAAGCCATCTGCGGCACGTGGTTTGTGAGCAGAAGCGGTATCGGGTAGATTCACTGGTGCAGCTGAAGTTAGTGGGCGATGATTACCCCGATGGTTTCTCCCAGGGAGTCACCATGCGCAACAGCGGCTCCACCATGCAGCTGGAGTATGATCATCAGTACTTCCAGGAAGATGGAGGCAGGAAAACAATTGTCACTGTGCTGCAGAACCGCCGCGGCCACCAGATAGAGCATCATGTGCTGTGGACGGAGGGCGAACCGGCAGTTGCCGTGCAAACGGTGTTCAAAAACCGGGGGCCGGAAACGGCTGTGCTGGAGATGCTGTCCAGCTTCTCCCTGGGCGGTATTACCCCTTTCGCGGAGGACGAAGCACCGAACTCACTGTTGGTGCATCAACTGCGCAGCAAGTGGAGCTGTGAAGGGCGGCTGCAGACGACGGCTGTGGAAGACTTGCTCCTGGAACCATCCTGGAGCCGATGGGGCGCATACAGCCACAGGTTCGGCCAGGTGGGCTCCATGCCTGTGAGGGGACACTTTCCCTTTGTGGCGGTGGAAGATACCAGGCATAATGTGTCCTGGGGAGTGCAGCTGGCCTATGCCGGTTCCTGGCAGATGGAAGTCTACCGCCGGGATGAAGCCCTGTGTCTTTCGGGCGGGCTGGCTGATCGGGAGTTCGGGCATTGGCTGAAGGAGGTCAGGCCGGGAGAGGAACTGGCCGCACCGATGGCCATTGTTTCCGTCTGTGAGGGGGGAATAGAGCAGATTAGTCAAAGGCTGACGGCTTATCATGAAAAGTGGCTGGCCGACAAGCCGCAGGTGGAGGAGGATCTGCCCATCATCTTCAACGAGTGGTGTACCAGCTGGGGCCAACCGACTTCTGGAAGTGTGTTTTTAGCATGCCGGAAGCTGAAGGGGACAGGCATCAAGTACTTCGTCATCGACAGCGGCTGGTATGCGGAGGAAGGCAAGCAGTGGTACGCGAGCATGGGTGATTGGCGGGTCAGTGCCAAGCAGTTCCCTCTGGGCATGGAGGAGGCGGTTGCCACCATCCGGGAGTTCGGCATGATACCGGGGATCTGGTTTGAGTTTGAGAACTGCGGTTTCCAATCCGACATTTTCTCCAAGACGGACATGCTGCTGCAGCGGGACGGCCGGGCGCTCACTGTCGGGGCACGGCGGTTCTTAGACTTGCGCAAGCCTGAAGTCATCGGTTATCTGACGGAGAAAGTGATCAATTTCCTTAAGAAATACGGCTTTGGCTATCTTAAAATAGACTACAACGACAATATCGGAATCGGCTGCGATGGGGCCGAGTCCCTGGGCGAAGGGCTGCGGCAGCAGATCCTGGCGTCTCAGGAGTTTATCCGGACGATCCAACGGGAAATTCCCGACTTGGTCATTGAAAACTGTGCCTCCGGCGGCCACCGCCTGGAACCGTCAATGCTGGCCATCACCAGCATGTCATCTTTCTCTGATGCCCATGAATGCCTGGAGATTCCCATCATCGCCGCCAATCTGCACCGGGCTATCCTGCCGCGGCAGAGCCAGATCTGGGCGGTGCTGCGGAAGCAGGATTCAGCTCAGCGCCTCTATTACTCCATCGTCAACACTTTCTTGGGCCGGATGTGTTTATCGGGGGACATCCACGATTTGAACGATTCACAGTGGCGCATCGCCACCGAAGGAATAGAGTTTTACCGCAAAATCAGCCCGGTCATCAAGAAAGGTTTTTCCTACCGCTTTGGCCCAGTGGTGTCAAGTTACCGCCATCCTGAGGGATGGCAGGTGGTCTTCCGGGTGGCGGCTGATCGGAACAAGGCGCTGGCAGTTGTCCATTCCTTTGCCAGAGATGACCGGGAACCGATCCGGATTCCAGTCCCTGAGGGCTTGGAGCTGGATGTGGAAGCGGTGTATGCTGAAAACCAGGCTGCCCCCGATCTCAAGGGTGGGGAAATCTTCTTCCCTTTGAGCGGCGATTTCCAAGCCATGGCGGTGCTGTTCAACACTCGCAGTGGCAGGTAAGCATGGTACAAGTCAGGCCGGCTGCCCGGCCGGGTGAAAGGAGTAGATAGAACCATGATGAACTGGTTGCCCATCATATTGATTGCGGCTGCGGCAATTTGCGGCGCCGCAGGCACGGCGCAGGCCAGTACGCCCGTGGATTATGCATCCCAGGCTTATCAGGAAATGATTGCCCGTTCTTTGATGAACCGCGGCAACAATTACCGGCTGAAGGCGGTAATGGAAAAAGCCCAGCGGGGTGAAGACGTCACCATTGCCTTTATCGGCGGATCGATCACTGAAGGTGCAGGCGCCAATCCGCAGCAGACCAACTGTTATGCTTATCTCACTTATGAACGGTTTAAAGAGATGTTTGCCCCGGGCGGCAGCAATGTGCACTTCATCAAGGCCGGGGTCGGCGGTACACCATCACAGCTGGGAGTGATCCGCTACGAGCGGGATGTGCTCCGCAGCGGCACTGTGCAGCCGGATCTGGTCGTAGTGGAATTTGCCGTCAACGACTGGGATGATGAAACCCAGGGTGTATGCTACGAGAGCCTGGTTCTGAAGATCCTGGAGGCTGAAAATCAGCCGGCAGTCATTCTGCTGTTCAATGTGTTCGAGAATGACTGGAACCTACAGGACCGCCTGGCACCGGTGGGGTGGCACTACAACCTGCCCATGGTCAGCGTCAAAGATGCCGTTGTGCCCCAGTTCAGGTTGAGCAAGGAGCAGGGGAATGTGATCACTAAAGCCGAGTTTTTTGCCGATCAGTATCATCCGACCAACGCCGGCCACCGCATTGTGGCTGACTGCCTGGCTTATCTGTTGGCGGAAGTGGCCCAAGCGGATCCCGATGCAGGCGACATCGATCTGAACAAGCCGCCCAAAATCGGTGACGCTTTCAAGAACATCAAGCTGCTTGACCGGAAGGAAAACACCGCTGTGGCCCAAATTGATCCGGGCGGATTCAGCCAGACAGATTTTGATGTGCAGCGGGCCATGTTTGACACCAACCTGACTGGTACGCCTCTCTTCCCCAACAACTGGATGCACAGTGCCAATTCTGGTGCGCAAAGCTTCAAGATGAAGATCACAAGCAAAAGCCTGATGCTGATCTTCAAGGATTCATGGAATCAGCAGTTCGGCAGGGCGGACGTGTATGTGGACGGGAAGTATGTGAAGACGCTGGATCCGCATATCATCAACTGGACGCACTGCCACCCGACACTGCTGTATTGGGAAGAGGAAGCTCGGGAACATGAGATTGAGATCAAGATGGCTCCGGGTGACGAAAGCAAGAGCTTCACGATTTTGGGCTTTGGCTATGTTGAGTAACCAACAGCAGTATAATGTACGAGTTTGAGCTCTATGGTTACACCACCAACTTGGCCCGGACGACGACGCAGTCGTGGGCGGGTACGACAGGGCTGAATCGTTCTTTGAAGATACCCAGCTCTTTGTGGGCCCAGCAGTCATATAGGGACAGGGCGACTCCTGACGCATAGGGCAGGCCCATGTCCCAGAATAACAGGGGAACTTCCCGCTGATGATCGCTGAGGTTGAAGAAACCAATGGCCAAGTCGCCGTTGGACAGGACCTTAACCAGCATGAACACTTCATCCGAATGGAACCACTGAGGTTCGGGCTTGATGCGGTATGCACCCCGGCATTCCACATCCTGGTTGATGGCAATCAGATCTCGGTTAAGGAGGATGTCCTTGGTGGCTTGATTGGCTGTCCTGATATCGCAGCCGATCATCAAGGGCGAGCCCATCATGCACCAGAGGGAGAAATGGGTTTTATACTCACTGTCGGTGCAGCCGCGGCGCCCGGCAGAGATAAAGCCGCTGTTGCTTCCGCCGTACATGCCGACAACCAACATGTCCATATCGTTATGGCAGTATGTTCCTGTGTAGCGCCCCTTGTCCAATTGGGACAGGGCGATGTTCTTGATGGACTCCCAGGAATCTTGGATGTCGCTGGTGGAGCGGTACATATGGGCTCCCGATTCCCGAATCCAATGATAGACGTTGTCTGCACCCCAGTTGCAGGCGGAGAACAGGATATCCCGGCCGCAGTTGCGCAGGGCAAGGTTCATCCTTTTGTAGAGCAGTTCGCCGGAAACATTCCTCGGCTTGAAGCAGTAATCGTACTTGAGATAGTCAACTCCCCATTCGGCAAACAGCCTGGCATCCTGGAACTCATGCTCAAAGCTGCCGGGATAGCCCGCACAGGTATGGGTGCCGGCACAGGAATAGATGCCGAATTTCAGTCCTTTGGAGTGGATGTAATCAGCCAGCGCTTTCATACCGCTCGGGAACTTGTTGGGATCGGGGACCAGGTTGCCGTTGGCATCCCGCTCTCTCTTGCTCCAGCAGTCGTCGATGACGATGTACTCATAACCAGCGTCTTTATACCCGTCAGTGACAAAGACATCGGCGATCTGGCGGATGAGTTCTTCATTGATATCCCAGGTGAAGGTGTTCCAGGAGTTCCAGCCCATCGGTGGTGTCATGCCGAGCACTTTACTCATGTTTCCCTCTCCTTTCCGATACTGCATGGTATGGTGAGCGGACAGCGGGAATGACAGCCGCCCAATCTATATTTCGTCCATGGCCGGTCAAGTCCTGCTTAAATGGGAAGCCAGGCCAGCTGGAAGGTGGCTGGCAGGAAGAACTGAACATGGATATACAAAATTGAATGGGAGTGGTGAGGATGGGTGTACTAAAGGTAGAGGACAACCGGATTGTGTTTCAGCGCCGGGGTGAGATTGCCGTATTGGAACCGTACGGCCCGGATGTGCTGCGTTTCCGGGCTTCTCCCAGCGGCAGATTGTGGGATCAGGACTGGACACTGCTGCCTGCGCAGCCGTCACCATGCCAGATCGAACTGCTTGACCACAAAGCAGTGATTAAGAACGGCAAGATTGCCGCGGAAATATACTCAAACGGCCGGGTGGTTTACTTCAAAGACGGCCGTCAGATCTTGGCGGAACGTTCGGAGATGGCTTTTTACATGGGATACCGGGACTACCGCCATGTAGGCGGGGACAACCACCGGGCGACAGTGATCTTCGAGCCCAATCCTGGGGAACATTTCTATGGACTGGGGCAGGAGCAGAACGATCTCTTCGACCTGAAAGGTTCAGCCAGCCAGCTGCTGCACAAGAACACCAAGTCGGCCATACCATTTGTCTATTCCTCCAAGGGATATGGATTCTTGTGGAACAATCCGTCCATCGGCCGCTGTGAGCTGACGCAGAACCACACTCTGTGGGAAGCCAACTGTACCAAGCAGGTGGACTATCTGGTGCTGGTGGGTGACACCCCTGCGGCCGTGATGCAGAAGTACGGTGTGCTGACTGGGTTTGCACCTAGGTTTCCCCGGTGGGCCTCGGGATTCTGGCAGTCGCGGCTGCGCTATGAGACACAGGCTGATGTGCTCAAGGTCGCCAGGGAATACAAAAACCGGGGAATCCCTCTGGCGGCCATTATCATTGACTACTTCCACTGGACGGAGCAGGGTGACTGGAAGTTTGATCCTGCTTGCTGGCCTGATCCGGAAGCTATGTGCCGGGAACTGCGGGAAATGGGGATTAGGCCTATTGTCTCGGTTTGGCCGACCATCAATCCGGCAAGCGAGAACTATCATTACATGGATGAAAGGAACATGCTGGTCCGGACGGAGCGGGGGATTGCCGGCATCTTTCCGTTCTACGGCGACCAGACCTATATCGATCCCATGAATCCGGAGACCAGGGAGTATGTTTGGTCCCGGATCAAGGAGAACTATTACAGGAAGGGTATCCAATCTTTCTGGCTTGATGAGGCGGAGCCGGAAATCAAGCCGGTGCATTTTGACAATCTCCGTTTCTACCTTGGCAATGGTGAAGAGGTAGGCCTCCTCTACCCCTTTTATTACAACAAGCTGTTTTATGACGGGTTGAGGCAGATGGGGGAGGACGAGATTGTCTCTTTGACTCGTGCCGGTTGGATCGGTATCCAGCGCCTGGGTGCCCTGGTGTGGTCCGGGGACATCCCATCCACGTTTGATGCTCTGCGGATGAGCGTGAAGACCGGCTTAAACATGGCCATGTGCGGTATTCCTTGGTGGAACAGCGACATTGGCGGCTTCTGGGGCGGCGATATTGAGAGCGACTATTTCCGGGAGCTGATTGTCCGCTGGTTCCAGTTCGGCCTGTTCTGCCCCGTGATGCGGCTGCACGGCGCCAGGAAACGTACGAAGGAACAAGGGCCGCGCCCGGCGGGGGTGAAGGAGCCGACTGGCGGCCCCAACGAGATCTGGAGTTTTGGCGACAGGGCATACACTGTTCTGCGCCGCCTGATCGGCATCCGGGAACGGCTGCGCCCCTACATTCACAAGTACATGGATATTGCCAGTCAAACGGGAGCTCCCCTGATGCGCCCCATGTTCTTTGAATACCCCGGAGATGAAGTCTGCTATACCCTGGATGACCAATACATGTTTGGCGCCGATATCTTGTTTGCGCCCATCGTCAACCAGGGGCAGACGGAGCGGACCGTTTATCTGCCGGATGGGGAATGGATCAATGTGAATGATCGGCAGGTTTATCAAGGTGGTAAGTTTGTTACAGCCCATGCCGAGCTGGAACAGTTCATTGCTTTTGTTAAAAAAGGCAGCGAGTGGCTGGCTGTGTTTGAATAATGGTAGACAGGAGGATGGCCGATGGGCAGAACTGCTGCGCAGACACCACCTATGGGATGGAACAGCTGGGACTGTTACGGGGCAAGTGTCCGGGAAGACGAGGTGCGGGGCAATGCTGAATACATGGCAGCCCATCTCAAGCGGTTCGGTTGGGAATATGTGATAGTGGATATTCAATGGTTTGAACCCAATGCCAAGAGCGATCAGTACAATCCCCATGCCCCGCTGGTGATGGATGAATATTCCCGTTTGATGCCGGCGGAGAACCGCTTCCCCAGTGCTGCGGGGGGCAAAGGGTTCAAACCATTGGCGGACTATGTCCACAGCCTTGGGCTTAAGTTTGGCATTCACATTCTGCGGGGAATTCCCCGGCAGGCTGTGGCCGCCAACACACCTATCCTAGGGACGGATTACCGGGCGGCGGATATCGCTGACACTGCCAGCACCTGTGCCTGGAACACGGACATGTACGGGGTGGACCCGGCCAAACCAGGCTCCCAGGAGTACTACAACTCCCTGTTTCAGCTCTATGCCCAGTGGGGTGTGGACTATGTGAAGGTTGATGATATCGCTGCGCCGGCTTATCATCAGGGCGAGGTCGAGCTGATCCGCAGGGCCATCGACAGCTGCGGCCGGGAGATGGTGCTCAGCCTTTCGCCTGGGCCTACGCCCTTGTCTGCGGCGGAACATGTATCGAAGTGGGCCAACATGTGGCGGATGACCAATGATTTCTGGGACCGCTGGGAGGATTTGCTGGCCATGTTCGGATATGCCGATGCCTGGAGCAGGTATATCGGGCCGGGGCACTGGCCGGACGCGGACATGCTGCCTTTGGGCCGGATCGGTATCCGGAGCGCCTGGGGAGATCGGTACACGCGCTTTACCAAGGATGAACAAGTGACGCTGATGTCCTTGTGGGCGATCATCCGCTCACCCTTGATGTTCGGTGGGGATCTGCGGTTCAACGATGAATGGACGACAGCGCTGATCACCAATGAGGAAGTGCTGCGCATCACGAAGCACAGCAGCGGCAACCGGCAGCTGTACCGGGAAGGGGATGCCGCGGCCTGGACAGCTGTTGGGGAAGACGGTAGTGTCTATCTGGCCCATTTCAACCTCGGCCAGACGGAGGGCACAATCGCGACGGAACTTTCCCAGTTAGGCTTGTCCGGGAAATACCAGGTGCGGGATTTGTGGGCTTGTAGGGACTTAGGTAGTGTGGATCAGTGGGTTGTGACTGCGGTGCCGGCTCACGGTGCGCGGCTGCTGCAGCTGAGGGAAGAGTCTCAGGCCTGTTACTGACAAGCAGCAGGCCTGAGCTCTTTACTGACCGCTGGAGGGGTACAACCGCTTTTTCTCTCTTTGTTCTTCCAGAATCTGCTGCAGGACCAGCTCGACTACCGCCGATTCGGGGGTGCGGTAGGCTTCATTGGCCAAATTCCTGGTTTCAAGCGGATCTTTGGTTAAATTGTACATTTCGAACTGATCGGCAGAGTCTTTGGGTTCCAGAAAGTCGAGCCGGCAGCCCAAATTGAAGGTGGCCTTGACCTGGCCGCGGTAAGGATATTGATCGTTTCGGCCGGGTATTTCCTTGAATTGTGGATTGGTGAAATAGCGGGAGTATTTCCAAACTTCATTGGTGCCGCCTTCGCCGGTGGGCAAAACAGCGATCACGGTTTCGATGGAGTTCGGCTGACGCACAGCTGGATACGGCAGCCCGGAAAGGCCGACTTGATTAAGGCCTTTAGTGGCATTGTCGTCGGTCATGAAGTAAACTGGCTCATCAGCCCGGGGCACCTCCTGCATGCCCAGGACCAAGGCTGTCAGATCGCGGCCTACCAATGGGCGGACCTCAGTATGATCCCTCTGCAGGACATTCTGCAGTTGTTCAGCATTGAGGCCTGCCAATCCCAGCAGAGTCGGCAGCAGGTCAACGTGGCTGGTCAGCATCTCAGTGGTTTGCGGTTCGGCAAAGAGGACGGGATTGTGGATTACCAGCGGTACGTGAATTGTCTCTTCATAGGCTTGATACCACTTTTGGAACAGTCCTCCGTGAGCTCCCAACAGTTCGCCGTGATCCGAGGTGAAGACAACGATGGTGTTTTCATAGAATGAAGACTGCTGCAGTGCGTCAAGGACAGCGCTGATCTGCCGATCCACTTCCAGCTGTAGGCTGTAGTAGAGCTGCCGGTAGAAGAGTGTGTCGGTCAGCGGCTGCAGTGCCAATGGGTAGATGCGCTTGTAGCTCAACTGGGCGGAAGGCTTGGTGGCCAGGGACTCGGTCGCGGTTGGGGCCGGCATGATGTAAGGAACAGACGGGTCAACCCGAAACGCGAATTGATCTGACTGCTGGCTGGCGGCGCCGTAGAGAGCAATGTCATGGGGATTGACAAAGGAACTGACAATCAGCCATGGCTTTTCTGGTTTTTGCTGATCAAGCTGCCTGATCAGCTCGATGGTCTGCTGGGCGTAGGCCACATCTCTGCCGCTCACGCCGGTGCTGGCGGAAGATCCGGAGTTCCTTGGGTTGGTACCGTGGGGTTCAGGCCCGATCCAGCCGTCAAAGCCAAAGCTGTCGAGGACGTTGGCCTGTTCATACAGGTGCTCGTGCTCTGGTACTGGTTCGCCGCTGCTCGGGTTGTAAGACAGGAATGCACTGTGAGTGCCGGGTACGGTGATATCGGCGTTTGATGCGTGCCATTTGCCTTTCCAATAAGTTTGGTAGCCGGCAGCGCGGAAATAGTCGCCGATGGTGGGCACGGTGTTGGGATCAAGCCAGAACATGTCGGGATCGTACGCGGATTTGGCGATGCCGTTTGTTTGGGAAACGCCGTGAAGCGATGGGTACTGCCCTGTGTAAAGGGTCGTGCGGCTTGGGGCACAAGCTGTGCTTCCGGTGTAGTGATTCTTAAACTCAAGACCTTTGGCCCTCAAAGTTTCATATGCTTTAAGGTAGGTCCTGCGCCAGCTTGTCAGTTCGGGCGATTCATAGACCACGGGATAGCGCTGTTGATCGACCATGATGATCAAGAAGTTGGGTCTGCTGCCTGCGAGTCGGGCGGCAAGGGGGCCGACTGCCTGTGGTTGAGTCGTTCTCTTGCTCATTTGTTTTCGCCTCCAAAAAGAGTGTGCTAGATCAATATATGTAGCTGGCGCGAGTAGTGACCCTGGCCTTGGGCAGGAGCGTGGAGGAGCAGGGGCGCATGAGAGGGCGCTTGAGTGTTCGCCAAAATTATGGTAATATCAAATTACATAATAGGTTACTAAATAATTCTGGAGGTGGCGGATTATGCCATGGCATCCGGGCTTGTCGGTAGGCATAGAACTGATTGACGAGCAGCACAAGGAGCTGTTCAGGAGGGCGGACATGCTCTTTGAAGCCGGCAGGAAGGGACATGCCAAGGAGTACATAGGCGAGCTTTTGGCGTTCCTTGACGGTTATACGAAACAGCACTTCAGAGATGAAGAAGCATACATGCTCAGCGTCGGCTTCCCGGAATATGAGGAACACAAACAAATCCACGCAGGCTTTGTCCAGAAACTGCAGGAACTGCGGAAGGATTATGACACGTCGGGCGGGAACCTTATGGTGATCGTGAGTGCGAATCAGTTGGTCGTTGACTGGCTGACTCGGCATGTTTCTAACATGGACAGGCGAGTCGGTGATTTTGCCCGGCAGCAGCAAAAATAATGGAGGTGCGGATCTATGCCTTGGCATCAGGGTTTGTCTGTAGGTATTGAGCTGATTGATGAACAGCACCAGGAGTGGTTCAAAAAAGCGGAAGCGCTCTTTGACGCGGGGAAGAAAGGGCAGGCCAAAGAGTATGTCGGTGAACTGCTGCAGTTCCTCGACAGCTATACCAAGAAGCACTTCAAGGACGAAGAGGACTTCATGGCCAGCATTGGTTACCCGGAGCTTGCGGAACAGAAAACAGCCCACGCCGCCTTTGTCCGGCAGCTTGAGAAAGTGCGCAGGGATTATGAAACTTCCGGCGGCAATTTGAAAGTAATCATTGAAGCCAATCAATTGGTGATCGACTGGCTGACAAAGCATATTTCCAACATGGACCGGAAGATCGGTGAGTATACCCGCCGGGAGAAGTAATAACACACTGTGGACAGGGTGCGCCTCCAGCTGCTGGGTTTGCGGCATTGGGAGGCGCTTTTTATATTGTATCTTTTGAAAATAGCATTGATTAATTGACTAAAATAAGGTAAAATTGTTACGCAAGGGTAAATTCTGGAAAAATGATTTGGGGAGGTGAATTTGCAGCCTTCGATTTTAAGCTGCGAATTTGGAAACCGGTTTCAATGGTTATTATTGCTGCTAGGAGCGTTGTGGTCTGAGTCTGGGATGATTGTTTTCTGGTTCATCATGCTCGGAGGTGGAAAACAAAGTGAAAAGAGCGCTGTATTTCTTGGTGCTGCTTTTAGTTGTTTCGCTAACCACAGGTTGTTTGGGCTTCTTTAAGAAAACCTACAGTGTGCAAGTGACATGGAACAGCGAGCACGGCGATGTTGCGCTGCCGGCGGGCCTTGACAAGGTCAAAGAGGGGACTATGATCACTCTTGAAGCCAAGCCTAAAGCAGGTTGGTACTTCCAGGAGTGGAGCGGTGAAGGCCTCACTGAGGCGCAAAAGACAGAGAATCCTCTTAAGATCGTTGTCAAGCAGAACTTGGAGCTAGAGGCGATTTTTGCTGAAATCACAGTGACATACAAGTTGGATGTACAGTTTGACTCCACCAAAGGCACAGTGGAAGGTATGCCGGCAGACCCGGACAATATTATTCCTGGAACTAAAGTGACGCTGAGGGCTGTCCCTGCTGACGGCTATAGGTTTGGCCAATGGGATGGCGATGTTCCGGCGAATCAGGTCAATCAGGACTGTGTGCAGATTACAGTGGACGGTGACAAGAGCATTACTTTGACCTTTATTGATGCGCCTAATCCGGATCTGGTGGTTCATGATACCAGTTTTGAAACCGGTTCTGATGGTTGGGGTCCGCGGGGCTCGACGACTGTCGAGCGGGTGAAGGAATTTGCACGGACTGGCCAGTACAGCATCAAGGTTACTCCTTCTTCGGAACCAGACGTCTGGAATGGAGGAACGTGGGTAAATCTGTTCAGTGATGTCGAGAAAGGTAAGACATATGTGTTCAGCGGTTGGGTTTACCATGCTGAAAGCGAACCGAAGAGGGTAATCATGCAGCTGCAGTATAATGACGGCCAAGAACAATATAAATGGTTAAAGGATATTGATGGGATACCGGGTGGAGTTTGGACAAGGTTCGAGGCTGAGTTCACTATTCCCGAAAACCTTACCGGCAGTTATGTCTATTTGTACTTCGAGCCGCACGAACAAGCCAAGAATACACTGGTGTATTATGTGGACGACGTACTGGTTATGGAAAAGGAATAGCTGGCAGAATCCAGCAGTTAGGAATCCATGGGGGTGATTAAGATTAACAGTTTTAGAAATGTATTGTATCTGTTGGTTTTGGTGTTGGTGTTTGCGTTGGCGGCCGGCTGTGCTGGGGACGGGCCTGCCGAAGGCCAGGCTGCTTCCGGGCCGCAGGCGGCATATATTCTCCAAGAGAACTTTGACCAAGGGTATTTGAACCTGTGGACTGGTGTCAATACGGATGTGCAAATCAGTACCGCATTTGCCAGATCCGGCCAGTACAGTGCCCAGGTGACCACCAGGGGAGCAGGCTGGAACAGGTTTGAGTACAATTTCGCTGGTATGCTCGAAGCTGGGAAGACTTATGAGTTCACTGTCTGGATTTATCATGAAGCCGGTCAGGACTTGGAGTTCCACTTGGCCAGGAAGATTGGGGATAATTACGCGTGGCTGGGCGGCAACGTGGTGATTCCAAACAAGCAGTGGACGCCAATCACCAATACGTATGTGGTCGATGCTCATACCGATGAGTGGACATTCTTTGTCGAGGTCTACGTGGAGGGTGTTGTCTACTACGTAGACGATATTTCCGTAAAGTTGGCTGAGTAGGACAGCTCAAAACAGCCGGGGCGGTACAAGGAGCGATTCCTTGTACCGCCCTGGTTTTTATGTGTCGCAGTATATGGGGGTGGTACAGGGGACGGTTCCTTGTACCACCCTTTCTGCGACGCTGTTTTCTGCATTGTAAGTTGCCTGACTTGGGTGGTATAAGAAACCGTTCCCTTCACTACACCTTTGCTTACGCTATTTCGAGCATTGTAAGTTGCCTAGCTGGGGTGGTACAAGGAACCGTCCCCTGTACCACTATCCGAAAAGGAATTGTGCTGGCTAAGTCTAAAAATAGGTAATGGTCAGAACAACAACTTGCTGCGAGGAGGAACGACATTGGCAGATCAGTACGGAAAATATCAGCGGGAATGGGTCGAGCTTGCGCCCTATTGGATCGAAGTATCTCGGCAGGGTGGAGACGTATCGCGCAAGGGCATGCTAGATGCGTATATGCTCGAAGCATGCGGGGACGTGTCAGGTTTACGAATCCTCGACAGCGGCTGCGGAGAAGGGCGTTTTGCCAGGATCCTTGCTGCAAAAGGAGCTCAGTATATACTCGGCGTGGACAACTGCCCAACGATGATTGAGGCTGCCCGCCAACTGCAGTCGAGCAAAGAGGAGTATATACTCGGAGACGTGCAGGTACTGGACTTCATCGAGAATGACAGCTTTGATCTGGCCGTTTCTTATCTCAATCACTGCGATCTTCCGGACTTTGAGGCCAATGTCCGCGAGGTGTTCAGGGTGCTTAAAAATGAAGGCCGTTTCGTTATCGCCAATGTCCACCCCATGCGTTCGGCGACAGGCAAATGGTGCCGAACACCCGACGGTGCAAAAATGCATGTGGTTGTGGACAACTACTTTGATGAAGGCGAGAGGCCGGCAAAGATGATGGGAGTGGTAGTCACCAACTTCCACAGAACACTTGCTACATATGTCCGCGGATTCCTAAAGGCAGGGTTTGTGCTTGAAGACTTGATCGAACCGACCGTTTCACCTGAAGCACGGGTACAGTTTCCCGAGCTTGATGACGAGATGAGAGTCCCGAATTTTATCATTTACATTCTTAGAAAGAATGCAGCAGCCGGCTAAAATGAAAGGACGGTTCTTTGCCCACTTCTTTGCGCGACAAAGAACCGTCCCTAAATCCAACTAAGCCCTAAATCCAACCTCTCAGTCTCATCGCATCGGCGATGCGCTTGATGGAAACCATGTACGCAGCCGTGCGCATGTCGACCTTGTGTTCTTCTTTTAGATTCCAGATCTCGTCAAAGGCTCTGTACATCAACGATCTTTGTTTTGCTTGGACTTCTTCAAAGCTCCAGGTGTATCCCATGAGATTCTGGACCCATTCAAAGTAGGAAACAATTACGCCCCCGCTGTTTGCCAAGATGTCCGGCATGATCAAGGAGCCTTTTTCATTGAGGATCTGCTCCGCCTCCGGTGTGGTCGGCCCATTTGCTCCTTCAGCCACGATCTTTGCCTTCACACTGGCTGCATTTTGCTCCGTGATGACATTTTCCAAAGCGCAGGGCAGCAAGATATCAGCATCCCAGGTAATGATTTCGTTGGTCGGAAACTCAAGCTCCGCTCCAGGGAATCCTTTGATTCCATTGTTTGCACTGGCGTACTCCATCAAAGCATCGATATCAAGGCCGCTGCTGTTATACAATCCTACACTGCTGGATGCAACCGCCACAACTTTCGCACCGTACTCTGCTATATATTTCGCTGCATATGAACCGACATTACCAAATCCCTGGACGGCGACCCTTGCTCCTTCCAGTTTTAGGCCAATTCTTTCTGCAGCGCGCCTGGCAATCAACGCAACGCCGTATCCCGTGGCTTCAGTCCTGGCTAACGAACCGTGATACGCAATAGGCTTGCCGGTAAACACTCCCGGTGCAAATTTACCGGTCACTTTCTGGTATTCATCAACCATCCAAGCCATAATCTGGCCGTTGGTGCCTACGTCCGGGGCAGGGATGTCCACTTTTTCACCAATAATCGGGGCAATCGCCCTGGCGTAGCCTCTGGCCAGCCTCTCCAATTCGCCTTGGGAAAGCGCACGGGGATCGACAACCACGCCGCCTTTGCCACCACCGTATGGCAAGCCCACAACCCCACATTTGAAGGTCATCCACATAGACAGCGCTTTGACTTCATCTACTGTTACGCCCGGATGAAAGCGAATTCCGCCTTTGAACGGGCCGACAGCGTTGTTGTGCTGTGATCGGTAACCAACAAACGTTTTCACCGAGCCATCATCCATTGTTACCGGAATCGTAACCTCTATGGTATGCATGGGCTGCTTCAGGATTTCGTAGACAGCCGGTTCCGCCCCAAGCTTGTCACAGGCGGCCTTAATCTGTTTCTGGGCGTTCGCAAAAGGATTTAGAGTTTGCGACATAGGTAACCCCCGTTTCCTGACAGATGGTTTACGAAAATGGTTTTTCCCATTATAACACACGGCAAAATGGGGATCTAGAATTTTTGGGTTAAATGTGATAAGAAAGTTTTACTTCATAAAAAAGAAAAAAGGTTGTTAGAGGATTTGTTAACAAATACGTTTTGCAGCAAAAAGGGCAAGGTATGAGGGCAGGGTTTGCGCTTGTAAGTGCGAAATTGAATAATAAATGCCAGATTGAGGATAACGAAGGAGGCCTAAAATTGGACAACCGCATTCAAGGCGTGGTCGTGGCTGCTGTAACGCCGTTTGCAGAGGGTTCGCATCAAATCAATTTCAACGTATTCGCAGACTATCTTGAGTTTTTAATCAATAAGAATGTGAATGGGTTCTTCATTGCCGGTACGACAGGGGAAGGTTTGCTGCTCAGTGTGGAAGAACGGGCTGAGCTGTTTGCGGCGGCAGCCAACACGGTGAAGAACCGGGCTGCCATCCTGGCCCATGTGGGCGATGTTTCCACCGATAACGCCGTAAACTTGGCCAAACACGCCCAGGCTGTGGGAATTGAGGCCGTTTCGGTAGTGCTGCCTTATTTCTATCCCTTGGATGATCAAGCTATATATGCGCATTTTGCCAGAATCGCCGCCAGCGTTCCGGATGTGGCGGTCTATGCCTATAACATTCCGGGCAATACTGTAAACAATCTAAGCGCAGGCCTTTATCAGCGCATGGCCGAAGAGATTCCGAACTTTGCTGGTGTGAAGACCAGCAGCCCGGATTTGATGCTGCTCAAAGACTATATTTATGCCGGCGGCGCAAAATGTTCTGTGCTTGTTGGGTGTGATGGATTGGATTTGCCGGGGCTGGTATGCGGTGCGCAGGGTTTGGTTTCCGGCAACAGCTCAGCTTTTCCAGAGCCGTTTGTACGTTTGTATGCCGCGGTCCGGCGTGGTGATTTGGATGAAGGAAGAAGAATGCAGAAATGCATTGATGAACTGAGGGCTATCACCCGTGACGGCAGGTATCTGGCGATCTTCAAAGAAGCTTTGGCCTTGCGCGGGCTGCCGGTGGGTGGTGTCAGAGGCGCCTTGCGGGGCTTGAATGCTGATGAGCTTGGGAATCTGAAAGCAGAGCTTGGTGCGTGGGCACTGCGCTGGCAGATTGAGCTCAAATAAGGTGTCGATTCCTAACCTTGACGCTTATAAAATTTTTGGTTAGCATTGAGGTAGCGAAGTCATAGTGAAGTCCTGTAAAAGGAAGGAAGTTCCCGTGAGCAAACCGCTGTTGAGCCTGGTCAACTTGAATAAATACTTTGGTGATTTTCACGTGTTGAAGGATATAACTCTTGACATTGACAGAGGGGAGTTCCTCACACTTCTGGGCCCTTCGGGCTGCGGCAAGACGACGCTGCTCCGGTGTATTGCCGGCTTGGAAGCAATTGATTCAGGGGACATCCTGCTCAACGGTGAGTCGATTAAGGATCTGGCGCCCAACAAGCGGAACGTGAACACTGTGTTCCAGAATTACGCCCTCTTTCCTCATTTCACTGTCTATGACAATATCTGCTACGGGCCGCGGGTGAAGCGGACGTTGAGTGAGGGTGAGCTCAAGCAAAAGGTGCGGGAGGTCTTGGAACTGGTGCAGATGGCTGGCTATGAAAACCGCATGCCCCACCAGCTGTCCGGCGGGCAGCGGCAGCGGATTGCCATAGCCAGGGCTTTGATTAACCAGCCGGATATCCTGCTTTTGGATGAGCCTTTGGGGGCACTTGATCTCAAATTGCGGAAGCACATGCAGACAGAACTGCTGCAGCTGCAGAAAGTTACAGGAACCACTTTCGTCTACGTGACCCATGATCAGGATGAAGCACTGAACATGTCCGACCGCATTGTGGTGATCAACCAAGGTGAAGTGCAGCAGCTCGGTACTCCCCGGGAGATCTACAACAACCCACGGAACCTTTTTGTGACGGAGTTCATCGGCGACCGGAACATTTTACAGGTGGAAGTCCTTGAGCCTGGGGAAGGCACTGTCAAGGTGATGCTGGGCGGCCAGGTGGTGGAGGCCAGAAGTGCCGGGTCTGGCCTAACGGCTGGGGACAAAGCAGTTTTGGCTGTTCACAAAGACAAGATGCGCGTTGCCTGTGAACCTGGCCCGAATTCGCTGGTTGCGAAGGCCTTGTCCATCCATTATGCTGGCTCTCAGATTCGGCTGGAACTAGCGGTGGGGCAGGATATGGAGACTGGCTGGGTTAAGCTGACCGTCATCTTGTATCAGCAAAGTGACTGTGAGTGCGAGCCGGGGGACTCTGTGTGGGTGTCTTGGGATGCGGACGGGGCAGTGCTGCTGCCGCTGGAACCGGGCTGGCAAGGGAGTGTGCTGGTATGAAGGGCGGTATAAGTGCCAAGGCCGGCGGCGCTGGAGGCGCCAAGCGGGGTGGCTTGGAAGCCTTACGCCAGAATGTGCTCGCTTTTCCCATCCTGGCTTGGTTTGGGCTGTTCGTGGGTATCCCCATGGTATACGTCGTGGTGGTCAGTTTTTTAACCAGAGATGATTTGGGGAACATCGTCTGGCAGTTTACGCTGGACAATTACCGCAGGATCGCCGATCCGGTTTATCTGAGGATCTTTGCCAATTCGTTCCTGCTGGCCTTTCTCACCGGGGTTGTCACGCTGCTGGTTGGCTACCCGGTGGCATATACCACGGCGCGGTTGGAGCCGAAGCGGCGCAATCTGGCCATCGGCTTGATTATCCTTCCTTTCTGGATCTCCAGCTTGCTGAGGACATACGGCTGGGTGATCCTGCTGGGTAACTGGGGAATCATCAACAATGTTTTGACAGCGCTTGGGCTGATTGATCAGCCGCTGCAGCTGATGTATAAGTTCGGCACGACTTTGGTGGGAACAGCCTATATGCTGATTCCTTTCATGATCATCGCTATTTACAATTCCGTGGATAAGCTGGATAAGTCACTGCTTGAAGCCTCCTACGATCTGGGGGCCGGCAGGTGGCAGACATTTTTTAAGATTGTACTGCCTTTGACAATTCCAGGGATTGCCGGTGGATTCACGCTGGTCTTTATCCCCGCCTTGGGCTTGTACTTCATTTCCGACCTGTTGGGCGGCGGGCAAACAGTCTTCCTCGGCAATTTGATCCACACTCTGGTCAACAGAGGCCGGAACCGGCCGCTGGCAGCAGCGTTTTCCGTGGGCATGATCGTGATGGTGATCCTGGTGGTGGCCATCTGCAGCCGGGTGACGAGGAGCAAAAGGGAAGGGTTTTTGCTATGAAGGCTAGGGTCAATCGGTGGCAAATCATCTATTTGTCGGTGTTTTTTGTCGTACTGTACCTGCCGGTGCTGAGTGTGATTCTATATTCGTTCAACGCCAATGCTTCGACGGCGAAATGGACCGGCTGGACCTTGGACTGGTACCGGCAGCTGTTCAATGACCGGGTTATTGGCCAGGCATTTGTGATCAGCATCGAAGTGGCGGTTTTGACAGCCATCGTTTCCGCTGTGCTGGGCACCGCCGCTGCGGTCATTTCTTTATCCCTTACGGAACGCATGAAAAAGGCGGTGCAGTGGGTGATGCTCCTGCCGCTTCTTGTGCCTGAAGTTGCCCTCGGTGTGTCGCTTTTGATGTTTTTCAACGCCTTGAGGCTTCCATTTGGGCACTTGACACTGGTTTTGTCCCATTCGCTCTTTTGTGTGCCCTATGTGTATGTGATGGTGCGCCTGCGCCTTGCGGAAATCGATCGGGAAATTATCGAATCGGCGCGGGATTTGGGAGCGACGAAGTGGCAGGCGATCCGGACGATCGTTTTGCCGCTGGTTATGCCGTCGATCATCACGTCGGCGCTTTTGGCGATCGCCATGTCTTTGGACGATGTTGTCATTTCAACTTATATGTCTGGGCCGCGGGCGACTACACTTCCTGTGCACATTTTCTCCATGATGCGGGTGGGGGTGACGCCAAAGGTCAACGCACTTTGTACCTTGATCTTACTCGGCACGTTTCTCATAATAGGGTTAAATCAATTTGTAAATATAAAAAGCAAACCAAAGGGGGTTGTCTAATTGAAGAAATCTAATTATATCACGATGGGAATTCTGTTGATCGCTGTATTGGTTTTTATCGTGATGACCAGCACCAGGGACAAAGGTGAGGAGATTAACCTGATGACTTGGGGCGGTGACTTCATCCCCAGGGTGATCATTGATGAGTTCACCAAGGAAACCGGCATCAAAGTCAATTATAAAGAAGTTACATCCAACGAAGACATGCAGTCGCTTCTGGAAGCCAATCCGGATCAGTATGATCTGGCGGTGGTCACTGATTACATGGTGGATATTCTGCGGCAGAACGGCATGCTGGAGAAGCTGGACAAGTCCAAGGTCCCAAATGTCAAGAACGTGAATCCGGTATATCAAGGGAACTACTATGATCCGAACAACGAGTACTCAATTCCATATGCTGTGTCCACATCATTCTTGCTGGTGAACCCCGAAGCAGTCGCGGCGCTGGGGGCGCATCCGATTACCAGCTATAAAGATCTGTGGCAGCCGGAACTTAAGAACAAAATTGTGCTGATCGACTGGTCGGTGGAGATTATCGGGCTGGTGCTGAAGTCGTTAGGATATGAGTACAACGAAACTGACCCGGTGAAAGTGGCGCAGGCCAAGGAGAAGTTGTTTGAGCTTAAGCCCAACATTGTCCGGTTTGAGACCAACACGCCCGAGGATTCGCTGGTCAATGGTGAAGCCGTGGTAGGTTTCATGTACTCGAACCAGGCTGTGAAGGGGCAGGCAGCCAATCCGAAACTGCAGCCGGTGTTTCCTGAAGAAGGTTTCCCCATTTACATCGATTCATGGGTGATGTCCAAGCAGGCACCGCATAAAGATGCTGCGTACAAGTTCTTGAACTTCATCTTGCAGCCGGAAACAGCTGCCCGTATTGCGGAAATGACCAAGTTCACCAGCCCCAACAAGGCGGCGGAGCCGTATTTGTCGGACGAGTTCAGGAACAATCCAATGCTGAACCTTCCGGATGAAGTGGCCGAGAACACCAGCTTCTACATCGGTGTGGAAAAGGTGTTGGAAGAGTATGAGCATATTTACTCCGAGTTCAAGCTGAGATAAGCGCGGAGCGGGTGATCACGGGGGTGGTACAGGGGACGGTTCCTTGTACCACCCCCTTTGTTACACTGTTTTCAGTACTGTAGGCCGTTTAGCTGGGGTGGTACAAGGAACCGTCCCCTGTACCACTCTCTCTTTAAGCGAATTTGTAGCTGTCGTAGTCTCCAATAGGCTTGTAGCCTATCTTCTGATAGATACTGTTGGAGGTGGGGTTGGCCAGGTCGGTGAAGAGGGCGCAGAACTGATATCCAGAGTCCAACAGGTGCTGGCTTAGAGCGGCAACACAGCTGGTAGCGTATCCGCGGCAGCGCAGTTCTTTCGGTGTATAAACCAGATTGACCACGATGCCGCTGAGAGTCTTCCTGTTCGCCGCTGCCATGGACACTATTGCATTGTTATGCTCCCACAGATACAAAGCGCGATTGGCCACCAGCCGCTTGGCCATGTTCGCACAGGCTTCCAGGTCGGGTTCGTCAAAACCGGCGTCTCTTTGGAACTGTGCGACGGCAGCAATGATGAACTCAAGGTCTTTCTCCTCCGCAATCCGCAGTTTACCTTCGCCAATGACCTCGTGGTTCACTGCGCGCAGCTCATAGACGCGCATGTGCATATCGAGCTTTACCTGGCAGCCTGTCTGCTGCGCCCATAAGTCCGCAAACCGTGTGGCCAGTTCAGCTGGACCGATCACACCTGGTATGTTGATCTTATGATCCATAATTCCCTGGATGAGGTATTCCAGCGGCCCTGTTTCCACTTCCTGCGGGCTGAAGACGATCAGTTTTTCGGGAGGTGTCATCAGAGCTGCCAGAACCAAGCCTGCGTCATCCTGAACTGTGATCGCGGCCGCATCCGGATAGAGACTGGCTGCTTGCTGCAGCCGCAGGATAATGCCCAGCATCAGGTTATTTAGCGCTTCATTCTTTTCGAGATACGGCAGTGTTTCCTTTGCGAAGCTTCCGAACTGGCTGTGCAGCACAAAACGCACAAATATCCCTCCGTTCAGCCTTCAGTGGTTTCTCCATCTATTCCGTCCGGATTAGCCAGAATCCTGCATTGATTGGAAAATAGGGTGAAATTAGAGCTTGTCCAGCTTGCAGCTTCATGAAGGCTTTTTCCAGTGTACGGTGAATATATGAGGCAGAAACATGGTGGCAGGGGTGAACGAGAATTAAGCGGTACAAGGAACCGTCCCCTGTACCACCTGCATAGGGAGGAAGCTGCATGATCGATCGCAAGAGGTTGGTAGAAAGGCATAATCCGCAAATTCATGAGGTGGATCCTTTGGCCCCGCTGACAGTAGGCAACGGTGAGTTTGCGTTTACGGTAGATGCTACCGGATTGCAGACGTTTCCGGAAATATACAATATGGGAATACCCCTGTGCACCATGTCCAATTGGGGCTGGCACAGCTATCCCACTCCCAGCCATCTAGCCAGCCAGCAGCTGAAGCCGACCTATTACGATACCTACGGCCGCCAGGTGGGCTATTACACCAGCCCTGCCGGGCAGGAAGAGCTTTTTGATTGGCTGAGGATTAATCCCCACCGCTTTCATTTGGGGCAGATCGGCCTGGAGATGAGCCTGGCGGACGGTAACCGGGTGCAGCCGGGCGACCTCCACAGTCTCCGGCAAAACCTAGACTTGTGGAACGGCATCATTACCAGCCAATTCGAAGTAGAAGGCTCCCCTGTGCAAGTTACCACTGCCTGCCACCCCGCGCAGGATATGCTCCTCATTTCTGTGGTTTCACCTTTGATCGACGAAGGCAGGCTGCAGGTCAAAGTGGCCTTTCCATATGCTTCGCATCATACATCGGCTGCCGACTGGACCCAGCCGGACAGGCACAAGACCGTGGCGAGCCGCACTGGCGGCGCAACAGCCGACGGTACGTCCATCCAGTGGGTAAGGATGCTTGACGACACTGTTTACTACTGCACGGCACAATCGGCGTATCAAATGTTGGTTTCGCAGCTTGACCAGCATACATACACCCTTACAACCACGGAAGCTGGAAGCCCGATTGAGTTTGTGTGCCTGTTCTCACCGCAGCCGCCGCGGCAGCCGCTGCCGAAGTACGCGGAGGCTGTGGAAGCGGTAAGAGCATATTGGAATCAGTTTTGGCAGAACGGTGGGGCGATAGAGCTCTCCCACAGCCGGGATCCGCGGGCCAAAGAACTGGAGCGGCGGGTGGTCTTATCCCAGTATCTGACCGCTATCCAGTGCTCAGGAATACTGCCTCCGCAGGAAACAGGCCTAACCTGCAACAGTTGGTACGGGAAAGCCCATCTGGAAATGCACTTTTGGCATGCCGCCCATTTCGTGCTGTGGGGAAGGCCTGAAATGTTGGCCAAAAGCCTTTGGTGGTATGATTACATCATGCCCAAGGCCAAAAAACACGCCATTTTCCAAGGTTACCCCGGTGTGCGCTGGCCGAAGATGGTTGGGCCCAAAGGCATCGATTCGCCGTCGAAGGTAGCGCCGCTGTTGATTTGGCAGCAGCCTCATCCCATTGCATATGCTGAACTGTTGTACCGCTGCGATCCGAGCCCTGAGCTGTTGGAACGATACCGGGATATCGTCATGGAAAGTGCCGAATTCATGGCAGGCTTTGCTCATTATGATTCCAACAGCGGCCGTTATGTCGTGGGGCCGCCGGTGATCCCGGCTCAGGAATGCCACCGGGCAGTGGAGACACTCAATCCCACATATGAAGTGGAATACTGGCGGTTCGGACTGAAGGTAGCCCAAGAATGGCGGAAGCGGTTGGGATTGGAACCAGAGCCGCTTTGGGAGGAAATAATCGACAAGCTGGCCCCTCTGCCGCACCAGGATGGGGTTTACCTGGCTCATGAGCGGTGCCCCGGGACATTTACCGAGTATAACTATGATCACCCCTCGATGCTTTGCGCCTGCGGTGTGCTGCCGGGTGAACGGGCAGACCATGAACTGGTCCGCAACACACTGAAAACCGTGTTCAAAACCTGGAACTGGGATCGGGCCTGGGGTTGGGATTTCCCTGTTGCTGCCATGAGCGCCGCCAGGATTGGCGAGCCGGAAATGGCCATTGACGCCTTGTTTATCGATACCGTGAAAAACACATGGCTTCCCAACGGGCATAACTACCAGCGGCCGAATCTGCCGCTGTACCTGCCGGGGAACGGCGGCCTTTTGCTGGCTGCTGCGATGATGGCAGCCGGGTGGGACGGCTGCCCGCCGAAGCATGCCCCAGGATTCCCGCAGGACGGATCGTGGCAGGTTGAGGTAGAAGGAATTTTCCGTTACTGGTAGAACACGAAGTTGAACGGTAAAATGGTAACCTACAGGGAGGTAAGAGCCATGCAGAACAAGTATGATGAGTATTGGGAGAAGGTTAAGGAGTTTTTCTATTTCAAGCTGCTTGTTGGCCCAAAGATAGCAGAGATTGTCTATTTTGTCGGATTCGTATTGATTACAGTTTACGGTATCCGCGCGCTGATTTTTGTCGTTGGTGACCGCGGATACGGCCTGTCTTACCTTGTCTCCAGGTGGCAGCTGGCAGGCCTGATTTTGCTGCAGATACCGATTGCCCATGTTCTGTGGCGGATGTTGATAGAGGCGTTCATCGGGATCTTCAGGATTCTTGACAAGTTGGAAGCGGGAGACAGAGAATAGGGCAGGCAAAGGTTGAGTCGGGGGCGGTACAGGGGACGGTTCCTTGTACCGCCCCTGTGGTTCTCATGTTATTACGGCTGGGTAGCGAAAGGGAATAATCCGGTAAAAGGAAATACTAAGGCAACAGACCGAAAGGAGCATAAACCATGGAACAGTTTTTTGCACCAACAACACCAGAACGAGTGGGCATCGATTCCCAACACATTATTGATTTCATCGACGGACTGGAAAAAGAGGATGTCTGCATGCACAGTGTGCTGCTGATCCGGCACGGGAAACTGGCGGTGGAAGCATATTATGCTCCATATACAGCCGACACTTTGCACCGTATGTTTTCTGTCACCAAGAGCTTCACTTCCCTGGCTGTGGGGCTGCTGGCTGCCGAAGGCAGGCTCTCTTTGGAGGACCGCATCATCGATCATTTTCCGGAAAAACTGCCAGAATCGGGCGTCCATCCGTACACCGCCCAGATCACCATCAGGGACATGCTGCGGATGGCCACAGCCCATTCCTCCACAACTTACAAGCGGACCTCGGATCCAGACTGGGTCAGAAGTTTCTTTACGGTGGAACCAACCCATATGCCCGGGACACTGTTCAATTATGACACATCTTCGAGCCATACTTTGGCCGGCTTAGTTGAAAAGCTGACGGGTATGCCGATGCTGGATTATCTGCGCAGCAAATTCCTGGATGATATCGGGTTTTCCAAGAATGCTTACATCCTGACTGATCCAATGGGTGTTTCCATGGGCGGCTCAGGCTTGGTGGCAACGCCGATGGATCTGGCCAAGGTGGCCTGGATTGTCATGCATGAAGGGAACTGGCAGGGCAGGCAGTATCTGCCGAAGGAGTATCTAAAGGAAGCGGTAAGCAAACAGATTGTCACCGCGACCATGGCCGACGATCTTACAGAGGACCCAGGCTACGGTTATCAGTTTTGGCGGGTGAAAAACAATGGGTTCAGCATGTCAGGCATGGGTGGGCAGCTTTTCATCTGCTTTCCGGAAAAGGATCTGCTGCTGGCGACTACCGCTGACATACAGGGTGATCGCCAAGGGGTGATTCAAGACCTGTTCTTCAAGACTGTCTTTGCCGGCTTGAGCAGCGAACCTCTGCCCGAAAATCCGGAAAAACAGAAGGAGCTTGAGGAACGGTTGGCCCGCTGCGCCATAAAGCCGCTCAAAGGCATTGAACGTGCCGAGGCCGAAACTGGTTTTGCCGCAAAGTTTTTGGACGGCGGCAAGACAGGCGAATACATCTTTGCCAAAAATGCCATGGGGCTGGTGAGTTTGAGCCTGAGTTTTGAGGGAGCATCTGAAGGAGTCTTGTATTTCGAGAATCAATCAGGACGCCATGCCTTGAAATTCGGCTTGGGCAGGCTGGTTGTGAGCCAGTTTCCCAAGTATAACTACCGCTGTGCCACATCGGGTGCGTGGGCAGCGCCCGATAAGTTTGTGGTGAAAAGCCACATCATCGATTATGATCTGGGCAAAGTGCTGATCCAGCTTGCATTCAAGGATGATGTGGTCACTGTCGGCATGAGGAAAGTGATGGAGGTGGGGCTCACCGAGTTTTCAGGAATTGCCAGCGGCAGGCTCGCCGTGAAGGCATAAAGCGACAGACACCAATACTCCTTTTAGCCATGTATACGGAGACGGAGCTTGAGGGCCGTGCGCTTCAAGCTCTGTTTTTTTTTTAGAAAACTGCCAATGACCGTTGGTAAATGTTTACATATAAAACGCTAAAAGGTTATATAGAAGAATTTGGAAATGTTTACCTAGCAGTGAATACTTGTTCTGGCACACCTACACAATAAATTAACATTTTAAATATCTTTGCAACCTTATTGATAAGGTTCAGGCGTGTTCATATAATTGTGTAAAAGGCAAACCCTGATATATGCGGAAAGCCATGAAACACCGTCAGTGCTGCATGGACTGAAGGCTAAGG
>Ga0134098_1000200_pt1 | contig 66598 bp, 46 predicted proteins | sample 9_3taG_FD_94456 | JGI IMG/M metagenome (GOLD analysis project Ga0134098, IMG submission 94456) | Switchgrass degrading microbial communities from high solid loading bioreactors in New Hampshire, USA - 9_31_10_142_A3 metaG | ecosystem: Engineered > Bioreactor > Semi-continuous > Anaerobic >... | reverse complement strand
GCAGCGTGCCGTCCTGCAGTGTGCCTGTAACCACGGTGCCAAACCCGGCGATGGTGAAGGCGCGATCGATGGGCATCCGGGGGCGGCCAAAATCCACACGGGGAGGCCGGTCTTTCAAACAGGCGCTCAGGGCTTCCAAAAGCTGTGTTAACCCGCGGCCGGTGCGAGCAGAGACGCGCACGATGGGAGCGTCCTGCAGTACGGTACCGGTCAAAACCTGCTGCAGGTCGGATTCCACCAGATCAAGCCATTCTTCGTCATCCACCAGGTCTACTTTTGTTAATGCAACCACGCCACCCTGAATCTGAAGCAGGTCCAGGATGGCGAGGTGCTCGCGGGTCTGCGGCATAACGCCTTCATCGGCGGCTACCACGAACAGGGCAGCATCAATACCGCCCACGCCGGCCAGCATGTTCTCGATAAAGTCGCGATGCCCGGGTACATCGATGATCCCGACTTCCTCTCCTGTGGAACTGCCTTCCACAGGAGGGAGCTTTAGCCAGGCAAAGCCCAGATCGATGGTCATCTCCCGTTCCTGTTCCTCTTTGAGGCGGTCGGGATGAGTGCCGGTCAGAGCCTGGATGAGGGTCGATTTACCGTGGTCAACGTGACCAGCAGTTCCGATCACGCGCATGCGACCGTCGCGGCCTCCATCAAGAGCGTACCCGGCCGATCGAGTTCTCGTATGAAGCGACCCATTCGTGGGTGACCGCCAGAAGCGACTGCAGACGTTTTTCGGTCTGTTCGTTCATCTGCTGCAGGACATCCATAATCTCCTGCAAGCGATCTTCCAGGAGGGTCACGCGATCGGCCAGCTTCTCGTACTGGCGCGCGGCTTCACCACGCTGCTCTTCGAGCGAGAGAGTGTAGTTGGTCCAGCGTTTCTGATCGTCCGCTTTGAAAGTGACCCATTCCTGGCGGAAGCGCTCTTCGCTCAGGCGCTGGATCTCAGTGATCTCGTTGATACGCCGCTCCACCTTCTGGGCCAGTTCATCTACAGCCTGCTGTGAGCGCTTAACCTCACGGTGGGTGGCGTCCAATGCCTGCAGATTGGTCTCAATATCGTTGGTCTGGCTCTCGATGACTTCAAACCGCGCCTGCCAGTCTTTCCAGATGCGGTCACGCTCTACCTCTTTCAGCGCCTGAGCCTCCAGGAAGGCCTCCATCGCCTCGCGGCGTTCTGCGTCGGTGACGGTGAGTTCGTTCAGGCGGTTGTCAAACTTGCGCAGCATGGAGGTGTTCAGTTCAATTTGCCCGCGCTGTTCGTCCACCCGCTTGCGCAGTGCGGCCACTTCGCCCTGCAGGTCGGTCAGGCGCTTGGCATCCTGGCGGCGGCCGTCTTCGATCAGGCGGTAGGAGCGGGTGTATTCTTCATCGCTGCGGCGGATGCTGTCAATTCGCGTGCGGACTTCATCGATCAGCCGGCCCAGGCGCGCTTCTTCATCCACGCGAGCCTTAAGCTGGCGCTTCAACTCAGGAATGGGATCCAGTTCCTTGCGGATCTCGGCCAGACTGGCGTCGATGGCCCGCATTTCGACGCGGCGGACCTTTTCGCTCTCTTCCTCGCGCTTTTTAATCTGCCGTTCCAGTTCTTCGAAATGCTGCTTGGTTTCCACTCGCTGCTGCAGGAGCGATTCGTCGAATTGATCGAGGCGTGCCAGCAACGCTTGAAGGCGTGTCAGGTCCCCACTCAATTCTTTAATCTGGTGAGCCAGAGGAGGGATATTGCCCTCAACGGCGGCCAGGCGTTCTTCGAGTACACCTAAGCGTGTCTTATCCTTGCGCCGTTCTTCATCCAGCCAGTCCACCTGCTTCAACAATTGTTCGACATCCATGGGGATCACTCTCCTCGTAACATTCCATCACTAATTTGCGTGCGATTATAGCACGCAGGCTGCCCGCCTGTGAGCCGGCCCTCTATTACCCCCCTGCCAGAGCGACCAGTGATGGTAAAAACCACTGCGGGAATATGCCCAGCAGAAAGAGCAAAATGCCGCCGGCCGCCAACAAACCCAGCTGTCTTCTGTTCTCCAGCACCTGCCATTCTTCGGCTCCAGACCCGGTGAGGAGCACGGCAAGCGTACGCAGCGCGCCCATTAACAGGCCTGCAGAGCCAATCAGCGAGAGCAGCGTGGCCGGAAGCGACTGTACCGATAAAGCGGACCACAACGCCAGGTGGGTTGGGAAGCTGGCCAGGAGCGGGAATCCGGCCAGTGAAATATGCGCCAGGGCCACCGCGGCACTTGCTGCCGGCATCTTGCGCGCTATGCCACGTACGTGTTCAAAATCTAACCCGGGAGCGGCGGTCTGCAGGGTGGAGAGCCCCAATGCCCAGAGAGTCAACCCGAGCATACGCGGCAGAAATTGGGCAAAGTAGAGCCCAACCAGCGGCACACTGCCTGCCGGATCTGCGGGAATGACGCCGCTGAATCCCAGGCTGAGGGCGAGAAGTGCCTGCCCTGTCTCGGTAATTGCAGCGTATCCCAACATCCGTTTAAGATTGCGCTGGAAGGCAGCCCAGATGCCTCCTGCCAGCACCATAAGGGCGCCGAGAAACTGGAGCACCAGGTAGCCTCCCGCCTCAGTGCCCAGCCAGGCATAGCGGTTGAGAAATTCCAGGGCGAGCAGTGAGATGGCACTGGGGATCACAAAGAGTACAAACGCTGCAGAATAGGGATGGACCTCTTCGGCCAGCATGGGGATCCAGGTGTGAAAGGGAAAGACGGCCATCTGGAAGGAGAAACCCAGGATCATCATCACTGCAGCGCGTAAAACGATCTCCGGATCTGCCGGGTTGATTTCGGTGCCTGAAAGAAGCCAGCCGGCAAGCAGGATGAACGGCAGGCCAAGGGTTTGAAACGTCAGGAAGCGTAGAATGCCTCTGCCAGCAGGCTTTCCCGGAGGTGAAAGCATAGGAATGCTAACCAGAGCCGCCATCTCAATGAGCAGGGCTGCATACAGGAAAGGCTCAACGGCGACGCTGGCGTTGAGCAGGGTAACAATCCCCAGCCCAACGGGAACGAACAGGCGGTTGGTACTGGCAGCGGACGCACCACCAAACCAGAAAGCCAGGCTCAAGAACACAAATGCCAGTGCCGGTCGGGAGCTGTCTTCGAGAATAAAGCGGCGTCCCTGGAAGACCCAGGTATCTCCGATTTGCAGGGCTGATAAAGCGGGAATGGGAGCCAGAGAAAAGGTCTCACCGATGGGGACGGCCAGGGCCAGGATCGCCAGCAGAAGGGCGATACTGATCCCTGCCAGATTGGTGAGGCGCGTCCACCTGCGCAAGAAATACAGGGCTGCAGCGCAGATGCCAGGGAACAGAATCCAGATGGCCGGGGCGTTCACTCGGTCTCCTCCATGGTGTGGGCCACCACCAGATAGGCTCCCATCAGTGAAAGGCCCAGGTTAACCGCAGCCAGCAGTCCGGCGACCAGCGTGGAACTTTCCACAGCAGCATACAGGATTTCAAATCCCGACAGCGCGGTGAGAAGGCCGATGATGGTGCGAAACGGGTTCGCAGTGAGGCCCAGGTGGAGCAAGCCAAGGCCAATGAGAACCAGGCTCCCCCATGCCTGTGTCAGGGTGATGCCGGGGAACCATTCCGGCAGTGTAGGAGCTATGGACAGAACCGTCAGTCCGAGCAGTGCTGCGGCGAGAATGCGAAACAGGCTACCGGCGGCGAGATATCCTGTGGCAGGCTGCTCCGCCGCAGGTTCGTCTGCGGGGAGCACAGCCATTTCAGGATTCTCGGGATGAGACTGCCGCAGCGCCGGGAAGGTGGTCATTGCCATACCCAGGACAGCGCCAGACATCCAGCCGGCTACGAGCTTTGTAACCGCCATTTCCACAGGCCAGCTCAATGCCACCAGGAGGGAAACCCCAATGTACTGCAGACCAAGGGCGATGATGTTCAGGCGCCACTCGGAGATGGTCAGCAAGAGGAGCGAGGTGAGTGTAACCAGAATAACGGAGGGCAGAGCAAGCATGTCAAACAAGGGGTCAACCTCCTGCAAACTGCTGAATTACTAAGGAAAGGAGCAGGACCAGCAGCAGCAGAGTCCATAAAATGCCTCCCTCGCCTTCAAGGATGAGATTAATCAGGGAGACGATACGGCCCAGGAAATGGTATACAGCCCAGAAAGCATGGTACAGCCACTGGAATGAAAGGATTGCCTGCAGGATTTCACTGGTACTGCGTGACAGACGCGGCGGGTCTGGGTTCCAGATAATCAGGCCAGCGACGACAGCGACTGCCAGCAGGCCGGGCCAGGAGCTGAGCAGGGTTGGAAACAACTGCGCACCTGATTCCGGCCGGTTCCACCAGGGGAGGACGAAGTGAGATACCGGCAGCAATAGTAGCCCCAGAGGATAGATCAACCAGATCCATTGTTCCAGTCCGTAGGGGGGCGGCTCCGGGCGCAGAATGTGACGGGCAAAACCTGCGAGCAGCAGAATGTGAGCGAGGAGCAGGGGCCAGACCCAGATATTGAATGGAGCAGAGTAAATAAAGAGCCCCTGCCAGGCCGGGGTATAAGGCAGCGCTGAAAAACCGAGCAGGCCCAGCCAGAGGATGGGGAGAATGCGCCTCTGGCGAGCAGAACTCAAAAACAGCAGCGCGCCAGAAAGCAGCGCCGAGGTCCCCCAGGCCAGGCTGGCCCCGGGATTGCCGCGAACGGCCGCAGCGGCTGTGAGGGCGGCGGTGCCCAGAATCCAGAACCACCTGCCATCCAGTTCGTCCTCCGCACCCAACCAGGATGCCCCGGCATAGACAGCAGTCACCGCGATAAGCGCGAGCAGGATGTTAACCAGATGAGCAGGAGCACCGGCAGTGGCAGCGCGTGACAGCAGAATCAGGCCTGCAGCAGCCGGAACCAGCCTGAGCAGCGTGCCCAGCCCCCGTCGCAGTGTGGTTTCTTGAAGGATGGGCAGGTGCAGCGGAATGATCCCCAGCCGCAGACCGGCAGCCAGAATCAGATAGACACCCGTTTGCTGTGGGATGCTGGTAAAGCTCAGCGCAGTACCGGTGGATTGAGCGGCAACGGCAGCGGTAATGAGCAGGAAGATACCACCTGCCCGCACGGCATAAGCTATAACAATGCGCTCATAATCCGCGCGGTTAATCATCTGGCTGAGTAAAACCGCAAGCTCGAGAAGATCAATGGCAGCCCACGCAAGCGCTAGGGTAAGCGGATTTCCGGCCATTACGGCCAGCAGCCCCAATCCGGTGATCATCAGGCTGCCAGCCCAGTTTTGCCAGCTGGTTTCGGATGTGCGGGCTACATCCGTCAGAATTACTGCCAGTGCAACGGTACCAACCGAGACTGCATAAGGAAGGGAGATGGAATCAAGAATAAAAGCGGGGGTATAAGGAAACAGGATGCCGGGAGTCAGCTCGAGAGGAGAAAACAGAGCCGGACTCTGCAGCCGCGAAAACCAGAGAAGCGGCAGAGCAACGAGCGCTGTGAAAACCGATACCAGCCAGTAATAAGCAAAACGCGGCCGCGTGAGCCGCAGAAGGATCAGGAGAAGCGGCGCAGCCAGGAATAACAGCGCTGGCAGGATGATCAGTTCAACTGGCAAATTCATATCTACGGCAGGTGACACAAGCGGTTAAGAAAGCCATTGAAAGCAGCAGGCCTCTTCTCCGATAATAGGGTTTAAATCCTGGAAGGAATCACGAAAAGCCGGTGTAAACAAATAGTCGTCCTGTTCGCTTACGATCAGTGCACCGCCTCCTCGCGGAGACCAGTATACCTCCCGGACGTCCTCCGGGAGCCCAGAAAATTTCTGCAGGATACCGTATTCTAAATCCAGAGTCACAAGGAGGGGAGGAATGCGGGAATCTGTCGAGAGAAGGCCAAATCCAAACAAACGGTCTGAGATTAATACAGGCCAGTCTGGTATATAGGTGGACGTTGTATCGCTGCCGGGCTGCAGTTCCGGAATGTTATCGATGCGCAGAGGATAATTTACCTGCTCCAGGATCATGTTGACAGCCGTTGGGACGATGCGCCAGATCCGGACCAGAGGCGTTTCATCACCATCCGCGACTGGATAAGCAGCGATCAGGCGGCCATCCGGCATCCAGGTCAGTGCTGCCGGGTAATCTTCAAACTGGTAAGTGCCGGGTACCTGCGCAACCATCCTGCGGCGGGTATCGATGACCGCCCGCCAGTTCACCTGAGAATTGAGCGGACTCACCCTGGCAAGGATAAAGCGGCCGTTCGGTGACCAGCTCAGCTCACTGAACGTCACCTGGACCGGGTTTATATTGCCGCGAGGATCGGTAACCTCAATCGTATTGGAAACGACCAGGACCGGGTCTGGTTCGACCGGAGAGGTAATCCACACACCCTGCCGATCGCTCCAGACCAGGCTGCGACTGTCCGCCGACCACTGCACGCTCCCGGTGCACTCCCAATCCAGTTCCTGCTGGCAGGCGCCAACGCGAACAGGACTGCTGTCCTCAGCGGTCGAAAGGGCATAAATCACGCCGCCCTGCTCCTGGGTTGTGTAGACCACCCAGTTCGAGTCGGGAGAAAGGGTAAGATTATAAATTCGGGGCGTTTTTTCAAGCAGGACACGGGTTTTTTCTGACTGCAGGTCGAGAAGCACCAGTGTGAACTGGTTCTCTCCATTTTCGGCAGAAGCGTGCAGGAAAACCACAAATTTTCCCTGCATGTCCAGGGTGTATTCAGCAACATCTTCCGCCAGGAATACAGAGCGACCGGACTGAGAATCCCACCGGCCCAGCCGCTGCCCGGAGATAAAGAGCAGGCTTCCAGACGGCTGCCGGGAGGCAGATGTGGGACTTGCGGTGACCGCGGCGGCTGGCGGGGTCTGTGTTTCGCCGGGGGAAAGGGTTTCAGCCGGAACACCGGTGAGCGGGGAAATGGGACTGGCCTGCTGTGAGTCTGTACCAGACGCCGGGCGAGAAGGTCCTCCGGTGAGAGTGGGCGTAACTGTGGCCGGCAGCCGCATTGGAAATGGCGTGTAGTCTGCGGATGTGGGTTCTGGCAGGCCGGGTAAGGGCAGGGCTGAGCAGGCTGCAGTCATCCAGGCAAGCAGGACGACCAGCCCTCTTTTTAAGAGAGAAGAGCGCATGGGGATGGTCATGTAACTGGCTGGATGTATGATCCTACAGCGTGGGGGCTCCTGGCTGACGCCGCAGGAATTTACCCGCACCTGCCTGGCCTAACCAGTGCTCGCCGTCGACAATTAACCGGCCGCGCAGGAACACCTTTTCCGGATACCCTTTAAGTTCCCAGCCTTCGTACAGATTGTAATCGGTGCGGTGCATGGCATGCGCGCGGCCGTACTTCAGGGAACGCTCAGGATCCCAGATCACGATGTCGGCATCAGAGCCGGGGAGCAGTGCGCCCTTCCTGGGATAGAGCCCGAAAATTTTGGCCGGATTGGTGCTGGTCAGGGCGACAAACTGGGTAGGGGTTAACCTGCCGGCGCCTACTCCATAGGTCCACAATACCGGCAGGCGGTCACCGACAGCAGGCAGGCCGTTAGGGATTTTTGTGAAATCATCTTTTCCCAGTTCTTTCCCGGGAATGGCAACTGGCTGGCCTTCGTAGACCAGCGGCTGATTGCCGTTATAAAAGAATGGGCAGTGGTCCGTGCCAATGGTTTGCAGGATGCCGTCTGCCAGGCCCTCCCACAGGCGCTCCTGATCGTCAGGGGTGCGAACCGGCGGTGAACAGACCCATTTTGCACCGTCCGGGCGGCGGAGATCATCTTCCGTGAAGAACAGATACTGCGGACAGGTCTCGCCCATCACCGGAACCCCGCGCTGGCGGGCATAGTGGAGCATATCCACCTCTCCGGCGGCATTCATATGGACAATATATAGTGGGGCGCCAGCTTGGGCAGCCAGTGCCGCAGCGCGCATCACGGCTTCCACAGCACCCCACGCCGGGCGCGTCCTGGCGTGCCATTCCGGCGAGGTATGGCCCGCTGCCAGCGCTTCGGAGATCAGGATTTCAATAACATCACCGTTTTCAGCGTGCAGCATGGTCAGCAGACCGTTCTGACCGGCAATCCGCAGCACCTGGAAGATCTCGCCATCCTGCAGGCGTAAACGACCGTTATAAGCGGTGAACACTTTCAACGATGTGACGCCCAGGTCCGGAAGGCAGGGGATTTCCCCAGCAACTTGTTCGTCAAAGCGGGTAATGTTCATGTGTAGGCCGTAATCGACGGCTACTTTTTGATCTGCTTTCGCACGCAAGCGATCAACAGCCTCCCGCAGTGTGGGGTAATCCTGTGATACGAAGTCGATGACCGTGGTCGTCCCGCCAAACGCAGCGGCTTTTGTACCGGAATAGTGATCGTCAGATGAGACCGTCCCGGCCATGGGGAGGTCCAGGTGGACGTGAGGGTCCACTCCGCCCGGAAGAATCAGCCGGCCGGAGGCATCGATGACCTCAGCGTCCGGGACGTGCAGGTTTACCCCGATGGCGGCGATGGTTTCGCCTTCAATCAAAATGTCAGCGGAGAAGACATCTTCAGCTGTGACCAGTGTGCCAGATTTAATCAGGAGAGACATATCTGGATCATTCCTCTTCTTGCAGGGGCAGAAATCCGCGACCAAATATTTCCTGTGCGGGCGTTACGATGACGAATGCCTTCGGATCCTCAGCATAAACTGTACTTTTCAACTGGGGTACTTCCGTTAGGGTCAAAGCGCAGAGCAAAACAGAGTGAGTCTGTCCGGTAAACATACCGGTGCCCGTCAGGGCAGTAACGCCCCGGTTCAAGTCTTTCAGGATGCGCTCTGTTACTTCTTTCGCCTGGTCCGTGATAATCAGCACCAGGAGCTGCTGTCTGCGCGCAGTGGGCCGGAACCATGCTTTTATGCGACCGCGTACACCGAGAGATGCAGATGCCGTGGCTTCTGCCAGGCTGGTATAACGGGGTAAAACCTCGCCGGCTGCCTGCTGAAGGCCGATCGTCGCGATGCTGACTATGAACAGGACTACATAAAACAGCAGACCGGCGGCAAGGACGATTTCACCGGGAATGGTTCCAATAGAAGCCCGGCGTAAGAGGTTTGTCAGGTTATAAGCTGGCGGAATCAGCCATAATTTTGCCAGCCAGGAAAAACCCAGGACGATATAAATCCATAAATAATTCCGCCTGAGCCGCCTGCCTAATGCTTCCCAGGCGGAAACTGAAAAGTGAGGCTGAAGTAGATGTTCAGACAGCGCTTCCGCCCAGTCTGGGGAGGGACGGAAGGGGGGCACCAGCATGGTGGCAAAGAAATCGGTCTCCATCAATCGGACCCGGTAGCTCCAGAGCTCATAATAGCGGTAGCGGCGGGCCTCGATTACGAGGAACAGGGTCACCAGGATGATATTAAGCGGGATGACGACGTGGTTGCTTTCTGTTGCAGAAAAGGTGAAAGAAAGGGCAGCGCCAGTGGTGATGACTGCCCAGTTTGTCGTCGTATCCAGGCGCTGGCGCCAGACGTTGGCACGCGATACCTCCGCGCGGAACATGTGCACCATGGCCGTGGTGAACTCACTGACTCGCAGCTGGTAACCACGGTACGTCCACACAGGCTCCTGAAATGTGCTGGCCCGGCCCGAAGGAGCATCCTTTCTGGTGCTCTGCTGTTTGTCTTTTGACTGATCGCTCGATTCCTGACTCATGGAGAGAATCCGATCCCTGCCCTCCCAGCGAAACTTCAAACCGAATATGGTTCTTCCAGTTCTTTTATTCCCAGCAGCGCTGCCAGTACGGCCGGATCCAGATCCAGTTCCGGTAAGTCCTGGGTATCTGCCTGGCTGCCGTAGGCCTGCGACTGGCTGGCGCGCTCTCGCAGGCTCTGCCAGAGGATCATCCGGTCCTCAGACTGGACGACCAGCTGGCGCACATTTCTGGCCTGCAGCAGATATTCGCCAGTTGTGTATAGAAACGTAATTCGCCGCCAATCTTCAGCAAGAATGGGTTCTGGCAAACGCACCAGGGGGCCGAGCTGTATCTTGAAATACTCCTGGTTGGCGTGGGGGTGATCCGGTTCGTCGCGCAGCAGTTCCCGGCGGGTGGTTAGTTCATGACCTCGAACCGGAGCGATATATTGAATACGCCACTTCTCCTCCCCAAAAGCAGCCGTCTGGTAGAAGGCAAGGTAATCCACGGCGATCACTTTTGGAGCTGACCGGAGCGGGATGCGGTACCAGCCCAGCAGGCGCGCGATTTCGAGGTCGCGCGGGTTGTTCATGACAACAACCAGAATTAAGGAAGTTGGAGCAGGTAGAGACATCGTTTTCCCTTCGTTAGTCTACCATAATCGGTTATGCCCCGAATAGAATTTTCACATCATCAACGGTGATGGACTTGAAGAAGCCTCCTTCCGCAGTAATAAACTGTTCAACCAGATTTCTCTTTTGCTCCTGGAGCTGCAGGATTTTCTCCTCGACGGAATCGCGGGTGATCAATTTATAGACGAAGACTGGTTTATCCTGACCAATGCGATGCGCCCTGTCGGTCGCCTGCATTTCGACAGCAGGATTCCACCAGGGGTCAATATGGATCACGTAATCTGCTGCGGTCAGGTTCAACCCTGTCCCACCGGCGCGCAGACTGATCAGGAAAAAGGGCAGGGCGGGGTCGTTCTGGAAGGAATCGACGACCTCCTGGCGGTTGCGCGTGTGCCCGTCAAGGTAGGCATAGGGGATTTCCTGCTGGTCCAGGCGTTCTCGCAGCAGGCGCAGCATCTGAACAAACTGGGAGAAAACCAGGATCTTATGACCTTCCAGCCGCAGGGTCTCCAGCGTTTCAACCAGAAGCTCAAACTTACCTGCCTCACCGCGAAAATTCGGATCCACCAGGCGCGGGTGATTGGAAATCTGCCGGAGGCGAAGCAGTCCCTCCAGAATCTTCATGCGGCTGTTCTGCAGTCCTTCTTTTTCCAGCAGCCCCATCACAACCCCGCGATAATAATCACGAGTGCGGTTGTACAATTTGCGCTGGTTGGGTTCCATATCGCTGTACAGCAGCCTTTCGGTGCGCGGGGGAAGCTCTGGGGCTACCTGCTTCTTGGTGCGCCGCAGAATGAAGGGATAAACCAGTTTGCGCAGATACTCAGCGGTTTTCTTGTCTCCCTTTTTCTCGATGGGTGTGCTGAACTCGGACTGGAAGTAATCCAGGCTGCCCAACAGACCTGGATTGAGAAAAGCAAACTGAGACCACAGCTCCACCGAAGAGTTTTCCATCGGTGTGCCGGTGAGCGCCAGGCGATGGCGGCCGCGCAGGGCGCGAGCTGCTCGAGCGGTCTGCGCCGACGGATTTTTAATGGCCTGTGACTCGTCCAGAATTACGTAATCAAAGGTGTACCGGACCAGATCCTGGATATCGCGCAGCATAATCCCATACGTGGTGATGATGAGATCATAAGAATCAAAAGCTGCAGGATCTTTGGGGCGATCTTTATCGAAGTATTCCAGGATGCTCAGCTCCGGGGTAAAGCGCCTGACCTCGCGCTGCCAGTTCGCCAGCAGAGAACGGGGCACGACGACCAGACTGGCCGGCCGGTGCTGTGAGGAGCCATTGTCCTGACTGCATCCCATGCCTTCCTTAATTGACTGAAGGAGGGCCAGCACCTGGATGGTTTTCCCCAGGCCCATATCATCGGCGAGACAGCCCCCAAACCCGTATTCGCGGAGGAAGTGCAGCCAGTCGTAGCCGGCCTTCTGATAAGGGCGCAGCTCTCCCCGCAGTCTCTGGGGCAGGGGGACAGGGCGGATACCGGAAAAACTGCGCAGCGCCAGACGGCGTTTTTCGAACTCTTCATCCACCTGGGCCTGCTCGGTTTCCTCCAGGAGCTGGTCGAGCAGGGTCACATGGTGGTTCGACAGACGGAGGCCATTTTCAGTCTCTTCACCCAGCGAAAACAGATGACGATAGCGTTCGACCCAGTCCGCGGGGATCTCACCAATGCTGCCATCGGCGAGTTTGATATAGCGTTCGCGTTTACGGATGGCCCGGCGAAGTTCTTTGAATGAGACTTCGATATCGCCAAAATTGACGATGGTTTGAACATCGAACCAGTCGATGCCGGACGATACTTTCACCGAAAGAACGGGACGGTTACGGTTGACCTGTATCGTTTTAAGCTTTTCTTCCCCGTAAATCTCGAACCCATCCTGCACCAGGCGAGGGATCGAATGCAGCAGGAAGTCGATTGGATGGGCATTGGCGCGCAGAACAAAAACCCCCGGAGGGGCTGTTTTTGGACCCCGCTTCAGGCGGTAAGCACTGGTAGAGAGCTTGCGAAAGGCGTTTTCTTCGGCTTCGAGATTGCGCTGAATACGAACCAGCCCCCAGGAGTCGGGCTTGTTTATGATCTTTTCAGCAGACGGACTGCTTTCATAAGGGACTTCGTAATCGCCGTAACCGAATCGCAGCTGGGAACGCAGGCTGCCTCTGGAATCGCTCAGGTACAGCCTGGGGACCGGTTCAGCGCTGATGGTCTCCCACGTGATATCGTCACCCACAACCGGCTGCTGCTGGACCAGGGACAGGTAGAACCTGGAAAGGAAGTCCGCCTCTTCGCCGCGTGGAATCACCAGTTCCCGCTGCTTCTGCCAGGCCATCAGCGGTGAAACGCTTTCGGTATTCAATCTGACCAGTTGATTATCGATGAGAAGCCACGGCGGGTTAATCGAAATCAACTCGAGCGGTGTTTTGGACTGCGCGCTTACCGGGTAAGTGGCAGAGCCAACTTTCAACTGGGGAAGGAGCGTGATGTTTTGATCGTCTTTCTGGATGCGGATCTGAAATTCCGCGGGAGCTTGCAGAACCGTCAACGGCGTTTTGAGTGGGTTTCCGGTATCTCCCAGGAAAATGAGCCCATGTGTGTTGGCCAGGAGCGAGAGATAGTGGTCCAGGGGAACCGGCGAAACGGTATAACTGAAAGCGGAATAGCTGTAAGACCGCGACCGTTCGATGAGTAAATTGGCCAGGATAACCGTTTCAGGACCGCAGTTCTGACATGCGGCCGGGTCGAGGCTGTTGTACGGAGATTTTGCAGCTTCTCCCAGGTGGTTGTTTACGATCAGGCTGGTAAGCGACTGAGGGTCACGAATGATTTCAGGCCCGCGCTGCTCCCTGGGCAGCGACAGTACAGGCAGGGTATAAGGTAACAGCTTCCAGAAGGTGGTGCCCGAGTAGGATGTGGTCGGCTGCAGTTTGAAGAAGAGGAGATAAGGCCGTGCCGAAGATTTGCGAGCGGCGGTGGGAGCTGTGATGACCTGGCTGAGAAGGTCTTTCCAAGAGGGGGGAGTACGTTCACGTAAATAGCTGCGCACTGCCAGACAGGCCGCTATTTCATGTTTGCAAACCGTTCCATTGGAAGAGTACTCGCATGTGCATCCTAAGAGCAGGTAACCCTCGGAGACCCTGATCTCAACCTGGTACATTCTTGAGCCCTGCACCAGGCAGTAGGCGGAATCTTCGTGGACATATTCCACTTTGGCCCTGCCCCAGTCGAAATATGCTTTTCCACGGTCATAAACAAGCTGACCGGCGGCACTTTTCAGCCGGTCAGGGTTTAAAGTGTCTAACGTTAAACTCGCAGTCATTCGTTAAATTTCTAGTGATTCACGGCATTCTAGATCGCTTTGAGTGAAAAACGGCCTGACAGATGAAATTCCCCGGTCCATTAGTAGCCAATTGGCTGGCTAGCAACCTGTAAAAAGATTAAAGGGTAACCGGCGGTTATTATTTTAAACCCGCCAGTTACCCTAATTATCCCATCTTTTGTGGCAGGAAGCAAAAACCGGTCTGCAGAAGGAATGCTATTTCAACACTCCGGCATCGCGGTTGAATTCTTCGATCAGGGCGTCAATCTCGGCCGCCTGTTTCTGAATACCGGTCCAGTAATCACGATCGTACCACTGGGCCATTATTTCTTCGTAGGTCCGCCCCTGCTGTTCCACCCATGTATAGTACTTTAGATTATGGATGCGGCGGCGTGCAGGGTAGGTCAGCTCCAGCATATTATCTGTAGACTGTCCCATCAGATAGTGTGCGAAATCAACGGCGGCGTCTACCTCCCGGTATTCTCCAAATTCGGCCTGCATTTCCTGCAGCCGGCTGCTGTACAGATCCATGGAATCGGTCAGTATCGTGATTACGATATCATTTTCGCCCAGCTCATAATATTTGGCGAATTTGATCGCAGAGAGCATGTTGGAGATACCGGAAAAGCCGAGCAGATCGAGACGGCATACGACTTCTTCAGGGATGCCCTGTTGAACCAGGTAAGCGCGACCGGCGGGCTCATTGAAGAGGCGCGCCAGTCTGACCACCGCGTTATCGTCGATGGCTACCACCATATCGGTGTTTTTGACATTGTGAACCCAGGGTACATGTTTGTCGCCGATCCCCTCAATGCGGTGTGCGCCGAAGCCGTTCTCCAGAAGGGTGGGGCACTGAAGCGCTTCGCTGGCAACGATCTTACTTGCCGGGAACAACTGCTTCATGTAATCGCCGCTAGCGATCGTCCCTGCCGAACCAGTGGCTGACACCATACCGCAGTAGTTATCGCGCGGCCCCATAATTTCAGTGAGAACCTCTTCCATGGCGTGCCCGGTGACTTCATAGTGCCACAGGTAGTTCCCGAACTCCTCGAACTGGTTGAAGATCATCAGATCCTGGCCAGACCGGCGCAGTTCCCAGCATTTATCAAAGATTTCTTTGACGTTGGACTCGCTTCCCGGTGTGGCGATGATCTCTCCGGCGATCTTTTCCAGCCATTCAAAACGCTCGCGGCTCATGCCTTCAGGCAAAATTGCAATCGATTCACATCCCAGCAGGGCGGAGTCGTAGGCGCCGCCGCGACAGTAGTTTCCTGTGGAAGGCCATACCGCTTTTTGGGTTGTCGGGTCAAACTGCCCGGTCACCAGGCGAGGAACCAGACAGCCAAATGCCGCCCCCACCTTGTGGGCACCGGTGGGGAACCATTTGCCAACCAGTACGACGATACGGGCAGGAACACCCGTAAGGCTGGAAGGAAGCTCCATGTAATTGACTCTGCCGAAACCGCCACCCTGTGGTACCGGCTCGTTTTTCCAGGAGATCCTGAACAGGTTGCGTGGATTGAGGTCCCAGAGACCAATGCTGCGCAGTTCTTCTTTGATTTCACCGGGGATCAGCTGTGGGTTTTTCATCTGCGCGAAGGTGGGAATGATGATGCCGCGCTCGCGAACCCTCTGGATGGCGCGCTGACGGCGTTCAGGATCGACTGTGAGATCGATTTTCATTTTGTTCCTGGCTCCTGCTTTTAATCGTGCGTGGATGGGTTGATTTAGATCATCAGGCCGTTGAGATGGCGTCCTTCTCGCGGCTGTATGTAGAAACTAACGAACCCTGCGAGTAGTTTGAAGCTCCTTCTGTATTTCAGGGTCGTCGACCTGCTTTTCGGGGGCTTCCCGTACGATGTACAGGGGCCGGCCTTTCGCTTCATCGTACAGGCGCCCGATATATTCACCGAGAATGCCCAGAGAGATCAGCTGGACGCCGCCTAAAAAGAGCACGGCGATCAATGTGGTTGCCTGTCCGGAGAACGCCTGCAGACCGGTGAGGCGGGCTATGATCACCACCGGTATGGCGATGATGGCCAGCCCTGCGGATGCAAAGCCCAGATAGGTAGCCAGCTGCAGGGGAAAGTAGGAGAAGCTGGTTACTGCATCACTGGCGAACTTGAGCATCTTCTTCAATGGGTATTTGGTTTCACCAGCGAAGCGCGCCGCCCGGCGGTAGGGAACACCGATCTGGCGAAAACCGACCCAGACGGACATGCCGCGCAGGAAGCGATGCCGTTCGCGCATCTGGTTGAGCACGTTGACGACTTTGCGATCCAGGAGGCGGAAATCGCCGGCGTCAAGCGGAATATTGACGTCGGTGATGCGGTAGATGATGCGGTAGAAGAGAGATGCGGTGAACAGCTTGAACCAGCTTTCGCCCTCACGCTCGGTTCGTATGGCGTAGACCACTTCGTAGCCTTCGCGCCACTTTGCCATCAGGTCGAGAATAACCTCCGGCGGATCCTGCAGGTCGGCATCGATGATCACGACCGCATCACCGCGACTGTAGTCCAGCCCGGCTGTGACCGCGATCTGGTGACCAAAATTGCGGGCGAAGATCACTGGTTTGACACGTGGGTCCTGGCCAGCCAATTCACGGATGATATCCGTAGAGCCATCTGTGGAACCGTCGTCCACCAGGATCAGCTCCCAGGTTTCGCCGGTCGGGTCCATGACCTCATGGATCCGGCGATGGAGCTCACGAAGATTTCCCTTTTCGTTGAAAATTGGGGCGATTATCGACAGTGTTGGGTCTGGCATTTCCTTATTTTATCACCTGCCTTACGGCATCGATTGTAGGCTCAATTACGGGGGCGGGGGGCACCGCTTTCATGGCGGCAGAAATGTCTTTCAGCCCACTCCCGGTATTGATCACCACCACCTGATCTTCGGGGGTTACCAGTCCTTCATTGATCGCCTTTACCAGCCCGGCATAAGCGGCTGCGCCGGCCGGTTCGGCGAAAATAGCGGCTTTGCCAAGCTCAGATATCGCGGACAGGATGTCATCATCGCTGACGACGATATAAGCGCCTCCGGTTTGCGCGGCGGCGCGAATGGCCCTGACCCCATCGCGAGGAAGATCAACAGAGATGCTGTCGGCCAGCGTATGGGCAGTAACGGGGGTGATTTCCTCTGTTTTGGTAAAGAAGGCACGGGCAATGGCAGCCGACCCTTCCGCCTGGACGCCATAAATCTGGGGCATGTGCTCCAGCCATCCGAGCGTCTGTAGATCTTTAAAACCTTTATGAAGACCGGAGATGATATTGCCGTCACCCACAGACACAAAGACCTTCAAAGGACGGGCGATATTGTGATTGATGAACCCCCGTTCAACAGCCTCCCAGATCTCAAAGGCGGCCGTCTTTTTCCCTTCGATGGTGAAGGGATTAAAGCCGGTATTGCGGCAGTACCAGCCGAAGACCTCTGCAGCCTGGACGGAGAGATCAAAAGCAGCATCATAATTGCCATCGACCAGAATTACCTGTGCCCCGTACACCAGGAGCTGTGCGACCTTTGCCGGAGGAGCAGAACGCGGCGCGAAAATGATGGCTTTCTGTCCGACTGCGGCTGCCATACCAGCCAGTGCTGCACCTGCATTGCCTGTAGATGCCGTTACAACCACCTGAGCGTCGATTTCACGTGCCCGGGCGACGACCAGCGAACTGGCCCGGTCTTTGAATGAAGCGGTTGGATTGCGGCTTTCGTCCTTAACCCACAAACCCTGCAGCCCTGTTTTCTCTTTCAAATAAGAAGGTGAGTAAAGAGGTGTCCAACCGGCTGCTCGCAAAGGGGTGGCGTTACCACCGGGGTCCTCTACAGGAAGCAGGGGGAGATAACGCCAGAGCGAATATTCTGTTCCTGCGAGAATATCTTCCGGCTGGTAATTCGTACGGATGGACACATAATCGTAAAGGATATCCAGATTGCCGCCATCCTGTGGGCAGGTGTACTGGACTTCTCCGGGGGCGTATGCGCGGTCGCACAATGTGCAGCGATAACCAAGGACATTCGGATTCATGGCCTTATTTTATCTTCACTGGCTGTATCAGGGGACTTATGATGAAACCATAAGCCACTCAGAATTTACGTATTGAAAGCGAGCTCAGCTTCAATACCAAAATGATCGGAGGCGAAAATTTTCCTGCTGCCAGGGGCCGGCTGGTCAAACAGCAGCCGGCTGTCTAAGACATTCAACTTCTCATTCACAAATATATAGTCCAGAGTGGTCCGAAAATAGCTGCGAAGCCCTCTCAACTGGATGTCGCGGCGAAAATTCCACAACGTGCGCAGCATTTTGCGCTTTGAACGCGGCAGGGGGGTGGGGGCGGTATAACGGGGCTCGCGACCATGCCGAGCTTCGTAGGCAGAAGTAAAGCGCGCTTTCATGAAACGAACCGGTTCCGATTCTGGTGTGCTGTTAAAATCGCCGCATACGACTAATGGAAGATCACCGGCTGTAGACAGCAGCCACTGAACCAGGCGTTTTACCTGCTCCAGACGGGCGGGAGAAGGTCCCGGCTGCCAGTAGAAATGTCCATTTGCCAGCACGAGCTTCTGGCCATTCAATTCTACCTGTACACTCTGCGCCACCCGGTTCTGGGTTAATAAATCCAGCGCGGCAGTCTTCTGAAAAGGAATCCGGCTGAGGATAGCAATGCCTTCTTTTTCAGCCTCTTTTCCTGTTTTGCGGGTGAGATGGATATATTCCATCCCCAATTCTCCGGCCAGCCAGATGGCGGTGTTCTGCTGAAGATTCACCTCCTGCAGCGCGATCAACTGCGGGTCGCTCTGAACCAGGTCGCGGACGAGTAAACCTCTCCGCTCTTCCCAGAGGGAAAGGTCGGAGAGGATATTGATGGTTACTACCCTGAAAGGCATTCTATTCTGGCCAGAAACAACGGTATGGAGCGCGCCTGGGAGTAAACAGACGCGCTCCTCAATATCCTACAGTCCCCTTTCGCCGCGAATGTAGGGGGTGCCCAGGGCTGCGGGAGCACCCAGGCGTTTACGCAGTGCCTCGCGCGATCCGATGACGAGGACGAGGATTGTAAATGCGTATGGCACCATCTCCAGGAAGAAACCCAGGTAAGGGTTATAGAAAAAGGGGTTGGAAAAACCCAGGATAACCGTCGGGCCCTGGATATCGAGGATCAGACGGCGAAGGGCACCAAAGATATAAGAACCGAACGCAGCGCGCAGTGGATCCCACTGGGCGAAGATCACCAGGCCAATGGCGATCCAACCCTGGCCGGCAGTGGTCAATTCACTGAACCAGCCGGGTGAAATGGCAAGGCTGATTGTCGCTCCGGCCAGGCCTGCCAGCAAACCGCCCACAAAAACATAAAAATAACGCAGAAAGAATACGTTAATTCCGAGGGCATCTGCGGCAGCCGGATATTCACCCACCGCACGCAGGTGCATACCCGGGCGCGTGTGGTTGATATAGTACCAGGCAAGGGGAACCATCAAGTAGCCGACGTAGACCAGGACGCTCTGCTCGGTGAAGAAAATCGGGCCGATCAGTGGAATGTGTGAAAGAAGCGGGATAGAGAATTTTGGCAGCAGCGAGATCGTGCCAGCTTTGCTCAGTCCTTCACCCAGGACCAGACTGATCCCGGTGCCGAGGAACGTCAGCGCCAGACCGCTCACCACCTGGTCGGCCTGAAGCGTAACGGTGATGAAGGCATGGATCTGGCTGATCAGCCCGGCAGCCAGCATGGCAACCAGCAAACCCAGCCAGGGGTTTCCGGTTGCCACCGTAGTGCTAAAAGCGCTCATGGCGCCAATCAACATCATGCCTTCCACGCCAAGGTTGAGGATGCCGGCGCGTTCTGCAAATATTTCACCGATCGTGGCAAACAGCAGCACCGTGCCGGTGGCAACTCCAGCCTGGAGAACAATCGTGAGATCCATCGATCAGGCCTCCTCTCCCCTGCGAACGATCCGTATTTGATAGCGCAGCAGGAAGTCGCTGGCAATCAGACAGACCAGGATAATCCCCTGGATCATTTTGGGAATGCCGGATGGCTGGATCTGACGTCCGGCCAGAATGAGTGCGCCAAACAGGATCGAAACGATGATGACCGCAAATGGGTTGAGCTTGGCCAGCCAGGCGATAATAATTCCAGTAAAGCCGTAACCGGGGGAAATTGAACCCTGCAGCCGGTGAACAACACCGGTGATTTCGGACATGCCTGCCAGCCCGGCCAGCGCTCCGGAAATCATCATTACCAGCACGGTGTTACGGGTGATGTTGAGCCCGGCGTACTCTGCTGCCCGGGGATTGTCACCGATGAGCCGGATTTCGTAGCCCATCCGGCTGCGGTATAGGATCAGGTACACAATCACTGCGGCTACCAGACCAAACACCAGACCCAGGTGGGTAGTCAATCCGCGGAATGCCGGCACCTGTTCCGCAAAATCGGAAAGGCGTGGCAGCCAGGCACTGCGCGGGAACATGGGGCTCATCTGAAAACCGCTTTCGCTCCACTTGGCATAGATGAAGTAGTCGACCAGGCGGATGGCGATATAGTTCATCATCAGGGTGGTGATGATCTCGTTGACGTTCAATTTGGCCTTTAACAGGCCGGGCACAAATCCCCAGATAGCGCCGGCGGCCATACCAACCAGCATCATTACCGGGATGAAGATCCAGGGAGATGTGTCAGGCGGGAGAATTGGGGTAAGGATCACCGCGCTGGCACCGAACGCGCCCAAAAAGAACTGACCTTCGGCACCGATATTCCACAATCCCATGCGAAAGGCAACCGAACATGCCAGACCAATCAGGATGAGAGGAATGGCCTTCACCATCGTGTCTGAGAAGACACCAGCGTCGCCGAAGGAGGCACGGGCGATGTGCGCATAGGTGGCGACCGGGTTGCCACCGGCAAGCGATAGGATCACCCCGCCAATCAGCAGAGAAACCACAATTGCACCAAGCGACACCGCGAGTGGATACCAGCGGGGCGGCTGGGTGATACGGGGTTCAATGCGAATACGATAAGGAAAGCCGCGTACACGAGTTGGTGGAGAAGAAGCGATTTCTGTCATCCAGCAATTCCTTCATTAATCTGCTCGAGAGGCGTACCTGTCATCATCAGGCCGATCTTTTCGACGAGCTCACTGCTGTCACTGCCGTTGGAAATCGTAACTTCTCCCATAATCTTTCCTTCGTAAAGGACGTATACACGATCGCTGAGAGACAGCAGTTCATCGAGCTCTTCTGAAATCAACAGGATCCCGGCGCCGGCTGAACGCTGGGCGAGCAACAGACGGTGAACGCCTTCTATTGCGCCGACGTCAAGTCCGCGAGTGGGCTGCATGGCAATAATTAACGAAGGTTCGCCAGAAATCTCGCGGGCCAGGATCAACCGCTGCAGGTTTCCTCCTGAAAGCAAGCGCGCCGGCGTATCGACGTTGGGAGCGATGATATCGTAGGCACGCTTGAGCTCCTGCGCAAACTGTGATGCTGCAGGCATATCCAACATCCAACCCCGGGAAATTGGTTCCCGGTGGTATTTCTTCATAATGGCATTATCGGTGATGCTCAGGTTCGGGGACGACCCCACGTGTGTGCGATCCTCGGGTACATGGGCCATCCCTAAATCGATGCTGCACCTGGGGGATTTATCATTAATAATTTCGCCTTTAAACCTGATGCTGCCACCGGTGCATTTCCGCAGCCCGGTCAGGACCTGGGCCAGCTCTCGCTGCCCGTTTCCGGCCACACCGGCAATGCCAACAATTTCATTACAGCGTACGTTTAAGGAGACACCGCGCAGAGCAGGGATGCCTTTATCATTTTCAGCGTGCAGATCGTCAACCTGCAGGATCAGCTCGCCTGGCGGCTGCGGCTGCTTATCGAGCTGAAAGATCACATCGCGCCCCACCATCAGGCGGGCAAGCTCTTCTCGTGTAACCTGTTCAGTTGGGATCCCAGAGGCGGTTACCTTCCCGCGGCGCAGCACGGTAACCCGATCGGAAATCTCCATGACCTCCTGCAGTTTGTGGCTGATGAAGATCACGGATTTCCCTTCAGCAACCATCGCCCGGAGGGTGGTAAATAAGCCCTCAATTTCGAGCGGCGCCAGCACTGCAGTTGGCTCATCCATGACCAGCACCTGCGCGCCGCGATAGAGCATCTTCAGAATTTCCACCCGCTGCTGCTCACCTACGGAGAGCTGCCAAACTTTGGCGCGCGGGTCTACTTTCAAACCGAAGCGCTCCCCAAGGTCTTCGATGACCTGGTCGTATTTTTTCAGGTTCAGGAGGAATCGAGGTTCATCCAGGCCAAGAAGGATGTTTTCCGTAACGGTCTGGGAGGGGACCAGCATGAAGTGCTGGTGAACCATACCGATTCCGGCACGTATGGCATCGCGTGGAGACGAGAAATGCACCGGTCTACCGTTAACCAGGATCGCGCCGGCATCTGGCCGGTACAATCCGGCAAGAATGTTCATCAGGGTGCTTTTCCCGGCTCCGTTCTCACCCAATAATGCGTGAATTTCACCACGCTGCAGTTCAAAATCAACATTATCATTTGCCAGTACACCGGGAAAGCGTTTGACAATCCCTTTCATCTGTACCAGCGGGGGTGATATTTGCTGGGAGGTTAGATCGTTTCCTGAGCTCACGGTCTCACTCTATCACTATCAACGAATCATGCGGATAAAATCGACCATTACGATTAAAGTGCCGCCAGACAGGTAAGCATTGTCTGGGAAAATGAAGCAGGGAAGGGGCCAGAAGCCATTCTGGCCCCTTCCAACAGGGTAATAAAATTATCCGTCCGTTTCGGGCAGTTCGGCTGTAACGCCATCGGCCCACCAGTACATGCAGTATTTGCACTCCAGGCCCGGGGCTCCCGGCGGGAACTGGTCGAGGTCAGCCTGCTCGAACCGCTCGCCTTCGGGAACGATCACATTGCCCTTATTGTCGATAATGGGGCCGGAGAAGACATCGAAGCGGGTGAATTCGCCTGCCAGCATCTTGCCCATGATGCTCCGGACTTCTTCAATCACCTCCGGAGGCAGATCCTGCATACCCTTGGTCAGCTCATCACCTTCCATAAAGCCCAGCAGCCCCAGACTGTTGCTGTCGGCATCGAAGTAATGCCAGCCCACCTCATAGGTGCCTTCCATGACACCCCGGGTAATTTCGGCATAGATGGGGCCCCAGTTCCAGTAGGGGACGGTGAGGCAGGCGTCAACTTTGCAGGAGCCGACCCAGTCGTAGGTAACGCCCCATTTGCCCTTTTCCTGGGCCACATCAGCGACCGCGGGGGTATCGGCGCCGGTGAAGACGACCTGGGCGCCTGCATCAAACAGCGATGCGGCAGCTTCTTTTTCCTTAATGGGGTCATGCCAGGTATTGATCCAGCGCACATCCATGGTGCATTCCGGGCAGGTCTTCTTCATACCCAGAGCAATGGCATTTCCCAAGCGGAGTTCCTCAGGAATGGGGAAAGTGGCCATATAGCCCAGCTTCGGGTTTCCATCCAGCTTGGCGCGCGCACCAGCAATCATGCCGGCGAGGTATTTCATGTTTTCCATAGCGCCGAAGAGGTTCCCGAAGTTTTCCCCATTGGATTTATAGCCGCTGATGTGAATGTAGGTTACGTCGGGGAATTCAGAGGCGACAATTTCCATCGGATCCATAAAACCGAAGGAAGTGCCGAAGATGAGGTCGAAGCCGGCGCGCGAGAGGCTGCGGAAAACCTGTTCGGAATCTGCGCCCTCAGGCACGTTTTCTACGTAGGCTGTGTGGACACCGGGGACATTTGCCTGAACGTACTCCAGCCCTTCATAGTGGGACTGGGACCATCCACCATCGTCGTGTGGGCCAATGAGAACAAAAGCGACGTTGAATTTGCCTTCCTCTGCTGCAGGGATCTGGAATGAAGCCTGCTCACCACTGCCCGCAGGTTCTCCAGCAGGCTCACTCGCCGACCCTTCGGTTTCGGCAGCGTCTCCACCGGGTGCAGCTGGCTGAGGGGCGCATGCAGCCAGGGCTAAGGCTGCGATGACAACCAGGGCAAACAAACGCAAGAGAATGCTCTTTTGCATTTCGCTCCTCCATATAGCGATTTAGGTTGGTATATTAAGAGACTGGACGATGGGAAAGCGCAGGTTGCGCAGCGTATCAGGGTGGAGAGCACCTCCTTTCTTGCCTTATAGGGCTTTCTCACGGGCCGTCGATACTCCCTATTAGCTTACATCAATAAATCTGCAGAGTCTAGATTATGAACTACTCAATTTCATAGGAAATTATTCGCATTATCTAAATAAACTGACCTGCAGTGACAGAACTGCAGGTCAGTTTATTTCATGTGAGTGATCAGGTTTCGCCGTCGGGCAGAATCCAGGTTCCGGTTTCACCCTTCAAGGCTCTGCCGATGTTCTCCGGGTTTGTAATCAGGGCCTTCTTTCCTCCTTTTTCCAGGAACCAGATAATTGCCTGGATTTTCGGAGCCATTGAGCCCTTTGCGAAGTGAGTGCCTTCTGCCAGGTACCTTCTGGCTTCTGAGAGGCTCATGCGGTCAACCCATTTCTGGTCTGGCCGGCCGAAATTCAAAGCCACTTTCTCCACTGCCGTGGAAATCAACAGCATATCGGCATTCAGGTTAGACGCCAGCAGGCTGCTGCCGAGATCTTTGTCGATCACCGCTGCCACGCCGCGAACGTTGCCCTGTTCGTCGGCTGCCACCGGGATTCCGCCGCCTCCGATGGTGATTACGACAACGCCGGCATCGATCAACGCTTTAATCGAATCCAGCTCCAGAACTTCTTTAGGGATTGGGGAAGGAACGACCCGCCGGTAACCACGGCCTGCGTCTTCTACGATCGACCAGCCCTGCTCGCTGGCTCGCCGTCTGGCTTCCTCTTCGTCCATAAAGCCACCGATTGGTTTGGTGGGGTTTTGAAAGGCAGGGTCATCCAGGTCGACGCGCGTCTGGGCGATGACGGTTGCGACGGGTTTCTTGATGCCACGCTTGCGGAGAACATTCTGCAGGTTTTGCTGCAGCATATAACCGATGGCGCCCTGGCTGTCTGCTCCACAGACATCCAGAGGCACTTCGTGCAGCCCTTCAACTTTGTGGGCGATTTCGGACCTCTGCAGGATGAAACCTACCTGAGGGCCGTTGCCATGCGAGATAACAACGTCCCAACCGGCCTCGATCATATCGGCAATGTGATGGGTGGTTTCTTTTGCTGCTTCGTACTGATCTTCTACAGACTGGTGCTGCTTGTCCTTAATTAGAGAATTTCCACCAATTGCAACAACGGCTACTTTCTTGCGCTGGTCATCCATAAGTTCCTTCCGATTCCAGACGGAGAGATGGTGGCAGCTGCTAGCGGGCGATTAACCAGCGCGCAGGCCTCCAGCAGTGATATGGCAGGTGGACTGCGCGATTAACCGGATCAGCTCATGGTAAGCGCCATCACTGCCTTTTGAACGTGGAGCCGGTTTTCGGCTTCGTCGTACACCACAGAGTTGGGTCCGGTGATCACGCCGTCGGTTACTTCGATATTGCGATCTGCCGGTAATGGGTGCATGTAAATGGCATCCGGTTTGGCAAGACTCATGCGGCGCTCATCCGTGATCCAGTCCTTATATTTGTTAATGATCCGGGCGCTTTCTTCCACGTCCTCGGTATACACGAGCGGCCCCCAGGATTTGGGGTAAACGATATCCGCATCTTTGAAGGCCTCGTCCATATCGTCCACAACATCGAACCCTGTACCGTACTTGCGGGCCTGCTCCTGCGCCTGATCCATAATCTCAGGCATCAGGCGAAACTCCGGCGGATGTGCGAGTACGATATCCAGGCCAAAGCGGGGCATCTGCAGCACCAGCGACTGTGGTACGGAGATGGGCTTTTGGTACGAAGATGCATACGCCCAGGACACGACCATCTTTTTCCGGCGCAGGTCGCGGCCCTTCTTCTCGATAATCGTCATCAGGTCAGCCAGGATCTGGAACGGGTGGTAAATATCGCACTGCATATTCAACACGGGTGCACGTGATGCAGCGGCGACTTCGTTGAGATACTTATTCCCTACACCCCAGTCGCAGTGGCGGATGGCGATACCGTCAAAATAGCGGCCGTAGATTTCACCAATTTCCTGCGCAGTATCTCCATGGCTGATCTGAGTGGTTTTGCTTTCGATGAAGGCTGCGTGCCCACCCAGCTGCGCCATACCTGCTTCGAATGAGCCGCGAGTGCGGGTGCTGGTAAAGAAGAACAGCATAGCGAGCACTTTATCGCGCAAATACGGATGTGGTTCGCCCAGCGCTCGCTTACGCTTCAGGTCAAAGGCCACATCTAAGACGGTTTCAACCTCTTCTTTCGAAAAATCGAGATCGCTGATGAAGTCACGGCCTCTAAAGTTGGTCTGCATGGATTTATCTCCTGTTTATTTATATTGATACCGGAATGAAACAGCCGGGGTGATTACAGCGGAAACGGATCACCGGCCTGCTGTTATGTGTTGATGTTCTCAGTCCAGTGCGGCAGCCAGCACAGCGGGGAGCAGGGCATAAAATTCAGTGGCTTTAACCACATCGTCCAGCCGCACGCTATCCATCACCGTGTGAGCGGTTTCTTCATCGCCAGGACCAAAGCCAATGCTGGGGATGTTTGCTTTTCCAGCCCAATAAATACCGTTGGTGCTGAAATTCCATTTCCCAGCCGGCCGGTCTGGCAGGCCAATAGCTCTGCGAACGGTCTGACCGGCCTCGACGAGAGGGTGATCTTCTTCCAGCGCCCAGGCCGGGAAGTATTTTTCTACGGGGAAGACAAAGCCCGTGTAGGAGGGCTCATCATAATGCAGCACCTCCACCTTGACCTTCGACTTCAACTCTTCGGGGATCAGGGCTTCGACCTGAGCAATGACCTCCTCTTTGGTTTCGCCAAAGGTCATGCGGCGGTCGATATAGATAACCGCTTCATCCGGCACGGCGTTGATGCTGGGCGTTTTTACGGTCATATCACTGACGGTGATCTTGCCATGCCCGAGGAAGGGATGATCTCCCAGCTGCGGTTCCATGTCGCGGATCCCGGCGATTACCGGGAGGAGTAAATAGATGGCGTTATCGCCCAGGTGATTGCTGGCTGCGTGAGCGCTGCGGCCTTTTGCTACCACGCGCATCTCCAGCCGGCCCTTGTGCCCCCGGTATACCTGCATCTTTGTCGGTTCGCCAATGACGACGAAATCAGGACGGACGCCCGGGTCGACCTCAACGAAGCTGTTTGGAGCGATGCCGTCACACCATTCTTCCATGTTGCCGAAATAATAAGCTGTCCATCCTTCCAGCAGGCCGAGCCGGTTGGCGATACTCAGGCCGTAGACCATACCCGGGGTGCTGCCTTTTTCGTCACAGGCGCCGCGAGCGTAGAGAACGCCATCTTCAATCTTTCCCTTGAACGGGTCATGGGTCCAGCTTGCCGGGTCTCCGATACCGACAGTGTCGATATGCGAATCAAAGACAATCTTGCGATGACCATCCCCAATGCGGCCAAGGATGTTCCCCATTTTGTCAAAGCGGACCTCATCGAACCCCAGACGTTTCATTTCATCACCGATGCGCTGGCCGACCTCGCCGATCTGTGAATCCATGCTGGGGATCGCCACGATTTCACACATGAATTTGATGATGTTTTCGCGGTTCTCACCAACCAGTGCCTGAACCGCCTGCAGCTTTTCCTGAGATACCCTGTTCACTCAATCCTCTCCTGATACATTATGGTCGGGCTGATCACCGGCCCGGACAGCCGGTCTGCCGATTCTACGAACAACATGAAACTGAAAATAACCGGGCAGGAAATAGCTGTGCGAATAGTCCACGACCCGGCCATTACTGGCGTAAAGGTAAGCGATGAAGTGAAGGAGAACATCCCCGCGCTGAATGCCCAGCGCTCTGGCTACCTCTACATCTGCAGTGGCGGCGTTAATTTCTGTGCGTGACGAGACCAGATTGAGGTCGCCGCGTGCCAGGAGCATGTCGAGCACCGATCCGGTGAAATTGAGATTAATCTCTTCGGGGCTCATCACGTCTCTGGGCAGCACATCGACCAGGAAAGCCGCCGGTCGGCCCTCAGCATGCATCACCCTGGTAACACTGATGACTTCACAACCTTCTTCCAGCTGCAGCGCCTGGCACTCATCAGGTGTAGAAGGCCTGCACTCCATGCGCCACTCACCCAGGGTTACTTCCAGCCCGTAACGGCGGGCAATCGTTTCCAGGCTCTCCAGGGTTTCCAGGCCGGTCTTGATCACTGTAGAGGGATGCGTGACATAAGTACCGGACCCCTGTTTGCGCCGGATCAATCCCTGAGCTTCAAACGTGCGCATTGCTTCACGCAGCGTGGCCCTCGAGACACCCAGCTGCCGGGCCAGCACTGGTTCTGAAGGAAGGCGCTTTCCAGACTCCGTTTCAGTGATGATACGGTAAAGGCTGTCGTGCAAGCGTTGAGAAACCGATTGATTGGACATAAGAACGTGTTAAATCCTTTTCAGGTGAGTGAAAAAGATTTAGAAAACCGGAACATGATGCTAATTCCCTTTCAGACCGGAAAGTCTGATTAAGGCTCGATGACCGGGATGAATGTAAACTGATTGACATCTACCAGCCCCAGATCTGAGATGCGCAGCTCAGGTATCACCACCAGCGCCAGCAGGCTTAACTGCATATTCGGGTTGTTCAACTGGCACCCGCAGGCCCGGAAGCCGTAAAGGACTGTGGCGGCTTTGCGCGCCACGACTTCGGCACGTTCATTCGAAATTAACCCACCGATTGGCAGAGCGACCTGCCCGATCACTTCTCCCTGACGGACTACAATCTGACCACCTCCCAGGCTGGCCAGCCTGTTGGCTGCGATGGCCATATTTTCATCATCGGTGCCTACGACGATCATATGATGACTGTCGTGAGCGACCGTGGAGGCAATGCCGCATGGTACGTCGAAGCCGAAGCCATGCACCAACCCAACCTGCACCTTACCGGTGTTGTGATGGCGTTCAATCAGCGCCAGCTTTGCCAGGTCTTTCTCAAGATTGGGATGAACTTCGCCGTTCAGACAGGTGACCGGGATACGCAGGTGGCGGGTGGGAGCCTGGTTCTCAATGACGCCAACGACATTGGCGGTGACAACACTGCCGTTCCTGGCCTGGATGCCGGCAGGAACGGGCAGGCGGAAATCGGCGGCGGTCAGTTCTCGCGGGATGTGAACAGAGTTAGTGGCCCAATCCGGATAGGTGTAAGTGGGCATCTCAATCTGCAGGCGGCCCTCCTCGACAGCCACCTGGCCTTTGGCAATGACCATATCGATGGTGAATTGAGGCAGGTTGGAAAGCAAGAGAATATCGGCATATCGCCCCGGGGCGATCATCCCGACATCCCGCGAAACGCCGAAATGTTCGGCGGTATTGATCGTTGCCATCTGGATGGCGGTCAGGGGAGAGAGTCCCTGCTGGATGGCATGTTTCAGCGCCCGGTTCATGTGCCCTTCGCCAACCAGGGTCGCCGAATGCGAATCGTCGGTGCAGAGAATGAAATGACGGGGGTCCAGACCCGCTTCGGTGACCGCGCGGACCTGCTCAGCGACGTCGTGCCATGCCGAACCGTAGCGCAGCATGACCTTCATCCCCTGGCGGACGCGTGCAACAGCGTCTTCCATGCGGGTGCCTTCATGATCATCCTCAGGACCGCCAGCCGCATAGCCATGGAACGGCAGGCTTAAATCCGGTGAAGCATAGTGGCCGCCGGTCACTTTTCCACGCAGGCGCGTCTCAGCCATCTCCGCATGCATTCTCTCATCACTGCCGATGACGCCCGGGAAATTCATCATCTCGCCCAGGCCGATCACCCCATCCCAGGTCATTGCCTCAGCCACTTCTTCGGGGCCAAGGTTTGAACCGGGTGTCTCCAGTCCCGGTGCTGAAGGGACGCAGGAAGGGACCTGCACCCAGACATGGATTGGCTGCAGGGCTGCTTCTTCGACCATCAAGCGCACGCCGTTCAATCCGAATACGTTGGCGATTTCGTGAGGGTCCACGAACATGCCGGTTGTGCCGTGCGGTATTACAGCCCGGACGAATTCCGTGACTGTAAGCATGCCCGACTCAACGTGCATGTGACCATCGAGCAGACCCGGACATAGATATCTCCCTGCGGCATCGATGACCTGTGTCTGGCTGCCTATCGTATGTCCGGCATCGGGTCCGACATAGGCGATGCGTTCTCCTTTTACGGCGATGTCGGTGTCGGGAATGATCTCCCCTGACTGGACACAGATCCAGCGGCCGCCGCGGATGACCAGATCCGCGGGGATTCTACCCATGGCAACATCGACCAGTTCGCGTGTGATGGATGCGTAGGCTGCGTAATTTTTCATAGGTTGGTTACTCAGGTTTCAAGCGCATCCCGGTGAACAGCAGACTGCTTCTATTCACCGTTGACCAGTCTCTTTGACGCACGGTTGTGCTGCTCGATCAGGCGTGGCAAATCGAGGGTTATAAGCTGACCTTCTTTGACCACAAACCTGCCGCCAACGACCGTGTAATCCGCTTTGACAGGGGCGCAGAAGACCACAGCAGCGACGGGGTCATGCTGAGCGCCGGCATACTCCAGCCGGTCCAGGCGCAGTGCAAAGAAGTCTGCACATTTACCGGCTTCCAGCGATCCGATATCGGAGCGGCCTACTACCTCGGCACCGCCACGGGTAGCGAGTTCCAGTGCCTGGCGGGCAGTCATCAATGGAGGCGCATCCTGGCCCGAAAGGGATGCCCCGCGCAGCCCGGCGCTGAGACGCGCCACCAGCATTGCCTGTCGGACTTCTTCTAAGAGGGATGATCCATCGTTGCTGGCAGAGCCGTCCACACCCAGTCCTACTTTGACCCCGGATGTGAGCATTTCCATGATGGGAGCAATCCCGGAAGCCAGCCGCATATTTGAGGATGGGCAGTGTGCCACGCCGCACCCGCTGTGGGCGTAAACATCGATTTCACTCTTGCTTACATGGACGGAATGGGCAAACCACACATCCGGGCCTATCCAGTCGACCTGTTCCATGTACGGGACCGGCCGGTAGCCAAATTTTTCCAGGCAGAAGGCTTCTTCGTCCTGTGTTTCTGCCAGATGTGTATGCAGCCTGACCCCATATTCCCGGGCGAGTGCCGCGCTCTGCCGCATCAGGTCGCCTGTTACACTGAACGGCGAGCAGGGAGCCAGCACGACCTGGGTCATGGCACCTGGCCTGGGATCATGGTAGGTTTCGATGAGCCGCTGGCAGTCCTTCAGGATCGCATCCTCGGACTCAACGACGCTGTCGGGAGGCAGCCCACCCTGGCTTTCTCCCAGGCTCATGGAGCCGCGGGAGGCCTGCAGGCGAACTCCTATTTCCAGCGCAGCCTGGATTTCATCGTCCAACTGGGAACCGTTGGGAAACAGGTAGAGATGATCGGAAGCCGTTGTGCATCCTGAGAGCGCCAGTTCAGCCAGCGCGATCTGGGTTGAGATGCGCACGTCTTCAGGTGTTATGCGCGCCCAAATCGGGTAGAGGGTTTTCAGCCAGTTGAACAGATTGGCATTCTGGGCATCGGGGACGGCGCGGGTGAGGGTCTGGTAGAAGTGATGGTGGGTGTTGATCAGCCCGGGGAGGACAATATGCCCTGAAAGATCGAGGACCTCATCGGCGCTTTCGGGAAGGTCCTGCGTAGGGCCAACCTGCTCGATAAACCCGTCTCTAATCAAAAGACCACCGCCGGCTATCTCCCGGCGATGGTCATCCATCGTTACTACCAGTGCGGCATTTCGGATGAGAAGAGTAGTCATAACCTTGGCTTTCTTTTGATCTAATCGTCTTAATACAAGGCGACCAGGTACTGCTGCCGGAGACCACGAGCGAAAAATACCGTCTGGATGACGCGTGTAAAAAATATTCAACTTGCAAACACTAACTGGTGAGAAAAGTGTATCAAAAAAAGAATTTGCTGTCAATTGTCAGACAACTCAGTTGTCCGACAACTGCTGCAGCGAGTCAGGGAATTCCCTACCCCGAATAAGGAAGAGTACCCATTGAGAAACAAAGAAAGCAAAGTTATAGTGATTTACAGGGAAGGAGTGTGTGGTGATGACGAAAACAATTGTAGCGGTGTATGAAGATTTTCCTACTGCGAACGCAGCAGTGCGAAGGCTGGTTGAGAATGGTGTGGCGCGCGATACGATCAGCATCATCGCTTCTGACGAAAGAGGAGAATACAAACGGCATATTCTGAAGGATGATGCGCTGGACGAACCGCAGGAGGCATCCGGCGATGCGACGGGGGGCGCTGTGAAAGGGGCCGGTATTGGGGCAGTGCTGGGCGGACTTTCAGGCCTGCTGGTAGGGCTGGGTGTGATTGCTATCCCTGGAATTGGCCCGGTGATTGCCGCAGGCCCTCTGGCTGCGGCCGTGACCGGCATGCTGGGGGCCGGTGCAGGCGTTGTAGCGGGCGGAGCGGCGGGCGGCCTGGTCGGTGCGCTGGTAGACCGGGGAGTGCCTGAGGAAAATGCGCAGCTTTACACAGAAGCAATCCGGCGAGGAGGCGTACTGGTGGCGGTCCGTGCTGACGATGATCTGGCGCTGGGGGTGCGCGATATCCTGAATGAACTCGATCCTATCGATATCGAGGAACAGGCGGTTCAATGGCGCGAGCAGAACCGTGTCCCTGAAACCGAGTCGCGCAGTTCGCTGTTTTCATCCAACCAGTATCAGCTGGAGAAGGCGGATTACCTTCCTGACGAACACGACCAGGGATATGAAGCCTTCGACAGCGCCTACCGCCATCATTACGAAACATTCCTGGCCAGTTCAGGCACGCCGTACGAAGAATATTTGCCCATTTACGAATATGGTTACAACCTGGCCATTGATGAAAGCTACCGCCACCGGCACTGGGAGGAGATTGAGCCCGAAGTACGCCGCGAGTGGGAGCGGCGGGGTGCAGCCACTCCGTGGGAGGAATTCGAGAGCTCGGTGCAGCATGCCTGGCGAGAAGTCCGCGAGGCGATGAAATAGCGGGACAGGATCCCGGTGGTATAGACTGCACTGTCGCTATTTCATCATTAATAATCCTGCTCAATATCTTGACGGGGATATTGAGCAGGATTACAATCCTAATTTAAGGACTGAAACAATCTCATTTGGGGACGTCAGCGCAAGGCCCTTTTGTTTGCGAATTGAATTTGTTGCAAACGTAAAGGGTGACGAGGTGGAGGTTCCTCGTGTCGCAGCGAGGTTAAGCCGGATCCGGGAATATTGAACCGGCGGCGAAAATCGAGAGATCAGCGGATGCCTCCCGGGATGGCCACGTCCCGCGTTTTCCCCTCCTGTAAGCGTTGTGATAAACCGGCAGGGTAACCTGCCGACAGAGCACAGCGCAGTGGCCTCGATGCCTGCCCGGCAGTTGAGCAGGGCGGTCATCCTGTTGTGTTTCTGGAGGGGCGTCCCATGGTAAAACCTGAAGGCACGCCCGGCGTGCTTTTTTGTTTTTAACCTGGAGGTTTGCATGCATTTACCCAGCCGCTATTCCATCAAAATCCATCCTGCTCCGCCGCCACCTGGAGGGTACCCGGCCAATTTTCACCTGGAAGACGGCTCTACTTACATCAAGTACGGGCACCCGGTGTTTCAGGGCTCGGCACAGCGGGGAGATCTGTACTGGACGGCTGAAATCATCACCCAGACCTGGTATCAGGCGGAGAGCGGGCATATTCCGATATCGGGCGCCGGTTATGGGGGTAAATTTGCCGGGGATGGATTTGAAGGAATCTGGCTGGATATGAGCGAGATCGTCCGACCCACCCGAGATGGCATTCACGGTCGCGAAACGATCTCCACTCAGGTGGACCTGGGTGGGGGATTAATGGCGCTGGAATTTGACGCCACAGGAAATATAACGTCGGTTCTGCCTCCAGCCCTCAGCCTGCCGATCCCCATTCTGCTGGGGCCGCTGCCCATGCCGCTTCCAGGCAGGGGAGCTGTCAGGGCGCTGGCGCAGGCGGCCTATCGCCTGGGAACACTGGCTGTTATCGAAGCAGAAGCGTTTGATGATGATCTGCTTCCGTTTGCAAAGTACCTCGCTCCCCGTCTCTACGGAGATACGCTGGATGCTGTGCGAGCAGACTGGCAGCCCGTTTACCTGGAGATTGAGGAAGATAACCCGGAGAAAACCATGCCTTTATATGAGCGGCTGAGGCAGCGCTGGCCTGATGCGGTGATCGCGCTGCGCCTGCCGCTGTCCACGGCGGCCGCGGAGCAGGCAGTGACGTGGGTTTCGGGCGGTGCACAGGTGATCCATCTGTTCGCAGATGACATTGCGCAGGATCTGGATGGGCGCCCGCTCCCCGAGGCGCTTCTCGAAGTGCACAAAGCGCTTGTTGAGCATGCACTGCGTGACCGGGTAACCTTAATCGTCAGCGGAGGGGTAGCAGCCGCTGAGCACGTGGCAAAAGCTGTGGCCTGCGGGGCGGACCTGGTGGCTGTAGATTTCATTCTGCAGGTCGCCTGGGGCTGCTCGTTATGGGCAGATAAAGGCAGATGTGCAGTCGAGAGTGGAGAGATTGATGTGGATTGGGGGGCGCAGCGCATCCTCAATCTGATGAACGCCTGGCGCGACCAGCTGCTGGAAGCGCTGGGAGCGATGGGGATGCGAGAAGTACGGCGTTTGCGAGGGGAGATAGGGCGAACGATCTGGAATAAGAGCGAAGAAAGCACCTTCCGTTCGATGCTGGGCGGCAGCGCACCAGCCTCGACCTATCCGAAGCTGCCCCAGCCCCTGGGCGGGGAAGGGGATTTCCGCTGGCCAACAGCGCTGCTGCTGGCCACTCAGCAGCAAGCACGCAGCGGGTCACCTCCCAGCGGAGAACTGGAATACCGGATCGGCGCCTCAGACGGCGGGTTCGACCGGCTGGCGTTCACATTTGAGTTTGACCGGGATCCGCGCGATGTACCGCAGGCCGACCCATTCAAATTCGACTTTCGACTGCCGCTTAACCGGCGTGAGCCAGAACGACCCGAACTGGTACTGCCGGTTCCCTGGTATGGGGCAGGGATGTCATACGGCAGCGTGGGTCTACCGGTTATGCTGTCTCGCGCCCGCGCGGCAAAGCAGCTTGGGACACTCACCTCTACCGGTGAGGGTGGCTATCCGGAGGAGCTTGAACCCTATGCGGACCATATCATTACTCAGGTAGCAACCGGGTTGTTTGGTGTGGGCGAAGCCACGATCCAGCGGGCGCCGGTGGTGGAAATAAAGTATGCACAGGGGGCAAAACCAGGCCTTGGGGGACACCTTTTAGGGAATAAAAATACGGAATCGGTCGCCCGCCTGCGCGAAGCGGTGCAGGGCTCGTCGCTGTTCTCACCGTTTCCCTTCCACAGCGTGTATTCGGTGGAAGATCATAAGAAGCATGTGGACTGGTTGAAGATCGTGAATCCGCGTGCGCTGATCAGCGTAAAGGTATCGACGCCCACCGACGTGGATATGGTTGCCGTTGGATCCTATTACGCGGGTGCGCACATCATTCACCTGGATGGGGCCTATGGCGGAACCGGCGCAGCGCCGGAGATTGCGAAGAAAAATATCGCCATGCCGATCGAGTACGCGCTTCCCAGAGTGCACCGTTTTCTGGTCAACGAAGGGATCCGTGACCAGGTCACGCTGATGGCATCGGGCGGACTGCGGTCCGCCTGGGATGTGGCCAAAGCCATTGCTCTGGGCGCGGATGGAGCGATATTGGGCTCTGCTGAACTGGTGGCAATTGGCTGTATCCGCATCGCACAGTGTGAAAAAGGGCTGGGCTGCCCCTTCGGGATCACCACGACGGATCCCGAGCACGCAAAAAAGATCGACGCCGATGTGGGCTACCAGCAAATTGTTAACCTGTATACTTCCTGGCTCTGGCAGCTGGCCGGCATTCTGGAAATTCTCGGTATGCGTTCGATCTCGGAATTGAGGGGGCGGAGCGACCTGCTGGTGTACCTCACCTGAAGTCAGCAAGAATCGGGTGGCAGCCGGGAATGCAGCTTTTTAGAATTGGTTCAGTAAGCGTGATCATCCTGCGTTATGTGGGGAGTTTTGGAAATGAAAACTGTATCCGTTGATATGAACCAGTTATCAGAAGATTACCGCCGGATTGAAAGGGCAATACTATTCCTGGAGAAACATGCCAGCCGCCAGCCGGAACTGAAAGAAGTGGCGGATTCTGTCGGATTGAGCGAATATCACTTCCAGCGCATTTTTACGCGCTGGGTTGGGATCAGCCCGAAACGATTTCTGCAGTATTTAACCAAGGAGCGGGCCAAGGAAATGCTGCGCAGCTCCCGAAGTCTGCTCGATGTTTCCATTGAAACCGGGTTATCCGGACCCAGCCGGCTGCACGATCTGTTTGTAACGTATGAAGCGGTCACTCCAGGTGAATATAAAAGCCGGGGAGCGGGATTAGAAATCGTATACGGCTTTCACCCTTCTCCGTTTGGTGAATGCCTGGTGGCTGCTGCACCACGAGGTCTGTGCTTTCTGGCTTTCGTACAGGATTCAGGGCGTGAGACCACCTGGCTGGAACTGTTAAAAGAATGGCCGCAGGCAGAATTTCGAGAAGACCACGGGGTAACCGGAGCTCTTGTTCAGCAAATATTCGCTTTCCACCAGGGTGTGTATGCAGAACCGCTGCGGGTTTATCTGCAGGGGACGAAATTTCAGTTGAAAGTCTGGGAAGCCCTGCTGCGAGTTCCGGCAGGTTCGGTGATATCGTACCGGGACCTTGCGATCCAGATCGGACTGCCGGACGGAGCGCGCGCGGTAGGAAATGCCGTTGGGCGTAACCCACTTCCAGTGGTGATTCCGTGCCACCGGGTCATTCGCGGCGCCGGAGAGATGGGTGGCTACCGCTGGGGTACTTCGAGGAAAAAAGCGCTGCTGGCATGGGAATGGTCTCGTTTTGTAGAAGGAGAAAGGTTGGGGATATGATATGAGCGGTATCAACTGGAAAATCTGGGCAGCACTACTCAGTGTCTACATCGCCTGGGGATCTACTTATCTGGCCATTCGGTTTGCCGTAGAAACCATTCCTCCTTTCCTGATGGCAGCCACGCGCTTCCTGGTCGCAGGACTGATCCTGTTTGCATGGCGCAAAGCTGTGGGAGATCCGCTTCCCAGGCGGTTGGAATGGCGATCTGCGGCTGTTATTGGACTGTTTTTGCTGCTGGGTGGTAACGGCGGCGTGTCCTGGGCTGAACAGCGAGTGCCTTCGGGGATCGCAGCCCTGATCGTAGGTTCGGCGCCGCTGTGGATGGTGCTGCTAGATGCCATCCGGCCGGGGGGTATCCGCCCTGGCTGGCGGACCGTGGCCGGTGTGATTATCGGTTTTGTGGGCATTGCGCTGTTGATCGGTCCCTCGCAGCTTGCAGGGGTAGGGCAGAGCCAGGACAACACCGGTATTCTGGTCCTGCTGCTGGCGGCATTTCTGTGGGCGGTCGGTTCGCTGTACGGACGCGGCGCAAAGCTCCCCACATCACCACTGATGGGCACCAGCATGGAAATGCTGACCGGCGGGTTGGGCCTGCTGGCTGCGGGCACGCTGACCGGTGAGTGGAGCCGACTGGATGTATCGTCGATCTCGATGGCTTCCATCTGGGGGCTTCTTTACCTGATCGTTTTCGGTTCTTTGATCGGTTTCGCTGCATACACCTGGCTGTTAAGGGCAGCGCCAACACCGCTTGTTTCTACCTATGCCTATGTCAACCCGCTGATTGCGATTTTTATCGGAAACCTGCTGGCTAGTGAGCCGCTCACTCCCCAGATCCTGATTTCTGCCGTGGTAATCATCGGCGCTGTAGCACTGATTAATACCTCCAGAATGGAGGCACCGGGAAAAATTAAAGCCCCATCACCTTCAACAGGGAATGATTGAGATGACAAGTCGAAACGCTGAATCCATTCTGGCATCCAGACGTGATCTCATTCAGGGGCTCCCTGCCCCTGTCCGCAGTGATGATGCTGCGGAAGGCGGCTGCGGCGTGCTCGGTTTAGCCGCCAGCCTGCGCGTGCCTGGACGGCATGTGCTGGCCGGATCTCAGCAGATGCACAATCGCGGGAACGGCAAGGGGGGCGGCATCGCAATGGTTGGGCTTGACCCTGCTCAGGTGAAGGTTGATGCGCAGACACTGAGCAGTCATTATCTGCTCCAGATCGCGCTGCTGGATCCTGAAGCCCTGGGCGAGGTGGAATCCGGTTTCATCACCCCTCATTTTGAAATCGCACAGGCCTATGAACTGGAGCACCTTGATGATTACCGGGAGATACCAGGCCTGGAGGTTCGCCCGCCGGATGTGTGGCGGTATATTGTGCGCGTCAGGCCGCAGGTGCTGGAGCATTTCGCAAAAGAAAAAGGACTGCAGGATTTACCTGCACGGGCACTGGAAGACGAATTTGTCTACCAGAACAGTTTCAAATTGAACCGTGAGTTTTATGCCAGCCTGGGTGAGCAGCGTGCCTTCGTGCTCAGCCATGGACGGAACCTTTCAGTGTTAAAAATTGTGGGCTATGCGGAGGATGTGGCTGCTTACTACCGGCTGGAAGACCAGACGGCGAATGTGTGGATCGCCCACCAGCGCTACCCGACAAAAGGGCGCGTGTGGCATCCCGGCGGTGCGCATCCGTTTATTGGCTTGAATGAGGCCCTGGTGCACAACGGCGACTTTGCCAACTACCATGCGGTCAGCGAGTACCTGCGCCAGCGCAACATCGGGCAGCTCTTCCTTACGGATACCGAGGTCAGCGCCCAATTATTTGATTTATGGAATCGGGTTTACGGCTACCCGCTGGAGATCACGCTGGAAGCAATGGCTCCGACCACGGAACACGATTTCTGGATGCTGCCGGCGGAGAAGCGGGAACTGTACCATGCGGTGCAGCGTGTGCATATGCACGGCTCACCGGATGGACCCTGGTTCTTTATCCTGGCACGCTCGCTGCCCGGCGATTTTGATCAGGCGGACCGGTTTGAACTGCTGGGCATTACCGACACCAGTATGCTGCGACCCCAAGTGTTTGCATTGTACGAAAATCATCCCCAGCCGGCCAATGAAACGGTGGAAGGAACGGAAGGGGTGCAGATCGGTCTGATTGCATCGGAACGACAGGCCATCAACGCCTGTCTGCGATCGCTGGCAGCGGAGGATATGCGCTTTCAACCGGCTGCCGACCGATACTGGGCAGCCCGTGGGGGTTCATACACAGACGGCGGGGCTTTCCGCTTCACCGTAACCAGCGCATACGGCTCAGGGCCCGCCCGGGTTGACTGCGTGGATAAGTTCGGAGTTCCGGTGACGCTGGAAGGTGAAGCCAGCAAACAGCATGTTGACCGCAGCCAGCTGCAGCCCGAGTGCGCTTCACCGGAGATGCGTGCCCTCTGGGAGCAGAATGCACTGCGCGCTTTCGACAATGGGGGACCGGATACTTTCCTGGACTGGTTCCGGTCGATCCTGCCAGATTTAGGTTGGGATGAACTCGCCTGGGGTCTGAAATGGCTGCTGGGCTTTGCCGCACAAGGCGACCAGGAATGGGAGTTCTCTCTTGGGAGCCTGACGCTGCTGCACGACCGGCGACTGAACAGGGGGAATAAGCGGCGGGCTTCATATGTAACGCTGGTTCGAGATACGATCGACAACGTGCTCAGCCTGCCCCCTTCCATCAATCTTTTCACTGAAGATGGTATCCCTCTGCAAAGTGTTCGCCGGTTGACCTGGGATGAACGTTACAGGCTGGTGGGTCCTCAGCATCGAGAGCATATTCTCGTCATTGATACGCTGGGATTTCCGGCAGAGGGAGAAGACTCAGCGGCGCGGTGGATGGCCAGAGCTGTAGAGCAGGGCTGGAAAAGATTGATCGCTTACCGCTGGCGGGGTGGTCGATTTGCTGCCTGCGGCCTGGGCCCGGGCAGTGAGGGTGTGCGCATCGATCTGTACGGTGATGTGGGAGATTACGCCGGTTCAGGTCTCGATGGGGCAGAAGTACATCTTCACGGCGACGCCCAGGATCAGGTGGGGCAAATCCTTAAACAGGGCAAACTGGTTATTTATGGCGATGTGGGGCAGACCTTTCTCTATGGGGCCAAGGGGGGTGAGGTATATGTCCTGGGATCGGCTGCCGGCCGCCCATTGATCAATGCTGTCGGGCGACCACGTGTGGTGATCAACGGTGTGTGCCTGGATTATCTGGCCGAATCTTTTATGGCCGGGGATCCGCTGCTGGGCGGCGGTTTTGCCATTCTCAATGGGATTGCTTTTGATGCAGACGGAAATATCGTCGAACTGGAGACCCCCTATCCCGGCGGAAACCTCTTCTCGCTCGCCTCAGGCGGAGCGATCTACCTGCGCGACCCGCACTGCAAAGTGCAGGAGGACCAGTTGAACGGCGGGGCTTTCGTCAGGCTGAAAGATGCAGATTGGGCGCTCATTGAACCCTACCTGCTGGAGAATAAACGCCTGTTTGGAATTGGCGTGGAGGAACTGCTCACCGTTGACGGTATCCGGCGCGAACCGGCTGAGGTATACCGCAAGGTGGAGGTGCTCGCCAGCAGCGTGCTTCACGAAAGTGAGAATCGCTAATTGCAAAAGCGCCCGATTACCATCCTGGCGGATGATCAGGCGCTTTTGAATTTAAGCTTAGATACCATTATTAGAGCGGCTATCCCATCTCGAGTTGAATGATCAGAGCTGCTGTAAACTGGAAGCTGAGGGCAGGCCACCGGCTGGACTGGCTGCCTGGACGGCCCTGACGATTGCCCGGGAAACCGCCTGTGCCGCGAATGCCCCAATCAGGTTTACATCGGCCGGTTGTTCACCCGAAGCCAGGGCGAAGATGGTATCGCCGTCCAGCATGGTATGAACCGGGCGCACGGCACGCGCCAGCCCATCCTGCGCCATTTGAGCGACCTTATTTACCTCTACTTTGCTCAGGCGAGCATTGGTAGCCACAACACCAATGGTTGTGTTGCTGGTGGGAGCAAAACGCAGTGGTCCTTCCGCCAGGATTTTCATCACCTCGAGAGAGTCCATGAATGGGCTCTCACTGCTTTTCAGCGCGTGGTCAATCCGCCGCACGCCGGCCAGAATACGGCCGTTCTCCGGGTTGATTATGTCTCCCAGCGCATTTACCACGACCAGAGCGGCAACGATCAACCCGGGACGGATTTCGATACTGGCGGTCCCGATACCCGATTTCATCGCCTGGCCCATACCGAGCATCTTACCGACCGTGGCGCCGCAGCCGGCCCCCACATTCCCTTCCGGCACAATGCCGTCCGAAGCATTCAAACAGGCCTGATAGCCCATCTGCGCATCAGGGCGGATGTCGGACCGGCCAATCCCTAAATCAAAAATGATCGCGCCCGGGACGATCGGTACTTTTGCCGCCTGGGCATCGAAACCTATATTGCGCTCCTCCAGGTAACGGACCACCCCATCTGCTGCTGCCAGGCCGAAGGAAGATCCACCGGCCAGCACAACCGCATGCACCTGGTCAACCAGATTGAGCGGATGCAGAAGGTCGGTTTCGCGGGTTCCGGGTGCACCACCGCGCTGATCGACTCCGCCTACCATTCCGGCTTCACACAGGACGACCGTGCACCCGGTGAGTGCAGCGTCGTCGTGCGCATGGCCTACTTTGACGCCGGGGATATCTGTTAGAGAATTTTTCCAGTGTCCTTTCAAGAAATCACCTCATCACGGTTCATAATGATACAGGTGAGTGGTATGGAGATACCCGTGATTCAACCAGCCGGCATGTCGCTATACCCGGTTCGCCTGCTGTCACCAGCAGGCCTGATACAAAGTGTATCACCATACCGTATTTTCGTGCCTGTCGTGGATATGCTGCATCCTGTACACCACTGGGTCTATTAAACATCAGTGTGCATTTGCATACTGGCGTTCGTAAATTTCAGCTACCGGTACCGGCCGGAAACACTTATTGACACCTGTTTCATAGAAAGATAAACTGGATTGCTGTGAGCAAAAAATCAGCAAATTGAGGTAATCCGTTGAAGGTAATAAACCCGTCTGCATTCCTTACCCGGCTTTCGGGAGAGAAGGCTGTTCCACAATGGCGACAGGGGCTGTTAAATATTCTTATCCTGGCTGCGCTGACTGCTGCCCTGCTCGTTCCACGGGTGATTGGTCTGGGGCGTTTTGTCACCCCGGATGAGCCGCTGTGGGGCAAGCGCTCAGGGAGCTTTTATTATGCTATTCAGAATCGTGAATTTGCGGGGACGTATCAGACGGGTCACCCCGGCGTGATGGCGATGTGGGCCGGAGCTCTGGCATATCAACGGGTCTTCCCAGAATTTAAAGAATACGGTCAGATCGAGCTGGGGGATGCAAAGGTGCTTGAGATCTTTCAGAGGCACGGGATTAACCCAATGGAGATCCTGACCACCGCCCGCCTGAACATGATCCTGTTTGCAACCATCGCGCTCCTGTTGAGCTTCCACTTTGCCCGGCGGATGTTCGGACTGCTGCCGGCGGCAGTTACCCTGCTGGTGATCGCATTTGACCCGTTCCAGGTTGCTCATACTCGCGTATTACATCATTTTGGCCTGTTAAGCTGCCTGACCTTTCTGGCCGTACTCGCTTATTTGGATTTTCTCCGCTCTCACAGCCGCGTGAGTTTAATCATTTCGGCGGCCGCTGGCGGACTGAGCATTCTAACGGTGGCTCCGGGAATTGTCCTGATTCCAGTTATCGGCCTGCTCTCGTTATCCGGACTCTATGATGCAGAGAAAAAGAAACTGGTCCTGAACTGGAAACGGCTGTGGAGAAATACACTTTCTCCGGCGTTGATATGGGGATCCCTGGCATTTCTGACAGTCTTCGCAGCCTGGCCGTCGATGTGGGTCGATTCACTGGGGACGATGCAAAGGGTTGCCGCATACGCCCTGAGCGCCGGGGAAGGAGAAATTGGAGGCACCCATTTTGTGGAGTCCTTTCAGGCGGGGCCGGATGATGGTACGCTTTATTTACATTATTACCCTCTTACGTATTTGTGGCGGTCTACTCCAGCAACGCTGTTCGGGTTGGTGCTTTTTGTGGCTGTACTGCTGCGCGAGCGCAGATCGAACCGGATTCAGCGGGAAGTCAAGCTGGTGCTCCTGGGATTGATGGTGTTCGTTCTGGCCTATCTGACCCTTATGAGCATCGGCGAGAAAAAGTTTGACCGCTATCTGCTCCCGGTTTATCCCCCGCTATCTCTACTGGCTACTCTGGGGTGGATATGGGCGTCAGAAACTGCCTCCCATCGACTTCAGTTCAAGAAGGTTTTGCCTGCGGCCATCTTGAGCTTAGTGTTCATCGTTCAGATCGTCAGCTCCGTGCGAACGGCTCCATATTACCTGACCTACTTCAATCCGCTGTTTGGTGGACTGGAGAAAGCTCCCCAGGTGTTGATGGTGGGATGGGGTGAAGGTTTGAATGAAGCCGCTCTGTATCTGAAGGATGATCCCGATATCCGGAAAAAGCGCATTATCTCCTGGTACCCTCTGGCATTTAACTGGTACAGCTTCAACCTTGGTTTTCAGGCCGAACATGCAGAGTTTTCCTGGGATAACACACCGGAAACCTACCAGGATTTTGATTATGCAGTGCTGTATATCAACCAGATACAGCGAAATATACCACCGGCACTGATGAATGTGCTGCTGCCTCTGGAGCCTGAACATTCGGTCTCGATCGACGGGGTTGAATTTGTTCGTATTTACCGGCTGAACAACCCGACCGCATCTGAGAATTAGATCGAGCTGACTGCATACCTATCCGGGTTGTAAAGGAGAATCGACAGCCTCACCTATATAATCGGAAATTACTCAGCCTTCCGCAGTATCTCCGGGTAATCACAACATGACATCCAGCAAAGTTGAACGGATTATTCGCTCCATCCATAAGTTGAAGCCTCTGTCCACCAGCGTTACGCGTGTGCTGCGGGCGATAGACGATGAGTCTTCCTCTGCCGGGATGATTTCAGACCTGATCGGTCTGGACCCGGCACTGGCGGCAAATGTGCTGCAGTTTGCCAACTCAGCGTCACTTGGTTACGGTCCGAGCTGCTCAACCTTATCCGAAGCGGTGATGCGCTTGGGGTTGAGGCGGATCCGGACGATTGTACTGGGGGTTGCCGCAGCGGGGAGTCTGAGCGCCAGCCTGCACGGATACGGTCTGCGCGCGGGCGAACTGTGGAACCATTCGGTGGCCGCCGCCACGATCAACCAGTGGCTGGCCCAGCGGTTTTCCTTCCCGAATCCAGAAGAAGTGTATATTGCCGGGCTGCTGCACGATATCGGTAAAATCGTGCTCGACCAGTTTATGCTGATCGATTACCAGCAAATCTACTATATGGTGAAATACAAAAACTGCCTGCTCTGGCAGGCCGAAGAGGCCGTGATTGGAATCGACCATCCCAGAGCAGGCGGCTTAATGGCGGAACACTGGAATTTTCCAGAATCTCTGGTGGAGGCGATCTGCTACCACCACAGCCCCTCGCTGGCGTTCAACAACCCGAAACTGGCAGCCATCGTCAACCTGGCCAATGCATTTGCCGCACGCAGCGGAACCGGGCTCACCTTTACAGCCAGCCGGGTGATCCATCCCGAAGCGCTGCCGATACTGGGTCTGGATGAACGTTCACTCCAGTTTCTGGAAGAGGATCTTAAGAAGTATTTTCACAACGAAAGCGGAATCCTGAGCGAGCAGTAGAAAGCGGTAAAGTCCTGTGCAGCAGTCAGAAAAATCGAGGATAGATCCGGAAAATTAGGCTTTCAGGGAACGTTTTATTGTTGACATTTCATCCTGATCGATTATAATGTTGGGGCTGAATCAGCAAGTTAATAACCCGGCCCCGTAGCTCAATTGGCAGAGCAAGCGCCTCTTAAGCGTTAGGTTCTGAGTTCGATCCTCAGCGGGGTCACCTGGGACATTTCCCGAATTCGCCTGATCATTTCAGGCGATTTTTTGTTTAATGGCTTCATAAGTGGGGGTATGTTTCACGATCACAGCCTTTTCGTCACCTGTGTTTGCGAAGACCTGAAGCGAACTTGTTCGAGTAACTGTTCCGCTCCTCAGGTTTGTAAATCTCGTTCATCGATGGATACTGCAGCAACAGCTGCGCTGAGAAAAGCCAGACCGGAAATGATCAGCATGACCACACGGTAGCTGCGTAGAAAAGAGCGGTCGACCGCGATTTCAACCGATTGGCGGTCTCCGTTCTGGATGCTGTCGGGGACAACCAGTGCAGCCAGGCTCTGGCGTTCTTCCATGACCGCTGTTTGCTGCTGGGGTGATAGATCCATGGCACGCATTTCCTGTTGAAGCGAACTGCTGAACAGGGTCACTGCAACCAACCCCAGGATCGACACTGCCAGGAGGCCAGCAATGCGTGAAATCGCATTATTGATACCAGATGCAATCCCTGATCGCTGGATGTCGATTGACCCCAGGACGGTACTGGTCAACGGGGCGACGGTAATGGCCATACCCAGTCCCAGGACGGAGACGGGAATCAATGCAGTGGTCACGTAGGAATTCCCTTGCAGTGGCAGAGCAAAGAGAGCAAAGCCTAAACCAGCGATGGAGGGTCCAATGATAAGCGGTTTCTTCGGACCATAGCGGCTGACCAGTCCGCCTGCCCAGGGCGACAGTACGGTCAGCAGCAGTGTAAAGGGCAGAAAGGATAATCCGGTTAAGGTGGCTGAGTAGCCCTGTATTTGAACCAGATTAAAGGGCAGGAAGAAAAAAGCACCCGATAAACCAAAATACAGCAGCAGCGTCAGCAGGTTGGAACCGGCAAAGGTGTGTGAGCGGAACAGCCCCAGGGGAACGAGCGGATTGGCTTTGCGCTTCTCTACAATAATAAAGATGGCGAGGATGACCAGGCCGGTCAGGGCTGAGAGGATAATCACAGGGTCAGTAACACCACGGTTGGACGATTCCACCAGGGCAAATGTGATCGCGCCCAACGAGAAAGCAGCCAGCAAGGCACCCTGCCAATCCAGCCCCGTAGTCCGTTGTGCTACAGGCACACGAGGGATCTTCGCCAGGACAATCAACAGCGTGAGAAGCGCGACCGGCAGGTAGATAAAAAATACAGGGCGCCACGAGAAGGTGTCGATCAGCCATCCAGCGGCGAGCGGGCCGATCGAGGTGGAGATCGCTGTAAAACCTGCCCAGGTGCCAATGGCTTTGCTGCGTGCTGGCCCCCTGTATGCAGCGTTAATCAGGGCCAGGCTGGTTGGGATCATGAGCGCGCCGCCAAGGCCCTGAATGGTCCGGGCAGAAATGAGCAGAACGATCGAAGGGGCTATGCCACAAACAGCGGCTGCCAACGTGAAAATGACAATGCCTGCGGTGAAAACATTTCTGCGGCCGTAGAGGTCTCCAGCAGAACCTCCAACCAGGATGAAAGCGCCCAACATCAGGGTATAGGCGTTTACAACCCACTGAACTTCTGAAACAACTGAGTTGAAGCTGGTTTGAATGGCGGGGAGGGCGACATTGACCACCGAGCCATCGATAAACGCCATACTGGATCCCAGAATGGACGCGATGAGAATCCAGGGATGCGAGTCTGCAGCCTGGTCAGATGGTCTTCCTTCCTCTCCTGACCCCCGCGGGAAAACCGCTGGTGTATCCTCTTCCACTAAGATAATCTCAACCTGCTAATTCCATTCGAGGGCAGAGCGTTTACTCCAGTACTCCTGCGGTGTTTCAGCCAGAGCATCGATCAGGGATGCTGTTTCAGCGCTCCAGGGAATGCGGAGTGCCTGGCAGTTCGACAGCAGCTGCTCCCGGGTTGCTGCTCCGCTCAAGACCACGCTGGCCCAGGGCTGGGCTAGTACCGCTGCCAGCGCCAGAGCATCCACCGTTGTATTGAGCTCACTTGCTGTGTTTTTAAGAACCGCCAGCCTGGGTGCAAATTCTGGGTCTGTGTTCTTTTCGGTCAATCTGCCGTTAGCCAGGGCCTCTTTTACTATTATCCCCCACCCTTCTCTGCTGGCCTGCTCAAGGACCGGTCCGGTTGATGGTTCCAGAAGATTCCAGGTTACCTGAACGCAGCCAAACAGGGGCACCCCGTCCATCCGGACTTCCATTGCTTTTTCCAGGGTCTGCCCCTGCGCCGGTCCGCTTAACGAAAGCCCGATCACCAATCCCTGCTCGCGATAGCGCGCAAGTTCCTCCAGCACCTCCCGATTCTCCAGGACACCGCTGTCCAGGGTCGCTGAATGAATCTGGTACAGGGACAGGTAAGGTTTGAGCAGCTCCTGGCTTTCCTGATACTGGCGCTGCAGCACGCTGAGAGAATGATCTTTGACTTCGTGCTTCTCGGCTTTGACCTGCCACCCAGCGGTGTAGGTATATCCCCACTTGGAACCTATGGTCACCTCTTCCGGTGCAATGTTACGAGAGGTCAGCCAGCTCCCCAGGAAAGCCTCGGCGCGTCCGTAGGAGCGCGCCGCGTCGAAATAACGGATGCCGGCCTCCCAGGCTGCATCGAGCACTTCATGCGCATGGCGCTGCATGTACTCGACATCATAGTTTGCGCCCAGGTCTTCGGCATGGCCCAGATTGATATACCCGGGGCGGCCTAAAGCAGCCAGCCCCAGGCCTAAAGGTGTGACGAATAGACCTGTTTTTCCGAGAGGACGTTTTTCCATCATTACCTCGATTCTGGTTGGGAGCGACATTGCCAGTGCAGTGCTTGGAGACGAGATGGGACGTTTGCAGGTTTTACCACCTGCTAAAAGTTTAGCATGAACCCTTGCGGATGATAAGGTGTGGGCAGGGAATGGTTATTCCTGCGCTGCCAGCAGTTTCATGGGATCGAGTGGAGAAAACCAGCCGCTGACACGCCAGTCGCAGTAGCCGCGCATTTCGGCTGCGCTTGCACTGGCATCATAATGAGCCATTCCGTCCAGCCTTGCTCCAGCCGGGCCGGCACGAATCTCCAGATGGAGGTGAGGATTGAGCGCATTCCCTGAACCACCTACCTTTCCCAGGACCTGTCCGCATTCAACTTCATCTTCCGGCTGCACATGCGGTGGTTCCTGTAAATGGGCGTAAAGGAGATAAAGTGTGAGGTGTTCAGGATTCCAGGAAATCGAATCTGTGCGGTCCGGGCACGTGAGCGCCGGATCAGGTTGTATTTCCTGGACCTGTGCGGGAAAGTCCATGGCCTGAAGCACTGCGGCCGGAATATCTTCAAGCTGTGTTTCGACCAACACCGCGTTTCCATAAGGGAAGCGGTCTACAATAACCAGGGCGACCTTTCCCGGCAGTACAGCCTGTACTGCCCGGCCCTCGATTGCTAATTGCGTTACAGGGTCCAGATCAGTAAAATCGACACCGTAATGAGGATCATCTGAGCCGGGCGGGGGTGGATGATACGGGTTATTGATCATGTGGGGCAGTTCTTCGAGCTCCACATTTTCAAGCGGCGTGCAAATCTGAAATGCTGATGATATTTGGGTTGGAACCGGACTGGGGGAGCTTACAGGTTCAGGGGTTGGTGAGGCAGGCGGCGGGGTTTCTGAAGGGGGACGCACAGCTGCAGTTGGGGAAGCTTCAGTAGTTGTCTCAACCGGTGAGGGCTGGATGGCGCACGCGGCTGCTGCCCAGGCCAGGAGAATCAAGCTCGTGATGATGGTCAAGGGAAATTTGAATGTCATAGGGCTCTGAACTGAACCTCTCCTGCCAGGATTATAATTGAGCCGGAAGCCTGGGGGACTGGTCAGCCATGCATGTCCATTTTATGCACTCAACCAGCGTAATGGGCAGCCGTGAAGCATGTAGGAGGAGGGAATTATGGATTGGTTGACCTTTATTGCGGCTGTCGTCAGCGCAACCGCATGGCCAATTGCTGTACTCATCATTTTCCTGGTTATTCGCAAGCCACTGCTTGAACTGATCCCCTTGCTGCAGAGACTGCGTTATGGAGACATTGAAATTGACTTCGGCAGAGAAGTGAATGACCTGCTGCAAGATATGCGGCGGGTTCTCCCGCCTGTGCGCCAGCCGGCTGAGCGCAGCCCGCTGCAGGACAACCTGCTTGAGCTGGCACGCATCTCGCCGAGAGCTGTTGTCCTGGAGGCCTGGGTAGAGCTTGAACGCAGCGCGATCGAAGCCGCTCGCCGGCACAAGCTTAACCTGCGCAGTAAAGAACAGCGTTCTCCTATACTGTTAGGTAATGCGCTGGTCGAAGCAGGGCTGCTGGATGAAAACCAGCAGGAGATGTTCTACCGGCTGCGTAATTTACGAAATGCGGCTGCCCATGCGTCTGAGTTTGCGTTCGATGCAGATTCTGCCCTGGAGTATGCACAGGTGGCTTCCCGGCTGGCTGAATATTTACAGCAGGCCTGAACGACTTTTTTTGTATCAGCTTTCGATTCCGCAAGGCAAGAACAGTAACAGAATCGGTTCTCGTGCGTATAATAGGCTGGATACTGGAACTGACCGGTATCCCTCCCCCGGGTAGCAACAACCCTCAGGTCTTCATTGATACGGGGATCACCGCAGCCAGCATCGACGCGCACATTACAGCAACCATTGACGCCAGCAACGCAGCCTGAATCGACGCATCATCACTGCCCTCACCGACGTTTCACTGCAGCTCGCATCGACGCTACATCACAGAAATCATCGACGCCACTCCCCTCCCCGGTTGTTTGCTACCCTCTGGAATTATCCCCCCGGAAGTACTTCCGGGGGGTTCCATTTAACCTGAACTTAAGCCAATCTTAAAAAAATCAAAACTTTCCGTTTTCCAGGTGCAACGGTGTAACAAATCTACCGGTCGTGCGTTTATAGGGTTAGATACCGTCCGCACCGGTATCCCTCCGCCGCCAGGGTAGCAGCAACCATTATGCTCTCATCGACTGGGGATCGTCACAGCCACATCGACGCTTTCACTGCAGCACATTGAAAACCCAACGTAGATTTCATCCGTATACACACTGCAGCCTGCATCACTGAACACATTACCGTTCATCGACACCTGCACCGCAGCTACATCACTGAGAATTCCCCTTCCCCGTTGATTGCTACCCCTTCTACTGAAGACCCCCTGGCTCCCTCCTGCCGGGGGGTTTCTTTTTTAAAGCTTTTCAGCGCCTGCTCAAAGAGGAAAGCGGATGGCGAGCAGCGGGTCCATCAGGCTGATGATGATTCCCCAGCCCGTTCCCAGCAGAGCTCCCCCGATGACATCGCGTGGATAATGAACGCCAACATAGATCCGGGTGACGCCCACGATAATCGCCAGGGCGTATAGCCCTGCTGCGCCGGCCAGGTCAAGCTGAAAATAGCGCAGTAAAAACGATGCCAGAAAGAAAGCCTGTGATGTGTGTCCACTTGGGAAGGAACGGCCGCGCGCTTTCCAGCCGACGATGCGAGTTTCTTTTAATTGAAGGTACGGTCTCGAACGGTCCGCCAGGGCTTTAATCGTTTCGACCGTTAACCACAGGGTAAGCGTGCCCAGACTTAGTTCCACAGCAAGCCGGTTATAGTCCAGGTAGTACAGAATGGCTGCAATGAGCAGCACCGGCCAGCCGCTGCCGATTTGTGTCAGCAGGGTCATCAAGAAATCGAGAAGCTGCGATCGTCTGCTTCTGAGATTGAAAAATATAAAAATCGCTTCGTCGACGCGCTGACCGGAGGTAAAAAGCAGTGAAAGAGCAACCAGGTTGAAGATCAAAAGGAGACCGATTAACAGACGCTGGGAGAGAAACGTCTGCCACAAAACGAGCAGGATAGGGCGCGGAACCAACAGCAAAATTAAAACCAGCACGGTTGAGAGAAAAATCATGAGGATGGTGCGGCGATATTTATGGATGGATTTCATATGCGGATCTGATTACTTTTGGATTCTCCCCTGGAAAAGTTATTCGATTATACCCGACCTGTGCAACAGACCACTAAGACGGTAATTAGCGGGTAAGTTTGCCCCCTCTGGCTCACCTTGATTCGTCGCCAAGAACTGAAATATTCGTTATCCTTTTTCTTGACAAAAAGAAATGGATCGCTATAATATCATCTATCGTTAAAAATAATTTTTATGGTGGAAAATTATTCGATGGAACAATTTCAACCTGCACCCAAGTACCTTATCCAGGATCTGGAAGCGTTGCGCGTGATTGCCGACCCACTGCGCGCTCAGATTATCAATCTGCTGGTCACTGAGCCGCAGACTGTTCGCCAGGTGGCGGAAAAGCTGCGCGTCACGCCATCCAAGCTGTACTATCACTTCAGCCTGCTGGAAAAGCACGGTTTCATCCAGGTCGTAGAAACTCATCTTGTGGCGAACATACTCGAAAAAACCTACAGGGCCAGCGCTGTCCGGTACGAGCTCGACAGGTCTCTACTTACGTTCGTTCCGGTTGAAGGGAATGAGAATGTGGACGCAGCCGTAGCGACCATCCTGGATGCGACCCGAGAGCGGTTGTCGCGTTCTCTATCTTTTGCGATGGAACTGAAAGAACGGGGTGAATTTACAGATCGCTATCGAGCGCTGCTAGCCAATGAATCGGCGCGCATACCGGTAAACCGGGTATCCAAATTCATTCAACGTTTTAATGACCTGATCGACGAGTTCAGCAGCACCGATGTGAGCGGTGTCGATGAGGATGACCTGCAGTCCTTCGCGGTAACGCTGGCCTTTTTCCCGATCATTCCCGGAGACGAAGAGCAGGAAGAGCTGCCCGAGCAGGAAAAACGACTCGAAATCTGAACTCCGGCGGGCTCATTGCGGCCGCAGTAAATGTCTTAACTGGTGTTGAAATGGTTGGAATGGACTGAGGATGTTGATATGAATGGTGAAATCATTACCCTACGGACGATGAAAACCTTCTTTCTGATCTGGGCCGGGCAGCTGGTCTCGCTTCTCGGGTCAGGTCTGACCAGTTTTGCCTTTTCTGTATGGATCTTTCAGACGACAGGGAATGCTACTCCACTGGCGCTGACCGCACTGTTCAGTATTCTGCCCCGAGTTTTGCTGTTTCCGGCTGCCGGTACGCTGGCGGATCGCTGGAACCGACGCTGGGTGATGGTTCTTTCGGATACGGGCAGCGCACTTTCAACCCTGGCGATCCTGTTCCTATTCAGCCTTGGCAGCCTGCAGGTCTGGCACATTTATCTGGCTGCCCTGATTTCCGGCCTGTTTGGTAGTTTTCAGGAACCGGCATATATTTCTTCGATCTCACTGCTGGTACCGAAGAAACATCTCACCCGGGCCAGCGGGATGATCCAGATGAGCCAGGGGATCGAGTCACTTCTGACACCTCTCCTGGCAGGACTGCTTTACGGCACGATCGGACTGCAGGGTATTATCTGGATCGACTTTGCAACTTTTATTTTCGCGGTGAGCACCCTGCTGTTTGTCCGAATTCCCCAGCCGGTTGTTGAGACAGAACAGGGCGCCGGCTGGAAGATCATCCTACAGGATTCAGTCTTTGGCTGGAAATACCTGCGGATGCGCCCGGGCCTGTTCGGACTGCTGGTTTATTTTGCACTGGCGAACTTTTTGTTGAATATCAGCGCGATCCTGCTGTCTCCTCTGGTGCTGTCCTTTTCTACTCCGGAGATGTTAGGTGTTGTCCAGTCGGCACTGGGCTTAGGGATGCTGGCGGGAAGCGTAATTATGAGTGTTTGGGGCGGACCACAGCGCCGAGTCCTGACCGTGGTCCTGTGCCTGACAATGGGCGGTGTGGGATTTGCCATCGCTGGCCTGCGTCCAGATCCCTGGCTGATCGGATCTGGCATGTTTGCTGCCCTATTCTTTGCGCCTTTCGGTTCCGGGTCAGCACAGGCCATTTTTCAAATCAAGGTGGCCCCCGAGGTACAGGGGCGCGTGTTTGCGGTGAGGTCCCTTATTTCACGCTCGATGATGCCTGTGGCTTACCTGCTGTCCGGCCCGCTGGCAGATCGTGTCTTCGAGCCGCTGATGCAGTCGGGTGGCCCGGCCGAGGGCACGTTCCTGGGAGCGCTGCTTCAGACAGGACCAGGCCGGGGAGCTGGATTGATGTTTGTGCTCTCTGGGGTGATTATGGTTATTGCCAGCGCATTTGCCTATAGCTATTCCCCCATTCGCAACCTGGAAGACGAGCTGCCTGACGCGCTGCCTGATGTCCCGGAGGGAGTATCCGAAGAGCCGCTGCCAGTGCCGAATGCGTAACGATAGTGGGGGTTATGCCACTCTCGTGAGAAATGCCACCAATCAAGGTATAATCACGGCAACTCAACCTTTGGGAAGGACTAGCTATGAGCGAAGAGAGAAGCGAACGTAAAATTCGCGTCCTGGTGGCCAAACCCGGGCTCGATGGTCATGACCGGGGGGCCAAGGTTGTCGCCCGCGCGCTGCGTGATGCGGGGATGGAAGTGATCTACACCGGCCTGCGCCAGACCCCAGAAATGATTGCGGAGAGCGCGCTGCAGGAAGATGTCGATGCCGTAGGGCTTTCGATCCTATCCGGCGCTCATATGGCACTTGTACCGCGGATACTGGAACTGCTGCGGGAAAACGGGCTGGACCAGGTGAAGGTTTTTGTGGGGGGGATCATCCCGGATGAAGATATCCCTGCACTGCTGGAGATGGGGGTAACCGGTGTTTATGGTCCGGGAACGGCGACTGAAGCGATCATTGATGACATCCGCCAGGCCGTCCTGGGTGCACCCGTAAACTGAAATCTTACTTCTGGAAAAACTTATGCTGGAAACCAAACTGGCTGCGTCTGTCCTTGAAGGCAACCGGCTTGCTCTGGCTCGCCTGTTAACTCAGATTGAAAACGGCAGCGCTCAGGGCCGGGAGGCGCTGAACGAGCTGTTCCCCCACACCGGGAGGGCACATCTCATCGGTGTTACAGGGGCGCCGGGAACCGGGAAATCCTCCCTGGTGAACCAGCTGGCGCGTCATTTTCGCCAGAAGAACAAAGCACACCCTGAGCAATCAGATTCCCCGGAAGAGGCGCCGCGCGTAGCCATCCTGGCTGTGGATCCGTCCAGCCCATTCACCGGCGGCGCGATCCTGGGGGACCGGGTGCGCATGCGCGATCTGTCCGGTGACAGCGGAGTGTTTATCCGCTCCATGGCCTCCCGGGGTTCACTGGGTGGGCTGGCGGCGGCTACATCAGCAATGGTCCAGGTGCTGGATGCCGCTGGCTATGAAATTATTCTGATTGAGACGGTAGGAGCCGGCCAGGCAGAAGTGGATATCGCCCGGCTGGCACATACCACGCTGGTCGTCGAAGCTCCTGGTTTGGGGGATGACATTCAGGCGATCAAGGCCGGCATCCTGGAGATTGCCGATATTCTGGTTATCAACAAGGCAGACCGCCCGGGCGCGGAACTGACGGAGCGCGCTCTGAAAAGCATGCTGCAGCTTGCCCATCCGACGCAGCATGAGTTCCACCACCACGGTTTATTTGAAAGCCGTGAGACCCGTGCACCCGATAACCCAGAAGAACAGAATCCCGGGACGGCACCCATCTGGATCCCACCTATTCACCGCACGGTTGCGACTGAGGGACGGGGGATTGAAGAACTGGTAGAAGCGATCCTCAGGCATGCGCAGCATTTACGTGAGACCGGTGAATGGCGGCGCAGAGAGGCGGCCCGGATGCAGGCAGAGCTGGACCAGCTGCTGCGGGAAACCCTGGTGAGGCGCTGGCGTTCACAGATCACCGAGGAACAGTATCATCAGGTCTTGAAAGAGCTGGTGGAAAGAAGGGTCACCCCCTGGCAGGCGGTGACGGCATTAACGGAGGGTGAGCGGTGATCAGCGGTGAACGTGTGCGGCTGCGAGCGATCGAGCGCAGCGACCTCCCCCATTTTGCTGCGTGGCTGAACGACCCAGAGGTCGCTGCAGGATTGATGGTTTTCAGGCCTCTTTCACTGGTGAACGAAGAACAGTGGTTCGCGGAAGCCATGAAGCGTCCGCTGGAAGAACAGCCGCTGATGATCGAGATCGCTCACGGCGATGCCTGGATTCCGGCAGGTAACTGCGGTTTTCACCAGATCAACTGGCGCAGCCGTTCAGCGGAGGTTGGTATTTTTATCGGTGAAAAATCTTACTGGAATCAGGGGTATGGCAGCGACGCCATGCGATTGCTTTTAAAGTACGGATTTGATGTCCTCAATTTGCACCGCATTGGTCTAGAGGTTTTTGAGAACAACCTGCGGGCGGTCCGTTCTTATGAGAAGGTAGGATTTGTGGTGGAGGGACGCAAGCGGCAGGCGCATTTCCAGGACGGACATTACTGGGACATCATCATCATGAGCATTTTGCAGCCGGAGTGGCAGAATGCCCGAACTTCCTGAGGTTGAAACCATTCGCAGAACACTGCTGGGGGAAAAGGCAGGCGCGCCTTCCATCCGCGGACTGACCATTAACGGAGCGATCATCTTCTGGGAGCGCACGCTTGACATCCCCAGTGTAGAAGAGTTTGGCCTGCGCATCGTGGGACAGCAGGTGAAAGATATTGGACGACGCGGTAAGTACATGCTCGTGCGCCTCACGGATGATACGCTGATCATTCACCTGCGCATGAGCGGCGACCTGTGGGTAGAAGGGCAGGATCTCTCGCTCGGTCAGCACTACCGCATGGTCCTGAACTTTGACAACGGTTCCCGGCTGGTGTTTAACGATGCGCGCAAGTTTGGGCGGGTATGGCTGGTTTCAGATCCGGAACAGGTACTGGGAAAGTTGGGGCCTGAGCCGTTTGATCCGGCCCTGAATGAGCAGAATTTCTATGAGAGCCTGCGATCACGGCGGCGGCAGTTGAAACCACTTCTCATGGACCAGACTTTCATAGCAGGGGTGGGGAATATTTATGCCGATGAAGCGCTTTACAGGGCGAGACTGCACCCGCTGCAGCTTTCCAGTCGCGTAACGCAGGGAGATGCCGCGCGTTTGCTGGAGAGCATTCGGGCGGTGCTACAGGAAGGCATCGAGCGACACGGGGCCAGCATCGACTGGATATACCGCGGCGGGGATTTTCAGAATTATTTCGGGGTCTACAGGCGAACCGGTGAACCCTGCTGGAACTGCGGTACACCCATCGCGCGCATCACTGTGGGGCAGCGAGGCACGCATTTCTGCCCCACCTGTCAAAAGGGTAATGATGGAACGGCCTGATATCTAGTAAGATAAGAACGTCAGTCGTACCTCCTAACCCTTTTCGAGATGCGCTATGGATCAACCCGCCCTGCTCATTTTTACTGTCTTTGTTGGCATTGGCATCGGCTTTGCCCTTTTTGGATTGGTGAGCTCCCTGCGAGGCAGTCCATCTGAAAACAAACGGGGTGATAAACCAGCCCGAACCGGGGAAGGGATTGAAATCCTGCGCCTGTCCCGGGATCCTCGCAGCGGTAAATTAATGGTTGATGTCAACGGAAAGCGGTTTACCAGTCGAAATGGGATGGGCACAGAGGAGTACGAGCAGCTCAGGCAGGCCTACGAAAGCCTGCGCTCATTTTTTGCCGGGTCAGAAATCCCTGCAGCAGCGCCAGCACCTGCAGCACCCCAACTGTTAAGCGCCAGCCGTCCTGCGGTCCCTGTCGCACCACAATCCACCAGCGACCGGGTGCGCCCGGCTGTTTCCGGTTTGAGCATCGCTGCTCAGATTGATGAAATCCTGCAGGCCCGACTGACCGAACCGGAGTACGCCCACCTGCGGGAGCGGGCCATCCGCCTGACCGAGATGGAAGGGAAGGGACTGGTGGTAATGGTAGGTTTGCAAATGTACGAGGGCGTGGGAGACGTGCCGGATGCTGAGATCCAGGAGCTGATTCGATCCTGTGTCCAGAAGTGGGAAGCGGGATAAGAACCGGTAATCGAGAGACGGTTATTCTAACCCAGGGGAAACTCTTTCGCCAGCGATGCGACCAGCCGCTGGCGTTCTTGTTTTGTCAGGAAAGCTGCCTGAGCGGCGGCGAGCACGCGCTCCCGTAAGCCGGCCAGGGACAATCCCAGATCTTCACAGGCGCGCTGATATTCATCGCTGAGGGCGATTTGAGATATGCTGGGATCGTCGGTGTTGATCGTAGTGTTCAGTCCCATAGACATCATACGCTTGAGTGGGTGAACACTGTGGATGGGGATTGCTCCGGATTGATAATTGCTGGTAATGCAGACCTCAAAGGTCACGCCCGTCTCGCGAGCGAGCTGGACGACGTCCGGATCCTCGAGGACGCGCACACCGTGCCCGATGCGCTCAACCCCGAGATGTTCGATTACTTCGCGAACATTTTGCGCTCCGCCCCATTCTCCGGCGTGGGCGGTGAGCCGTAAACCTGCCTGGTGGGCATCCCGGAAAATGCCTGCGAAGGGCAGGGCAGAGTAATGCGCCTCGTTACCTGCCAGATCAAAGCCGACAATGCCCTTATCGATCCGGTCTACTGCAATCTGCGCCATCTGCTCGGCCAGTAATGGACCTTCGTGGCGGTTCGCGCTGATAATCAGCCGCACCATGATTCCAAGGGAGCTCTCTGCTTCACGGGTGCTCTCGATGACCCAGTCGACGACTTCCTCCATCTGGAAGCCGGCAGCCTGACAGAGTGCGCTGGGAGTGAAGCGAAGCTCGAGATAGCGCACCCCATCTGCAGCGGCATCAGCAATCGCCTCGCGGGTGACACGCGCAATGATCTCGGGTGAGCGATAGAACTGGCGCAGTGTTTTGAATTTGGAGAGGAAGTTTTCGAACGTGAAATGCTCGTCATCCCCCACCTGCACTAACTCACGAAGACGGGATGTTGTGACAGGCAGGCCCAAACCCAGACTGCGGCTGACTTCCAGGAGTGTGCGCAGGCGGAGTGAGCCTTCCAGATGACGATGGAGATCCACCTTGGGGAGGGATAGGTAATAACCGAAATCCTTCGAATACGTAGAACCTGTTTTCAATGTCGGGCATCCTCAACGGATTTATCATAAACGATAAAAGAGGCGCTGCAGTGCGCAGCGCCTCTCAAAATTATCAGGGTTATTATTTTGTAAGGTGGCGAAAAGCCGGGGTGAAGTTACCGGCGCTTCTTCTTTTTCTTCTTTTTAGAAGATCCGCCTGAGGATTTTGGTTCTCCGGGTGCAGTCTCCTGAGCAACCGCAGCCGGTTCGGGGGTTTCCGCTTGCTGATCTCCATTGGGAGCCGGACTGGCAGCGGTTTCCCTGCCGGTCTGGGGAGGCGCTGAAGCCTGAGCAGCATTCATCTCGCGCGGCCGGTAGGTGAACATGCGCGTGACCACACCTGAACGCATATCCGCCAGCAGGTTCTGGAAGAGCTCGAATGCCCGGTTCTTGTACTGCACCAGGGGATCACGCTGGCCGTAGGCTTCCAGGCCGATCGAAACACGCAGGGCTTCCATCTGTGTCAGATATTCCACCCAGAGCTCTGAAATCACGCGCAGCAAGAGCTGGCGGTAGATGGCTGTCAGCGCCTGACTGCCGAGCACTTTAACCACCTCTTCCTTCAGTTCGGGGGGCATACTCTGCAGCGGCGTGTTCTGAACCGCCTGATAGCTGTCCGCACCCAGCTCAGCGGTCAGCATCTTACGGGTGGTTTCGTCCAGATCGGCGGGCGTGTACCCACCCAGGCGAGAGATCTCGGCCTCTCCCCATGCCTGGCGCATGGCTTCCTGGGCGTCCTCCAGGTGGTGCAGGACATCCTCGACGACCTCCTGTGGGTCACGGTTTTCCAGGAAACTGGCAGCGAAATGCAGGTAAGTCAGGCGGGTGGTGCGCTGTGACATCCGGCGGTGCGTTTTCTTATCGAAAACGGTCCGGGTGCCCTGGGAAATCTGGATCAGCAGGCGGATCAACTGGTCACGATCGACCTGGTCATCGATCTTTCCAGCGGCAGCCTCGAGCTCCTTCTGAATAGAACCGGGCTGCTGCCCGTCCCCCAGGTAGCGCTCAATGCGCCGGTTGAACACTTTCTCGATGGCATTGAGAATCTGGCTGGCGATCTCATCCCAGTCTTCTTTAATAAGGCGGGCCGGATCGAGGTCCAGCGACTCATCCAGGCGGCGTTCGACCGCGCCAACCAGCCGGGTCACGGCCGTCAGCACCATGATGTTTTCAACCTGGGCGCGGATGGCTTCCGCCACCTCTTCGGGATCGGTCAGGAGCTGGCGCTGCTGTTCATTTGAAAGCCGCAGCGGCATGCGCATGGTCTGGATCAGATCATTCGCAACGTCGCTGGGCCGCTGATCCTGCTCTTCGTTGAGCGACAGCCCCTCGATAAATGTATCCAGGGTTTCCAGGCGCTCGGCGAGCTGACTCTCCAGACGTTCTTCGGTCTGGGCGAGCAGGTTGTTGACCGTGTTGAGCAGGTGTTCACGCTCCGCCTCGATCGAGTTTCTGGCAATCGTCAGCAGGGCATCGAAGGCCGCCTGGCGGGAGATGGTCTCCAGAACCGAGGGGGCAAGCTCTTCTCTGGAGGGCCGGTTATTCGCGCTGCGACCATTTCCAGTCGTGTGTGCCTGGATCTGGCCACTGCCCAGGAGCATAGCATGTTCGGCCAGCAGGTCATAGGTGTAGGAGGGAAAGATCGTTTCCCCTGTAATTAATGGCGGCTGAATCTGCTCCAGCCAGGCAAGCAGTTTCCAGGGACCTTCTTCATCCTCGAGAGCGAGCGGCGCCCGGCGCTGAACCTCGGCGCGGAGCATTTCGGTTACATCGTCGCTGAGGTCTTCTTTGGTGAACACACGGTTACGCTGGGCGTAGATTTTGGAGCGCTGCGTGTTGAGCACGTCGTCGTATTCGAGGAGGTGCTTACGCACATCAAAGTTGGCGCCTTCAACCCGGGTTTGGGACTGCTCGACAATACGGCCGACCAACCCAACTTCGAGGGGCAGGGCATCATCGATCTTCATGCGCTGCATCAGAGAATCGGCCTGGGCGCCGCCAAAGAGGCGCATCAGCTCGTCTTCCATGGAGAGGTAAAAGCGAGAAGAGCCCGGGTCACCCTGGCGGGCAGCGCGGCCGCGAAGCTGGTTGTCGATACGCCGGGCTTCATGGCGTTCGGAGCCAATCACATGCAGACCGCCCAGTTCGCGGACCTTTTCCATGTCTTCCATGTATTTCAGGAAGTACTGGATCTCGGTTTCGTAGATGCCGTAATCTTCCGGGTTCATGGAAAGGATGGCCTGCCGGCGCTCCTCCATGGTCATTTCAAACGGATCTTTGGCGGTATTGGAGCGAGCAATAACCCGGTTGACTGCGGCCAGGATCTCCTCGGCCAGCTCACCACCCAGCTTAATGTCCACACCGCGGCCAGCCATGTTGGTGGCAATGGTGACTGCGCCAAAAGCGCCGGCGCCGGCAATGATCTGACTCTCTTCGGTGTGGTACTTGGCGTTAAGCACGTTGTGCGGGATCCCACCCTGCAGGACAGCTTTTAGCCGTTCCTGATGGTCGGATGTAAGCATCAGGATGTCGCACAGAGTATCCAGGTTAGCAGGATCTTCAGGGTTAAAGGAGATGCCCAGCTCGCGCGCCATCTTGCGCATTGAGGTTATGTCGAGCTTTTCGAGTGGTCCGTTGAGGAACTGCAGCTCGGGCACGGCGCGCCCGTCCTCTTCGCGGTTATTTACCTGGAACCAGGCACGGCGAATGAGCAGCACCTGCGCCAGCCGGCGGATTGGCTCTGAGCGCAGCCGGTCTGAAAGGCGTTCGGAGAGTTCGACAGAAGTGGTGCCCACCAGAACCGGCCGTCCCACCACGTGATAGCGCAGGATCTCCTGTGCTATGGCACGGAGCTTGGCTTCTTCCGTGCGGTAGATGACATCGGGATAATCTTTACGCCGCCAGAAGATGGGTTTCCGAGAAGGGTCGTCTTTGCGAGCGTAGTACTGGTACCTGTAACCCATCTCGTCTTTGGCCTCGACCTCGATGATGTCCGAATCGGGGCGGCGGGCCTGGTATTCCAGGTTGGTTGGGATGGCGAGTACTTCCAGCTTGTATATCTTGTCGAACTCTTCGGCTTCGGTAACGGCGGTACCCGTCATCCCGGCCAGCTTCTGGTACATGCGGAAGTAGTTCTGGATGGTGATGGTGGCGTAGGTGATCGATTCACTCTGTACCTTGACGCCTTCTTTGGCTTCCACCGCCTGGTGCAGGCCATCGGACCAGCGGCGGCCGGGCATCAGGCGGCCGGTGAACTCGTCAATGATGACAACTTTGCCGCCCTGTACCAGATAGTCTTTGTTGCGTTTAAAGAGGAACTGAGCGCGCAGCGCCTGTTCCAGGTAGCCGAGCAGGCGGGCCTGCTCGTGGGTCACATCTTCGGGGCGGTCGGGGTCACGCAGGGGCATGCCGATTAACTCTTCGACATGCGATTCGCCGATCTCCGTCAGGGTCACGGTGCGATCGCGCTCGTCCACTTCATAGTCTTCGGGACGGAGCTGGCGAACGACCTGGGCCATCCGGATGTACCATTCGGCCTCATCCTGAGCGGGGCCGGAGATGATCAGCGGGGTGCGGGCCTCGTCAATGAGGACATTATCGACTTCGTCGATGATGGCGTAGTAATGACCACGCTGGACGCGATCCTCCAGGCGCATGGTCATATTGTCGCGCAGGTAATCGAAGCCGAACTCGCTGTTGGTGCCGTATGTGATATCGGCCGCATACGCTTCGGCGCGCGGCACCATACGAAGCTGGTGCTGGTCTTCGTGCGGCGACTCACGCTCCAGGTCGACGATGAATGCTTTTTTGCCGTTCTCGGTGTGGGCTGCCATCTGGAGCACACCAACGGTGAGCCCGAGAGCATTGAAGACCGGGGCCATCCAGCGCGCGTCGCGACGAGCCAGATAGTCGTTTACCGTGACGAGGTGCACACCGCGTCCGGTGAGCGCGTTGAGATACAGGGGCAGCGTAGCGACGAGAGTCTTACCTTCACCGGTGCGCATCTCGGCGATCTTGCCTTCATGCAGCGCGGCCCCGCCGATCAACTGTACGTCGTAGTGGCGCAGACCGATGGTGCGCTTACTAGCCTCGCGTACAGCTGCAAACGCCTCGGGGAGCAGTTCGTTGAGCACATTCTGCTCCTCCTCTTTACGCCTTTCATCGTCCAGTCCCTGCAGGCGCGTTCGCAGCCGGTCGCGAAATTCTGCGGTTTTTGCTTTCAGAGCTTCACTACTCAGGGCTTCGAACTGTGGTTCGAGGGCATTGATTTGATTTACCAGCTCGGAATAGCGATCGATTTCTTTTTTATTGGGGTCGCCCCCAAACAGTCGCACAAATTTTTTTAGCATAACTGCTGTCCTCTTCGGGGCGATTATAGCACAGCGGAATAAGAAAATTATGAGTGCTGCGGCTGGGGCAGGGCAACCTTAAAAAACCCGATCTTTTAAGCCTGGCGTCGCGTAGGGTTTAAGGGGGCATGCTATAATCCTTATCATCAGGACTGGCAGGCGATTGTTCTGGCTGGACATACCGAACCCGGGGAGACAGCCCCGATAGAACGGGGGGAGAAGAATATCAGGAGCAGCAGAACGCTCCGCGCTGCCAGACAGGCGCTCTTTGTTCTGCCGTTCACCGGCGATTCATCACCCGCAGAAAGAAACCACGACGGAATCATAGACGGACCCGCGCATGTCCTTTGTCCATTTACACGTACATTCAGAATACTCGCTCCTGGATGGCTTCAGCAATATTAAGAAGCTGGTGCAGCGCGCCAAAGAGATGAACATGCCCGCGATTGGGCTGACCGATCACGGCACGATGTTTGGCGTGATCGATTTTTACAACGCCGCCACAGCTGCCGGCCTCAAGCCCATCATTGGCGTGGAATCTTACATGGCGGCGCGCGGCATGCAGGATCGTGACCCGCAGCAGGATAAACGCTCCACCCACATCCTGCTGCTCGCCGAAAACCAGACCGGTTACAGTAATCTGCTGAAAATTGCCAGTGCCGCGCAGCTCGATGGTTTTTATTACTACCCGCGCATTGACCACGAACTGCTGGCGAAACATGCGGAGGGGTTAATCTGCACGTCGGGGTGTATGTCGGCAGAAGTGCCACGCATGATCCAGGCCGGCGATCTTGAGGGCGCGCGCAAACAGCTCGACTGGTATTACGAGGTATTCGGCAAAGATAACTTCTTCCTCGAGCTGCAGTCGCACGACATCAAAGAGCTGGATGAGATCAACAAGAACCTGATTATGCTGGGGCGGCGCTACGACGCCCGTTTTGTGGCCACAAACGACGTCCACTATGTGGATAAAGAGGACGCGCGCCTGCAGGACGTGATGCTGGCCATTCAGACCGGCTGTCTGCTGACCGATCCGAACCGGATGCGCATGACGGACAACTCGTACTACCTGCGCTCACCGCAGGAGATGTCGGCGTTGTTTGCCGAAGTGCCAGATGCCCTCAACAACACGCTGTTGATCGCTGAACGCTGCAACATTGACCTGGGATTTAAGGGCTACCACCTGCCAGAGTTTAATGTACCGCCCGGATACACGGCCGAGACCTATTTGCGGGAACTGTGCGAGCAGGGGCTGGTACAGCGCTACGGGGAACGCGCGAACGACCCGGTGGTCCGCCAGCGACTGGACTACGAACTGGGCGTGATCCACCAGATGGGGTTCGACACATACTTCCTGATCGTGTGGGACCTGTGCCGGCATGCACGCGAAGAAGGCATCTGGTACAACGCACGCGGTTCGGCGGCCGGCTCGATGGTGGCGTACACGCTGAACATCACGCTGGTCGATCCGATCGAACACGGCCTGATCTTTGAGCGCTTCTTGAACCCGGGGCGCATCTCCATGCCGGATATCGACCTGGACTTCCGGGACGACCGGCGTGCAGAAATGATGGAATACTGTGCGCGCAAATACGGCGATGATAAGGTGGCACAGATCATCACCTTTGGAACCCTGGGCGCACGGGCGGCGATCCGCGATGTGGGCCGGGTGATGGATATCCCGCTGCCGGAAGTCGACAAAGTCTCCAAAATGATCCCGAACATCCCGGGAAAGCCGGTTTCTATCGGGCAGGCCCTGGAGGAGATCACAGAGTTCAAACAGCTCTACCAATCGAACCCCCAACTGCGAAGCCTGATCGACACGGCCAGGCAGGTGGAGGGGGTGGTGCGGCATGCCGGCACGCATGCAGCGGGTGTGATCATCACCGATAAGCCGATTGTGGAGTATGTGCCGCTGCACCGGCCGACGGGTGGATCAGCGGCAGAATCGCCGATCCGCACCGTGACGCAGTTCGAAATGTCGGTGCTGGAATCGCTGGGCCTGCTGAAGGTGGACTTCCTGGGGCTGGCGACGCTTTCGATTATGGCGCGGGCCTGCGAAATGATCCGCGAACGGCACGGTGTGGACCTGAACCTCAACAACATCCCCACCGACGACCCGGAGACCTACGAGCTGCTGGGGCGGGGTGAGACAGCGGCGGTGTTCCAGGTTGAAGGGTCGGGCATGCGGCGCTACCTGATGCAGATGAAGCCCAAGGAACTGGCGAACGTGATCGCCATGGTCGCGCTGTTCCGTCCGGGCCCGATGGACTTCATCCCCGGGTACATCCGCCGCATGCACGGTGAGGAAGAGGTACAGTACCGCCATCCCCTGCTGGAGCCGATCTTTAAGGAAACCTACGGCTACCCCGTCTACCAGGAACAGCTCATGTTCGCGGCGATGAAGCTCGCCGGTTATTCCGCCACAGAAGCGGATGACCTGCGCAAGGCGATCGCCAAGAAGATGAAGGAAAAACTGGAAAAGCACCGCGAAAAGTTCGTTTCCGGGGCTGTTAAGAACGGGATCGACAAGGATACAGCGCACGCCATCTTTGCCGACTGGGAAGAGTTCGCCCGCTACGGTTTCAACAAGAGTCATGCGGTGGACTACGGCGTGATCTCGGTGCAGACGGCTTATTTGAAATGCCACTACCCGGTCGAGTATATGACGGCCGTGCTCTCGGTGACCAAAAACGACACGGCCAAAGTGGCGCTGTATGTGGCGGACTGCCGGCGAATGGGCGTACCGGTGGAGCCGCCGCATATCAACCACAGTTTGTGGGACTTTTCCATTGAGGACCGCCCGGACGGGAAGGCCGCTATCCGGTTCGGATTGGGTGCAGTGAAGAACGTCGGGCAGGGGCCGGTAGAGGCGATATTAAAGGGACGCGGGGATACTCCGTTCAAAGACCTGAACGATCTGGCGAAGCGAGTGGACCTGCGCCAGGTGGGCAAGCGCGCCCTGGAATGCCTGATCAAGGTCGGGGCGCTGGACTGCTTCGGCCCGCGCACAGCCCTGCTCGAGTCGCTGGACCGCATCATGGCGGTGAGCGCGTCGCACTTCAAGGCTGCCGAGATGGGGCAGATGAGCCTGTTTGGCGATATCGCGGGCATGGCGGAGGAGATTCAGCTTTCGCCGGCGACCAGCGAGATCAGCCAGCGTGAGATCTTGAACTGGGAGCGCGAGCTCATCGGGCTTTATGTGACGGATCATCCATTAAGCCCGGTGATGGATGTGCTCAACGATGTGGTGACGCATTTTTCAGGCGACCTGTCGGAAGCCAACCCTGCGGAAAAGGTGCGTGTAGCCGGAATCATCTGCCGGGTGCGGCATCACCAGAGCAAGGCCGGCAAGCCCATGGCTTTTGCCACCATTGAGGACCTGCAGGGAACGATCGAACTGGTGATCTTTCCACGCACCTGGGAAAAGGTGTCGCAGCTGGTGGAGATCGACCGCATCGTGGTGGTGGAAGGGCGCGTGGACCTGGAAGGGGCGGAGCCGAAAATTCTGGTAGACGATATTACGACCGAGTTTTCGACGGTTGTTCCGGCGGACACTGAACCGACGGCCAGCCGCCGGGTGGGGCAGCAAATGGCAGATTATCTGCCGGAGAGCGAGCCGCCTGATTTCGGGGAAGCCTTTTCTGCGCCAGAGGTGCAAGAATCGGCCGGGGTACACAGCTATGCTGTACCGGAGACGCCCGTACACCAGGCAACGGAAGCGAGTGCCCGGGAACAGCCTGCGGTTGAAGGGCCAGCCCACACGGAAAGCGATGCAGAGGATGAATGGGAAGGGATGCCGCCGCCCCCTGATGAATTCCCGCCCGGATGGGATTTTTACGGCGATATCAGCGCAGCGGAGCCTGTCGATGACGGAGAGCCGCTCGCGGCCCCAGCGGCATTCGAAGGAGCGGTGCAGTATCCGGCTGCCCGGCCCGAAGAAACCCGGGTTAAGACCAGCCAGCCGGAGCCAGTCCGGGCAGAAGCTGTGACGGAGCGCGTGAACGCTGCGACACCCGAACTGGAGCCCGCCCTGAGCCCGGTTGGCCCCGGGATTGCGCCTGATGATCCACGCCAGACCGGGGAAGAGGTCCTGCCTGCGGCGGTGAGCGTCCCGAGCGAAGCGCCGGCCGTACATCTGCCGCTGAGGCCCTACCTGGTGCCATCCGGTATGGTCGCTGAGGATGATGACAATGCTGATGCACCGGTCAAGATGCTGACCGTGGTTCTGCGATCCACCGGGGACAAGGCCCGCGATGTGCTGCGCCTGCGGCGCATTTACGGGATCATCACCAGCTACCCGGGAAATGACCGCTTCGGACTGCAGGTGTTCGAGGGCGGGCGAAGCTACCTGCTGGACTTCCCGAACGATACCACAGGGATCACCCCTGAGCTGCAGCGGCGCCTGACGGAGCTGGTTGGCCCGGACAACGTGCGGATTACACCGATCGTGCTGCAGTAACTACCCGAAAAAAATAAAAAACAACGGGGCAGATGTTCTGCCCCGTTGCTGATTCCAGCTACCCTTCGCTGGTCATAATGAAGAGCGGCTTCATGCCGAAGCTCTCGTAGACCGGGCGCAGACGCTCTTTGTTGTAGTAAACATCGACGTTGACCACCTTCTTGCGGCTGGTGACCACGTCGATCGGCACATCGTCGTAGCGGCCGT